>Ga0208245_1000300_pt1 | contig 44987 bp, 64 predicted proteins | sample RifOxyC1_FD_184035 | JGI IMG/M metagenome (GOLD analysis project Ga0208245, IMG submission 184035) | Soil microbial communities from Rifle, Colorado - Rifle Oxygen_injection C1 (SPAdes) | ecosystem: Environmental > Terrestrial > Deep subsurface > Rock core/Sediment | place: Rifle, Colorado... | reverse complement strand
CAGGTTCAAAGCCTAGGAACTACTAAAAAAGCTGTCCGTAGTCTTGAACCTGCTATTCGTCAGGCTGGCTATAATGCGGCTGGTCGTTTCCTCGGAGGCTCATAATTGCCTCCAGTACCATTACTGCGAAGTATAAAACTCCGATAATAAAGAGAAAATAGACGAAACCCATAAACAGCTCAGTAAACGCAGCAATGAATATCACAATAGCTAAGATAGCTAGGATACCTACTGGAATGAAGAAGAACAGAATTAGTGCTAAGAGCTTCAAACTTGTGACTGTTAAATCATCCCTTGTGGGCCAAGTCCTTATATCTTCTGATGTTAGACTCATACCGTGATTATCCTCCTAAATGCTATAATAGCAATAAGCTAGCCTATGACTAAGACGTACAATGTTCTGATTTTAAGAAACAATAACAACATCCAAGCAGAGGATGACCTGTTAAAAACGGCCCAGTATGAGGCTAAAACTCTTGGTATTGACCTGAAATATACTGTCCAGGACGTTGACCTACCTCTGAAGTGGAAGTCTTTTGCCGTATATAAAATGTTTGATGGAGTTGAGCAAGAGTTGTATGGCCTCGATGGTATCAAAGACCAGGTGCGTAAGGTTGTTTCTCCGGGGAAATACCACGCTGTATTCTTTTTATACGATTTCACGAAGACAAACTTCTCTTTACTCCATCCAGGAAAGCAGATGGGTAATTTCACTTATTTTGATGAGCTGTATCCAGGTACTCAGTTTACTGAGGTATACACATCACCAGCAGGTGATTTCTCTGACGACTTATACCGCATATTTACTCATGAAATACGCCATCAGTATGTACATAGACTAAGGAAGCAGGGAATACCAGTCATAGATGTGATGGATTGCACTCCTAATACCCAAGGCACCTGTACTCCGTACCATAAAGAGTACGAGATAGATGCCCTAGACGGCAACAGGGCAGCTCAGAACGCTATATTGACCCCCTATGTGGATAGGATTGTGTCTTTTAACCAAAGTGCTCTCATAGCTACCATTTTGGCTCAAATAGAAGCTATCAAGAAACAGATAGCTGCTCTTCAAAAGAGTGAAAAGAAGTCTTCAATAGAGATAATGGCCGAGGGTATGAAAATCCACGAAGGCTGGAAGGTTGGCTCATGTTCTTATCGCAATAATAACCCAGGCAATCTCAGGGATTCTCCGTTCAAGATAGGATATGGAATATGTGGAACTTCGGGAAGATTCGCACTCTTCAAAGACTATGCGACTGGCTGGAAGGCCCTTATCCATCAGGTAACTATTGTGGCAAAGGGGACAAGTCCAGTATATAAGGCAGAAGCACGAAAACGGTTTAATCTGAACTCTTCTGCTGATCTTACGATTGCACAGTTTTTCCAGATATATGCCCCATCTAGTGATAATAATAACCCTGATGCCTATGCAAAAGAGGTTGCTAAATACATGGGAGTATCTATCAATACACAGCTTAAAAACTTAATCTAAAAAACTATGGAACTTATCCTTGGTGCTGGTGTTTCTTTACTTATTCAGTTTCTAAAGAATCAGCTTAAAACTGGAGAGTATACGACACTTGGTATTCTCTTGGTAATCTCATTACTCGCTGCTGCTGTCTATACCTACCTAGTATCTGCTGGACTTTGGGAGACGTTTGGTAACGTACTAATCGTTGCTGGAGCGTTCTATGCGTTCATTGTTCAGAGATTTATGCCAGGTTCGGCAATCTCTAAGATGATGAGTGAATAGTTATCCCCATTCCCCGGAGAAACTAGGTCAGTTTGTGGTATAATAGCTATGTCTGGTACGACATCCACCAGATAATACCTAAAGAATTGATACATCTCTTAGCTAAAAGCCTCTCAGTCTCCTGGGAGGTTTTTTAGTTGTTGATAACTTTATTTGCTTTTTCTTTTTTGAGGCATAATGAAGATAGCTCCCGAGATTAAACACGAAGGAGATGTATCAATCGCTCGTTAAGGTAGCCAATCGTAAGGGCAATGCTGAGAAGCACCCCACACACCGAGATGCATATTGCAGTGCTACTTGGTAGGCGACAGAAAAGACAAGCAACGAAACAACACGGGGTCTACCGTGTCCCACTACTGGATGTCAGACGAGGTGGAAGTAGTTGTACTGCAATCAGACTTTGATACAAAATTAGACCTAGATAGGTTCTTCAGAAGAAGGAGCATAATTGCTCCCCTAAATCTGAAAATACTTAAAAATCAAAATACAACAATTAAAAACAATAACTAAAAAAGTATGGGACTAGATATGTACCTTTACAAGAAGACTGTCGTTAAAAACTGGAATCACATGAAGCCAGAAGAAAAGTACAGTATTTCTGTGAAGAAAAACAAGAAATCAACACACATTCAGACAAAACGTATATCTGAAGTTGTCGAAGACATCGGATACTGGAGAAAGGCGAACGCTATTCATAAGTGGTTCGTTGACAACGTGCAAAATGGTTTAGATGACTGCAAGGAATACTACGTTGAACGTGATGCCTTGCGTGTTTTGCTTGGAAAAGTGCAGCAAGTTTTACGAGAGCCAGAGATTGCTCCCAATGTTCTACCTACTGAGTCTGGGTTTTTCTTTGGAAGTACCGATTATGATGAGTACTATTTCGAGGACTTGAAGCACACGGAGAAATTGTTGAAGGATATTCTCGCAGAGCCAGAAGGTGGTTCGATTTATTATCATTCTAGCTGGTAGTTGTATGACGGAAAATCGTATAAGAACTCTACTCAAGTTAAAGGTCAAAGGGTTTAGTGACAGACTTTTCCTTGTAGGGAGTATCGTTGAAGGGAAACCTCAGTACAAAATGAGTGTTGATTTCTTAATTAACGACCTCGAAGGAATTGTTAAGGATGCTAGAAAGGCACTCGAAAAAGCGAGGAAGGAACAGGCTGACGCAGAAGTCGAAGCAAAGAAGGTTGTTCGGCCTAAGACGTCATTCAAATGGTGAGGCAGGGTAGGCTGGAAAGTTATCCCCAACTACCTAGAATCTTATTGCAAAACCCCCTTATATAAGGCATAATATATAGGTAAGGGGTTAATAAATAAAAAGTAAAAAGTTATGAAGATATTCAAAGACAGGAAGGTAGAAAAAGATTTCGTCGAGAAGCTTGAAATGCTTAGCGAGGCGGAAGGTACTCTATTTTCTGCTCTCATCCAAGATTTGTTCTGGAAGAAGATGTGTGCGGACGAAGGCGAGTACTCGGATTTTATGGTTACGAGTCGTGATCTTGACGAAGTATTTAACAGCCTAAGATTTCAAACGGTATAAAGCTTATGAGTAAAGAATACCGTTTAGCTATGGGTGCTTGGGGAATCGCAATTCTCCTGATTGGACTCGTGCTCTTTTGGGCTGATTCTCGAACTAAAGAGATAACGGATGTGGGTGACTGCGTCTCTCGTATGGTTGAAGTTTCAGGGTTTGAGGGTACCCCTGGTGAGGCTTGGAACATGTTCGCTAATGACTGCTCAAATGGAAAATAAAGAACTTGAAATCCCAGAATGTCCAGAAGGTATCTGTGATGGTTCTGGGTATACGGAAGAGGAATGGGGAGATAAACGCTGCGTATGCAGTATCGAATAATCGTATGACAGAGGTACTTACATTTGTAGGGATCCTAATTTTCGCACTCGTTTGTCTTGGTGGAGTATTGGTTACGTGGATCGAAGTAGCTGCCGTAATTCCTGAGGACAACACCTTTTTAGGTTTCCTGTGGCTGTTTGGCTTCCCGACCTGTGTCGCACTAATCCTCCTCTTACTAGCTCAACTAATAAATTAAAAAATATATGTTCAATTACATCATTAAGTCAGAGTCAGGTTACAGTGATTACAATTATGCAAAGATTGTGGCTCACGTAGTTCTAGGTTTTGTGGGTATTATATTGCTCTTCAACATCTTTGGTACGGTCAATGCCGGAGAACGAGGTGTTAGGACTCAGTTTGGTGCTGTAACTGGTGAGGTGTTGAGCGAAGGTTTGTATGTAAAGATTCCTTTCGTCCAGAAGGTTGTACGAATGGACGTCAAGACACAGAAGGACGAAACTCAGGCCAGTGCAGCTTCAAAGGACCTTCAAACAGTCAATAGTCAGGTAGCATTCCAATATTCGATTAACCACGAGGCAGTGGCCCGACTCTTCCAAGAGGTCGGTATCGACTACAAAGTACGCCTCATTGACCCAGCTATTCAAGAGAGCGTTAAGGCATCAACGGCACGATTCACCGCCGAAGAACTCATTACTAAGCGTGAAGAGGTAAAAGAAGAGATACGAGCTGCCCTTGCAGAGCGATTAGCCTCTAATGGAATTGTGGTTGAGAACTTCTCGATCATCAACTTCGACTTCTCGCCGAGCTTCAATGCTGCTATCGAGGCCAAGGTTACAGCAGAACAAAACGCCCTCGCTGCAAAGAACAAGCTCGCACAGGTTGAGTACGAGGCACAGCAAGCAATTGAGTCGGCAAAAGGACGAGCAGAGGCACTCCGTGTAGAGTCAGTCGCTATCAGTTCAAACCCACGAGTTCTTGAGCTCAGAGCAATTGAGAAGTGGGATGGTCAGTTACCACAAGTCACTGGTGCCAACGTACCCTTCATTAACATTAAGTAACACCTCCATTACTAGCTCAGGTGATTAACTAACAAATATATGAAAAGGAGACAGCATCCATCGCACGAGAAAGCACAGAGCGGTCAGACCCGAGTCAGGTCGTGGCTTGAAGAAAACGGGTTTGTAGTAGCCGAAGTGAAAGGTGTTACAGCCAATGGCATAGATATACTGGCTATCAAAAATGGCACAGGAATATCGGTAGAAGTAAAGACTGTGATCCGTAGTCGTGGAGTCAATAGAGTCACGAAACCCCACCCTAAGAGCGATTACGTTGCTGTGGTCATGCCTTCTGGTTATATACACGTTGAGCCAACAGCCGACTGGCTCCGATCGTGTCAAAAAGATGGCAGCCGTTCGATAGGGAAACTAGTCAACTTTTGTGAGCTATTAAGAGCTGAAACTAAGTAACATGAAATACCGCCTAAATCAAGACCTATTCGATCTCAAGAAGGGAGAGGTTGTTGAAGACGGGTCGACCAATGTATTCGACACACTCATGAATCCTAGCAGCGAACCTACATGTATCCAGGTAGGAAATACGAGACTCACTAAGGTTGAACTCGACATCTACACCCGTCTCGGTGTCCTCCAACCTGTTGATGAGAATGGGAGGTGGGTGCCTGAAATAGGAGACGATTATTGGTATCTCGATGCTCGGGGGAATGCACATACTAGCAGTTGGGCAGGCGGCTTTGACGACAAATGGTTGCGTGCAACAAACAACGTATTCCCCTCACGAGGAGACGCAAACGCATACCGAGACGAGAAACTAAGGGAGTTGGAGAAGTAGTATGGAACTCTCAAAACAAGTAACATCGCTCGAATTGAGCAAGAAACTGAAAGGGCTTGGAGTGAAGCAGGAGAGTTTGTTTTCTTGGATTTATACAGAAGCACCGTTAACAGATGGTACACGGGACAGGGTAGTGCCAACCAACACTCTATCGGATAGCCATTGGGAACTTGGAGGGGAACAAGACACCTATTCCGCCTTCACCGTAGCCGAGCTTCTTTCCCTTATTGGGGAGCCGAGAATTGCTCCCGCAGAAGGTAGTGCTGATATGTTGGCAGAAGAACTCACCTACCTCTTAGAGAACAACTTAATAACCCTCCCTAACCAACAATAGTATGGAACCCAAGAAAAAAGCAATAAGAAACTGGGCACCTGGAAGGCTGCACATCAACTTCCCCAACGGGAATCACCTATCAACAGTATGGGCTGATGGAACGTATACGGAAAACAACATGAGCATGACTGTCACAGACTTTCTCTTAATAAGAAACGGCAATACAGAAAGAAACCGCAGTATGCCCGTTATTGAAAGTGACACTGTTGAAATCATGTTTGACTGTGGGCCTAAGCTAAAGAAACGTATCTTGAAGAAGTACAACGACGGGAGTGAAGACCCGATTGGGTACCTCACCATCACTCAATGGCTTGAGATTGTTCACTTACTAGCAATCTCTAAGGAACCCACCAACAACACCTAACATGAAAACATCACTAAAAGCACAGAATGTTCGAGTCATTAAGAACGAAGAAAAACCAGAAACACCAGAAGTGTTGGCAGAGTCTATTATTAGAATATCTGACGGATTTAAGGAGTTGACGAACCAAGGGCTCACACAGCGAGCCATAATTATTCTCCTTCAAGGCATGCCAAGCGTCGGTACCACAGTTAGCAGAACCGATATTCAAACGATTCTCGACAACCTGCCGAAGCTCGCAAGCTACTACGTTAAAAAGTAACATGACACAACCAAGCACGATGAGAGATCGCTTTAACGAAAGATTCCCAACAGTACCCGACATGGCTGTACGAGCAGGAGATCAGTCACTCAATGATGATATTGTTGCCTTCATAGAAGAAGAAATCACCCTCGCAGTACAGAAGCGTGAGGAGGAGTTGAGGGAAGAGATTGAGAGTATGCCAGTTAGATACGTTGAACAGTTAGATGGGGAAGACATGGTTGTTATCTCAAAGAAACGTATCCTCTCCCTCCTACCAGTCCCTAGTGAGGTAACAAAGTAACGTATGACAATTCAACAGTTTATTGAAAAAGCAATTGCAGGGGGATGGCGACCCTTTTATGCAAGACGGAATGCGGAGTGGAGCGTGGATTACCAAAAAGTGCATTATATTAAAGGCTCCCATCTTCATTCGACACTTCTAGACCCCCTCGCATGGCAGGCAGTATCCAAAACGGAGGGGTGGCCTGAGCGAATTGATACTCCCATGAAGGAGATGGCGGGGTGGGAGTTCTACATGCACCACATGATAGACGCTCTGGTTAAAGGCAAAACCATCGAAGAGTTTCTAGCAACATTAGGAGGTGAGGTAACTGAATAGTGGTATGGAGAATTGCACAGAAAAGGTATGGAGTGATGACACTGGCGATGGATACCCAGGATGGGTAGTTTGCGGAGGCTCTATAGAACCAGTTGGAAACACGGGGATTGCTCAATGTGATTCGTGTAAGACAGTTTATCAATTCGACCACCCATCATGACACCACTACCAACTAATAAAGACTAGAACATGAAAAAACACTGGCTTTGCTGGATAGTTGGACATCGCAAACACCGTGACGGGTTAAACTGGTGCCATAGGTGTGCTTGGTATATTAAATAATACTCAATGGAAAGTATATGACATTCAAAGACAGTTCAGAAGGAACTACGCACTATTATGGAGATGGCTGTGGAGAACCGGCACATAATATGTCCACACCCAAGAAAACTTGGGAGAAGGAGGCACGAAAACTCGCAGAGACTCTACTTAGTGGTATTCAGTACAACGACAGCAGAGATAGTCCAGAGTGGAGAGTGCTTGTGTTAGATAGTGCAGTTGCGTACATAAATACCTATACTCACAACATTCTCACCACCCGAGAAGCAGAGACAACTACATTTACAGCACTCCCTGGTAAAGATGAATACTGGGGACCGTGGGATATTTGTGACTCTTGTAAAGATGAACAAATCGCTAACAGTAACTTCTGTAGAAAGTGTGGGAAGAAACGTGCTACTACCAACCCTGAGGAGACTGTATGAAGGATTTATCCACAACAGTTTTATTGCTTAAATCGCTTGTATAAGGCATAATATAAAGAATGAAGGAGGTAAAAGATTGGAGTTTTGTAGGTGTATGGAATGCTTCTCTACTCAATGCAGAGACACGTACAGTAGTTCCTCGTGACTATTTGTGGGCATCTGAATTGGGTAAGGCACCAATAGATATATACTTGAGAATGAGCGGTGTGGAAGCAACAAACCCACCTAATCCACGCTCTCTAAGAAAGTTCGAGGCTGGTAATGTATTTGAGTGGATTGTTTCTCTAATTCTGAAGAGGGCAGGTATCTTGGATGACGCACAAACGTATTGTGTGTTCCAGTACCCAGGGATGTTGAAAGTAACAGGCAAGGCAGACTTCATTGCTGGAGGTACACCTGATTTTAAGAAGGCTGTAGAGGAGATGGAGCAGCTTGATTTACCAGAAGTGTTTGTTCGGGCAGCTAAGGCTATTCAAGAATACTTTGACAGGGAATACCCAGAAGGACTGGTAAAGAAACCCATTGAGATTAAAAGTGTCAGTTCCTTCATGTTCGAGGCTATTGAACGAGCGAAGAAGCCACAAAAGATACATAGGCTCCAGTTGTTCCACTATCTAAAAGCAGAGGACTACGAACGAGGTAGCATAATCTATATCTGTCGTGACGACTTGAGGATGATGGAGTTCCCCGTATTCAATCACGGTCCAGAAACTGAGATAGAAAAGGAATACTTCGCATTTATCAAGACTATGACTGACTTCTATAATTCAGGTAAGCAGCCACCACTAGAGAACCCTATCATATTTGATGAGGACAGCGGACGTTTCTCGGCCAACTTCAACGTAGCGTACTCTGGTTATCTCACCATGTTATATGGATTGAAAGACCAGAAGGAGTTCGACGATATGTATAGAAAGGATGTAGGTAAGTGGAACCGTGTGATGAACCGTGTTAAGAATGGCGACAAGATGACTAAAAAGAACATCGAGATTTTAGCCGAGATAGCTGAGGCAGGGTTTGACCCCGCCATTCTGTCAGCCAAGTTTATCGGAAGTGCTGAGGAGGAAGAATTAGAAACAGTAGCTGAATAAAAAACATATGAGTTTTGCAGACAAGTTTAAACAACAAGAAGAAGAGGCTCGAAAAGAAGGGTTTAAGTCAGGAGGCGGATGGTTTAAGTTTGTAGAAGGAGGCAACCTCTTTCGAGTTATCTCTGAACCTGAGATGATTTTTGAGAAACATAATACAGGTATCTGTTATACAGATTGTGGTTACGAAGGTAGTCCTAAGTTGATGTGTTATGTACTTGATAGAAAGGATGGCAAGGTCAAGATTGCTAAACTGCCTTATACCGTAGGTACTACAATTGTTAGCTTTGAGAGTAACGAAGACTATGCTTTTGAGGGTTTTCCAATGCCTTACGACATTCGAGTAAACGCTGTCGGTGCTGGTACTAAAGAGGTTGAGTACACTGTGGTACCAAGGCCAGTTCGTGAGCCTGTTGAAAACAAGGTATTAGATGAACTGAATGCAAAAAAGCCTATGCTTGAAGTCATCACAAAGATGAAAGAAGCTAAGAAAGCAGAGCATATGGCTGATGGTTCTTTTCAAGCTGAACAAGAAAGGCGAGCTAAGTTGAAAGACGAGCTATCTGAAAAGCGAGGCACCCCTGACTCTGTTGCTTACCCAACAGATGATATTAGTCCAGAAGATATTCCTTTTTAGCAGTAAATAATCGGAAGTTTGTGCTTCCGACCCTCCGTGGTTGGTCAGGTTATACTTTTCCCTGACATGGTACCCAATTACCACCCCACAACTTCGGAGGTTCGGCAGCATAAACAAATTATCTATGTTGTATCTTGAGAAAAAGTGTCAGCATTGCGGAACATCGATACAACGAGCCATCACTAACCGTGCCGACAGGAAGTTTACCTGCTATCCATGCAAGATAGAGAGAAGGAAGACGTACTACCGTACTTTGGTTAAAAAGCGAGAGCTTGCAAGTAAGAAAAAAAGAGTTATTGGTTAGCTTTTCCACAACGTATATTTGCGTTGAAAGGCTTATATAAGGGATAATAAAAATTGAGGATATGGCTGCAAGGACTATAACGATGGAAGAGAAGATGGCTGTGATGACCTATTGGAACTCTAAAAAGATAACAATACATCGCAAAATTACTCCTTTTCTAGACCAAGCTATAACAAGAACCCTTGGCTACTATTCTCTTAAAGAGCTTCAAGACTTAATAGATTTCTACGCCACTATCCTTGAACCAGGTGTGCCAGAACGAGACAAGAAGTATTTCTGGACATACAAGTGGAACCTGTGGGAGTTTCTTCAACGAGGGGTTAAGAAGTTTGATGGACAAGAACCAAGTAACTACCTACGAAGGCAAAACTTGGATACTCCAGAAGCTGTGGTGTTTACCAGAAAAAAGTAACCAATTTAATGAAAGCAAAGCTATATATTCGTGGACTCTCTGAGCCAGTGGAATTAGAGGAAGGAGAAGGGGTGGCGGCTCAGGCACTCATCAACGATAACTACCGATCAAAAGATACTCCGTTTGCTATCGAAGGTGTATGGAGTGGGCACAAGTCTGATATGCGGTATGTTCTTTTTGAAAAGGAATCTTATGTATCTACAGTTGTCTCTGATACTGAGACTGACTATCTCACTGATAGAAACAGGATACTCAAGCAATCGCCTGAAATTAAGGCTAAGGATGTAGAAATCTTTAAAACCTTATGGTGGGCACAAACAGGGGAGAAGTCTCCACCTGAGCCTGTTTTGGAGGAAGTAGTGGCATTACAGCTAGAGTTCTTTAGAGCAAACCCAAGAAGGATTCATGCGGACGCAGGACAGCTCAAGAATATCGTTATGCACCATGCTCCTTCGTATATCGGAGGAGACAAAAGGTTTGACTGGTCTATTGCAGCTCTGAGGCTCGTAGCCAACATGGTGTCTACTGACATTCACTACGCTAAGAAGGAGGCTGAGTACATAGAAAAGAAGGAAACTGAACGATTAGAGGCACTAGCAAGGACAATATGAGTAACTCAATGTCGGAAACCAGTAAGCACAAATACTGTAATAAGACTCTTGAAATGGAGAAGGGAGCAAGAATGCTCTATCTCATGCTTGGTGAACGCTTGTACAACATACGTCACCAGAGACTCTATGAACCATTCTGGAGTTCTTGGGGAGAATACTGTATGGAGTTTAAAGACCTGTCCCCTGCCTCAATTTCTAAAGTAATCGCTGTGTATGAATTGTTTGTACTGAAACTTGGTTTTACTACAGAAGAGCTTGCAGACTCTGGAGGTTGGACAAAGTTGTATCAGATTTCTCGCTTCGTTAAGGATAAAGAAGACGCTATTAAGTGGCTTGCTACTGCTAAAGATCAGACTCGTCAAGACCTAGAGAAGCATCTCATCGAAGCTAAGACTGGAGTTGATATGACTGAGTGTTCTCATGAAAACACCTACATGATTCGTGTTTGTGCTGATTGTGGAGATAAGGAACGAGTGTTTTAAGGTTTATCCACAATGTTCTTATTGCTCTAATGGCTTGTATAAGGGATAATAAAAAAGTAATAAATAAAAAGTATGGCGAAGAAGGTAAAAACAAATGAAGAAGAAATTGTAGGAGAAGCTGTAGGAGAGGTAACACTTGAAGAAGCTTGGGGAGTAGTATCTGAAGAAGAGGTATCTAAACCCTACTTTGTCTCTGATACAAATATAAGGCTTTTGAATGCTTGTGTTGAAAGTGATGAGCCTGTTCTTTTGATTGGAGAGACGGGTACTGGAAAGACAACTCTCATTCGAGAGATGGCTAAGGAAAAGGAAAAGACCCTCATCCGTATTTCTGTTAACGGTTCTATGGGTGTGGAAGAAATCCTTGGAAAGTGGCTTGTAAACAAGGGAACTACTGTGTGGCAAGACGGTATCTTGACTGCTGCTCTCCGTTCTGGTCACTGGGTTGTTATGGACGAAATCAACGCAGCTCTACCAGAGATTTTGTTTACCCTTCACTCTCTTCTCGACGATGATAGAAAGATTGTGTTGCCTGAGAAGGACAACGAGATTGTGTATCCAGCAGAAGGTTTCCGTTTCTTCGGTACCATGAACCCTCCAGAGGAATACGCAGGAACCAAGGATATGAACAAGGCCCTTATGTCTCGTTTTACTGCTGTCCTTTACATTGATGTCCTATCGAACACAGATGAGATACGTCTTCTACAAGACAAGGGCACTGATTTTGAGACTGCTACTAAGCTGGTATTGTTAGCTACAAAGCTACGAGAATACAAAAAGAAGGACGATATTTTCTATTTCTGTTCTACTCGTGACCTAGTACAAACAGCTCACTTGATTCTTTGTGGGGTTTCTCTAACTGATGCAGCCGTTGGTTCTATTGTAAACAAGATGACTCCAAAAGAGTTTGAAGTGGTCAAAAGCGACTTTGAAAAAATAATCGGTAGTATTCTCAGCCTTCCTGTTAAAACTATTCAGGAATTACTTGATCTTGTTGCTGGTTTTGACGCTAAGATAGATGCCCTTAAGCTAGACCACGATGCTAAAATCTCGCAAATGGAAGATGAGATTAGAAGTCTTTCTTCAAGATCAGGAAGTATTGTGCACGACGACTTTATCAATCGGATTAAGGAGCTTGCTAAGGATTAGCCATGAATGACGTAACCTTCCAAAGAACTCTACAGTCGATAATGCTTGATAATAAGTACGACCGTTTTGTTAAAAACAAACGTACTGGCAAGTTAGATACTCGTAGTCTATACAAGGTAGATATTTCTTCGAAACTCTTCAAAAGGAGAGAGGCAAGACAGAATAAACACTATGCAATCTCTTTAGTTGTGGACTGTTCAGGCTCTATGCTTGAAGAAAAGATAAAAATGGCTGCTCAGTCTGTACAGAGAATATCTCACCATCTGTCTAAGATAGGTATTCCACATAATGTAATAGCCTTTGCTGGGCATGTTGATGAGCTTAAAAACTTTTCTGCCAAGGAGGACAAGCAAATTGAAGATAAAATCCTAGCTGAACTTGGATGCGGTTCTTCGCCTATGAATCGGAAATACGATATTTACCTGCTTTGGAATAAGGGTAAAACGATTCCATCTAAGAAAAAAGGTGGTTCTATGCTTTATCCTTTTATGAAAAGTATTAGCTACAGTGAATATTATGAGACTGTCACTGCAATGGCAACCGCAGGAGTGGATATTGAGATTGGTAGTAGTCCAAACTGGAACTCCGATGCTGAGGCACTTCGTTTCTCCAGGGAAAGACTGCTAAAACAAACAGGAAAGAAGATTATGATTTTCTTGTCCGATGGACAACCTGCTCCCGTTCCTTCTGGGTGGGAAAGTCCTATAAATCCTGGGTATTCACAACATGACTTTAACTTGAAGCAAGAGGTGGATATGACGATTGCCTCGGGTATTGAACTGTACTCAATTGGAATTATGGATTCTTCTGTACAGAAATATTACCCACAGAGAAGGACATGTGTGATTAACGACATTAAACAGCTTTACCCACACATTATTAAATTGATACGGCTTAATCTTCGTAGAGGCTAAAAATATGGCAAAGACAACAAAAACGGCAGATGAACTACTCGAATACCTTATTAAATCAATGGAGCTTCTCCGTTGGTTAAAGATTCGAAAAGAAGAGGAAGAAAAAGCGATAGATACCTTTATGGAGGATATTCTTAAGTTTCTTGAAGAAGAAAAACAAGATGGTGGAGAGGATGAAAATGATGACTCTGCTGGTGACAGTGAAGATAAGGAAGATGGTGACGGTTCTGAGGAAGAAAAAGAAGCCAAGAAAAAGAAGCCAAGGAAAGGGTCAGGAGAATTAAGTGCAAAGAGTCTTGGTGAGGCTATGAAAAGTCTAGCTGAGGTAGAAAAGAAGCTAGGTATGGGTATATATGACTATTCAGCACTTATTACACCTATTGTTACACCTGGAACTACAACAATTGGCACTGGACTTATCGACCCTGAGACTAATGAATTAGTGAATCCTGAGGCAAAGATAGAGCCACCAAAAGAAGAGCCAGCTCCAGTATGGTGTCCTGTTTGCCAGGAATACCATGAGAAGCCACACTGAGGTTATCAACAATCTGATTATTGCTAAAATGCCTTATACAAGCCATAATGAAGTTAAAGTATGATTTCCCTAAAGAAGTACGACTCTTGTACCTTGGACATTGGAGATGTTTCCTATGTGGCTCTAACGGAACTACAAAAGGTGGCCTTGAAATCCATCATATCCTTGGAAGAGTTTCCGACTCAGCCTTCAATTCATCTTGTCTATGTAGACAATGCCATGCAGGTATATGTCACAACGACGGAGAACATCAAACAATCTTCTTCCAAACGCTTACTTATCTTAAATCAATCAATTACAAGCCTAGTGAAAAAGACTGGGCGTTCCTGGAAGAACATATTAAAGAACTTGTGGGAAACAACAAAAACCAACTGCTCGAACTGCTATAATGTGTTTAATAAGCCAACTCTATGAACCCTGTATATAAGTTTGTCGCTTCGATTAAGTCTCAATTCATAAAGCCCAAGGTATATGCACTCTTGGTAAAGACGGGTAGTGGTTCATTCGTGAGCCTCCAAGCTGCTTTCTCTCTAGAAGAGGCATACGGATATGCTAGTGTTGAGTTTAAGAAGGATAATCCCAATTGGAATATCAACGACTCTAAAATAGAAATCTTTACTCATAAGGATATTGGTGTTCTTTTCTCTCAATTCACAGAGGTATCTCTTGAGGAAACAGAAAAAGAGGAAGATAGAAACCAGCTCATGCAAAGAATCATAGACAGTAAGGACCGCAAACTCCTAGAGAAAAATAAGTCTACCTTCTCAAAGGAGGAACTGCGGTACCTTGAAGATAAGATGGCAGATATTACTAAGACTAAAAAGGTTAATAAATAAACATATGATGACCCCTCAGGTTGATGAAAAACTCATTTCAAAGTTGCAAGAACTACTCCTGAAGAGCAAGGATTCTAACAAGTTAACACTTGGCAGATTGCGTAAGCTAGCTCGTGTACCTGTATGGAGCTACATCACTGTAATACTCAGTATTGTATTGATTGGATTTATTGGACTATCGAACGATCCTTTCAACAACCCTGATATATTTGTACTAACTATTTTAGCTGCTATGTGGTGTGGCATTGTGTTGTTACAGGAGATTATGAACTCTAAGAATCTCAACAATGTTATCGACATTCTCTCTCAGAGTATGGATGGAGAAATCGAAGGTATGAAGCACGCTCTAGGTATGTTAGGTGTACTAAAGTCACAACAGGAGATGCTCAATCTTATTATGGACACGGTAGCTGGAGAGGTTACTAAGCTGGCGGTTGAGACCACTGGAGCAGTAAACACCCCAAAGCCAAAGAGGGCATACAACAAAAAGGGCACTACCAAGGCTGCTAAAAAGACTAAGAAGTCTAGCTAATATGCCCGAGGAAAGATTCTATCTCATCGTCGATAAGAACATTGTTTGTTTGGCCGATACTGAGGCTGACCTTGTGAACTGGGCCAACGCTGAAGGTATTGAGGAGTACGAGATTGCTGACCTAGATGACCCTCGTATTCAAGCAGGAGCACTACCCGATGTGCCTAACGTATCCGAGCTGAGCTAACTGTGTATAAAGCCCTTGTATAGTATGTTTTGTGGTATACTCAAGACATGCCAAGTGGCAAATTGTCAAAACCTAAATCAAAAAAATTATGGACGAAAACGAAACAGTACCCGTTACTCCTGAAGAAGAACTTGCAGAAGCACTCGAAGGAGAGGACGAGGAAGTCGTTACCCCAACGGATGAGCTTGGAGGAGGCGAGGAAGTTGAACCTTCTACCCCAACAGCAAGCCAATCGGCAGAGTAAGTTTAGAAATCAACGTACTCTCTACGGAGGTCGTTGGTACGCTTCTAAAAAAGAAGCTACCCGAGCATCTGAACTAGATGTTCTGCAACGGGTAGGTGCAATTCATTCTTGGATTCCACAATTTAAGATTCCGATTGAACACAACGGAGTAAAAATCTGCTCGTACTACGCCGACTTTCGGGTTACATACCCTGATGGACGAGTGGAGTACGAGGATACTAAGGGGGTTAGAACTGATGTGTATAAGCTCAAAAGTAAACTGGTAAAGGCTTTCCACGGAATAATAATCAAAGAACTATGAGTAACGTAAAACAGAAAGTCATCCTAAAGTTTAAAGACGATAGCTTTGTCTCGCACCTCACCTCCCTTCTTTTAAAGGCTGGGAAGGTTAAGATTGTGGGACTTGGTATCTTCGAGATAAAGAGAATCCCAGCGAGAGAAGGGTACAACGTGGGTACTGGAGAGCGGTTTATTATTCCAGAACACAATAAAGTATCCTTCCGACCTAATCAAAAACTAAAAGACCTAGCACAAGAATATGGAGATGCTTAATATCGTTTGGACCTCTGAAAAAAGGAAGGTCGCTGACCTTAAAGAATGGCCTAAGAACCCTAGGAAGATTTCTTCTGAAGAGTTTGAAAAGCTAAAGGCTGGGATAGTTAAACGAGGTTTCCATGACGTGCTAAAGGTTGATACTGATGGGACTATCCTCTCAGGACACCAGAGAAAGCGTGCCCTTAAGGAATTGGGTGTCGAAGAAGTCTTTGTCTTGTACCCCAACCGTGAACTTACGGAAGAGGAAAAAGAGGTCATTGCATTGGAGAGTAACCGCCATCGTGGAGAGTTTGATTTCGATGCACTAGCCAACGGTTTCGGTATTGAATCGCTCTATGAGTCTGGTTTCAAAGACTTCGAGCTTGGTTTTGCTACTTCTCGTGAACAAGATGGACAGGATACAGATACTCTAGGCTCTTCGATGGAGACGTATCTTGGCGGCAACGTGAAGCAGATTGTCCTTTACTTCTCTTCTGAAGAGTTTGAGGATGTTGTCCCTCGAATAGACAGGGTAATGGAAGAGACTGGTACTACGTCTCATACGGAGGCAGTGCTTGAACTATTAAAACGCTATGAAGGTTCTAGAGCTGACTAAGAAGGAGTTAAACCTCAAAGAATACATCAAGCGTTCTGCTAAGGAGGACGACTATTCTGTGTTGATTGAAGAGCCAACTGTTGTGATGGTAGATGGCGAGGTCAAGATTATCTTCGATATTCTCGATTTCAGTACTGAAGATATTACCAGTGCTCTTAAAAAGATTAAGTACACTACGGGGAAGCGTTCTCGTGGTCTGGTTTCAACGTCTCGTATCTTTGGTTTCAGGCCCAGGAATGAAATGCGTCAAGACTACTGTTCTTCTACGTCTTTGGCAGGAGAATCACCTAGAGAGCACAATCTCATCGCCTCTTTCGCATTAAAACTTGAGGACTATTACAAGAAGTACAACCCAAAGGGGTACGAAAACCATAAGTCTCTTTCGGAAGAAAAGGTTAAGAACGAGTGGCGTATCGAAAAAAGCTCTTTGTTTACTTCAGGTATTATCAACAAGAACAATCCATTGAAGTACCACTTCGATACAGGGAACTTTACTGATGTGTTCTCTATGATGGTGGTATTCAAACAAGGTGTTGAGGGTGGATACCTTTCGTGTCCCGAGTACGATATTGCCTTCAAACTCCCGAACAACAGTATCTTGTTATTTGATGGGCAGAGTATCCTTCATGGAGTTACGCCTATTAAATACACTTCTCCTCTTGGACACCGTTATTCAGTGGTGTACTACACCTTGAAGCGTATGTGGCAGTGCCTTGAAATCACTGAGGAAATAGCAAGAATACGCCAAACAAAGACAACAAGAGAGCGTACTAGGTTAGACACCCCCTTGAACGAAGAAGATGCCAAACTAAAGGAAACTAAAGAGGCGTCATTACGAGCTAGAATAGGGAAACAATGAAGATAATCATACTTTCTAAAGGTCGTGCGGATACTATATCTACCCACAAGCTATTTGAGGGGTATGACTACACTATTGTTCTTCATTCAGAGAAGGAAAGGGAAGAGTATCTGAAAAATCCTACAGTTTCCCCGGAGAAAATCGTTGTATCTAATGCTCCATTGGGAGTGGCTAACCAAAGACAGTGGATACAAGACAACTTAGTACCCTACGGAGAGTGGTACATATCCTTGGACGACAATATCAGAGGCTTCCAGATTGTCTCAAAAAGCCACTATGACGAAGAGGAATTACCAGTACAAGAGGATTCCTCATTAAAGGCAGTTTTCGATGAACCTGGCTCAACTGAGAGGTTCTTAGAGGTATGTCAGGAACTTGCAGAGCTAGGAGAAAAGAACAGGGCATACAACATAGGCTTTGGAACAACTCCTAACTTCTTCTTCCGAGGTAAAAAGTACCGCTATGTAGGGTATGTAATCTCAAAGGCATGTGTTCGAAAGAACCTGGGTATTCCTTTCGAATTAAAGGCCCAAAGTATGGAGGACTATGCCTATACAGCAGAAACTCTTCTACGCTACGGTAAAGTGCTTATCAACAACTATGTTTTCCCCATTGCTGGGCATTATGAGAAGGGAGGGATAGGTACTTATGCCGAGAGACTCCCTGCCAAGATACGAGACTCTGTAGTGCTCATGGAAAAGTACCCTGGTCTGTTCAGGTATAACCAGAAAAAGGGTACTGATCCAAAGGGAGAACTGATAATAAGATTCAATTCTCTAGAACAAGTAGAGAAATGGCGTGCTTTTATGAGGATTAAGAACAATACATGAAACAACCAAAACATCCGTACACAGTGCACATGAGACTATCTCCTTTGTGGAAACTCTGGCTCCTACTCTTCCCCAAGGCAGACTTAAACAATATGTATCTAGCATTTGGAAGGCGTATTTATATTCCCCGGGGAAAGGAACTTCCTATGGATATGCAGGTACATGAACTCATCCACTTGAGACAACATGGATTCTCCTATAGAAAAGCTATACTTTGGTGGGTACGATACTACTTCGATAAAAAGTTTCGCTACTCCCAAGAGCTAGAAGCGTATAGGGCACAATACGAATGGTATTGCAACACACAACAGGTAACTTACAAGGATAAGTTTGAATATAGACTGGCTATCGCCACGATTCTATCAAGTGAAATGTATGGCAAACTGGCTACGAAAACGGAAGCTTTTGAAGAAATTGGCAAAAAAGAGAGGCAATAAGAAATCTTGGATGTACCACACTGATGTTCCTTCACCTGATGGACATGCTAGATGGAAGCCAAGCAAGAGAAAGGTTAGAACTAAAAGAACACCAATATAAAAAAATGACAGAAGAAACACCACTTCCTATCCAGGGACCTAAAATCACTTGGAACAGAGATGAAGTACTACGCTCAGTAGAGTTATACGGAAAGGAGGACACCATTCAGTGCCTGGCCTATAGCTTTTTAAGACCAGAATATGTCCGCCAAGTAGTGGACGCATTACTGGATAATGCCCTTGTATTGGAGGGAAATGAATACTCTGATACCAGCTTTTATTCACAAGGGACTGCGTAAAATATCACCATAGGGAGTACAATCCAAGTATGACTGATACATCTAGTAAAATCACAGAGAAGGAACAAAGTCCTCAAGCTAAGGCTATGGTTCGTGCAGGTGTCAAGACCTTGCAGGAAAAAGGTAAGAAAGACAGGGACTTGTACTTGATGTGGCGAGGTATCCCTGCATTGTTGAGAACACTTGATGAAAAGGAAATGTCTAGGATGGGATACAACGTGGATGACCCTATATTTATGAGGTTGGTTCGTATAAAAACTCGCCGAGAGTTCTGCGAAGCCTTTAAGATTGGTATTAACCAACCTGGTAGATGGGAGGAAGACCCAGAGTTCGTGGCTAAGATTCATCAAGTGTCTGTGAATGAACATGTGATGAAGTTTAAGAAGGACGTGGACTTTAGCTTTACTCAAAAGACTATCCGACATGGAGATGCCCATAGAATGAAGTTATGGAAACAACTCTTTGAAGGCTGGACTGAGAAGACAGTCAATGCCAACTTGAACATAAACATGACACCTGCTGACCTGGTGGCTGATATTGAGGCTAGGAACGCCAAGATTAGACAAAAAGAATAGGTTGGGGATAACCTTTATTGTCGTTTCCCCTTGTATAAGGGATAATAAATATAGGAGGGAAAGAAAACCTCTTGAGTAGCTTAAAAAGTAAGATACAATATCTCTATGAAATCTCTGGTACTTGGTGCTGTGATTGCAGCGATAGTCCCTCTCGTCCCATCAACGTATGTCTACGGACTGGATGACGAGGTTCCCGAACGGATGCCCGTAGAGGTTATAACTGCCTCTGTATCGGGCTATACTGCCTCTCCTGACGAGACTGATGATACTCCTGACATAGTTGCTTCTGGTAAAAAGGTTGCAATAGGTATGGTGGCTTGTCCTTCTCGCTATGCTTTCGGCACTGAGATCGAGATAAATGGTAGGAAGTTGGTATGTGAGGACAGAATGAACCTCAGATACCGTGATAAGAACAACTTCGATATATTCTTTGCTTCAAAAAGTGAAGCCTATGCATTTGGTAGGCAAGAATTACAGGTAAAAATCTACGAATGAAGATACGGATAGAAAAATCATGGTATTACACGGCTGGAACTAAGTACGGATGGGAAAGAGATGGTTTAGACGTAAACGGTGTGGGCGTTTCTATCGAAGCATTACATAACAATGATGAACTAACGCTTGAGATAAATAAGAAGGACTACCTTCTCCGTTCTATCGAGGCTATAAGATTCATTAAACGGTACCGCTCTTCGTATCGTATGCCTGGAGGTACGGTGATAGGAATTGTGTCAAAAAGTATTTTAGAAGAACTTTAATCTTAAAAAACATATGTTTGATATTGGAAAGAAACTAAGTGACAAGATGCCGGAAGAAACGGTGACTATCACACTCACTAAGAAACAAGATAAGGTTTTAAATATCCTTTTTCAGATTGCCATGATGGAAGAAAACAGGGATACGTTTATCTTTAATATCAATGAGTTAGATGCTAAGGATGCTATGAGCAGTCTTCTCGGCCAACTTTCCGATAAGACACACGCAATTGGATGGTGTGAAGACCCTAACTGTGCTTTTGAAAAGAAGGTATAGAAACATGACTAAAGCCACACAAACAAAGATAGAAAGACGCTATGTTAAAGACCCCAAGGGTAATCTGGTAAAGCGTTATAAGACACTGCCAGCAGCTCCAACTATGGAACAAGGCTGCAAGATATGTAAGAAGCCCATGAAGGTGTCTGTCGGACAAATTGCTTTCTACCACAAGGAGTGCAGGAGGAATCGCAAGCAGTATAAAGCCATCATATCTCGCTAGTTGTTGATAGCTCTTATTGTCTTTAATAGCTTATACAAGGGATAATAGGGATATGAAAAAGAAGATAGAGTACTTGGGTGGCTTGGTTCTAAAGACATTTTTTGTGTTGTTCTTGATAGCTACATTAGTTCCGTATCGTATCTTTACCAGTCTTTTTAGAAAGAAGAATGAAGGGTAAGCCCGTACCAAAGGTTTTTAAGCATGGACTGAGTGGTTACAACAATTACTACTGTCGTTGTAAGGTATGTAGGGCTGCTAATTATAATTACGCATATACACGTCAGTATAGATTGAGAGGTCCCAATAGAGGCCCCAACATAGGAAAGTGTAACTTCTGCGGAGAAGAAAAGAGTATTTATTCAAGAGGCTTGTGTACTAAACACTACGATATGATTAAAAGACTCATAAAGGTTGGTATCAGAACAGAAGAAGAGCTAGTTATAGGTGGATATTTAAACGAGGTATAGTTATGCGTTCTACATCAGGAGGTCCAGGGAGAGCAGGAAGAGCCGCTAAGCTGGGCCTTTGTTCTATCCTTGGGTGTCGTAGAAACATATACACCGTTGGTTTATGCACTAAGCACTACGACCAGCGTGCTATTATGCTACGAAGATACCAGAGAGAGGCACTTTTAAAGGCAAAACAGGATGAAGAAACCAGTCAATAATTTTACCTGGAAGTGTGACTCTTGTAAGGCAGAGAGGCCAGACGAGGCTATATCAGTCTACTCGTACTACTTGAAAGACCTGCCTGGAGCCACAAGAAACTGGAAGTACTGTAACGACAACGAGGACTGTTTTAATAAGGCTGTGGAAAAAGGCAAGACAGGAGAGATATAGGGGTATATAATTTCAATCAGAAGGAGAGTGTGTCATGACCCCTATGCTATGGAGGTGCTTCAAATGCGGCGGTGGATGCAAGCCAGGCGAGAAGTATTGCTCGGAGAAGTGTAAAAAGCTTTATTTCCGTGTTTTGTACCACGAACCGCACCAACTCAAGCTCCATCTTTGAAAGGAGGTGATCCTTGTCTAACGGGGAGTTATCCACTCCTCACACTGGACCCTCATACTTGGGGGTCTTTCTTTCTTTCTTATTGCTGATAGGCCCTTGTATGGTGTATTATTGTAAATGGGGGTGCTAGGTTTTGACTGATATAGTTCATTTACAACTGCAAAGAGGTGAATGCTTGAGAACACCTTAAATCTCAAGTAAAAAAATCTGCTGAGGATTCTATCCCAAGCCCGTATCTCGCCTTTGCCTTCTTCTCTGAAGAACTCGTAAACGCCTAGATATGGCGGAGTACTAAGAACGCCAGGTCGCTTGGATACTCTGAAATATCAGGACCTGGCAAACTACATACCCACTCTGAGGGCAAGTCGCTGGTCACACATTCTAATTTGGTATGCTTGTATACCGCTCGTGGGAGCAAAACAAGATAGTCTTTGTAGACGTTATAGGTGAACGTATTTAGGACGGGGGTTCGATTCCCCCCACCTCCACATTTTTAATGAAAAAGAAACCTGAAAAGATGTTTATTGTGCGTAAACGTATCAAAGCTGTTTCGGCCCTTGATGCTATTAGACTTGATAAAAAGACCCCTGTTGACGATGTTTGGGTAGACGAAAACTGGAGCAGAGAGAATGAGAGAGAAGACAGTAGTAGGTCCCTAGGATTTAAGAAAAATGGCAGCGAGTAGTCTTAGCGATTTGGAAGGCAAGCTAGCCTCTAAAGAGTGGAGAATGAACAACCTCTACTTTATCAATACAAAGGAAAAGACCTTTGAACCTTTGGAATTGAACGAGGCACAGATAGATTACCTACGTCGTAGAGGGAAGATGAACTTTATTCTGAAGGCTCGACAACTCGGGTTCTCAACCTTCTGTCTACTAGACCTGTTGGATGAGACTATTTTCAATAGAAACACCAGTTCTGCTATTGTTGCCCATGAGAAACAAAAGGTGGTCAAGCTATTTGAAATAGTAAAAAGAGGCTTTGAAAACCTTCCACCTGCTCTTAAACCTAGAGTTTCCCTGGAGAATAGGAACGAGCTGTACTTCCCTGATATAGACAGCAAAATATACGTCACTATGGATACTCGTGGAGAGACAGTCCACAATCTTCATGTCTCTGAGTTGGCCTTTATACGCAACGCCGAGATTCGTATGGCAGCAATCCTTGAGTCTGTTCCTAAAGACTGCAAAATCACCTTTGAAACCACAGCTAATGGTATGGCTAATATGGCTTTTACCGAGTGGAATGACTCTAATTCAGAGTACAATAAGTTCTTTTACAACTGGCTTTGGGACCCTGAGTATCGTTTGGAGACAGACCGCTCTCTTGAAGAGTTAATGAATGAATATCGACCCCTTGCTCTTCAGTATGGACTCTGTGAAGACCCTGTGAATATGTACAACATAGACAGGGAGCAGTTGGCCTTTTACATCAGTAAGGTAAAGCGACACAAGAAACTGGTGCTCCAGGAGTACCCATTTAACGACATCGAAGCCTTTATTTCTTCTGGATTGGGAGTGTTCAGCTCTACCGATCTTGCTAAGCACATCCCACAGGCTCCTATTCAGCGAAAATGGCAGGACTGTATGATTTGGGAGGAGCCATTGGAGGGTTTCAAGTATGTTGTTGGTGTTGACTCTTCTGAGGGCATTGGAGGGGATAATGCTTGTATCCAGGTATTGAATGCACATACGGGGAATCAGGCTGCTGAGTTTGCCTCTCCTAACGTAGCCCCAGACCAGCTCGCCACCTATGTTATAGACATTGCTAAGTGGTATAACAGGGCTTTTGTAGTTCCTGAGATCAACAGCTCTGGTATTTCTTTGGTAGACCACTTGAAGCTTAAATACAACAACATCTATAAGCGAGAAGTCTTGGATAAGAGAACCCGAGAGACTCGTGAGGTACTTGGATGGCGTACCACGGGTACAACGAAGCCACTTCTCGTTAATTCCTTGGAAGAGGCCACAAGAGAGGAGTACATCAACATAAACTCTGTAGAAGCTCTGAAAGAAATGCAGACTTTTGTGAGAACAGATGACCAGGGTAAGCAGGGATACGGTGCTGAAGGTTCTAATAAGGACGACAGGGTGATTGCACTTGGTTTGGCATACCAGGGTATTAAGTTCATGCCTCGTATGAAGAAACCAGAGAGTATCGCACAGCAGAAACTCCGTGAGTACATTCAAAGACAGTCTCTGTCTACACAGTTTCCAGAAGCTAAAGTTGAGAGTATTATTAAAGAGAGACGTAAGAAATATATGCTGAGGAGTAAGTAATCCACAGTATTGTAGATATTTGACATGTGTGGTGATACTATGGTTGTAACAATTTCAAACTATGGCAGCAAAAGAAAATCTTAAACCTCTCGATGACAAGCCAAAGGTGGTCAAGGGATACTTTCCTTTAGGAGATGAGCTTAAAGTGTACGAACAATACAAGCGTCGTAAGCAGGAGCTATTGAACTCTCGTAAGAATATCTATGGTTTGAACATAGACGATATGATGCGTCGTATGGATCAGCAGTATTTTAATAGAAACGCTGACATCCCTGCTTCTGAACTTGACCCAGACCAGACACCTATTGCTGTGAACAATGGCTACGGTAAGGTTTTGACTGCACTCAGTATCCTTATTGACCGCAACCCAGAAATTACCCTTGAAGAGAAGAACCCTAAGTATTCTGCTAACCGAGAACTTATTAAGGGACTCGCTCAAAGTTCTTGGAGGAACACTAATTCCCTCGGACAACTTAAACTTTCTATATTTAACTGTGCTAAAAGAGGTTGGTTTGTGGGTAGGACATTCCACCGTTGCCTCAAACACGATGCTCGTTTCCTAGAACGCATTGAAAAGGACGAGAAAACTGGTAAAGAAACTAAGATTTACGAAACTAAGGAAATTACCAAGGTAGACGACATCGCCTACATGAATATCAACAACTACAATGCGTGGCTTGATGAACAAACAGTACCAGAAGATTTCTACTCAACTCGTGACTGGATGTGGCGTGAGGTTTGGTACATAGACGATATAAAGGCAGCTTTCCCAGAGGATGAGTTTCCTAATATGAAGTATGTGAAGGCTGGTGGAGATACTCGGGAGACTATTGAGGGTAGTTCAGACCAAGGCTCTAGCTTTTCTAACTCTGCTAACGAAGCAAAGGAAACTAAGAAAGGCATGACTGAGATTTTCTTCTATGAAAACCAATACGATGACTGGTTTATTGTTGAAATCAATGGAGTTATGGTTGTTTGGGAGCCATTGCCACAAAACAGCAAGCGTCTTTCTTGTACTTATGGATACTGGAGTCTTCGTGGAGCAGAGACTATCTACGGTATTGGCGTTATGGAGGCTATCGAACGGGATGAGTCCCTACTAGACCGTATTCAGAATATGACTATGAGGCAGCTTCTTTTGACTATTTCGCCTCCTGGTTTCTATACAGGTCAAGAAGAAATGGAGGACGAGAACCTTAAATACAAAGCTGGTGTCCTTCGTCGTATTCTCGATCCTAAATCAATTACCTGGCTACAAATCCCAGAAGGTAATAAGGATGGTCCAGGCTGGATTGACCGCATTGAAAACAAGGAAGACCAGAGAACAGGAGTCACTAAGACCCTTGAGGGGGATACTTCTGATAAGAATGCAACTGCATTCGAGACAGGTATCAACAGAGAGGCTGGTCTTAAACGCCTTCGTTTGCCTCTAAAGTCCATCCAGTATGCCCTTGATTGGGAGTTCAGGAACCGTATTGACCTTATTAAGCAGGTATACACAGACTTCCAGGTTGAACATCTCGCTGATCCAGAGGATGTAATGAATTATCTTGAAGAGGTTGGTGCTGACCCAGATTACTTCTTTATCGAAAATGAAGGAAAGCCTGGTGAAGAAGAGTTCTTTGCTAAGCAGTATCGTGAAGAACAGCTAAACGTCGAACAAGACGAAAAGGGTAACTTCGTAGAGACTGAACACAAGAAGTTCTTCAAGATTAAGCCATCTTTCCTATCGTTTGAAGGTGACGTCATTGTGGATGCTAACTCTATCCTCATTCAATCAGAGGAATTGGAAAAGGCAGACACACTCCGTATGGCGAACATCCTTATTCCTTTGATTCAGGAAGGCGATCCTACAATGGTTGGTCGTCCTGTTAAGCAGATACTCTTGGCTTTCAATAAAGACCCCAGGAAGTGGCTCCCTGATGAATGGCTCAATCAAATTAACCAGGCTGGTAAACTTGGGGCAGAAAAAGAAAAGAAACCACGAGAAATGGGTATGTCACAGGAGAATATGGGAGAAGGAGCTATGCCGACAGAGGCAGCCAAGGCAGGTCGTCTTGAAACTCCCGAGTCAGTAGTCCCCCAAGCAGAACTGGAAGGAAAACAGTCTCTTGGCTCAAGAATGGGGGCAGCGTTCAATGCATTTAAGAATCCGTAATAACAAATGATGATAGAAAACAAAATAATCCAGTCTAGGACTCGTAATATGTTGACTGAATATGGTGATTTACTTGAGTTTATTGCTAAAGAAGTCACTACAGAGATTGATAACGAAAGGATTATAGGAGATACAGCGTTTGAATACGCTAAAAAAACCATCAGAAAAGAAGGAATCAGGGAGGGTATTAGTAGATTTCAGCAAAAGCTAAACAGGTATGCAGCCCGATAAAAGTAAAACAGAAGCAGAAGTAGAGACAAAAGGACACGCAAAGAAAAGGTGGCGTATTTCTTCTTTGGAGAACAGCCTACTGGATTTTTATACTATCTTTGAAGCAAATAAAGACAGTGGAGACATCGAAGCTAGATATTTGAAACTCAGTTTTACGGATGATAAGGGTAAAGAAAAGACCTTTACGTTTAACTGGCTCGATATATACATGTTCGTGTACTTCACGTCTAATGAAGAGCTTCGCAGACAGCTTGCAGCTCGCTACGAACGACAAATCAACCACATCCCATATGATGTGACACTACAATTATCAGCCGAAGAAAAGGCCTCGGGAATTGCCAAACGTAGGGTTGAGTTGCCTGTCGATGAACTCACTATGGCTATTGCAAGGAACGAGGCGTACAAGATTCTCATGCGTAATGACCCGTCGAAACTTACGCAGATGAGATATAAGAAGAAATAATTAACAAAACTATGGCACCAAACAAACCAGAAAAGGACAAGGTTCCTACAGTAGTGGACGAAAATCCAGACAATGAGCTTCTCAACCTCATGAAGAGTATGTCCACAGGTATTGCCAGTCTTAGTGAACAGATTGGTAGTATCGACAAACGTGTTAAGGACATTGAAACAGGAGGCAAGGAACGCTTTAAGGCAGAAGCCAACGTAGAAGACATTCAGGCTGCTAGTGAAGGAAGAAACTTAGTTGATCCAAGGATTAACGAGATAGTTGATGAAATGCTAGGCACTGATTTCGGAAGAGAAGTAAAACCTCTTGGAGATAGGCCTGGATTTCGATTTACACTAATCGTACCTCACCGATTGTCTGATAATGTCCAGGATAAGCGTCCTTCAAAGGACCCTAAGACTGGAGAATACAAGAGAAATGCTGCGGATGAGGTGATTTTTGAGGACTATATTCCTGAAGATCGCCGAAGTCGTATCATTTCCTCAACAGATAGCTACGATTCTATTCAAAAGCATTGTGAGCGTGTTCGTGCATACATTGTGGCTTACTTCCAGAAGACAGCTAAGCCATTACCAGAGTTTCGAGTTAAATAATGATGATTTATGACTAAAGCATTCAAAATCCAAAAAGCATACGTTAATGGCCTAGCTACTTGGCTAAACGCATTACAACTAGGTGGTCGTGATTCACGAGAACGCACTCGATTTGTGTCTATTCTTGCTGATGAACTTAAGACTATCGACGCAGAGCGTGTTTCGATCATTGAAAAGTACGTTACGAAGGATGAAAACAACGAGTGGCAGAAGATTGTTGATAGTGATGGTCTTGAGCGATGGGATGTACCTGCTGACCTTGAAGCTGATCTCAACAAGGACGTATTAGAGCTATACCAGGAGGACTTTGTTCTTGATATTGGAGAGGAACACCTCGCTAAAATTAAGGCTGTAAGGGATATTGTGCTTAATACCGACTTCTTGTTTGGGCCGTCAGAAGATGACTCTAACGTAGATAAAATCCGCAAGATTCGAGAAGCAAACGACTACGAAGAGTGGTGCAAGGCTTTCGAGGCTCTTGAATTGGGTGACTAGGTTGATTAACAGTGTTGACAACAAGAAAAGGGTGGTATACTGCACTCAGTAACATTCTTTGAAATCCGAATAGAACAAACTCCGGTTGATGGTTGTACCCTCGTTTTTCCCCAGAGAAACAAGAGTACAGCCCTCGACCTTTCGAGGGAGTTCTAGAGGACTTGTTCGGGTGGTCGCTGCACCCTGTAAATAAAAAGTTGTAAACAAGCACTAGAACCATGACAGAAGAAGTAAAGAAAGACCTAAAGGGCGACGAGGGTGGGGAAGCCGACACTCGTGACGAGACTATTGCCAAGCTGAGTGAACAGGTGGCTAATCTCAACAAAGGAATTGCTACCTACAGAGACGAAGCAAAGAACGCAAACGAGGTCGCTAAGGCTGCTATCGAAAAGATAGATGAAATGGCTAAAAGCATAAAGGAAAGTAAGTTTGACGATGTTGAACTCACTCCTGAAGACCAGAAGAAGTTTGATGCTTGGGCTGCTAGACAGGGTTTTGTCTCCAAAGACGACCTTGAAGCAGAGCGAATAAAAATCGCCTCTCAATCGGCAACAGATATAGCTAAGACTGCCGTATCTGAGTTTCTTGAAAAACACCCGGAGTACGATGATGACGAGAAGTGGGACGTGGTACAGGCAGAGTTTATGCTCTACCGAACACCAACCGACCTACCTGGTTATCGAGCACTACTCGAAAGAGTACATAAGTCACTTGGCGGCTCATCCTCAGAAAAGGAAAAGGGCAAACAAGAGGCACAAGCAGACATTATTAAGAGAAAGCGTCTATCCCTAGGTGGTGGACATCAGGGTGGTTCAGGTAACGACCCCGATGCACAAGCCATTGATAGTCTGCAAAAGAGGTATCCTAATCTCTCTCGTGAGCAGATTCAGGAACGTCTTTCAGAGATAAACGCTCTCCCATCACAACAGAAGAAGTAAGCCTATGGCATTTACACCATTCACAGGTTCTCCGAACCTACCTAAGTTCACCTACACTGCGGATGCTTCTACTTCTTTCACACAGGGTTCACTCGGCTACCGAGACACTTCTACTGGTGAAATTAAAGAGGCAACTAGCACTGTTGGTGACGCCACGAACGTGGAATGTGTTATCGCACAGACCGTGACTTCGGCAGCAACTAATCCAACCATTGACGGGTATGTCATCATTCCTGGTCAAATGTGGATTGTAGATTGTACAAATAACACCGCAGCAGATCAGCTCAACAAGGCTCATCTACTCACCGACGCTCGAACTGTCAACAACACTTCGACACATTCAACAGACATCAATGCAGTCTTTATTGCTCTTGCTATTGCAGGTGCTACGACTGATAAGAAGTTGATTGGATACATTGCTAAGCTAGGACAGGTAACTGCCTAACCTATAACCACTAGATAATATGAGTACAAACGTACCTTTCGACCTAGCGGCAGCAGCAGACCTTACAGACCTTTCCATCCAGGAAATCTGGCTTAAGAGTCCTGCTGATTTGCAGCAGTACCACACTGACTACGCTTACGTCGAACCAGTTTCTGACTATATTGTTAAGGACTCATCTGTTACGGCAGTAAAGGCCTTTTCAAAGATTGCTGAGAACGGAAGTATCCCAGCAGCGTCTCCTTACCAGGGATTTGATAAGACTTATACCCAGAGTTTCTTCTCAGGTATGCTTCGTATCACTCGTCCTATGTGGCGATACGGTATCCAGGCTCGCAAGCTGGAAGGTTTGGTTAAGGAACTCAAGAACGATGCTATTCGTTTCCGTGAGACTATCCTTGCAAACCAGATTAACAACATGACTTCTACCTCGTACTCTGATACGACTGGTGCTCTGGCCTTCACCGTTACCAACTCTGGTGGTGATGGCGATGCTCCGAACTCAACCTCTCACACTCGTGAAGACGGTGGTTCAGACTGGAACAACCAGCTTACTGACGGTACTACGGTGAACATGGACTTCGACTACGATGCTTGGAAGGCAGCTCTCAAGACTGCTCAGGCTATCAAGGGTGGAGTTGGAGAAATCCTCGACATCCAGCTTGATCGCTTGGTATGTAAGAAGAACTCTTCTGTTCATCACAGGGCAATGGAGGTACTCACCGCTATGAAGAAGGGTGAGAAGCCTACTACTGCTAACCGTGATGGTGTCATTGATAATGCGTTTGAGATTGCAGCCAATCCTTATCTTACCTCTGACCTTCAGTACGGTTTCGTTGACAGCTCTAAGATCGGACCTAAGTTTGGCTTCCAAGTCAAGATGGGTATGGACCTTCAGCTCGATGAGCAGTTTGTTGACTACGATACAAAGGAAATCAAGTACTCTGCTGGTATGGACTTTGCCTTCGGTTTCAACGATGTTCGAAACTGGGTATTCTCAACAGGAGCTAACGCTTAGTTGAATAGTTTTGGAGGGTTCTATGAAAAACCCTCTCCAACACTGGCTCCTTGCTCTACTCTCCGAGCAGGAAAACTAAGGAAATGAGAGTCAACCTTGATAAGAAACACTACACAAAAGCAGAAAGGATATTCGGAGAAATCTTAAAGAAGAACCACATATCATTTCGAGCTAAAGTAGTTATAGAGGGACGAGAAATAGACTTCTTGATAGGAAAGAACGCAATAGAAATAGGTAATCATCCACAGAATACGTTGAAAAACAAACATATTCTCGAAGCTGGCTACTCACTATTCTTCATAACTAACATAGAACTTTATACAAACCCTGAACTTATCGAGCAACGATTACTCGCAAATTGGTTAAATAAAATATGAGTTCAACACATATTGACTACCTTGAACTAACAAAGTTCACAGGTAATCCCGAGACTCCTGGTTCTACACAACGTATGTTGGCTGCGGTCAACGCTACGCTCGTGTACTGGGATGGTACTCAGTGGTCTGTTCTCGGCTCAGGAGGGGGTGGAGGTTCCACATGGGAACAACTCTACGCTAACGACAACACCTTCAATATCACTGCTGGTAACGGTTTCACTATTGCAGATACTTCTGCTAGTGCGAACGATACTCTCACGATTACGAAGGACGCTGGCTCTTCTGGAGACGCAATTCAGATCACACAATCTGGTTCTGGAAAGGACATCAACGGTACATCAAGCACCTGGTTTGTAACTAAGGCTGGTGCTGCAACTTTCGTTGGCGTTACCCCTGGTGGAGATATTACTTCTACGTCAACAGCAATTGACTGGGACCTAATCGACAACAATGCCTCAGCCCTCAGCTTTGATGCTGCTGGTTTGGCAGGAATGCTTGAGTTCGATACCACAAACAGTGCCGAGGTTCTTAAGACATCTGCTCTTACCTTCCAGATTACTGCTGGTCTTGCAGAGTTCATTCAGACTTCAAACACTATTTCTGGCCTTCGAGTTACCAACAACACTGCTACTACATTCGGTGCTGATGCTAACTCTGCTGGAGTTGTAGTATTCCGCTCAACATCACTTACGACTGGTTCACTTCTCCAACTTCAACTTACTGAAGGTACTTTGAACGGAGGTTTCTACCTTACGGCTCGTGATGTGACTGGTTCTGCAAACGTATTTACGATTGGTGAGGATGGAGCAACTACGATTGCTGGAGCTGGTGGAAACACTGAGTTCACCATCACAGCAGGAGACATGATTATGTCGGACGGCTCTGTTGCAATTACAGACGCTGATAACGCTGCTACCTTCACGGTCACGAACAACACTGCAACTTCAGCTTCAGTTGTTGTCTTGGCTGGTTCTGGAACCTTTACGGGAACCACGACCACCTCATGGATGACTTTGACTCCTTCTGGTCTTACGACTGGAACGGCTCTCTACATCGCTGCTGCTGCTGCTACCACTTCGGTTGCTGTAGTTGACCTTGCTGTAGCTGGTCTTACATCAGGTTCTGCACTCAGGATTACTTCAGCAACGGCAAACTTCACCACTGGTGGAAAGTTGATCGAACTTACGTCAACTGCTGCTGTAGCTGGAAACCTCCTTACTGCAACGACTACTGGAGCCTACACAGGCACTGGAATGATCTTGGTAACGGCGGGAGCTGCAACCACAGGTGTATTGGTATCTCTTATCTCAACAACTGGCCTTACGTCAGGTTCGTTGCTTCGAGCTACCTCTTCAACTGCTGGAGCAATTGCTACAAACGGTGCTGTCTCTATCCGAGCAACTGGAGCCTTCACTTCGACCTCAAATGTTGGTTATGTGGACGTTCTAGCTTCTGCGACTACCGCAGGTACCGTATTCCGTGTTGCTTCTACCGCAGCAGGTCAAACTGCTACTGAAGTATTCCGTGTTGACGCTTCTGGCTTCACCACAGGCTACACAGGTAGTGTTGCGACCTTCACCAGTTCTTCAACGACTGGCTCTGGAAACATCATTCAAGTTAATGCTGTTAACACTACTGCTGGAGATGCATTCAAGATTGTAAGTAATGCACTTACAAACGGTACTGGTACTGCTCTCAACATCAGTCACACAACCTCAGTTCTTGGGGCTGGTACTTCACTTCTCCGCCTCACCTCTACCTCGGTAGACACTGGCACAACGACAGGTACCCTTCTCGACTTGGCTTCAACGGCTACAACTGGTCACATTGCATTGATTACCGCATCTGCTGGAACAAGCGGTAGTGCTCTCGTAATCAACGTATCGGGTTCATCACAGACTACTGGATCAGCGATCTTGGTTACTCAGTCAGGTACAACCACTGGGTTTACTGGTTCACTCGTCAGTATCACTGGTTCGTCAACAACTGGTGCTGGTAATGCACTCGGCGTCACTGGTGTTAACACTACGGCAGGAGATACAGTAAAGATTGTCAACAACGCTCTCGTTGCTGGTACATCTACTCTGTTGAACCTCTCTCACACGACTTCTGTCTTGGGAGCTGGTAACTCAATGCTTCGTATTACCTCAACGTCAATCGACACAGGTACTACAACTGGTGTTCTCCTCGATCTCGCTGCTACGGCTGCAACTTCCGCAACTCTGATGTTGATTACATCTGCTTCACTTACTTCGGGTATTGGTCTTAAGTTTGTACTCGCTGGTCTTACGACTGGTGCTGCAATCGACACGACTGGTATCGCTGCAACTAAGCAGAACTTCAACATGAACGCATCTGCTGGTTCAACGGCTGCTCCGCAGACCAATGCACCTGTTGGATTCTTCAAGATTGGTATTGGTGGTACTGACCAATGGGTTCCGTACTACGACGCTACCTAGTTACACGCCTTTGGCTCTTCACTCTGCCCTACGGGGTGGAGATGAGGAGCGAAAGTTACTACTAAATTAAAAACAACAATATGGGAATGCTTCCACTTAAAGGTTCAGTCAAAACAGTACGAGCGAGTGCTGTATTGACCAGTGCCTATGTTGCTGCCTCCGTAATCACGGTTGATGAGCACAACTTCCTTGGTATCAACCTTGCGTATACAAAAGGAGATGAAACCTCTATGTCTATGAAGGTGGAGGTATCTACCGACGGTGGTACGACTTGGTACCAACAGACTACTGAAACAGTCTCGGGAGGAGAAATCTCAGTCGCACTTGGCGAAAGAAAGTACACTGCAACGGGGAACTACTCTACGGTAGTCAGTCCTATCAAGGTTCCTTCTTCAGATACGTCTGATAAAGGTCAATTAAGAGTAAGTTTCAAGGCAACTGGTGGTACTCCAACAGGCACCGTTGCTGCTGAATTGATAACTGGTTGGGTATAAAGCATTTATGGACGAAGTTGAGGTAAAAAATGCACAAGTAACCCTCGCTTCAATTCGTAGTGACATCATTACGGAGTCCGAAGCCCTATCTCTCCTTTACAAAGAGCGAGATTCTGTTCTCTTAGAGGTTTCTGAGAAAAGAGCAGAGCTTGAGAAGGAACAAGAAGCCGTTGCTGAGGCCCAAAAACAGCTTGAAAGTGAACGTGCTGAACTACGCAGTGATCGAGAACGTCAGGAAAAGGCTGTCGTTCGTATAACTGAAGAAAAGAGGACTGTTGAAAAGCAGAAATCTGCTGCTATGACAGAACTTGCTCGTATAAATGAGTGGATTTTCACCGCAGAAAACGAGAAAAAGTCCCTCACTGAGATAGTTGCAAATCTAAACCAACAAATCCATGAAAAAGAAAAAGTCAAAGAAGAACTGTTAGCTCTTTACACAGAGTTGAACGATACTCGATCCCTCTTACTAGACACGCAGGTCGAGGTACGACTCTTGCTAGACAATGCGGAGATAGATGCAAAGAGGCACAAAGAAGTCTCTGAGAGGGCCAAAATAGAGCTTGTAGAGGCTCTTAAAGAGACAGAAAAGGCTGTGTCAGACTTAGAAGAAGCTCGAAATGAAAAAACTAAGATTATTAGCGATCTAGCTATAATCGAGGCACGAACGGAAGCTAAGTTTAACGAGGCTTTCCCAGGATTAACAATGAAGGTCGGTAAGATTAAATAATAAGCCTATGGCACTGGAACCTGTACAATTGCTCTCCCAACTAACCACCGCAGAGGTGTTGTTAGTACAACAGATAAGTGCCTTGGGCGACCCTGGTGCTGATCGTATTCTTTTCTGGGATGAATCAGCGAATAGTTATGCATTCCTTACGGTAGGAAGTGGACTTACTATTACAGATACCACTATAACGGCTACTGGTAGTGGAACTGGGGACGTAGTTGGACCTGCTTCTGCAACGGATAATGCTATTGCTCGATTTGATACTACGACTGGCAAGCTTATTCAGAACTCAGTTGTCCTCATAGCTGACACAACTGGTGTTATTTCAGGGACTCAAGGAGTTACCTTTAGTGGAGCTACTTCTGGTACTACAGCACTTGTTCCTACTGCTATTGCGGGTACCACAACACTCACTCTTCCTGCTGCTACAGATACTTTGGTTGGAAAGGCTACAACTGACACATTTACAAACAAGACCTTCGATACGGCTGGTACGGGTAACGTACTTCAAATTAACGGTACTGGAATCACTGCTGTAACTGGTACTGGTTCTGTGGTACTTGCCACCTCTCCAACGCTTGTCACACCTACTCTTGGTGTAGCTGCTGCAACCTCTTTGAATGTTAATGGAGGAAACCTATCCCACACCATTGCAGGAAGTACCGTGACTTCTAGTGTTGAGGTTCACTCGGAGGGTGCCTCTGATATTGGAGCACTTACAGTACATAGACACACTGATACTGCTGCTTTTGGAGCAAACTTCCTTGGTCTTCGCTCAAATGGCACTCATGCCTCCCCTTCTATTGTTGTTGATGGAGATGACGTTGTACGTTTTGCTGGAGCTGCCTTCGATGGTACGGACTATGCAATCCTGGCAGAAATAAAATACGAAGTTGATGGGACGCCGGGAAACAACGATATGCCAGGACGTATCATTTTCTTTACAACGGCTGATGGTGCTGGTTCTCCAACGGAAAGAATGCGTATCACTAATGCTGGTAACGTCGGTATCGGAGTCACCCCAACACTCAGACTTGATCTTGCAGCAAGTACCGCTATTGGATTTGCTGGTACAGCTATCTTGTCTGATTCTTCGGGTACTCTCACACTTTCAAATGTCGATGCCCTAGACGCTACTACTGAGGCTACTATCGAAGCTGCTATTGATACATTGGCAAACCTTACAAGTGTACAAGGACAGACACTTACCCTTGCTGGAGCGTTTATTACATCAGGAGCAAACTCTTTGACTCTTACAACAACGGGAGCAACTAATGTAACTCTTCCAACCACGGGAACACTTGCTACTCTTGCTGGTTCAGAGACACTTTCCAACAAGACCCTTACGGCTCCAATTATTAACGGAGCGACTCTATCAGGAGATGTGCAGGTAGATGGTACTCCTAATACTGACGATACATGGAACGGTCAATCTACGAACACCTTTAATGCTGGGGCGACTATCGCTCAGTTTGACTGTGTGTATCTCTCATCTTCGAGTACATGGCTTCTAACAGATGCTGATACTGTAACAACGGCTGGAAGCGTGCCTGTACAGATGGCTGCTGAAGCTGGAACAAACACAAATCCACTTCGAGTTATTCTTCCAGGTTCATTTGTGAGAAATGATGCTTGGAACTGGACACCTGGAGCACCTCTTTATCTTGATACGGCTACTCCGGGAGGACTTACGGCAACAGCCCCATCAGGTACAGATGATGTGGTCCGTATAGTTGCACACGCCTACACTGCGGATGTTATCTTCTGGAACCCATCGAATGACTGGATAACTAGAGTATAAAATATGGCAATTGCATTTGACAACGCAGCAGCAGGAGATGGAGGAGGATTCTCTTATACGGTAGGATCGGGTTCTGACCGTATTTTGGTTGTTGGGGTTCTTTCAAACTCTGGTGACGGGACATTTACGGGTATTACGTATAATGGTGTTGCTCTGACAGAAGGAGTGTTCAATGACCAGACACTTTCTGGTGCGAACCAGAGATGTTCGCTCTGGTATCTAGTTAACCCAGATTCAGGTGCAAATACCTTAGTCACACAAGGAACTGCGGGAGCAAATAACACGTTGCGTGTTGCTTCATTCTCGGGTGCAAAACAAACGGGACAGCCCGATGCTACGGCGACTGGTCAAGAAACAACAGTGTCTACTACGGTAACAGCTAGTCCTGCTCTAAGTGTTGTAGCAGAAAACTCATGGGTAATTGCTTTTGTTAGAAATAGAGCGGGTGGAAACGATGTAACGAACAACAGTGGTGTTACTGGAACTTCACGAGGCGGTAACCCAGGTCCTATGTACTGGGACTCAAACGGAACTGTATCAACGGGGTCAAACACAGTTTCTTTTGCTGGTAATTCTCAGACATGGAATGTAGTTACTATGTCTATTGCTCCGGCAGTTGCAGCAGGTCCTACAACAGTAAAGACAAAAGATAGTGTCACCCAGTCAACAGGCATTAAAACTTATGGTGTTGCTTCTACTGCCACTACGAAATCAGTAAATGGAGCAACTTAAACCTACATATTATGGCTAGCTACACACAACATCTCATGTCTCTAACTCAAGAAATAGTTGCTTCTATTTGTTTTTCTTGTCTCTCAAAAATACCAGCAGCTATTTTTATTGGAGGCTTTGCTTGGTTCTTTGGAGTTGAAAACACTCAGGTTATCTGGGCACTCATCTCAATTATGGTCATTGACTTCTTAACTGGTGTGTCTGCTGCTAGGAAGTGTGGTGAGGCTATTGAGAGTAGAAAAGCTATAAAGACCGTCCTAAAGTTTGTATTCTATGGCTTGTTTATTTCGGCAGCGTACCTTACAGAACAAACAATCCCAGGAGAGACATTCTTGGACAATGCTACGATTTCTTTCCTGGCTATCACTGAACTCATCTCTATCATGGAGAACATAGGAAAAATGGGGTACCAGATGCCTTTGAAGATGCTTAATAAACTGCGAGAATTAAGAAAAGAACTATGAACGACAAGGTTATATTACAGCGTCAGATAGACAGTCTTACAAGAGAGGTGGCTCGACTTTCAACGAAGAGTCTCCAGCCTTTGAGTATGCCTATTGACCCTACCTCAAAGAAAATCATCTACGATATTTTGCCCATTCCTGTATCAACGAGATTAAAGAACACTGATCCTGCTACCGCAGCAAACTACGGTGTGTTCTTTGTTGCTGACAGAGCTTATGTGTTTGTCTCCGCAGCTCAAACGCATGGAACCAAGGGTACTGACGCTGGTGCCGTCACTCTTCAAATTGAAAGGCTACAAGGAACAGAGGCTCTAAACTCGGGAGACGAGATACTAAAGACTGCCTTCGATTTAAAAGGTACTATCAACACAACACAATACGGAGAGCCTAAGACAGATGGTACTAATCAGATTTTCAAAGGAGACAGGCTTGCATTAAAAGACGCAGGAACTCTCACAGACGTCGCCAATTTAGCAGTCACTGTTTATCTTAAACCAATTTAACTTATGGCAGCGAAAGAATATCTAGACATCAGTGGACGCCTCGGCCTGACTTCAAAGTTTTATGGGGATATTAACCGTGCTTCGGGCACTCCTTCTTGGCGTATTCTCGCTAAAGATGGAGAAGCAGCAGATGGTGTTTATAACCCATTTGTCCGTTATGGTTTTCTTTCCCCAGCGAACGATGCTTTTAAAACAATGACTGTTGGAACAGGAGCACAGGCAGCCATTATGGGTTCTTCTCTTTACGATGAGGTGAACGATGACTTCTATTTGGCCGAAAGAGGCACCACTATCTTTAAAGGTGATGGACTCGACGATACCTCAATAGACGCAGTAGGTTCTGCAATCTCAGGTACTGCTGTGCAGGTGACTGACATGAACATCTATCAGATAAACGGAGTGAAGAAGATTTTCTATGCCTACCGTAAAACAAGTGGAAGTGGTAGTGATATTGGCTATGCAACACTTCCCTTTGCAAGTCAAAACGATGACTGGTTGAGTGCTGACGCAACGGGAGCATTTAATATCGATACAACAGGTACAGCAGAAATCAGAATGACTAACGCTGATAACGGTTTTATGTATGTAATTTGTGGAGCCTTTCTACACAAGGTAGATGGAACTACCAACGGAGGTGCAAACGGTACGGTCACTGCAAACGTACTGGTGTTCCCAGCCACCTTTAGTCTTGTGGATGTTCTTGACTACCGAGGACAGATATTTATCCCTTTGGTTCAACGAGTTTTTGACCCTATTTCTCTAAACTCAACTAACGATTTCGTAACAGAGTGTGGTGTGTATATCTGGGATAGACAAAGTACTCAGGTGAATATGCGTGACTATATACCTATTCAGGGTGTTCGAGAGATTTTGTGGGCGTATGTATCTCCAAAGGGCACAGTACGTTTGTGGACTATTGGAGCTAACCGCTTTGTTCAACTTCGTGAGTTTAATGGTGCGACCTTTGAAGTTATCGAAGAGATGGGCCTGAACACTGCTCCACGCTTCAAAGACTCTATGGCAGTTGCTGGAAATATGACTGTTTGGATTGCCCGAGACGGGTACATTTATGCACACGGTTCAGTGAATCCTGGTGATCCAGAGGGTATCTTCAAACTAGGACAATTTACCGCTATAACCACTGCTTCTGTTGGAGCTATTGTTTATGGAGGTAGTAACACCTATGCAGTATCTGGAATGAAGGGTGATATGGAGGCACTGACTATCACTTGGTTCAATGGCGATACAACCGCTTTTGTGAACAATAAATGGTATATACACGGTACCTCGACTATCAACAGTCAAAATCAGATAGCCAATACTGGTAACGTATATTCACCTATTAAGTTTCTCCCTACCGTATCGACAGTGAACTATATGAGAGTCTACTTTGCTCCTCTTCTAAGCTCTGTTACCTCTGGTTCTACAGTTGTAGCGACTATCAAGTTTTACATCAACGGTTCTACTACTGAATCAATCAGTCAGTCTCTTACAAGACAGGAACTAGAGAAGGGATACATCTTTGTTCCAGCAGGAATAGCTGGGGTATTTTCGGTACAAATGCTCACGCAATTCAGTACAGGGCAAAATCTCGGTACCTATGACTTTGCTCCGCACCTCCTAGAGATAGATTACACGGTTAGTGATAAGATTAAATAATAATATGGCAACTACACTCGCAACAATAAATAGTCTCGTTAATGACCGTCGTAGAGACACGTCGAACAATGTCATTGATATGACTGGTGACGGGTTTCGTGCTGTGAATGGTGCTCTCCAAGTCTGGACACAGCAGCATGATTGGCCGTGGCAGCAGGAGAAACTTGCCATCAACTATAATCCTGGTATCACTTACTACCCTATTTCTTCATCTCTAAACTTTAAGGCAATTATTGACCTTAAACCTACAAGAACAGATGAAATAAGAAACGAGCTGTACTATATCTCTGGAAGTAAGTTTGACTCGGATAATATCCATTCTTGGAAGTTTGCCCTTCATAATGAGGCACAACAGCAGTACATCCGTATTCGATATGATGGATGGTCTACTCCTCTCAACCAGGCGACCTCACTATCGGGTAACGGTACTTGGGTTGGAGCAACCGCTATATCGAACGTCGCTACTGACCAGTACGAGTTTCTTGATGAAACGGCTTCTGTAAAGTTCGACTACTCGGGTACCTCCGGAACAATCACCAACTCAACAATGAATGCTGTTGATGTATCTCGGTATGCTCAAAGAAGTACGATTTACTTTAATGTTTTTCTACAAAGTGTGACGAACTTTACGTCTATTACCCTAAAGGCAGGTACTGACTCTTCAAACTACATCACAGGTTCAATGACCACTGACTATCTAGGTAACACCCCAGTTGTTGGATGGAACAAGTTTAAACTCCAGTGGAACGGTAGTACGACTGTTGTGGGTACCCTAGATACCTCATCTTTCGCTTACATTCAAGCAACCATAGCTTATAGTTCAAACCCATCTACTGTCTCAAACCGCATAGAAAACTTCTTTATTTCAGAAGACGTACCTATGCTTCTCGATTACTATTCGACCAACATGACGGTTGATGTATCTGCGAGTAACGCAAAGGGACAGATTTTCAACGACTCTGCTGCAACCTCTGATACAACGACATGGACTGGTACCTGGGACTATGTGAACGAAGCGTTTGTGAACTCAGTCATGGAGATAGTCTCATGGATGACTGGTGAAATGAACGATAGGAACGTGGCTATCCAACGTATCCAAGGATATGTGGAGCCTATTAAATCTCGCCTTCCTTCAAAGCGGAGATACGCAGAAATGGCGATGAGTCCTGACCTAAACGGGCCTGGGCCTGGACCAGCCGTGACGGGAAGACGCAGGTTCTTTTACGGTCCTAGAGGTTAATAAAATGATACTATACGCTTATGGCACCTGATCTATCTCAAATCGCTCGTGGTCTAGAAGAGGCACAGAAAACTGCAAGCTCTATTGCTGCAAATTACAGGACTCTTCCCACTCCAGAACAAGCTAACCCTGCTGTTTCGAAAGCAAGTACAGAAGCTGCTGATTCTCTCACTTCATATCTAAACAGTAACTCTGTTGGTAATCAGGAGAAGACTATTATGGAGAAGTTTGCTTCTCGACGACAACTTGCTCAAGAGGCTGGTACTGCACAAGAACAGCTTATTAAAAGTGAGGCTGGAACCGCCCTCGAAGAAGCTACTCAGACTGGTGAACGTGAACTTACTGCTGAGTCAGAATCTCGAAGAGGCTTTGCTATTAACTCTGCTTTTGTAAAGCAAATCCAAGATACAGGAGCTAAGCGTATCCGTTCCCTGGAGAAAGCGAGAGATGAACTTTTGCTTCAAAACAAAGTAGCTCAAGCTTCTAGGATTGATTCTCTTATTTCTGATGAAGAGGCTGCTATTACTACTGCCCGCAAGAGTTGGGTAGATAGCCTCTTGGCTTTGTCCGCAGAAAAGCGTGCTGTCGGACAGGCTGAAAGAGAGATTGCAGCATTCGAAACTCCTACCCAGAAGGCAACTCGTGAGCTTCAGACAACACAGCAGCAGGGTGTACTTCAGCTACAGCAGGTTGCTCCAGATGCACAGATTAAGTCTACTGATACCTACGATCAGGCTATTGAGAAGTACCGCAACTCTCCTACTTACAAGCGTAATACAACCAAGGGTGAACTTGAGCTTAGTCTCGTAAAAGCAAACATTGAACAGTCTCTTGCTTCTGCCGCTTCTTCAAGAGCCTCTGCTGCGAAGACAGCTACAGAGCGTTCTCTTCTTGGAAGTACGTCTGGTGTTACTGGAGTACAGAATGCACAGGAATTAAACAACGCATTCCAGAATGTTGTAGCCCGTTTCGGAAGTAAGTTTCAGGTGGATAATGCAACTAAGCAGTTTAATAATCTGGTTAATACAGGACAGATTGAACAGGCCAAGACCTACCTAAAGACTTTGGTTAAATCTGGACAACCAGCCGATGCTCAGGCACGACTTGATGCTAGTGAGTCTGCCGTGGCTGCCCTTAACCGTATCAATGGCCTCTTGGGACAATATGAGGCTTCTGGAGGAAAGACGGGACTCCTTAAAGGAACTCTTGAGTCTGTTTCTAACAAGATTGGTAGAACTAGTGATCCTAAGCTGGCTTCAATTGGTGCAGAAATTAAACTCGCCGTTCAGCAGTATCGAAAGGCTGTATCTGGAGCTGCTTTCTCTACTCAAGAAGCTGCGGAATACCGTGATATTTTCCCTAGCTTGTTCTCTAACGAAGAACTCAATGCTGCGAAAGTATCTGGTGCTATAGGAGCTATCCAGGCAAACCAAGATAACTTCTACCGCAGTGCTCTTGGAGGTAATAACTACGATACCGTATTCGGAGCAACAAATGTACCCGTAACACCAAGCGGTGCTGCTGGAGGTCAACGAAGTCTACCTACGGGGCCAACTACAATTGCTCCAGTCAACCTATTCTCAGGTTTCTTTAACAAATAATCTTATGGACGAAAACACAGTAAATGCATTCAGGGCAGCTCAGGCACGAGCAACTGCTCTTAGAAGTGTCGGTAAAAAAGACGATTATATTGTTGATTCTTTGATGAACCTACCTACTCTTCCTCCAGAAGCTAAGAAGATTCTTAAAGACGCTAAGGTATCTGGAGCCTCGGCAAAGGCAGTGAGTGATATTCTTGAACTCCCTGTAAAAACAGGTACTTCATATAACGAAAGTGACTACGAAACCCCTGGACTTGTGGGAGGTGCAGCTCGCTTTCTCGGTATTGAAAAGGCTGGTCGCTTTATAGGCTCTAAACTTGCGTCCTTTGACCCTGAATACCAAAAGAATGTACGACAAGCTACTGAACTCGGGGAAATCACACCAGAGACAGCAACACAGATGTCTAGAGGAGGTGTGTCTAATCGTGAACTTGTCGGCTCCATTGCTAATGTTGGCTTGAACGTGGCTCTTCCTTTTGCTGGAAAAGCTCTAGCTGCTGGAAGCACTGCTGCAAAACTAGGTAAGGCTGCTGGTGTTGGAGCTGCGTTTGGAGCTGCTGGTGGTGCTAACGAAGGACAAGACCTTGGAGGTATCGCTACTTCTGCTGTACTCGGCGGTGCTCTTGGAGCTGGTACTGCTGGATTGTTTATGGCTGGAGCAAAAGGTCTACAAGGTTTTCAGAAATATCGTGAAGAGTTGGTAGGTATCAATCCTCAAACTCGTACCATCTTGGAAGAATTGCCAGACCCTACGAAGTTTAATAAGTATGTAGAGTCGGCTAAGGCTCGTAACCTAGACATTCGCCAGAACTCTCCGCTCGGTATTGCTGCTCAAGAACTTGAGTCTGCTGGTACTGAACTTAAAAAGCAGATCAGAACTGCTGGTACGGCTGTGGGTGAAGCTAAAAAGGCTGCTGCAAAGGTAGAAATGCCTGATCTCAATGATGTTATTCACTCTTTCGAAGATGATATTGCTAGTCGTTTTGGTGTACAGCTCTCTATAAGAAAAGGTGGCGTTGGTGCTCGCACTATTCCTGGTACGCAAAGAGCAGTAGACGCAGGAGATAAGAAACGTATTGTTAATGCGTATAAAGACCTCATTAAGCTTCAGAAAGGAGGAACTGTACGCAGAGCTTCTGATGTACTCTCTAACTTAGATGAATTGGTTGACTACTCAAAGGCTGACCAGTTTGGTGTTGTTCGTGACCCATTAGAAGGTGTCCTTAAATCCACAAGGCATTCTATCAATGAAAAAATGCGTGAGGCGTCTCCAAGTCTAGCGGAGGCAAATGATATATTTTCTGCTCTTAAAGATGCAGAGAAGTTTGTTGCTAGTACCGCAGGTAAAGACCTTGGAAGAGGTGAGCTACTTCTACGACGTGTCTTTTCAGGTGATAAGAGTCGAGAAGCCTTGGACGTATTAGACGTAATTAAGAAATATACTGGAAAAGACCTGGTACAAGACGCTGTACTTGCTCGTCTTGCAGTTGAGCAGTTTGGTGATAAGGCTCAAAAGACCCTACTCCAACAGGCTATTGAAACAGGAGTTATGGGAGGGGGGGGTATTGTTGGAAGAACTCTCCGAGTAGCTGGAGATGCTGCTACTAAGCTAACGCTGCCCGATACAGAAAGACTTGCTCGAAAGATAATTGGCTCTAACCGATCTTTACCTGAAGCTATTGGCCCAAAAGCTGGCGAGATGTTTTTTCATGGAACTTCAAAGGAAAATGCTCAGTCTATTGCTAGAACTGGATTTGATCCTTCTAAGAGTTCTCGTGCAGCAGCAACAGCAGAAGCCCCAGATGCTTTTTATGCTGCAAGAAGTAAGGAGGACGCTAGTTGGTATGGCAATAGTTTCATAAAGATAAAACCCAAGGAGGATGCTAAGATATTACCGAGCACTGGTAAGGTGTGGTATGAAATTGCTGGTAAAAGCATGTCTAGCAAAGAATCTATAGCTGCTCGGGCCAAGTTAAAGTCAATGGGTTACGATGCGGTGGACTTTGGTAACGAACTAGAAATACTTAATCCAGATAAGTTCCACATACGATCTACTGACGGTAAGGTATCTGGTGCTGAAGCACTAAGAATTATAAAAGAGCAGGTAAAACAAAGCCTAGGAACTACTAAAAAAGCTGTCCGTAGTCTTGAACCTGCTATTCGTCAGGCTGGCTATAATGCGGCTGGTCGTTTCCTCGGAGGCTCATAATTGCCTCCAGTACCATTACTGCGAAGT
>Ga0208245_1000297_pt1 | contig 45379 bp, 54 predicted proteins | sample RifOxyC1_FD_184035 | JGI IMG/M metagenome (GOLD analysis project Ga0208245, IMG submission 184035) | Soil microbial communities from Rifle, Colorado - Rifle Oxygen_injection C1 (SPAdes) | ecosystem: Environmental > Terrestrial > Deep subsurface > Rock core/Sediment | place: Rifle, Colorado... | reverse complement strand
GTGTTCTTTAACTCTAATTGTAACTTCTGCATAAACTTTAATAACTTTGATTAAAAATGTTTAGCTCCCTAATCAACCAATTACTCTCAAGCCTCACGGTTCAAGCCCCATCCCTGGGGTGGGGTGATTGACTGTTTTGCTTGTTATTTTATATTTTACAGGAAAGGGGTCAAACTTCATCGGGGTTAAAGAACTTATCAATTTTTTCATCTGTCAAATGCATGTCCTCAAAAAACCATGTTACATCCTCTGATAAATTTTGAACTCTTTGGGGGTAAGTTGAATCTTCTACTTCTTTATTCCAAGCATCAGACATAGGTAAAGCCACAAAATCAGGCAAACCATCTGAATGAGGTACACACCCATCACAGGGTTTACAGTTATAGCGACATTGACGCTTAAAAGAAGTTCGTTTACCTTTTAAAGGGCTTTTCATTTTAAGACTCCTTAATATAAATAAGAGATTTAAACTTATTCACCAAAAATATTATTGCCCTTAAATTTTTCCCATTCCCACACAACATTCTTACAACTCACCTCGAACCCATTTTCTTCCAACCAATGGGAACGTCTTGCCAACTCTCTTGTTTTATTTTTTCCATCCTCTGAATAACACCAAGGATAGCTATAATGTTCTATAAAAATCCCCTTATAATACACATACCCCTCTTGATCTCGGGTCATATTCTCTACACCATTAAAATCGGGCTTTTTGTAGCCATTTTCAGAAACACATTGATTATAAAGCTTATCAAAATGATCTGAGCAAATTTTATCTACATCATAATTTATACAATGTTCTAAAAACCCCAAATCCTTTGGATCCAAAATATCACCATCATGTGTTTTTTGTAATATCTCTATGATTTTATCTGAGTCTATTTTAATTGATTTTGTTGATTCTGTCTGGAGCATCTGTCACCTCTGTATTAATTATTTTTGTGTTTAAAACATTCTATAATAAAAGTCTAACACAAATTTCTTTAAAAAGAGGTGCAAAATAAAGAATTAAAATTTAATATTTAATATGTTGATCTGGTGGGAATATCTATTTTTTATCTGTGATCTTTTTTAATGCCTTCTCCAATTCTTGACCACTAATACAAGTTTTCATCTTAATGTTTTCTCGATTGACATATTCAGAATAAGACTCTATCTGATCTTGAATATTTTTTATTTTGGCTAATCGCTCTGGTTCTGAGAGACCGCAATCTTCATCTAAACAAAAAAGAACAAGCTCTTTCATAAAAGGATCAAGAATGTTCTTGTGTGGTATAAAAGATGTCAACTTTTTCAGCATCAATACAAAAAATTCACCTGGAATAATATGATCTATAAAATATCTGTCATCATATCCTGTTCTAGCCCTAATATGTACAACACAATTTCCCATATCGTCCTTAGCATATCGTTTTATCTCTAGAATACTTAAATCCTCTTTATTCTTATTTCCAATCCCATCATATATCCCTACGATGTCGCCTATAACACTCTTACTCTTATAATGTTTTTCCAAAAATGTACTCCCTTCAAGCAACTTTTTCTAACTGTTCAATCACTTTCTTTCTATAAGAATCTAAATATGTGATTGGTTCAGAGTAATTCTTGAGCTTTTCGATAAACTCTTTTTTTCCAGCGGATTCTATTGTCAATATAGATGCCTCTCTAACTTCAAGATTCTCATTCTTTAAAGCAGTTTCACATATAAAATCACCATCTAAGAGACGATATGCCGATCCATAGTATGAAATAAGTTTTAAGACAGCAATTGCTATATTAAAATGTTTATATTCTGCTGAAAATACAGTGTGTGTCCAATCTTTAATCAAACGAATAGGATATTTCTTCATAAAATCAAAAATTATTTTCTGAGAAGGATGAATAAATCCATCTTCTAATGGAGTGACTTCAATACTCCTCAGAATATCATTCTCTAAATTTTTAAGAAGATCACTTCTATAGCTATCAGAAACAAACTCACCAATATATTCTAACCTCATTAAAAATCTCCAATTAAATTGTTTTAAATTTTAGATTATTTTAATATTTATTTTACAGAAAATTTTTAGCGTTCATATTGATATCTGACTTCAACATTATCAGATACAAGGGGGGCAAGAAAAAAAATTATATGATTTCCAGAAACAGAATAAATAACATCTTTTTCCTGTAATAATCCATTCTTAAAAACCATCTCAGAATCGGTTAAAGGGGTATAAGATAAGTCAAAAGTTAAGACCCCACCCCCTGTTGTAAGTTTGTTTCTCCCATGTCTTAAAGACACCCGATTATAATCAACAGAATAAAGTTTTCTCCTATCAGTAATGTTCCCAGAATTAATAACAACCGTACCTGAAGGTACTGAAATAGCTGAGAGTTTTATACAATTGATATCTGGATCTGGTTCAGCTGGGGATAAACCTAGTATTCCCTTGTTAATAGATAACTCACCATTTTTATTTAATTGTACAATATCGATCCTATTTAATAATACACCAGCATCATCAATATCTAGATCATTTGGGATAAGATTTTGAATTCTTGCACCATAAGGATAAGCTACCCCCAATGCAACCCTGACAGACATCCTGGGGATAACCATAGCAGTTGTTTCATAACCAGATTCAACATAATCTTCTATAAAAGATTCTCTAAATCGCCGCCGCATATTCTCTAATAAAGAAGTTGTACCTTCTTTACCCAAATCATCTAATTTACTCTCATTTATGCCAGCTAAAGCAATAATGTTGGTATTTGCAATAATATTTCCGATACGACCTGATGTTATAGCACCTGTGGCTATTTTCGATTCAGTAACAGAATCATTTGCTAAATGATCGGAGTCTATCAAAAAACCAGAGGCTAATTTTGCTAGGGTAATGACACCATCCAATATCTTGTTGGCTGTAACAGCCCCATCCAATATCTTACCTGACGTAACTGCACCATCTAATATCTTCCCAGAAGTAACAGCATTATTTCCCAAATGATCGGAATCTATCAGTAATCCCACAAGTTTAGCTAATGTTACTGCACCATCCCTAATTTTATCGGTGGTTATTGCCCCATCTAATATCTTATCCTCACCAAATGCAAAATCAGCCAATTTATCCAGAGTTACAGCCCGATCATCCAGAAAGCGTGTTTTTATCTGTCTATCAACCAACCTCGCTGCCACAGCATCAAAGGGAAGAGATAACATTGAATCAATAAAGGGCAAAAGATCTATTGTATATGATTGAGGATAAAACCACCTAATGATACCAGAGACAGGAACTCTATTCTCATTCCCAGTAGTTTCATTAAGAGTATAAAAAGTTAAAGTCCATACTCCTGAAGAGTAAGTTATTCTCCCAAATATTTTCCCGCCTATTTCTGTGACCGACAAATAAGTACTCTCTACCAAAACGTCATCACCATTAACCTGTTTAAGATACACTAAATTATCGGGTGGATCTGTTATAACACCAGATATGTCTTCATTACCACCAGGGACTTTTCCTTCCATCTCATCTGTGACATTCCATGTTGTAGAAGGAGGAGTTATTGTTAATCTTGCACCCGGTCTGTATCTAGGAAGTCTCTTTCCGGTCAATAACCCTCTTCTAACTTCCTCAGCTAATTTTTCTAGGGTCACTTCATCATTTACAATCTTGTCTCTTAAGATTGAATTATTTCTTATCTTATTTGTGGTAACACAAGAATCTAATAATTTTGATTCAGATATCGAATGATCCCTAATCTTAGGGGTCGTTGCTGCTGAGGGTGCTAACTTTTCTGTCTGAACTGCACTGTCTTGTATCTTACCCGGTGTTATACAAGCATCTTCCAAATTTTTAGATTTTAAGGGCATAACATCAACCTTTTTTAATTATGGCAGGTTTTTCTTTTTCATCATTAACATTCGGCTTTTCTTGTTTTTTAGGGTTTGGATTAACAATATCGCCCTTTACACAATCACCATTAACATTATAGCCATTATTTAAACTTTCCCATCCCATAGAATTCTCCTTTCAATAATTTGTTCAAGTAATATTAACCTCTAAATTTGCTTCTAATAACTGAGGTAATTGTGTTTTGTCAAATTCAACTACCTCAACTTCCAATAAACTATTTTCTATCGATGTAAATACCGTAAAATAAAGAGAGGATAACCCCCCAACTTCTGAGAGTATACCCGTTCTTAATGTATCGGGTATTAAATATGAAGTAAATACCTCTGGATTACAGGCAGTTAATAGATACGATTTTACCTCTTCAATTTTGTTATCAACATCATCTCGGGATAATGATGCACCTGTAACAACAACAGATAATCCGACAAAATTAGGTGTACGAGCCAATATGTCTGTGTCAAATAATCTTTTCTTACTAAAAAGATCTGTCTGCATATCAGAAATAAGTCTATTATAATAATATTGAACCTCAATGACATCATTATTACTATATACAGCAACTCTTATCTTATCTGAAGCCCGAGCTGAATTTTTATAAGCCAAACTCTCATCTGGAATAAAAGTATATTCAGAGGTATCTGCACCATTTCTCTTTACTGATATTATCGATATCATTGGTTGCTTATCTAGAATGACATCTATATATGTAGGGGGTGATATAGGATCACCACCTGTATAGGTATAAGCATATGTATTTATATTTAACCTCTCCCCAATAACATAGGCATCTATAGCGGGCCTCCCCACATTTCTAAAGAATATGGAATAATCTGAAGGATAGACCAGAGATACCCCCTTAATATAAGTTGTATCATATTCCAATATCTCACTCTCTAAACCCCCCGATGAACCCGTTGAAATTCCTGTGATCTTTGTCTGTGTTCTTCCCAAAACACCAGATGCAGTCGTTTTATCCTTCCCATCGTCAAGAATTTCCCAATTCTGTGTTGCATCTATACCATCAACAATGGTAACCATTCGAGTTATTCTATATTTAGGGACATTATATTCTGTTCCTGAACCCAAAGCTTGTATTTTAGCTATTATTACGTAGGCTCTTACAGTAGCATCATAATAATAATCAGCATTATCTGAGGTTAATATATCTGATGCCAATATAACTCGATATTGTAGCTTCATATCTTCTGTTGAAACTATTTCCCCTAAACCTACTTGTATAGATTCTCCAGTTCTAGGTCTAGAATATTTTAAAAATCTTTGATTAGCAGTAGCAGCTTTTCCTGTATCAACACCAATACCATGACTCCTAGCCATTGCCTCAGACTCTTCATCTGTAGCCACATCATCAAATTGATATGAAACCAATTTATCTAGATGTTCAACTTCGGCCTCTTGCTCCGATGAGACGCCAGCTACGGGTGTCACAAATAAATCCGGTACTGGTCCTTTTGTTGTATCTGTAGAAGGATCAATTTGATTTATCTTATCCTTCATACTTGCTTCAATAGTACTTTGGCTTCTAGCCATAACTTTAAACCCCTTATATCATCTCTCGTTCTTCTTCTGTCGTAAAGAGTTGTTGTTTAGGAAGTTGTTGTGCTAAATATATTTGCTTAGAAGCTAATAGAGTATCCCCCGATTTAACAGCAACTTTTAGAATAAAGGCAAACTTCATGCTTCCTTGCGGTACAACAATAAGACTGGTAATATTATCCAACATTTCATCATCACCAATTTTGTCCCTGTCTGGCCATTGCAGTTTTTTGAGTCTATCTACTGTCTCATATATTCTCTTGGTTATCAATCCACTAGCAGCTAATTTAGTAGCCTGTACAGGAAAATCAACTTTGTATAACTCACTCCCTGACCCAGTAACAGGATCATAATTTTGCATCAACATCCAAGCCATATCCTGATTAGCTTTTGTTATAGAATCTACCATAACAACCTGTCCTGATGGATTTATTTCTATCATCCCATTTTTTATAGATAATGTCTTACTCATATTTTTCTTTCAATAACTCAATAAAAGAGGTAACCATGATTGTAATTGACGTTTTTTATCTTCATTAACACCCGATAAATATTTACTCTTGATATTATTCATAACAGATTTATTATGATTAAACTCTTCTTTATCGTGAGAAATTTCACCGACAGATGATTGCAGGTCATCCAATATTATTCCAGCTTCAGCCACATTTCCAGCCCCATCTACAGAAAATGTCGATCTAAAACCTTCAAATTTTCCCAATGTGTCTGAATATTTATCCAAAACTTCATTATAACAACTTTCTTCTTCTGCTATAACATGATCCAAAAAATCGTCACGTTCTACATTCTCATAAGGAGTAGAACTTGTCGATGATATCCATGATGCTGCCTGTGTCTTGGCCTCAGATTTTAATAGGATTAAAAATGATTCCATATCCTCAGATATTTCCACAAAATCACCTAACTCTGAGCTAAAATATTTAGGTCGATCCTTTTTACGTTTACTATCAACTTCTTCAGAAGTTTTTTGATCTAATTGCATGAAAATTCTCCTTAAATATACTCCCCTACTGCACCAGCCACATCAGTTAAAAAATTGGTTAATTCCATGTCTGAACATTGCATGGTCTTAGGAACAACCACATCTATCTGTAGACTTAGCATGTTAAATAATCCTACCAAAGCACTTATAAATATCATAGCGTCTGCTATCAGAGAGGATACCATTTCTAATGTACCTAAAACTTTTCCAATAGCGTCTTTTATAAATTTAGGCATGTCAATATCCATACCAATATTTGATTCACATTGAATAATAGAACTTGTAGAAGGATTAACCCCCAATAAACCCATCAAAGAAGACAAGCTCAAGCAGAGAGAACCATCAAATATAGACAAAAATCCATACAATCCTGAGAGAAATGCTTGCACCATCTCCACAAAACCTTCTAAGGCAGCTAAAAGTTTTCTCAATGGTGCAGCAACATCAAGAGATATTTTTCCACTAAGATAACAGGCCAACAATGACCCTAAAAAACCATTTGTACCAATTGTTATTAATAACCCTTGACCTGTAAGGGTTATATTAATCAAGGTCTTCATCAAAGTTTTAGAGACATCTAAAGATCCCACAGAATTGTTAATCATCCCCTCAAAGATAGTCTCAAAGGTAGAGACACCCCCAGGACTTTTATTAGATGAAGCATCACGTTCCATATCTGAAAAAGTCGAATTCACATCAGTACTGGTATTAACATCTATAATCGAAGATATTAAAACCGTTGGGATTTCAAAGACCTTAAACCCATTTTTTTTACGACCAGCCTTAAATTTATTAGCCTTTTTCTGCATATAAGACCTTTTATCATCAATATCAGCATCTAATATCAAGTCTTTAATTTCTTCTCGATCTAAAACATCTATAGTATCCTCTTCAGACAAAACTTCCAATACTTCAGATAATCTTGTGGGTAAATCGATGACCGTAATCTGTAAATTTCCCGTGCTTAAATTATTTAGAGCATTAGAAATCATGGTCTCATCTAAATTCCATGTCTCTAAACGTCTTTTTGTAATATAGCTCTTCCCGATCTCATAATGCCAAAATACATACAAATTAAGTTCTGAGATTTCTTTACCGACACCTTCTGCTAAAGCGGTTATTTCTTGGTCTATACCCAAAAGAACTTCTCTCATAGTAATAGATTCAGAATCACATGGGGTTGCCGGTTCAGAGGTCTCTTGAAGGAAATGAGTAACGACCAAAGTAGGTTCACCAGATTGTTTTCCCCTCAAGAGAGATACACATCTTTCATAACCTATGAGCATATATAATTTTCTTATTGGGACAAGAGATGTAATTGTATCAGATCTTACCAAAAATCTTCCTTTAATAAAGTCTATCTCATATTGTTGTGTTAACTGCTCCTCTATTGAAGTATCGTCATTAGAAGCTAGACTATTCGTCAAAGCTCTTAAATTATCTATACTATTTGCCGGAGTACCTGCCAATAATTGTTCCAATAATCCATTTATTTCTACTATTTTTTCTTCCATAGCAGGTTGTAGGGCTGCAACTGCTTCAAATGCCTCATCAGATTGAGCAAATGAGTTGCCAATAATATCCAACATTCTTCCTATTTTAGATGGCTCGCATTTCCACATATATAAACACCTACAAAAAATTAATATCCTATAAAATATTTAATAAAAAACATTTACATTTAAAAGACTAAGACCAAAAATCATAAAAATAAATAACATATAAAAATAAAAATGTTTTGAATGTTTGACCTATTATCTAAGATAACCATAAGAAGATAAATAGATAAGACATGCTAAAGATAATTAGTTGATACCTAAATATAGAGACCAAATATTAATATCTGTAAAATACAAGCATACTTCAAAAGTAATTTCATTCGGGGCATACTTACTTTCATAAAATGTCCCTCCTTCTAGACTTGATAAGGGTCACACATTGCGTGACCTTTATCCATTTTTGGACACAACAACGGGGAAAAAACAATGTTTTCAAAAATCAAATCCTTAATCAATTATTTTGAGCGTCCAAATCCTAAAAGAAATTGGGAAGTCACACTCTATATTTCATCTGGATATGGAGAACTCTGCTACAGAAAACCAAGGGGAAAGCCACCGTTTCTGTATGAAACCTGTATAGGTCCGATTTCAATAAAAGAATGGTCTAATTGGAGAAGTTGCTGTGGAAAAGCTTTTAAATTAGGTATACCCGTTGTTTGGGATAACACACATCAATTAATGTGCGAACCTACATTAAGATATCATCTCAAAAAAGAGATAATCACCTGGTTTAAAAACAATTTCTTGTTCGATGATCTAGCATTACCTGATGGTGAAAAACAAGGAGAAGAAAGCTTGGAATATTCAATGAAAGTCGTTTATCCAGGGAGTCTTTTATGGCAACACCTATTATCACTCCACCTTGTATAAATATGATTTCAATGGGGATGAATAAAATATATAGCCTCTTCCAAAAGACTCTGAACTTCTTCATATAGCTGATAAAACCTCTTCAAAAACTTTTTCTTATAAATAGGGTTTAAATTATCTATAAAAGCCCTAGAAAAATAAAGATAAACACTTTTTTTCAAAAATTCATCGGTTGATTTAGGGAATAATTTTAAACTGGAATCTCCCAACTTTGGATACTTTCTCATCTCCCTGCAAATATTTTTTACTGTCAACAACAAGTTTTCTGCACCTTCTTGAAAATAAGCGTTAAACTCAGTGGTGTCATTATAATATGCCTCATCCCCTTTCTTATGATATTTATCAACAGATTTATCTTTTTTTCTGTCTTTTCCTTTATACCGCAAAGAATCTAAATAATGGATGTATTCGTGAATAAAACTCCCTCTATTTAAACGTGTTGCTACATAACGTAGATCATTTTTCTCCAATAAACAAGGTAGGGTCATCACCCGAATCCTTTTATCGGCTTTCCAAGTTCCTATACCATAATTAAAGGTATCCGCTTTCAAAAAATAAAAATAGATATCTTTAAACATATCATCGACCATATGACCCTTTAATAACCAACCATCCTCCTGTCTATCCATATATGTCGAAAGAAATGCTTCTTCTTCTGTGAGATATTTTGTAAGCCTCTTATAGGCATTAACGGCCATTTCTCTATATTCTTCATCTGCATCAAAATCAGCGCACAACTTCTTGAAGGCAACGACTAATTTATCAGCTAACTCAAATTTATGAACTCTTTTAAGCTCAAATACAATTTTTTCTATTTTGGACATTTTAATATTATCCTTCCTTATCACGATAATCAATATCTAAAAAATTGTCTCTAAAATGTCTTCAAATTCCAAAGGCAGATCATAACCAAGAACATAACAAACCAAGACATTTGCAGCAAATTCACATTCTTTTGTCACATGATATAAATGTGCTCTTTTTGAACGTTCTGCGATTCCGGGTATACTTCTTATTAATATTGCTGCTTTCGTCTTTGCTTCTTGAGAAACTGAGTTAAAAAGTTTTTTTAAATCCCCGACCGCTTGCGGCGGGGTAACATCAAAAATATTATAATAATTTAGACAAAAGCCTTGACTTCTCTAACAAAATAATATAAAATGTGAGTATGAAGAGATTAAAAGCATATAGGTATAGGTTATATCCGACTTTAGAGCAAGAAGTTTTGTTAGCAAAGCATTTTGGATCTTGTAGATGGGTCTATAATTATGCTTTATCCAAAAAGATTGAGTATTATACCTTGAATAAGCAGACCCTTTCGAGGTTTGATATACAGAAGGATTTGGTGACTTTAAAAGCTCAGGAAGATACTTCTTGGTTATCAGAGGTAAATTCTCAATCATTACAAGCTTCTTTAGTAAATTTAGATATGGCATACACAAGGTTTTTTAGAGAGAAGAAGGGTTTCCCAAAATTTAAGAGTAAGAGAGATATACAGAGTGTACAATTTCCACAGAAAACCAAAGTGGATTTTGGTAACAATAGATTGTATGTTATGAAGTTTAGAGAAGGGATTAAATGTATTTTTCACAGGAGTTTTGAGGGAAACATCAAAACTACAACAATAAATAAAACTTGTACCAATAAGTATTTTGTGTCAATTTTGGTAGAAGAAGAAGTATTTGATGTCAAGAAACAGCTCCCTGTATATGAGAAGGCTATAGGTATAGATCTTGGGCTTAAATCGTTTTTGGTAACTTCTAGGAATGAGGTATTTGAGAACCCTAAATTTTTTAAGAAGACTTTGAGGAAACTTAAAAGAGCGCAGAGGAGGTTATCGAGAAGAAAGAAGGGTGGGAATAATTATAAGAAGCAAAAGATGAAAGTAGCTCGTATTTATGAGAAGATAACAAACCAAAGAAATGATTTTTTGCATAAAATTTCTAAACATATGATTGATGATCCACAAATTAATACATATTGTGTAGAAGATCTAAATATACAGGGTATGGTAAGAAATCATAGGTTAGCACAATCTATACAAGATGTTTCTTGGAATACATTTATAACATATTTGACATACAAAGCTGAATGGGTTGGGAAGAATATATTAACGATAGGTAGGTTTGAGCCCAGTTCTAAGATGTGTAATGTTTGTGGTAAGATCAACCATGAATTGACATTGAAAGATAGAAGCTGGAAATGTGTATGTGGTAAAACACATGATCAAGACTTTTTAGCTGCTAATAATATTAGGGATTTTGCGTTTGATAAACAAAACATGATAGGGACGGACAAGCCCGAATCTAATACGCTTAGGGAAATTGGTGGTTGCACTGATCGATGATCTAAGAAGCCTTGGGGCTTGCCCCAAGGTATGTCACACTCTTTCTCTTTATCATTGACAATATGGTGACCTATTTCATGCAAAGACGTGAAATAATAATTAGGTGAATCTCGCATAAGCTGTATTTCTCCAGAATCATATGTTCCATAGGAAACTGGTCTAAAATTAACCAATATTAACTTTTTAATACCAGATAGATCAAAATTAAAATCTTCAAACAACTTATATGCTCTAGAAAATGCATCAGACATCTTTTTGATCTCATCCTCTGAGATTTTTCTGGTCAACTCTTTGTGATCCATAGAATAAACATTTTTGATCGTTATCTCATAAGAAGCTGATCCCTTAATTTTGCGGGTTAAAAAATATGGTTCTCCAGAAATATCTGCTAAATATCTCGCTAAATTATATCTTCCCGCCTTGTCTAATTCAAATAACATCTTTTCAATATTATTATGAACTCTCTTCCATTCTCTTTCTTTATCATCAAAAATCCACACGACAGAAATAAATTTTGGTGGTATCTTCCCCATAAATTTAACTGAGCCCATAACATCTAAACTTTCAACAGCTGTTTTTTTCTTACTGTCTTCATCAGGCTCAAATTTATCCCAATCAGACCGCGCAAAACCTTTTTCTATCCTCAGGATAACACCTGGGGAATTACTATTTTTAGAAGCATCGTGGGCGGCAAATTTGGCCATATTCAACTGTGTTGTTAAATAAACCGCACTAGGATCACTCTTTTTAACATGTGACAAGCCAGAACCATAACCAGAAGCACCTGATGAACCTCTCCCCTTTAATCCATCCCGCTGTATTATTTCCCATGCTTTAGAACTTGTCCCATGGTAAAAATCGACCGCATTCCAATTAAAATCTTCCCCCTCAAGTCCTCCATATTCTTGAATAAAATCCTCTGCAAAAATAGGAGCTCCATCGAATATTAGAGAAAATTTTTCAACCTCTGGATATTCTTTTACTATTTCCATAAATGCTCTGATAAATCCCCTATTTGTCTCTGTGGCATTATCAATAGAAAAAGTTCTCTTAAAAAATTTATTCTTACAATCAGAGGCTACGCTAGGAACCATGGCCCAATCATAGCCAGCCATACCCCATAACGGTTTTGATGAATGTTCCCACCGCCCATCATTATAGCCATAAAAACTGCTATCATAAACATGGTTCCCATCAGGTGATTCCCTGCGTATAATCAATTTTTTGCTGGCTTCTGTATAATGCATAACTTTCTCCATAAAAATATTTTTATTTAATTCATCTTTTTTATTAAATAATACATGCCCAATAATAGGCTTAGTATAAACTAATTATGCCTCATACAATTTTCTCCATAAAAATATTTTTATTTAATACATCTTTTTTATTAAATAATACATGCCCAACAGTAGGCCATCTAAATATTATGTAACGTATAACATATTGATATATATGACTGATTTTAGCACTTCTTTTAAAAAAGTTTTGTGTTATGATAATCTTACATTAAAAATAAATCAAAGAAAAAACAAACACACCATGAGGACAGAATAAGATGATAATAGAAAAATACGTAACCCTAAAAAATGACAAAAAAGAACACCTAACCGCCGACAATAAATGGACGAAAGATTTAGACAAAGCAAAAAAATTCTCCTCCGCTAAAGAAGCCAAAGAATATGCTAAGGAAAATGGAATCAATATTGGCAAAAAAATAGTTCTGAAAAATAAAGAAGGGGAATTTCTGGGAAAGGGCGGAAAATATGTAAAAGAAGAAAAAGATTCCCTCAAGTTTAATTCTATAGCAAGAGCTAAACAACAAAAAGACCTCGAATTTATCAGAAAACATGCCGCTTCGATGGGCATAAAGATCAAAAACCTTAAATAATAGCAGACAAATGATAAATATAAAAAGAGAGTATCGAAATATGTTACATACCATACACATTTTAATCAATGAGTATGGTTTCAACATCTTTAACATAAAGAGCAATGGGGGCAAAGAATTATTGCCCTCTAATAATCTATTTAATTTCAAAAAACAGCTAAAAGATGTGTGTAGAAGATACTCTTTTAATTATCAACGTATAATTAAAGATTTAGCATTAAATGAGATAGAATAATGATAAAAAAAGAATATAAGAACATCGCATTTTATTTAAAAATCATCATAAACACAGATGGATTCTATATTCAGGTCAAAAGACATATGGAATTTGCTGATGAATGTTATCTTTCTTCAGATGATTCAATAGAATTCAAGAAAAACTTAGAGTATGTCTGTGAAAAATACAGCTTTAATTACACACACATAATTAAAGAATTAGACTTAAATTAGACTTAAATTAGAGGGGAAGACGATGATAAGGAAATATCTTACGGGAAAAGAAAACCCGATAATAATCGAACAGGAATTAGCCACAATTAATGGAATGATCGTGGAAAAAGTGTGGAAATGTGGTTGCTTTTACAAAGGTTTCAACCAAAAACTCTGTAAAAATCATAAACACCTCCCACAAACGAATAGACTCTACACCTGGGGTATAGGAAACGATCTACTTCAAGTATCCATTGAATGGTTAAAAGAGAATACCTCTCTTTATTTTGATGCTACATATGGATCGATTGAAAAAACCCTCACCCAGATGGGTATCATTCATGACTGCTTCACGAATAAAAAAGCAGTTAAAAAAGTAAAAGAAGAGATAGAATTCTCTACCATCAAAAAAATGGAAGATAATAGATTGTCTCTTTATGGGGAAGTATACCCCACCATTCATGATATACCTACAAAGAAAAGAAATGATTCAGCTATTTGTGGTTATTATAACAAAGAAGATGGATCAGACTGCTTTGGAATTGGCGACCGCGTTGAATGGTCTAACTGCAACCTATCATTGGGCTGTTGTGTATGTAATGGGAAGTCCAATTATCAATATTAACAAGATAAGGAAATTCTGATGCTATACAAACATACATTTCTCTCTAAAGATGAAATTCTAGAAGCCGTTAAAGAGATCGGGATGAAACAGAAGGAGAAAAATATTTTACTAAAAATGTTAGATGCTGGGATTCAATTCACTGAATATCAATTAACAGAAGTATTCCCAGAACTTTCTAAAGGAATAGGAAAATCTTATTGTGAGGCCATGAAGTATGTTAAGATCATGCTTCTTCAATTAGAAATGCCTTTTTGTGATAATAAAAATGAAACAAATTCTATGTATATAGCACCGGTTGATCATTATCCTTCACCACAGACGAGTAAGATGATTACCGATATGGTTATGAAAATAGCCTCAAAAATTTCTGGATTAAAAATGACACGAGAAGGTGATAATATCATCAAATATTCAAAAATATAAATTATGAGAGGGAAAAAAATGAGTCTCAATCTAATCAAATTTGTACCAAACGAAGAAATCTGGAATATGGCTAATATGGCTAAATTAAATAGACCAGATTACCTTGTTTTATTGCAGATGCTGTCATCTGGGATACAATTTACAATGGAACAGCTTCTAGACAGATTTCCAGAAATCAGAAAAAATCTAAAAACTGGAAAGTCCTATGGACAAGCCCTGGGCTATGTAAAATTCATGTTACTCCAGATAAACTCAATACACGATGCTAAAACTGATTACTTCTTGAAACCTACTGATATCGACAATGATGACAATCGTCATCTTGTTGAAGTTATATTACACATAGCTTCAGCTATACCGGATTTGTCTGTAAATAGATACCTTGATCACAATACAATAAGATTCTCTAGAAGATATCCTTCTGAGCTAAAAATAGCTTTTAGCAGCACTCTTTAATTAAAATTTTAAACCATCTTTCACAAAGGATTCACACCATGACAACACCTATCCCTGGAATTATTAAAAACGGTAATGTAAAACCTGTATTTGATGCAGAGAAAATAATCAACCTCAATTATATACAAAAAATTCTGGAGCCAGATTTTAATGAAGGTGACATCTATTATGAAGAAAAAGATGATACCATCGTCATAGGCTTTACAGAGAGCAATAATAAAGAAGAATGTCATTTCTGGTTCGAAAAACATGGTTATGGATACAAACCAGATGAAACAAAAGAATACAGCGCTATTGTATCTGAAACTCACACAACTGTCATAAGAAGCAGGTGGGTAGCTAAATGTGCTCCCTCAAAGAGCTCTCCAGAAAAAGGTGATCTCATCATGCCCGGTACCACCTTAGCCTTTTCTTTGCCTATAGATGCTTTAAGAAATTACAGTGAAACCAAATATTTGATCGATCAAATGGAAAAATTTCAAGAATAACAAGTCTGGATTTGGCCCCATAATATAAAAATTGTGGGGTATAAACCAAATATTATCTCTAAGGATTAAAAAAATGGAAAATCTAACAGTTTATACAAGCGATGTCAATAATGAAGAAAGTCGAAAACAAGTCACCTATGAAGCATGTCTTTCTACCGCAGAAAGAATCATCAAAAATTATATAAATTCTAACAAAGAATTCTTTGAAAAAAATAAATATAAAAATGTCACAGTCGAGTTCGTCTATGGGAGTCGTATCCTTGACCATACTGAATTATACTTTTTCACTGAATCTGGTGAAGAATTGGCTTCTGATTCACTTTCTTTAAAACAATATGGTGAATTGGCCAAAGAATAATTAATTAAATAATTTCTTTAAAGGAGCTCTATATGTTAGACAATATAACCCCAACAACCGGAGTAATAAACAATAGACATCTTCCTTATCTTTATGAAGAAGAATATATAGACCTGAATTATGAATACCGAAAATCTCAACCAGATTTCAATGAAGATATTGAATATCTTGTTGATGACTCAGATTCTTCTAAATTATATGGCTTTATCGAGAGTAATAATAAAGAAGAATGCTGGTACTGGTTCGATGACCCTGAAGGAGGTCAAGGACATGGTTTTAAACCAGACCCAGAAGAAGATATGAGCATAATAGAATCAGAGATTTATGCTCAAATTGTAAGAAGTAAATGGTTTACCGAATGTGATTATTGCAGCCCTTGTTTTCCAAATCAAGGTGATCTTGATACTGAAGGAAGTCTACTTACCTATGCCCCCGACCCAGATTCATTATGTGAAGAAGATGAATACTCCCTGAGATTAAAGAAAAGGATTAAAGAGATAGGAAAATAAATTAATGTCTGAAATAATTATTAATATAAACAAGGCGATTCATAAGAAAGAATATGCTCTTCTCGGGTGGGATAATGGAGAAGAGATGATGAAAAGATTAAAGAAGAACAAAGTTAGATTTCAAAAAATAGAATCTAAATTTGATCATATCATCATTAAAATCCCTAAAAGAATATTCACGATAAATAAGTCTTATTTCTTAGGTGCTTTTGGAGAGATATTGGAGCGGGTTGGGCAAGATAATTTTTTGGATAAATATTATTTTGACACAAATAAATACAATTTAGAAAAAATAAAAGAATATGTTGAATCTTCTAAGCTAAAAGCTTCACAAGAAGAGATATTATTTTCTTAAAACCCATAATGTTCTTTACATTTCTCTAAAAAATTATTTGTATCCTCGTAGACTCCCTCATTATCTTTTTCTATCTCTCTCTTGTTGTAAACATACTCAAAAAATGGAACATCGTGCATACAATCCCAATCAGCGTCTTCCAAGACTATCAAAGCTTTTCTTCCAGCCTCTTCCCTTTTTTCAGGTGGGACATATTCAAGAATCATATCTGCCCATGCTCTCGCCAAGGTTGTTCCTGATTTCCAACTCATAATATCTCCCTTTGATTAAATCTCATAATCAATGTTTTTAAAAGGATTGTCTATATTAAAATGCTTAAAAGTCTCAGTCAAATTCATTTTGGAGAGTTCTTCTTGTAACATTTTAAGTTCACAAAATATATTTCTCTCATTCTGTAACCTTTTATGAAACTTATAAAACCCCTCCAACCATTTGATAGCATCATACTTCCCATAAAAATGGTTATCTGCTAAAAACTTTTTTATCTCTGCATATTCATCAATTTTTTTCTTTAATTCATTATTTTCATGAATATACTTGTCTACAATATCTCTAACCCCCCTAGATACCCTTACACCTATATCTTTGCTCATCTCTTTCTTTTCCAACCAATCTTCCCAATATTTCAACTTATCTTGTTCTATACTTTCTTTTTGTATTTGAGATCGACAGATTAAAATATATCTAAAAATATCTAATAGATCGAGGTCTTCCACTTTCCTATAAGGTGCTTTTTTCTTAAGATATAAACCGGTTTTCTTACTGTTTAACCAGTATAGACCACACAAATCAGATACTTCTGATACATTTATCAAATTTTGAGGGCACACAAAATAAAACTCGTTGGTATATTTCAAATACCCCTGCCATTTTTGGTCATGGGTATAATCATTACGATTTGTCTTTATCTCATAACCAATATATAACGGATTTTTCCAACTTCTTTTCATTATGTAAGCGTCTAACATCAGTAAATTATCTGAATCATATGTCCGACCATTTTTGCACTCTGTGATAAAAAGATCATGCTTATGCTTTTCTCTCAATAGATTAATTATCATCTAAAACTCCAAAGATCATCCATCAATTGACTTATTCCAATCGTAAGGCATACAACCAGTTTTGGGATCCAAGCGATACTCATCTGGATCATTTTTATTGTAATGCTCGGTAGGAACATTGATGAGTATAGATTCACAAAGACCTATGCCTTTAAAACCATGATATATCTCTGGGGGAATTGTTACCAACGTAGGGTTTGAAGCGTCTAAAATCAGTTCATTTATTTCCTCAAACGTCTCAGAATCTTTTCTGTTATCAAATAATACCAACCGGACTCTACCAATCAAAATAGTGATATTATCGACTTGGATCTTATGATAATGCCAAGCCTTTACAACTTTTGGGAAGACAGAAGTTGTATAGACCTGCCCAAACTTCAAAAAATGAGGATCATCACTTCTCAATATCTCAGTCAACTTTCCTCTCTCATCTATATTTCTTTTTAAGACAGAGACAATAACACCTTTTATAGGTGTTTGAGGCTTATTATCATATTTAATTCCAGATAATTGTAACATAAATCAACCTTTTCCTTTCAGCTTATTTTTTATAATTTTTTTATTCATCCAATGTTCATCTGTCTGAACATGATTGGGACGAACATATTTAGCAATATGTGTATTAAAATCCTTTTTAAAAAAATGATCAGAGACTCTAACAACATAACCTTCTCGTTCTTCTCCTAATTGAGATTTAGAATTTTCACATAGATCTCTCAATACCTTTTCAGAATATTGACCCCTATATAATATTGGTACCATTGGTATTTTAACGATAGAAGACCACATAATCACTTCATCAAAAGGAACATATTCAGTATCTTTAAACACTCCAAATAAATAATGATACTCTTCTAAAAGATCATAGGCTATAGAATGTTTAGCGTATAAATTTTCTATGCACAATCTAATATTATCTGGCAAAAGATATTTTATTTTAGCGTGAAATGATTTTATAAAATGCCTCCCATCATGATCTACAGAATCAACAGATCGAGCATGAATTTTATCATGATATATAGCACTATTCTCCCCATCCAGTTTCTCTGTAACGACAATCACAGAGTTTTCTAATACAGACATGCTCTTTATTATCTTATCATCTTTACTTGGATTACTCCAGGGGAGATGTGATATTTTTGGAAATTTAAAATAATCCATTATCTTTTAACTTTCTGAACTTTATGGTTGGGACAAAAATATCGTTCACACAGGGGAATATAAAAGATAAAAGCCTGTGTTGTATCCCATTCTTTTTGATAAAAACTGGTCGGATCAAAATGGGAACATCCGGTACATACTGGTTTAATATTGGTATTAAAATCTTCTGATTTTATATAATATTCTGATTGAGTTTTCTTATGATAGGAGCAAGAACCGTTAAAACAAGGTGTATAGCAATACTCCTTTATCCCATCTTTTATCAAAGCGGTTTCTGTAAAACGATATTCAGGATCAAACAATTTACAAGACAAACAAATCTTATCAAAATCTATAAAATCTTTGTTTGGTTCAAATTTAGAAAACATATCTTCTTGAGTATTTTGATCACAGGAATCATGATTTAAAAATCTCATAATATCAGGATCATCTGAATTATCTGTAATCTTTTTAATAAGATTCTCTTTTTTCTGTGAGATTGTTTTATGATGAATACACCCATAATTTTCACCCACAAGTGCATATATAATGACATTTTTCTTTCCATCATTTATAAAGATTATCCTGTTCTTCTCAGAAATCGCTCCAGCTATTCCTAAATCTATTTCTGGACTCAAAATAAAACAACTCCCATGACCTGCAAGCTTTACATTTTCAGGATGGTAATTAATGCACGTTTTACATATCAGCGAATGTTTATCATCTATTAAACCATAAATAAAATTCACAATATTTTTTAGCATAGAATTATCCAAATATTATAAGTTTGACAAAAATTTTGTGGAAATATTATCTAAGAGATATTTACAGGAAATAAAAAGGGGATTAGAGAAGAATGGTGAGAAGTTCTTTTATCTTTGCCAGTAAAAAGTTTTTATCGACAGTAGCGTTAACCTCGATAGAGATCTTAGCATTAAATTCACCCACACCCTCTTTTGTCTCTGAAAGATTTTTTTCTATAGATGTAGAAAGAACCAATGTGTCACCGTTATCTTTCACAATGATATCTATGCATTTTTTTCCATAGCACACCTTTATAGAATCACCATCTTTTTTCACAGATAATTCAGAGTTTTTTGCGGCCGTTTTAATGTCTTGTAATAATGTTTTTAATGTATTTCCCACATTAGAAGCTGTTGCCATGAAATTTCTCCTTGAAAAAGTGTTATAAACCTTTCTAAAACCCCACCCGCTTGCGGTGGGGATTGATTAAAATAATTAAAGTAAATAATGTTTGACATATAATAACCTTTTAGATATAATGAATTTGTGGTTAGCCTTCCACATTAATAAAAATGGGTTCTTTAAATATTAAAGAACAAAAAGTAACCAGAATGCTTCGGCTAACTGGATAAAGGGTGTTGTGGTTCACCCTTTAAGAATAAGGGTGTTTTAAACACCAAACTTCTTAAGAAGCTTTAGGGCTTGCCCTAAAGTATGTCACTATCTTAATATTCCAAATATTTGAATGTCTTATTTTACAGTCCTTAGTCTGTCACATTCACTTAAATAAATTTTGGATGTCTTGTAAAGTCTTCAAAACACTTTTATTTCTTATTTTGGTAGTATCTCCGATACCTAGCTCATATTTAACAGGCTTTTTTCCATCTTTTGGATATAACATATCTTGAATTTCTTGATACAACATCGAAAATCTTTTCATAAATTTTTTCTCATATTCTGGATTAAGGTGATCTAAAAAAATTTTAGAGAAATGAAGCTTCAAAGAATTTTTAATAAACTTGTTTATGTCTTTAGGAAAAGTTAGCTCATATCTTTCAAAATCACCAAAATAATCATTGATCACATGTTTTGCATAAGTGATCAAGTCATCTGCACCTTCTTGAAAAAAAGCATTAAATTCTCTAGGACTATTAACATATTTAATGATATTATCCACAGGTGATTTCAATTTTTCAGGATTTGCCCGAAATTCGTCCAAATAATGTGTATATTCATGAATAAACTCTTTTCTCCTAATATCATAAATAGAAAAATTCTCAAGTTCATTATTTGGATCATCATCTCTGCTCGGTAAACACTTTAAACATATTATGATTTTACCTTCAAATTTACCCATTGCAGCCATATATCCAGAATCGATGGGTAATAAATAAAATGCTATGTCCTTAAACTCTCTATCAATTTTTTCACCATAAATAACCCACCCACTTCTAGCTTTTTGCATAACTTTCTTAGGATTATCTTCATTCTTTTCCATAAAAGTTAAAAACTTTTTAAATGCTGCTACTGCCATATTCCTATAATATATATCACGTTCTGCATTATAAGCACATATTTCCCTAAGATCATTATAAAGTTTTTGATTACCCAATTTTCTTATTTCTTGTAAAATAGCTTGTAACATATATAGATCTCTCCTTTTAAATTAATCATCAAATCTATTAAGTTTTTTTCCCTTTGGATACAACATATCTTGAACTTCTTGGTATAACATAACAAATCTCTTCTGAAACTTCTTTTTATAAATAGGATTAAGATGAGCTATAAAACGTTCTGAGAAATACATAGATAAATATTTCTCTCTAAATTCATTCATGTTTTTAGGAAAAAGCTCTTCATACATCTCGATATTTCCAGGATGTTCTCTAAGAATAGCCTTAACAAATTTTATAAGATCATCTGCACCCTCCTGAAAAAAGGCGTTAAATTCTCTTGGATCATTGTAATAGGCTTCTAAATCATTCACTTTATCTGATGATTTGGAAGATTTATTGCTCCTTAACTCATCAAGATAATGAATATATTCGTGTACAAATGTCTTTCTCGATAACCTATTTGCTAAATATCTTAGATCATCGACCGATAATAAACAGGGTAATCTTATTAAGGTCTTTCCATTAAATTTTCCAATACCAGCATAATATTTAGAATCACTTGGAATAAAATAAAATAATATCTCCTTAAACTCTTTATCGACCAACCCACCTCTTAGAACCCAACCTCCTTTAGCTTTTTGCATAAATAGATCTAAGGTAGATTCATTCTTCTGAAGATAATCATGTAATTTATCATAAGCTTCTCCGGCCTTATCACGATAATATTTATCATTTTCTGTCAAATAAGCTCGTTTTAAAATCTGATATAACCCATTTCCGCGTAAAATCTTCACATATTCTAAAATAGACTCAAACATTTTTTACTCCAAAGATAAGATTAACTAACAATTCTTATATATATGGTTAAAATTTAATATGAAGTTATAAGAATAACAACACTTAAATTTTTGAGGATAACAATGATTTATAAAAGACCAGAAACAACTTTAGATGCTTCCGAAAACCTAGACTTAATATTTGACCTTATCGATAATGGCTATAAAAAAGAAGCATCATCTTTATGCAAAACATTTTCAAGATCAGAATATCATGCTTTCTCAAGATATAATTACCCCTTTCTATATAAATCTGCTTTAGTTACTTCTGACCATGAAATCGAGTTGACTGAAAAACAGATAGAAATAATTTCGATTAAAGCACCTGAATTTTTTGATACCGCTTTCAAACTTAAGTTAACTGTAGCTCTATATGAATTAGGTGTCAAATTTATGTATTCTCTTGTTGGAAATGCTCTAGGTACGGGTATAACCTCAAAGGAAAAACTCCTTAAAGTTCTAAAAGAATCTGTAAATTCTATTGCTTTAACCGATGTGCTAAAAGTATTTTTTATGGTATCTAAAAAAGGTTTGGGATGGCAGGTAACATTAGCCTTTACCTTAATAGATGTCTTCCGATTTATTGTGATACCTCAATTAAAGAAAAGAACAGATATATCACCAGAACTTTTAGACAATGCTCTAAAAGCAGTCACCTTAGATATCACTTCAATAAAGGATATTGTCAAAAAAGTATTTAGACAGTTTCTACAAAAAAGAGAACAGGAGCCCATTAATGCGACAGAAAGCATTTGATAAATTGACCAGTCTATCCCATAAATTTGAAAGAGAGGGAAAGACTGAATTAGCAGAATTTACACAAAAATTATCTATTTATAGATCATCAACTGCTGATTCTAAAAAACCTAGAATATTTTATCGTGGTGAAAATCCAGAAATAACAGAAAAGATAAAAACAGGTGATGATTATTGGGATAGTAAATTTTTTGTAACGGACAGTCTTCAAAAAGCTCATTTATACGGACATTTAATAACAACCGTATCTGCTAAGTCAAATGCTAAAATATTGTATGAGGGAACTCGTGAATTTATCTCTGTGGGAAAAGGTATTAAAAAAAATAGAGATCTTTTAGAATGGGGTTCAGCTATTGTCAAAAAAGCCGAGAAAAAGGGCTACGACGCTGTTTGGTTTATAAGACAATCAGACATGGGGACGGTAATAATAAATAAAGATGCTTTTGTCATTAAAAAGCCTGAGGATTAAAAATGATAGACAAATTCAAATTGGTAGAAAAACTTCTCCTACGAAGGGGAAGAATCATTTTATCTAACTTTATGATCGATTTGATTAACAATGGTGACAAAAAAACGTTTGGAAGCTATACCTTAAAAGATTATCAAAATTTAGGTTGGAAAGACATAGAAAAAATAGAATCTGTCTGTGGCTTGCATCTTGAATATCATCTATCAACTGAACCTAAATTAATCCCAGGAAAATTTTTCTCACAACAAAAAAGAAGTTTGAGCACCGAGGGAGAAAGAGGTGGTGAGGGAGAAAACCATATATACACCACCATATCTCCTCAATCTTGGCTCAGTCAATTTGAATATGAGCATGAGATAGACAAAGTGACGATACCAAAATATGTTTATCTCGTCTGGGTTAAAAATCCTGAAAAGCTGGGTCGATCAGTTGGAGATGAAAGTGTATCTAAGCCTAATGAGGTTAAAGTCATAAAAAAAATAAAGACCTTAAGAAAGTCTGAAAAGATAAGCATGGAAGAACTTGAATACTTTAGAGATATCGAGATAGTTGAAGAATTAAATAACCTATCAAATACACAAATAACTGAAATATTAAATATGGAACTTCCTCAGACAACACATCGTGTGCTATTAGATTAATGGAGTAGTATGATGAGTAAACGTATAGCGAAGTTTAATCAAAAAAATAAAGAACGATGGTTAGCATATTGGAAGTCTATAGGCGGTCGGTGGGAAACCTGATATAACAAATTACAGGACGCCAGTTGGCTTCCAAATAAAGATGCTGCAAAACGGTTTTGTGCTGAATTAGCTAATTTTTTGACCGGTTATTGGCCAAATCAAAAAGGATATTCAGAAGCTTTGAATGAAATAAGAAAACAACTTGGATTAAAACCCATTAAGATCAAAAAACCTACAAAAAAACGTAAAGCCTCTATTATAGAAGCTGGAATGTTTAAAACACCTGTTAAATTGATCAATAAAATATATGAAGGTACATCTCGTATGTTTTTCTGTAATTTAAGAAGTTATATAGCAAATGACCTCAATGAATCGGGAGATTATGTTGACAAATTATTTGATCAACTTAAAAATTATAATGATCGTTATAGCAAGAACAAGACCGAGATCAACACACTTCCTTATCTTGAAAATGATTGGAGTTATTGGAATACCATTAAACATTTTCCATATATCAATCAGACCAAAAATACATTGGGTGATCTAAAAATTATCATAGACAAGTCTGATGCAGACCATTTGGGACGATACGATGAGGGTCTAAATACACTTTTTATTCATGTGAAAAATACCTATAAGGATTTCTCTTCTAATTATATCTTAAAAGAAAAACTTATCCGATTCAAAATACAAAACTTAAAAAACAAACTCAAAAGTTATCAAGAATCTGGGAAAGAAATCAAGTATGAAAGACAATTATTTGATCTTAATAAACAGCTAAAAAATCCTATAATCGGAGACTGCTTAAAAGAGCTTAAATTAAATCTTTTAAAGGTTATTTCTCATGAGATCATTCATTATCTACAAGCTTTTTGTAGCAATGCCCTTGGTAATAAAGATGAAGAATGGTCTTTTGGTATTAAAGGTGATGAAGATAATTTTTTTAATACACCGCACGGTATTAAAACCATTGAATTCTACTCAAATCTGGTTAGTGAGTATTTAAACTTTATATTATTGATAAAAAGATATCCCGGTGCTGATAAAAAAGAGTTATTCTTAGACTTTGTGGGAAGAGATGATTTTAAAGATAATATCATTATTTCTAATGAAACATACGAAAATGGTCTTCCAATCTTTGATGAAAGATCTGATAAGTTCATGACGATGAAGGAAAATAATGTAAGTAAATGGAAATCCGCAGTAAAAATATTTTATAGCTTTTTAAGACAAAAAAAGGTTTTATTTTAAGGTGAAAAATGCATAATAAAAATAATAGACGGGATGGTATGGCTACTCCCAGACCTAAAGATTTAGCCAGAATTTATTATCATGGAACAAAATCAGCAAAATTCGCTAAAAAAATAATGTCTGAAGGGATAAAACCTCCAGATTTAACATTAAGATCTAATGGGAATATGACCCCAGTAAAAGGTAAGGTTTACATCACACCTGAAATAAGTTATGCTCAGATATATGCTATAGGTGGAGATATGGCTGGGAGTGATCTTTCTGAATATTTTCTTAAAACAGATGGTAGATATGGCTATGTTTTTTTGATAAGAGGTGATGATCTTAGAGATATACAGCCTGATGAAGACTGTATTGGGAGGCTCATTTGTAACAAAAATGTCTCTTGGCTAAATCATTATGCTAAAAACATTCTCAAGGATGAAGTTTATGAATATGAAGTAAGCGATTACAATGAAGATGCTGAGGATGAAGATGATGAATTCATAAATAAACATATCGAAGAAAGACCTTTATATGATGCTGTTCTAGACGGTGAATATGATGCATGGGCGTTGGCTGGAAAGATAATGTTAGAAAATATGGAAGATTCAGACAAATTAAAGTTAATAGACCTTCCGGGGGTTCACATAGCACATGAGGGAAATCTCCCAATAAAAGAAACTTGGTGTATTGATAAAACCCTCTGTGATAAATTAAAACGAGATGGTTCAAACTTCTTTGATGTTGCAGAAAAAGTTGATTCGGTCTCTAACATAAAAGAAGGTGCTAATAAAATTATAAAAAGAGTAAAAAAGGTATTTTATCACGGGACAAATAATAGAAAAAACGCTTTAGGTATAATGGCAGAAGGAATAAAACCACCCGATCTAACATTATCACGAGAAAAAGGTGATATGGCCCCCGTCATCGGAAAAGTTTACATTACTCCAGACATAAAGTACGCGCAGATATACGCGTTAGGAACAGATTATCTAGAACACCCCATAGAAACAAAAGAGCTGAATAAGGGTAGATATGGTTATGTGTTCTCTATAGACTTCGCTGATGTTAAAGAAGCAAAAATACAACCAGATGAAGATTCTATAGGAATATTAATCAGCAAAGAAAAAATACCTTGGCTAAATACCTTGGCTAAAAAAGTATTGAAAAAAAATAAATATAAAATACCCATCTACAATGACAAGGGGAAAATTGTTGATCATAATGTTTTAAGTCTCTATCAAGCTATAATGAGTGACCATTACCCAGCTTATTCAATAGCTGGAAAAATTATGTTAGATAAAATGACTGATTTAGAACAATTAGAATTACTTAAATTACCCGGGGTGCATATAGCACATGAAGGTAACCTACCCATAAAAGAAGTTTGGAGAATTGATAAAACCCTCTGTGCTAAATTAAAACGAGATGGATCGAACTTCTTTCAATTAGCCAAAAAAATAAAGACGACAGCCGAGATTAAAAAAGGTTTTTATAAAACTGCCAAAACAACCTTTGAAAACAAGCTATATGGGTTAAGAAGAGAAATTGCCAAGGCAGCTCAAAAAATCTATGATAAATGGGATCAAAACGATGATTACGATGAGCTTAATGGGGGAGGTATTTGCCAACTGATCGCTGAAGAGATATGTGATATTCTAAGCAATCATCATATTAATGCAATGACCGAGTCATCTACCCATGAACAACATGTTTATGTGATAGCTTATGATGATCCAGAAGAATTCGATGAAGATATGGAAGAAGATGCAGAAGAACATACCTTACCAGAAGCATTTATGATCGACATACCTTACAGCATCTATGAAGAAGGTGGAGGATTTACCTGGAAAAAGTTAGAATATGTTGAATTTGACGAAAGAGATGTCGTTATCTATAAAGTTGATTATGAGGATCATGCGAACAAAGAAGATTATTAATTATAGAGGTTTGATGGTTATGATTTATGATAAAAATAAAAAAACAGTTAAAGCAGGGTTATTCTATCCCCCACCAAAAATGGTAGAGGATGTTGCTAAATTTGTTTTTGAGGCTTTAGATGCAGTTTTATATGTGAAAACAGAAGAAGAGATATCTGAAACAAATGACAAAATAAATAAATTATATGATAAAAAAAAGAATGTTGCTCCTTATTTAATATTATTAAAAAGATTGAGGTCACGATTAGCAGATATAAAAGATTCAAGAAAAAACTATAATTATTTCGGTCTTTCATCACCATCATATTATAAATCATTCTCATCTAATTCATATTCTAAAATATTTAAGATAAACACTTTAAATTGGAATGAATATGAACAAATATATAATAGAATGTCTAAATTTTCTTTGATTGAAAAAGAAAAAATACTACAAAAAGTGAATAACATCTATAAAATACATGACAAATATGGAATTTTGGTTGTTTTCACATCTTATGTGATGAATGGAGCAGCATCTTGGAATGAAAAATCTAAAATATTAGAAATAGGATTAGAAGGTATAGAATCTAAAGTAAGTAAAATTGTTCAAAAGAACGATCCGAGATCAGATGAGGGGATATATTATAATGTTACTTTAGAAGTAATTAAACACGAATTATCACATTTTGGACAACATTACTTAAAAAATCTTTTGTTTTATATTAATGATGAAAAAGATAACAATGAATCTTCACCGGGTATGCCATCAAAAAAAATATTAACCCCGACCATAAAACAACATCTCCCTAGAAAAGATGGGTTAAATCCAAATGATCCTGATGAAATAATTAGGACAAAAGAATATGAAAAAATACTCAAAAAATTTCAATTAAAAAAAGATATTGATTTTCATGCTTTAGATGATTCGGAGTTTTATACAAATCTTAAGACTGCTGTAGAGTATTTTAACATATGGAAAAATTATTTTAATTGGGATAATAAAACATCTAGAATAATCGCCTTATATATAATAGGCCAACATATTATTGAAAAAACAACAAGAAAATATAAAAATACCTTGTCCGAGATAACCTGGTTTTTTGATGCATTAAAAAAATATGCTCCCGATAAATATAAAAAGGCAGTGAAAGAATTTTTAAAAGAAACAATATTTAAAAATGTGGATGAACATCCTATAATAGAAGGTTCTACGAAACAAGCTTCTCCTAAAAAATATATAGGATATAAGGTGATGGCCTATATTAATGATAAAACTTATTCTTTATATGATCTGAACCATGGTGGAAAGGGCTTCATCCCCAAAAAAGGACTCAAATTAATCGATGCTAAAGGAATTTATATTGGGAGCAAGCGAGGATTTTGCGATTATTATGTGGGTGGTACAAATTATGACGATATAATTTTAAGAATAGAATATGATGTTAAAGATATCCTTAAGGGTAATCCAGATGAAGAAAATTTCACAGGTTCAGAGATCATAATAGCCAAAGGAAAAATTCTTGATTGGGAGATCGTCCCGAACGATAATTAAAAGCTTTCTGAGACCCCTCAAAATGTTTTAGTCATCACATCAAATACATAAAGCTGACCTTAATATTAAATAATAATTAAAATAAAAAAAAACAAAAATAACTTAGGAAATTTCTATGTACAAAATTTATTATACATTACACCATATAAATATTGATCCCACAGAATCAATAAAAAAAGGTTTACAAGAAGATGATATTCTTATGATGAAACCGAAAGAAACTTCTAGCATAAGCACTTTTGTCAAAAAATCAAAAAAGTTTCTGACTCAATTTCACTTAAAATGTGAAGAATATGTTGTTTCTAAAATCACCTTGGATCAACAGCACAAAAATAGAAAACCTAAACTGTTGACACAATATAAAATAGAACAAAAAAATGTATTACAGAAAAAGGCTTTCAAAATACTTATATCGACCATAATAGAGACCCCTAGAAATTTTAAAGTTTACTATAACATGATCTTAAAAAAATTTAATGAATTTCTTAAGATAATCAATAGTAAAAAAGAGGAATCAAGCACACCCGAATTCTTAGAATTTTTAGATGAAGTATTTAGAGAAGATAATCATTACATAAAAAACGTGATGTTGAACTCCTTATCAGAAAATGTAACAGAATTAGCACAAGCAGTGAAAAATCTAGCGAATAATAAAGATGTTTACTATTTAGACCGTTATCTCGACGATTATAATTTTTCTCTAAATTATTCTCTAGAAAATATAAGAGATAAAAGAAGTTCCTTTGGGGGATATTTAAAAGATAATGAAAGTAATTTAAACTGGAAAATAGAAGACCATGATGAATATTATAAAGTTGATAGCTGGAAAAATTATAAAACATATCTCTATAGCCTGATAATCTTACAGGAACAAATAATTGATCTTATTACATCTGAACAAGAAAAAACCAATGAAATAATAAAGATGATAGATCAAAAAGAAAAATACAGACCTAACAAAGAAGACATTGAGACAATGTATCATGTTTCTGTCTTTGCCAAAGATATCTTTAAAACAGGTTTCAAAAAAGATTTTCACAAAGAAAATGAAGGGTTGGGTTTGGGTGGTGCCACTTCTAATAAAGGAAAATCTAGAATTTCCTTCACACACGATTATGGAGTAGCTAAAGAGTTAAAACGTTGTTTACAAGAAGTCATCATGATAGCCAGAAAAGAGCTAAAATTTAAAGATGTCTCAGACTGGGCAAATAGAGAAAATATATTAGAAAAAATTTATCAGAATACAGGGAAACCCTTAGATGGAAAAAATAAAATAGATAATCCAGCTTATGTATTTGACATCTATAGAGGCTATTTAAGTTTAAGTGATATGCGATATAATCCCGTGTTCTTTGGTGATTCAGAAAAGCTCATAAATAACTTCAAAAATTTAGACACAAAAGATGTTGGAATACTCGTTTGTAAGGTTAATGTCAATCATCCTGATGTTGATTATCTATCTTCTATGAGAGAATATCGTGTCCCTGTCGAATCGGTTATCAATATAGAGAAAATTATGTGAGGTTACTATGTATAATTTTTATTATAAGCAAGCAATCAAGATAGAGGCTAAGATCATAGAAACCCCCAGAAATCTTAAAATCTACTGCGGGATGATATTGAGAAGGTTGAAAGAGCTATCAAAAAAAATAATAGAAAAAACTTCTGTTATTGAGGATTATGAGGGTTTCAATAACTTTTTAAATGAATCGTTATTAGAAGATGATTATTATTTCAACAATGTTCTCTTAAAAAACTTGAATAATAAAATAGAGGTGATGTCTGATATTATCACCTCAATTATAAATGAGATAAATAATTCAGGTGACCCTATAGATTATCTTAGAAGTTATGAAAGTGTTTTGGACAGTGCTTCAAAAGAAATCTCAAAACAAGATAGAATTTTTGAGAGGAAAATAACTGATAATAAAGACAATATGGACAGAAGAGTTGACGATAATGATACATATAATAAAACAAACGATTGGAGCGAATACAGGACAGTTCTCTATGACTTATTAGCTATACAAAAAGAATTTTTAAGTATAATCCTCTCAGACCAAGAAAAAATAAGAGAAATATTTAAGATATTACGAGAACAAGAAGCATATAAGCCTGAAACAGAGGACATTGAGATATTATATCATACTTCTATCTTTGCCTGGGATATCTTTAAAAATGGCTTTAAAAAAGATTTTAATAGAGAAAATGAAGGTCTCGGTCTAGGTGGTTCAACCTCTTCCTCAAAAGGCAAGCCCACCATATCTTTTACACATGATATGAGGATAGCAAAAGAGATTAAAAGATGCCTAAAAGAAGCTATTATGATAGCTAAGGGAGAAATAAAATATAGGGAAGTCTCTGATTGGGCAAAAAGAGAAAATTTATTAGAAGACATCTTTCAAATTTATGGCTATCCTAACAGGAAGGGTGTTGATCGAATGAACGACCCCGCTTATATTTTTAATATATACCGCGGATATCTTGCTTTGACAAAAACACGATATAACCCATTGTTTTTTGGTGATCCCGATGATTTTATAAAAAACTTCAAAAGAGTCAATTCTTCTGATGTCGGTATATTAGTGTGCAAAGTCAATCTAAAAAATGATAATATAGAATATCTAAGAGGAGAGAGAGAATATCGAGTACCCGTTGAGGCCATTATCAACATAGAAAAAATAATCTAAAAGGATATATTATCATGTTACAAAAAATTGGACCAAGAAACTTGAGAAAAATAGCAAATATAGCAAATGAACTTAAAAAAGATGGATATGAAACAGAAGCCAATAACCTCTTTGAAAGTATAAAAAATTATAGGAATAATTTACTTAACGAAGACTCATATACACCTAATGATCAATATATGAGAGAAGCTGGGATAAAGGATGTATTCATAAAAATACGAGAGTTTGTTGTTTTAAACAGCAAAGAAGCCTATAAATTTGTATCAGAAAGAATGGGGGAATCAATCAAAGTATTTATAAGACGAATCGCTCTAGAATTAGCCAAGATAATATACAAGAGCATTGGTAAAGAAATATCTGAAACAATTGACTTTAATGATTTAAAAGAAGCCATATTTATAGCCCTAAAAAAAGTGGATTGGAAAGATGTTCTTATAAAAGCAGTTCTTTTATTTAAAAGAAATGGTTGGTTATTGGGCTTGGAATTGTTGTCTTTCTATGTTATAGAGAAATATCTATTAAAATATATAGCACAAGCTATGAATATAGAAGAAGATAGATTATTAGAACTTTACAAAACTTTCAACATAGAAGGTTTGGTTGTAAGACCTATGATTAAAAATGTTTTTGGAAACTTTCCTGCTAAAGCCGATAAAAATAAATCACCCACGATCGAAATTTCTCCATCTGTTGACGACTTTGAAAGTTATCCAGATGACGAGCCTGAAGAATTACCTGAAATAGAAGATGATTTAGAAGATGCCTCTGTTAGGCGATGGAGAGCACCCGAAAATGATAGGAGACAACCACCTATTCCACATGTTATTTTTAGGAAATAGTATTTTGTATAAAACGCAATCGAACCAGATTAAGAATATGAATAAAGATACCTACAACCTTTTAAGAAGATTGTGTTGGCATTCAGCGCGTTTGTACAATTATGGTCTATATACTGTAAGACAGAATTATTTTGAGACGAAGACATATTTACCTTATGTGCAAAATTATCATTATTGTAAGACCAATGAGAATTTTAAGGTTTTACCAGCAGCTGTAGCACAGCAGACGTTAAAGGTTGTAGATAGGAGCTTTAAGTCTCTTTTTGGGCTTTTGAATGCTAAGAAGCACAGTAAATATCAGAGTCGTGTGTCTATCCCACATTATTTACCAAAAGATGGATATTTTCAGGTCATGATACCTAACAATGGGTTTCAGATTAAGGGTAATGAGATAAACATAGGTATATCGAGGTTTTTGAAGGAAGATACTGGGATTAAAAATATAGTATTAGATTTTCCGACACAGATTAATGCTAAAGATGTAATAGAAGTAAGGATAATACCGCAACAGAAGGCACATTACTTTAAAATGGAGGTGGTGTATGAGGTAAAAGAACAAGAATTAAAGCTAGAGCATAAAAATGTTTTATCGATTGATATAGGTCTAAATAATTTAGCGACATGTTTTGATACAAAGAACAATAGGGCTTTCATCTTAGATGGAAGGCATTTAAAATCAATAAATTACTATTGGAATAAACAAAACAGTAAGCTACAAAGTATCAAAGATAAACAAAACATCAAGAATTATACAAGAAGACAGTTTTTACTGAAGAGGAAGAGAGAAAATAGGATTAAAGACATAATAAGAAAGAGCTCTAAGTATATTTCTGATTATTGTATTAAGAATAACATTGGTAATATAATTGTGGGGCATAATAAGGGTTGGAAGCAAGACATTAACCTTGGAAGGGTGAATAATCAGAAGTTTGTACAGGTACCTTTTGGATATATGATGTCAAGCCTTGAGTCTAAATGTGAAGAGTTTGGTATGAAGTATTCAGAGATACAAGAGTCCCATACTTCTCTATGTTCAGCATTAGATAATGAGGAAGTTAAACATCATGATGTTTATATGGGGAAGCGTATATACAGAGGGCTTTTTAGAAGTAGAGAAGGAAAGCTCGTTAATGCTGATGTTAATGGTGCTCTAAATATTGCTAGGAAGTCAAAAGTAACTGCAATGGAGGTAACTTCTGAGCAGGTAATGGGTATTGTGGCATACCCTGTAAGAATAAGGGTATTTTAGACAAACTTCTTACGAAGCCTTGGGGCTTGCCCCAAGGTATGTCACTAGGGATTGATCTTCTTAGAATTGTCTAATACAACTTTAGTTGTGTCCCGTAAAATAAGGTCTTAAGATTAAAAATTTTAGCAAGGACAAACAATTTTACAGGAATTTTTTATGAAAAAGAAAAAAATGAAGATAAATAAAGATATCCTAGAAAGAACCTCAAATATTCTTACTGAAGATATCGATACAGAAAATATTGGGACATTTATTGAAGATACTCTAAAAGAGTCTCTAACGTCAAAAGATCGTCTATTAAACTCTTCTAATATGAACCCGGAAATGAGAAAAAATAAAATGAGGAGCATTGGTATAAAAAGAGACTTAATGTTAGATCAAAAAATGTTTACAAAGCCCAATACTCTAGATGAATATAAAGATTATTTTCTGAATAATCTTGGAAATAAAGCGACTGCATTAGAATTTTTCAAAAAATTATATGAAGATTCCATGTTAAAAATAAAAGAACTCATACCCGATTATGCTGAATATTGGCCAACATCTCAACATTATTCTTCCTGGATAGAGGGCTCACCATCTGGAATCGTAGATCATTTTACTGCCAGCTCTACTGCATCAAGTGTACTTCGTTGGTTTTCTTCCTATGATCAATGGTTGATTGGTTCAAAAAAACGAGCATCAGGCGCGTGTACTTCTTTTCTTGTTGATATAACTGGCGAGATATTCTGTCTTCTAAAGTTTTGGGAAGGAGAAGCAGACTGGCACGAACCTCTCGTCAACAGGAAATTTATAGGAATTGAACACGTTTCCTGTGGTGAATTAAAAGAAAAAGATGGAGAATTTTATTGGTGGCCTAAGAATTGGGGCTCAAAATACCCTTTTCAAGAAACTTTATCTCCATTAAAATTGACTTCTCCCTGGAGGGGGGCAACCTATTTTCAACCCTATACCACAGAACAAATACTTTCAAACATTTCTATAAAAAGGGCATTAATAGCCTATTATGGAAGTCAATTAAATGTAAGAAATTTTATAGATCATGCTGTATTAAGAACAGATAAAATGGATATGAGCCCAGTTTGGCCATTACAACAAATAAATAGTATCGTTCTCAATAAATCTATGAATAAAAAGAGCATAACTCTTCTCTTTGAAAGCACTCTACAAAAAGATATTTCAATAGATCATCCAATAAAATTTGAATATCCTATACCTTCTTCTAAAAATGTTCAAGTTATTCGAGAAGATGAGTCTATTCTTGAGACGGTGACTACAAGATTAGAGCATTATTCAAGTTATTTAGAACCTATAAGATGGATACAAAGAATGTTGTTCGATATGAAATATCTGGGATCAGAATTGGCTATAAATGGGGTCATTGGAAGTATTGAAACAGTAAATGCCATAAAAAGAGTTCAAAAAGAAAGTTTATATCCAATAACCGGAATTATGGATGAAAACATTAAAGAACGCATAAGATTATTGTATCAAGACTTTTGCTCAAAAAAAGAGTTACAGAGAAAAAAAGACCAAGCACCTTTACAGAAATGAGGTATATATAAATGGCCTATGAAATGTTAGCCCTATTAACCAATGTGGCCAAGACATATTATATGGAACAATCATTGAATGGAAAATCTTTTAAAGTGGATCATTTTGTTGTAGGACGATATGGTCATGACCTTACCGACCCAAAACAAGCTTTAACTCCTAGACCCGAGATGACCTTAGATATCTATAATGAAGAACTTGGTAAAGTCTATGGCCCCACCGACCTTACTGGACAATATGACGTAGATGATGCCCCATTTTGTAAAGAATATGTTTGCACACTCCCCCGGTCCACTCTTGTATCTGAAATAAGTTCTATTGGATTAGTTGCTACTGTTGTTTATGTTCCTCCAAGTGGAACAGGTGCTCTAGGAGATCAATTCTTGTATGCATACACAAATTTTCCATTAAAGGTTAAGACTGATCTGGATCTCATGGTTTTTAACCTCCAAGTTCAATATTAGACGGAGAAAAAAATGAGTATTAAAGCTTTTATAGAGTTCGGGTCAAAGGACAGTCCTGAATATTGGAATAAACAACACAAGGACATAATACAGAAGGGTATTTATACAAGTTATACTCTAACAACTGCATCCAGTCCACCTACAATAACAGTCCCAGCATTTTCGGCCATGACTTCACAAGGTATGACTGTCATTAATGACGCTGATGTTATATTAACCTTAGCAGATGACGGAGTTAACTGCGTATACCTAAGAGCCATTTACAATGCATTGGCAGCAGCAACCATAACTTTAACCTCAGACCTTGAAGTAGTATATAACGCTATCCCCCTTGAACAAACAATACTTTTTGCAAAGGTTACAACATCGGGGGGAAGTATAGGAAGTGTAAGTTTAGCCGAGGCAGAAGTTATAGATGCCGTTGGAAGAAAATTCTGGAGAGACCCTGTGGACACAACCCTCCCGGCTGTTGGTGTTAGCCGAACGGGTGATCTTGTACTAAAAAAAGATGATAAGGGTATTTATTATTTTAATGGTACAAGCTGGGAAAATATTTTAAATATAAGTGCTCAATGGAAACCTTCTGTAGCTAATTATGCAAGTCTACCCTCTGTAGGATCATCAACAGATGGCGATGCTGTCGTTGTTAGAGATGAAAATCTGATATACACCCTCGATCCAGCAGATAGTAAATGGAGACCTATATCAAGTTGGTTACCCCCCGTTGCTAATGAAGGTGATTTACCTATTTTAGGAAGTGCTATTCCACCTAAAACAAATGATTTACGTCTGGTGGTTGATGAAAGAGAAGTTCATACTCATGGTGGTGATGGTGATTGGCATCCCTTAAATCAATGGAGAACCCCCAAAACAAAAGCTCAAATAGACATTTTAACTGGCTCAAATGGTGATGCTAGAGTAGCTACAGACGAGGGAGAAATATATGTTAGATATAGCTCTTCCTGGAAAAAAATAGGAGCTAATGGAACTTATCTAACTGTCGGGAATACGACAGGTGATTATATTGGATCAACACAAGCACCTGTCCAAGATGCTATAGGTGCATTACCTTCTACTGGTGGTAGAATTGTTATTAAACGAGGTACATATACCTTTGACCTACCAGTTTCTATATCAAAACCAAATGTTACAATAGAAGCTGAAACACCTGGATCAGTAAATATTATAGCAAGTTCACCAATAACCACTCTATTTTCGGTATCTGCTGTCAATTTTAGGATGTATGGGATAAAATTAGATTTAACAGATTCAACATATACTTCTACAACAGGAGCGATTTTATTTGGTGGTGCAAGTAGTTCTGAGACAGAAGGTGGAGAAATAATTGACTGTGTATTCGATAAACCATATATAGCTATCAATCTAAATCACACTTCTTGTAACAATTCTCTTCCTATAATAATTCAGAGGTGTCAATTTAAAGACGTTCAATCTACATCCGGTGCTGTAGTAATAAAAGCTTCTTTCACTCGTGGTGTAATCATATCAGAATGTGATTTTTATTCAAATATTTCTGGAATAAAATTTATAAGCTGTTATCAATCCAAAATAATCAATAATATAGCTCATGGAACAACATCAAATAACGGTACATATTTTATTCATGGTGATAATTGCTATAATATTGAAGTAGACGGAAATGATATATACAATACTGATTCTACAGTAAAATCAAGTGGTTCTATCTATTTTACCAAGGGGACTATATCCCCCATTTGTTATGGAATATCGATAACAAACAATAAAATAAAAGTCAACACTGGTGGATGTGCTCAAATAGAAATTTATGGCAACGGATTAGACGATGAGGGGTTTAACATATCTGAAAATGAACTGTATGGTGTTTCCACAAGAGGTATTAAAATAAATGCATGTAAAAGGGCAATAATATCTAATAATTATATTGCTTGTGGAAAAACAAATTCTATAGATATCACAAATAGTAACAATATATTGATCAATGATAATATATTAAAGCCCGAAAACAATTCTGGTACAAAAGGAATTTCTATTGATTCTTATTCATATAATGTTATTGCATCCAATAACAGTATCAATTTATCAATAGGTAAAGGTATAGAATGCTATGCAGATCACAGTATTATCTCAAATAATACTATTATTGATAATACCGAATCAGCTATTTATATGGGATCTGATGGATATTATATTGTATCTAACAACAAAATAAGAACAACTGCCTCCACAGAATCATTGGTAGTATTAGAATCATCTGGGGGTGATATTTATGCTGTGACTGTCTCTGGAAATAATATAACTTCTGATATCACAGTAGGGACAGGTATATATGGTATATATGCACCGGGTGATCTATATAATTCTCTCATAAATAATAATATCTTCAATCTGTCTTCTACTTCCGGTAACTTTGAGGCGGCAATATCTTGTAATAATATAATAACAACGTGCATTAATAAGAATACAACCAAGGGAAGTGATCTAAATTACGGGATAAGAATTCTAAATAGCACGGGTGGCTTAATTTATCGATCCTCGATTAGTGAGAACATAATCAATTTCACAACCTTAGAAGGTATAATATTTTCAGATATTTATGCTTCTTCTATAAATTTTAATGATATATGCGGATATTCATCGGATCAGTATGGAATAGCCATGTTAGAAGATGGAACACATTCCATACTCTATGGTAAAGAAGCTACCTTAATAGGAAACAAGATAAATAATTATGCACATGGAGGAATGTATTTACTTATAGAAACTGATGCAATAATAAGTCAAAATACCATTTATACTTTTTCCAGAGATACAACACCGAGTGGACGCGGTATCTATATTATGTCCCATTTAACGGGAAGAGCTGGTGGAAATACTGCATATAATATCAGAATAGTAAATAACATAATCCATGATGGATATACAGGTATATATGCTTCCATCTCTGATTCAATAATAAGTGGAAATTCTATTTATGACATTGTTAACTTTGGTGTTGAATTACCCCACTCTTTAGACGATGGTGAGCACAGTGCTATTAAAAGAAATGTGATAATAACCGGAAATAGCTTCTCAGATATTGATAATAAAGCTATCTGTGATTGGTCACATATAAGTTTTATAACAATCTCCAATAACACTTTTTATTTATTGTACTCTGGGACGAAAGCTATTTTCTTCACCAATGATGGACATGGAATTACCATAAATGGGAATACCTTTTATGTAGATGATAAGGCCATTGACTTTAATAGTACTGATAATTTTATTGGTTTTACTGCAATAGGTAATGTGTTTAGTAAAACACTGGTTTTACATACTCATAATTTACCCGATCCAGTTACTACAAAGTCAATAACTTTAGCCAGAATGGAAGATTGTAATGTATTTGAAGTATCTTTAATATCTTAAAAGGTTAAAAAATATGGCAGAATACGCGGTATTAACAACAAATGGGAGAACATATTTCAGCAAAACCTCTGAAGGTTGGGCAGTTTATGTCTATAGATTTTCTATAGGGACAGGGGGACATAATCCAACGACCTATGAGCCCTTAGAAATAACCGATATAGATATTGATGATTTAACCACTCCCATTGAAATATCTCCAAGTATCACAAAAAAATTGATAACGGCTGTAACTCGACCAAATGATAATAGTATTGCAGCTTTATGTAAGATAGAAGAAGATGAAGCTCTAGAAAATAAACTATCTGAGATAGGTATCTGGGCAAACATTTATGATGATTCACAAATTCTCCAAGATGAATATCTCATTGCTGTCGTTCATTTCCCTCCCATATACAGAAAAGGTGCTCCCCATACACAAGTCACTTGTTCTTGGAATGTAATCATAAGTTTCTAACGAGGTTTTCTATGTCATTTAAACTCCCCAAAAAAGAAGTTCTTTTTGAGCTATCTAAAATAGCTCAAGATTTAGAACACCTAAATAAACCAAATTTAGCTGAAAAACTTGATATGGCCTGTAATATATTAGATGTTTCTCCTAAAGATGAGGACATAAAAAAACTGTTTCTCAAATATTTTTCAGAGGCTTCAAGTCATTTTAATTCTATTAGTGATTTTTATAACCCTGATTTTCATACAAAGCAGATTAATAATATAAGAAAATTATTAGATAAGATAGAAAATGAACTCAAAAATCCATTAACTTCTTATAATCATGAAAATAAAATAGTTAGTTATACCATATTAAACCTATTCAGCTTAATTTTAAAAGAAGCATCTGATTAACTTCTTTTTAAATTGACTTGACAAGTAAACAAATACATTAGGAGAACATTATGAGTTTACAACAATTAACAATAGACAACCTCGGAACAAAAACAGTTGAATTGGGCGGGAAGACAATAACAGGAGGGGGAAGCAGCACGATTGACAGACAATGGCTTTCTCTTACTGATTGTAAAGGAAATTATCCTGATCTGGCTACTCAAATATCTGGTCTTATCACATCGGGAGAAATTAGAGTGACTTTAGAAGGTTTAACTTTAACCGCTGCAAACCTCCTTGTGTTAAAAGATATGGAGTCTACCATTATCAATTTCACCTCAGATTATGTAGAACATGCGGCTCTTGCAGCCGATGTATCCTTAAATTCTATTTCTTTTCCATATGCCATGTATCTGATAGGATTTAAAGCCTTGTCTATAAATGGTGTTGATACCGCTGTAGCAGATTATAAACAATTCGATATTATGCAAACAACCGGAGGGGCTACAGCGACGATATTTACAGCCACCACAGAAGCGACAACCACAACTTATGGTATGGGAACATTAACTGCAAATACAGTTATAACCAAAACTATATCAACACAAGTTATTACTGTGGCTGGATCAGTATTAAGATTTTTAGTTGGTGATGTAGGTGTTACTGGTAAACAATTCAATGGAATTTTAATTGCCCAATTTATAAGAGCTTAACCCCAGAGAGGTAAAAATAAATGTCTACAGTAATAACACAGCCTATAAACGGAAGTTACCTCAAGGTAACAAATAAATCAAACCAAGAACTGACTCTTATGAACCAAAAGTTAGCTCCTTATGGGGGTTATATCTACATACAAAGAAATTGGATATCTCTGTGTGATTTGGTTGGAAATTATCCTGATCTTGTAAATAAATTGACTGATCTTGTAACCTCAGATAAAGTAGAAGTTCTTTTCGATGGATTTTATTTAACCACCGAAAATATTCTGGCTTTAAAAGATATGGTAACAAAAATTGATTACCATTTCACGAAATCTGTATCACATTCTGCTGTGGCTGCTGCCATAAAACTTTTTATATTTTGGTTACCTTATGATTGGAATTTTATTGGATTAAAAATAATTCCAAAAGCATCCTTAACAGTAGATGTCACTAATGTAGCCTATAAATCATTGGCTATAACTCAATATGACACCTCCACACCGGGAGCAACGGTTTTAGATACAATAACCACAAGAACAGCAACAACAGCTATAAATAGAACTGGTGATTTTACTATTAATGTTCCTTGGTCTTACACTTTTGCTACACAACAAGCTATAGCCAAAGAAGATTTTGTTTATATTACAGCTACAAATGTTGATGCTGGAAGAGCTTTAAGTGCTGAGATAGAACTTATTTATATAAGACAAGGGTAATATTTATATTCTCGATATTCTTAACTTCATAAGTTTTTGAGAACTTTGCCAATATAGAGGGGGAAAAATAATGTCTGAAGAATATAAAATTATAAATTTTACTGACACAACAGTTCATGTTGCTGGGAAGGATATATCTGTAGGTGGTTATAAATTATACGATTCTAAGGTAATAGAAGATCCTAAAATACAGGCAAAGATCGAAGCTTTAAGAGTCTCTGGACACATTGTTGTAGAATATCAGGGAGTACAGATTACTGAGGATATTTTCTCAAAAAGTTACAGGCGTCCGGGTGCTCAAATACATGGAACATCTTTTCCAACCACACCACATACAGGCCAAGTATTTTTAAGAACTGATCTCAATATCTATTATTATTGGGATGGAACAACTTGGTCTGCCTTTTCCTCTCTAGGTTCAGGATTACCTAAAATAGTAACAGTATGTCATGCTGGCCTAGTAGAAAAAACTGTAACAACCTATTTATTAGGGTCTGCAACATCGGGTATACCCCTACAAGCATGTAAATTAGACTTTGTTAATATAACAGCTTATGTTGCACCTGGAGCTGGACAGAGCATAACTGTAAGTGTTATAAACATAACAACGGCTTCTACAAAAACTTATTTATTGGAAAATGATGAAAAATATCATGAATACATAATAGTTGCGGCAAATCTAACATTTTCAGCAGATGATGAATTGGTGATATCAACGACATCTACAGATGGAAGTATCGGTCAAGATATAAATATTGCACTTCGTTTTAATGAACCATAAATAATTTAAGGAAAATAATATGAATATAAATAGTTCATTCTCAACGGTAATAAATGGACTTAAAGTTAAAGGAAAACATTCTTTAGCAAAAAAAGTTCAGGAAAAAATGAAAAAGTTAATGGCAGATGTTATAAAAACTGCTGGCTTTAAATTCACAAGGATATGGATAGATAGTCATCATGGACCCTCTTTAGCTATTAATTTCAAAGATGAATTACATTATGTAGGTGGTGCGAACTCAAGAGATATGGAAGTTGTTGTTCAAGGAAATGATTTGTATATTGATACACATGTTCCAAATCAAGACATAAGGTCTTGTGAACTTCATGAACTTGGTAAAGGTGATATCCTCAGAGCTGAAATATTTGAAAGAGGAAGTGATCAATATGGAGAAAAAGTAGAAATATACTCTTGTACCAGAGAAATGACCTTCCAGGGCGAAGATTATACAGAAGAGATTGCTAATATGGATACAAAAGAATTTATAGATTATGCAGAAAACTATATGTTTTAACATAATTCTAAAATTTTTATGTCAAATATTGGAGAAATTATATGAATCAATTAAATACCCTAAAAGATATATTTAGAACAGCCCAGATGCTTGAAAAAGATGGTCATGGTATAGAATCTATAAAACTATACTCTAACATTTTGAATATGCTTGGAGAGAAAGATCCCTGCAATAAAATCATAAAAGATATTGAGGAAAAATATGAATCATATCAAGACCATTTTCAGAAAACAGGGTCTGAAAAAGTTAGTCCTAATCAAAAAAAGAGACAGTCTTTACAAAAAAGCATAGACAAAATTGTAGAGATCATAAGTGCTATGAGAGCAGCTAGAAAACCTTTATTAGCTAAATTACATGGCAGTATTTTACCAAAACTTGCTTTAGGACTTCGTTTAAAATTAAAGATATTAGCTGATAAAATAAAAAAGTTAGAAGAAAAAGTAGAAAAGTTACGAGAACAAAAGAAAAAAATTGCTGACAAATAATTGAAATGTTCTCAATCTTAATCCCAACCTGTATTCAAAGACTTTCTATAACAAAAGATTTAATACTTCAGATCATAAAGACAAATCCACAAACCATAAAAGATAATCTATTAAAAATATACATGACATTACACATCCCCCGTCTTGATAAGCATAATGCCAAGATTATAGAAGAATTATCTTATATAAAAGAGATAAAAATAATCTACCCCAAAAATACTCACATCTCAAAAAACTTAAATATTATGTTAACAACAGCCTTACATGAAAATATATCAGATGAATTATATCTCATTAAAATAGATGACGACACATATCCACTAGAAAATGATTGGTTAAATGTATATAGAGAAGTATATAATAGAATACCGGGTGTCGGAGTATTATATTCTTGTAAAACTTTAACTGAAATATATGAAAGGCTTCTTAATAATATTGGAATAACAAGTCAAGAAAAAAGCGGTATGCTTATGTTTTTCAATAGAAAAATAATTAATAAATTGGGTGGTTTTCAGGAATTGCTTGATCCTTATGGTAATGAAGACCTCGATTTCTTACTTCGTTCTGAACTTTCCGGTCTTAATAATTATGGAGTTCTTAGAACGGGAGATCACGGTATCTCAGTAAAACATGGAAAAGAAGTATATCCCAAATTAAACAGTTGCTTTGATAAAAACGCTAGAGAATTAGCACAAGAAAAATTTCAGAGTATAAAAAAAGAATATCTGACAAAAAACAGATCAACAAAAATATATTTGGAGTGATTATGGGAAATAATATAAAAACAATAGAATTTGAAAATTTTTTGGTGTCTAAAAAAGACATGCTAGAAGGTCTAAAATCAATAAAAACGGGAAGATCTAGCAATGAGCCATTATCGTTACCCTCTAAAGTGATAGAAATTCCGGACAGAAAAGTATTTTTATACATAGGCTGTATAAAAAAATTGGTGTCCATGATGCTCTATGGAAAATTGTCTACAAAGTGTGAAATGCTTGATATGAACGAGTCCCAATATTATGAGGTACCTTCTAAGGGAGAAGCATTCATTTTCGATCCTGATGAAAGATATGGTGGTCTAGAAAAGATTATGAAGATGTCTGATCTCGATGCATTATCAGCACAGATAAAATTAAATAAACCCCTTAAGAAAATAAAACCCCGTCAAGCAAATTATGATAAAAAACCAACTCTTAGCGACATAGTCTATGAACTTGAAATACGTGGGAAGACTGTTTTAGCCGATAAACTCCAAGAAAAAATTCAGGATATTAAAGAGGAGATATAATATGGGATTACATCCAGTAACTGGTAGAGATATGGGAAGTTCATGCCTATTAATCGTAGGCACAGATACTCAAACAGCTCAATATAAGACAATGAATGCAGCTTTAACAGAAGCAGCGAGAATAAAGGCAGAAGACCCCACAAAATATGTTACCTTAATGCTTCTCCCCGGGAGTTATAATGCTCCAACTTTGACCGTTCCAGACAAAACTTGTATAACTGGCATTCCTGGAGGTGATGGAGAATCTATAAAAATATTATCTGGTAATTCTCCGTGGGTCATAAATGGAAATTATATAACACTCCAAAATTTGACAATAGATGCTACAAATACGTCAGGTATGGTCTTATTAGCTATACACACATCTGCAACAAATGTTTTTGTTAAATCATTAAAATTTGTATGCACCAAGGCAAATACCACCTTAATGTCTGTAACAGAATCAACGCGGATTCAATTACAAGATATTAACTTTGATATATCAAATACTGGTGGAGATGTTCTTTTGGTAAATGGATCATCTGCTGATGTAATATTAAAAAATATAGCTGGTAGATCATCCGCTTTAATGGATAATGGCTTTAACATACAGGAAGCTAGTATTATTGATATCGATGGTTGTAATTTAGACATAGACTGTGCTGGAGCAGTAGCTAGGTTAGCTAATATAGCTAATTTATATCTACAAAACTCCAAATTCTCTGGGGGGAGTAGAGGTATTAAGATAGAAAACTGCCCTGCTTTTGTCGGAAATGGGATCAATGTAAAAAATAATACAGTTTTTAACATAGCTGTTGATGAATCATCCACAGCAAACTCCTCTACTGGGATGATATCCGTCCTGGGTGACATAAATCCCAATAAAATATACAATAACAGTAATGGTGCATCTATCGCTGCTATGACAAAAAGAGAAGACTCAATTGATCGTATTCAATACTTAATTGGGTCTCAAGTTGTTGGAAATCAAAAAACACCATCAGAGCTATTTGTAGGTGAAGGATGTCCAGATCCCAGTAATTTAACGATTTACCAACGAGACCCCACCAGTATATTTCATAGAATTGACTCCGGTGGATATGGCGATGCCATA
>Ga0208245_1000294_pt1 | contig 45549 bp, 62 predicted proteins | sample RifOxyC1_FD_184035 | JGI IMG/M metagenome (GOLD analysis project Ga0208245, IMG submission 184035) | Soil microbial communities from Rifle, Colorado - Rifle Oxygen_injection C1 (SPAdes) | ecosystem: Environmental > Terrestrial > Deep subsurface > Rock core/Sediment | place: Rifle, Colorado... | reverse complement strand
CCCCGACCTCGACATCGACCCCGACCAATAAACATTTAATAAAATCATATTTATTTAATATCACGAGGTAATTTATTCACCCATTCAAAATAATCTACAATACTACTTAAATTTATTCCACCAATAACTTTTACCGGCTCTACTTCGTTTAATTTACCTTCATTTATCGCTTCGTTAAATCTTCCGCTATCCGCAATCCAAGATATAGTGTCTTCTTCAAATTCCACGAAGTTTCCAATAATTCTTTTAACTTTTCCAACTAAGTGATAAGTGACGGTTCTAATGAAATAACTTTTTCCAATCTCAAAGGGTGTTTCTTTGTTTGATACTTCAGTCTTATTCTCAAGAGCAAGCTCAATTAAATTTTTTAAAAGTTCATTTTTCATAGTGTTTTTATTTTAATTTTTAATTGTTTTTGGAATTTTAATATATTTTCTTCACGACCGTCGTCTCTCGGTAGCCACTCAATCATTTAAGAAAGTTTACGGCTAAGGAGAGACGAACGGCGTAGAATATTATTTGGTGAGATTGATAAACGGAAGAGTAGCGTTCGGAATTATTTGTGAAGGTAAAACTCCATTCCATTTTTGTATTGCCTGCAAATCTACATAAGATTGACCTCCTTGTTGAGTAATAGCTTGAGCCTGTATTTTAATTGCTTCTGCTTCCGCGGTAGCTTGAGCCACTCTTTGCTTTGCTTCCGTTTCTATTCTTTTAAGGTCATTTTCCGCTTTTAATGCCGATTGTTGAGCGACTTGTTTACTCTCTACTGATTTCTCATACTCATCGGAAAAATCAAAATTTACTATTGAAAAGTCGTCTATAACTATGTGTTTGTTGTTAAGTCTAAGAAAAAGTTGATTTCTAATTTCTTCTTTTACTTTAGGTCTTTGTTCTATGAGTTCTTGGGCTGTAAAGTTCGCTGTCGCCGCCTTTACACTTTCTTGCAATGAAGGACTTAAAACTCTATCTTCATAATCTTTCCCTATTTCTTGCCATAGCTTATTTACTGACACTGGATCAAGATGATAATTTAAAGCGACTTTTGAATTTACTGTTTGAATATCTTTAGAATAAGTAATTACATCAACCTCATATTTTACAGTTTTTACATCAAGTTTTTTCACCTTTTGAACTACTGGAGTTCTCCAATGAATACCTTCACTCATAATTTCGTCCGATACTGCTCCCCAGTTAAGGACTACACCTCTTTCTCCGGCTGGAATAATCACAAATGGGTTTAGAATTAAGAATAATATCAATCCAACCACTAATCCCGAGACAATGACAACAGTTTTTACTGGAAAATTTTCCATACTATTTTTTTCCTTTCTTGTTTGTGAATTTAGTTAAAACTAAATACCAAACTGTTAAAATTAATAAGATAAAGACTGCTTCCAAAAGAATACGCATATAATTACTTTTTAATAATCTCCACTGCTAAATTTTGTTTACCAAACTTTATGGCTCTTTCTTTTTCATCTGCTTTCATCGCTATATCAACTCTGTTTTTAAAACGACTGTTCATCCTGTCCGTCACCATACAATCGCCAAACCCTTCAATCATTAAAATAGTTCCAAACGGTACAAAGTTAGCGGCACACCTTTTATAACCTTTTTCTAGGGCTAGACATATATTTTCTCCATTAGCGGATATACAAGGTGAATTGTCGGTTTGCGAAATATCGCCCGTATTATAGGCTGTTACCTCTCTAGCGGTACTAGATGACCTTTTTACGATTATCTCTTTACCTTGCTCCGTTTCTGACGCTAGAAGTGCCTTCTCCCAGCTACACTCCACATCTTTTAATTCGCATAACCCCTTAACTTCTTCCCATGTGGCTAGGGTATAAGTCGGACGATCAAAGGTTATCACCACTCTACGCTCTAACGCCGAGGCTGTATAAACAGTTGAGGCAAAGAGATAGAGAGCAATTACGCTGATAATAATTTTTGTTTTTGTTTTCATAGTTCCTCTTACTTTTTAGTTATTTATTATCATCCGTACCGCCGTGCCCTTGGTTGCCCATTGCTTTCACTTCTCATAAAGACACGGACGGCATAGAAAAGTTATTTTGTTTCTTCTGAAGGGAAGGGAATGTGTAGTCCAAACTTTTCTCCCAAATGTCTATTTAATATGTTCCAAACAATGTCAACTTCATTAGAGTTTAAATCTGCGGTACTTTGTTTTTTTAATGCTGATATTTGTATAGGTCTCCACAAATATTCTTTGATTGATTGAGGTGACCAAGGAATATCTATCTGCGGTTTCAATGTCTTTCTCATATCAAGTCCTGCATCATTTAATTCTTCAGCTAATAGTGTAAAGAATAAATGAAGCGACTTGTTTTGAGTTGTTGTTCTTTTTTCTTCTTTTAATTCCATATTAAAAGGGAATATTTACTCCTTGATCGTCATCTTCTTTTTTTTCTCCCTTATACAGCTCTCCGTATTCGTCCAATTTCCAATCATCGGTGACCAAATATGGCACAATAGCTTTTTTACCCGCTATTAGTTTTTTAAGCATTAGAACTTTAACATCTTTATTCATCCAACCTTCCGTCTCTTCTCCCAGTTCTTGAACCAATACATTGATAGTCGCTTGATTGAACGATAGCTTTTTATCTCCGTTTCTTGTTTTGATTTTAAATACTGTCTGCTCTCCAAAAGTTCCGATTTCCGTTTCTCCACTGTCTAAAATCTTAACAACATCGCCATCTTTAATGTCCGCTTCGTAAGTCGTCCCGTCATATTCATAAGGTTCTTTTCTGGCGTAGGGCAGACCTCCTGACTTTTTGATGAAAAGTTTCATAGTTAGTTTGTTTTAAGAATTATTATCGCTTGATTTAATAAATTAAGAGCTTGTTTCAAAATATCTTTTGCTTCTTTGGATTGCAGTTGCGGAACTTCCAAACATCCCAGCTCAACAGCATATTTTTTTAACTTATCTTTGTCGGGTGCTAACTCCGCTTTCTTCTCCTCTTCTAATTTTTCCAATCTTTCTTTTTGCTCCCTTGCCTCGTTTTCTTTTTTTAATTTTTCATCTTCATCCTTTTTGGCTTTTAATTCAGCCTCAATCTTTTCTCTCGCTTCCGCTTCTTTTTTAGCTTTTAATTGTTCAGCTTCTAATTTCTTTTTTTGTTCGGCTCTTTCTTTTTCCAGTTCCTTTTCTCTCGCTTCCGCTTCTTTTTTTAATTTTTCATTTTCAATCCGTATTCGCTCTTGCTCTTCCTTTTCAGCTTTTTCTTTTGCAATCCGTTCTTCTTCCGCTTGTTTAATGGCGAGCTGTTCCACTTCCCAAGATTTTTTTACTGATAAAAGTAAATTAGTGAATACTTCGTCTGACATTTCTTTATAATTATACATTGAAATATCTTGAACATATTTGCTTAATTCCAATTCTCTTTGAGTGTTGACTTTGTCTTTTTTGGCTTGTTCTATAAGCTCAAAATGTTTTTCTATTTTTTCTAGCTCGCTTTCTTTTCCTTGCGCCGAAAATAATTGAGCATTTTTCCAAGCATCAACAAATTTTCCACCCGCTAAATAATATGCTTTTGCTTTTTCGTGAATTTCTTTCGTGCCTGATCTAACCTTAACAAATTTTAATCTTAATTGTCTGGCCTTTTTGGTTGCTTCTTCATCTATGGGTAATTTTATTACTTCATTATATTCTTTTTCCAATTCAACCATTTTTTCCAACATTGGAGTAAATACCGCTTCTATTTTTTGAGCTTCAGTTTTTTCTAATCCGAATTCTGCCGGATTAATAACCACTAATTGATTTTCCATAGTTATAATTTTATTATCGTGGACAAAATAGCGTCAACTTCTTGAATAAATACTTTTTGCTTTTCTTTTGCCATTTCTATTTTTTTCTCATCTCTTAAAACTTCTATGATGTGAAGTGGATGGACAGGAATTTGCGGATTATAGGCGATAAAATATCTTTTTTTCAGTTTGTCATTAACAACAAATGCTTGTAAAATTTGGTATTCATATTCTTCGGGAATTTCGTTAGTCAACCATATTTTAATATAATTTTTTTCAAGAGGACATTTTACTTCAACATCTTCCGTATCATCCGTATTGCTTACTATTCCGTCCGGAGAATAAGCAATGTAGCAGTCGTCATCACTCTCGCAAAAACCAACTTTTTCAACAGATAGATTAGTCTGAAACTCAAATTGAGCTATTGCCTCATCTTCTAGTCTTATACCTCTATCTCGTGGATCTTCATATTCCTCATTACATCCAACCTTTAATCTTTCTCCGATTATTTCATACATCATTTCTTGCCTTGCTCTTGCAGTTCCCATTATTTTTCCTAAACGAGTTCCCGTAATCGCCCCTTTTTTTTTGTGAAACCATTCATCACTTAATTGTTTAATCTCAGTATTTTTTTTCATATATTTATCTTCCAACTTTAATTTTTAATATATCTCTATCATATATTTTGTGGCAGGAAGCACACAGTCTTATCCAATCAACTAAATTTCTTTTATATTTATGGTCTTTGTTTGCCCAACCTATTTTTCTACCTGTTAAACCATCTTTTTTACAATGTTCACATTTTGTTGGTTGACTTAGATATTTTTTAATCCAATAGTGCAGTCCAGAGTAACTCACATCATTTCCCTTCCAAGCATTATTATTTGTACCTATTTTGTTTTTTTTAGCTTTACTCATTTTCAGTATTGTTTCTGGCGAAAAGCAATTTTCCTTTCCTTTATTCCAAGCAGTATTACCTTTATTCTTTCCTTTGTATCTACCTAATTTTAAATTTTTTAATTGTTGTTCAGTTGGATTTTCTCCTTTTTTAAACCATCCTTTATTTATTCCATTTTTAGGTATCCCTTTTGGCATAAGATTGTTTTAAATTATTTACTTCTGCAATAATATCTCCATCTCTTCTTTCATCCTCGCTCAATCCAATCCATAAACTTTTCAACTCATCTATATTTTTAGCTGTCTTCAGCTTTTCTATCGTAGCTTTTGAGTCATAGTTATTTCCAATATTTGCGATGACTTCTGCGTAGTATTTTTTGTGTTCTTCCAATAACCAATCCCTCCAAGTAGCAATATCATTTTTGACTACCTCATTGTTATCCTGCGGATGTTTTTTGTATAGCAATTCTACAATTTGAGTAGCATTATTTGTGGCGTTGAAAAAAGAAATTGACAAAGATTTTCTGAACTGAGCATCTTTAATTACTTGGTCATTATTTGTTGACATATTTTTTATTCTTTAATGTCTAAATGTTCATATCTTATTTTCTCATCAATTACGTCTTCGTAATTATCTAGTTGTCTATCGTGCGACTCCAGCGTTCGCTCTAAATATCTATCCTCGTAGTCGCTACCTGTCTTGTAGCGTATGCCGTAGATTATTTTTAAGGCTTGTACTGCGGGGAAAAGCTCGGCGTGTTTGTATTTTTCGTCCATACAATTTATGACCCTGAGATTGGAAGATAGCAACCTTAGCAGTAAGCTATCCTCACAACCCCACGGTCAGCTAAGGTTTTTTAAAACTTGATAATTCACCGTCTTGCCGTCTCTTTGCTCCTTAATGAAGCAATCGGACGAGATTGAGAGTGATTTATCTTTACAAGGTTATTATACTACCCCCTGCTTATTTTGTCAATAGGTCTTTATCCACAGCCCCCCGCTTATTTTAATCTTTTTCACTTTTTTCATTTTTATAAATAGACCATCTTTTTTCCGCCATTTTTTTATAATGATTTTTTCCGTATTTTTCTTTTATAAAATCGCCACCGTCTTTCCCCGCTTTTTTAAAGGCTTGTTTTTCTTCTTCTGTATATTCAATCATATTTTTGTTTATATTGAGTGTTTGTTATTATTATTTTATATGCTAAACTGTTTTCATTACAATGACCGTATTTTTTTATATAATCATAGAGAGTTATTCTCAATTTAATTGACTCTTTTTTCATTTCTATTAGATTTTTCACTTTTTTCACTTTTATCATAATTTTTATAATTTACACCCCCTAGCATAAATTGTCAAATATATATAATATATACACCCCCTTGCTATTTTTAAAAGAGTGTGCTAAACTGTAATCAGTTCTTTCAAAGTACGAAGTCTTTTTAAACAAAACAAGAAATCCCCGACCGATGACGCTCCGCCTCTCGGAGTTGAGGTTGGGGGCTTTCTAAAGGGACGGAGTCGTCAGCCTCTTTAGAAAGTAAAGAAAAATATGGACTACAAAGAATATAAAGAAGATATAAATTTAAAACTTCAAAAACTGGACTCTTCCTTGGAGAGAATTTTTGAGACACGAGATTTAATAAGCGGGAGAGTGATAAATGATTATAGGCACGCCTACGAGATACAGATAGCTTTTCTGGCCTCTATGGGAGAAAGAGGATTAAACTTTTCCCTTTATTACGATTATATTCCGAACAAAGAGCAGGTTTTAAGCGATTGGAAAAAAGAACTGAAGGAATATATCAAGCCGAAAAATTTTATGGAAGGTATTATTTACTGCCCGACAGCGTATGAGAAAGAGTACATTAAGATAGGAAAAAATGTTTTAAGAGACTTTGATTTCACAACTTTAGGAAATCAAAAAAGGTAAATAACATAAAAATATGAAAAATGAAATTGAAAAAATAAAAGCGTTAATGATGCAATCCTTAGAGGAGATAGATTGCAATGGAGTGGCACAGGGAGATTTTATTTGCCACGAAGATGTTCCAGATGAGTGTCCTCCCCTAATGGATGATTATTTTACGGCGGTCGGAGACAATCTGGAATACTGCTATGTGATAATGATTAGAAAAGTAAAAGCATAAAGAAGCATTTGACTTTTTTACAATAAAGGAGCAAAATTAGAGTAAGAATAATTTAAAAAAATATGCCTAAAATCTATACTCATAATAAATTCATAAGAGATTGCTACTACACCGTAAAATCGGTGCAACCCCGTATAGAGGTTGAGGCAAGTAGCAGTCTCCTATGAATTTTTTGTTATGGAAGAGAAAAATCTAGGTTATGTCAGAGTATGGCGGAAAATACAAAATAACCCGCTTTGGTTGTTAGAACCTTTTACAAAGGGTCAGGCTTGGGTTGACTTAATAATGTTAGCTAACCACAAGGCTGGTAATATTAATATAAGGGGTAATATAATTGAAATTAAAAGGGGTCAACTGGGGTGGTCAGAAGACAAATTGGGTGAACGGTGGAAATGGAGTAGAGGTAAGGTAAAAAGGTATATAAACTACCTAAAAACGATACATCAGATAGAACAACAAAAAAGTTATGTTATTTCGCTTATTACAATACTAAATTACAATTTATATCAAAGTGATAGTACAGAAAACGATACATCAGACAGTACAACAGACGGACATCAGACAGTACAACAGACGGACACTAACAATAATGGTAATAATGTAAAGAATGATAATAATGACAGGGGTGTCAAAATAGACACACCCCTGTCCTGCGTAAAATCTCCTCATAAAGAAATACTGGAATATTTTGTTTCTTCCTTAAAAGAAAAAAAAGGATTTGAACCGGAAATGAACTTTGCAAAAGACGGAAGCCTGTTAAAGAAGCAACTAGCCCGTCGCACCCCCGCCGAACTTAAAAGGCTGATTGACTGGTTTATTAAGAGCGAGGATGCCGAAAGACTCGGATACTCGCTATCAACCTGCTTATCGGCTTATATAATTAACAAATGGCTCGCGATAGAGCATAAACAATCTTGGCAATATGCAAATTGAGGAGAAGATTAAACAGCTCGCTAATTACTCCGGAGAGGACAGAGTAATTTCCGTTTCCGAGTATATAGACTCAATCGGAAGTGTGGACAGCGTAAAATATAACTCAAAACTGCCTTCGCTTGATAACTTTTTGGAAGGATTTGAGGAGGGGGAATTAACGGTTATCTCCGCTCCGACGGGTTGCGGTAAAACTACCTTCGCGCAAACTTTAACCGAAAACTTTTACGACAATGGATTTAACTCGCTTTGGTTTAGCTACGAGATGAGACCTGTTCAACTAATTAAGAAGTTTCCAAATCTTCCGATGTTTTACCTACCAAATAACCTAAAGGAACGAACGCTCTCTTGGATTGAGGACAGAATAACCGAAAGCGAAATAAAATTTAAAACTAAAATTGTTTTTATAGACCATCTCCACTACTTGATTGATATGCTAAAATTGGGACAGCCCAGCCTTGAAATAGGCTCAATAGTCCGCCAACTTAAACGGATTGCCGTAGAACACGAAATTTTAATTTTTCTCATAGCTCACTTAAAAAAGATAAAAATAGATGAGGAACTGGACAATGACCACCTGCGGGACAGCTCTTTAATCGCCCAAGAGGCGGATAATGTTCTTATGCTTTGGAGATTAAAACAAAAGACAGGAGAGATGACCAATGAAAGTATTTTAAAAATAACAAAGGCGAGAAGAACGGGAACAGTCGGAAAGAAAATAAAGATGAGCCTGGTAAATAAAAAGTTTATTGAGATGACGCAATTTTATGATAACTAAAAAACAAACTCTTATTAAACTGTTAAAAGATAAAAAACTAGTAGACAATTCCGAAGTAAAATTAAGCGACCAGATGAAGTTTTTAAACGACTTTGACCAAGAAAAGTGGAATAAAGAGGTTGATGAAATGTTAAAGGGGAGGGAAGTATGGAGGTAAATAAAATAATTTGTGGAGACTGCCTTGTAGAGATGCAGAAAATTCCAGATAAGAGTATTGATTTGATTTTGGCAGATCCGCCATATTTTGAAATAAAAGGAAAATTTGACTTTGGAAAATGGAAAACATTTGCCGATTATTTAATAGATGTTGAAAAATGGGCTGTTGAATGTAAACGACTTTTGAAAGAGAATGGAACATTATTTTGGTTTGGAGACGAAAAAAGAATTGCCTACACGCAGATAATTTTTGATAAATATTTTGGATTGTTAAATAGTTTAGTTTGGTGGAAATATAATTTAAGGGGAGGATGTTTTGGCAGTTCAGGGAGTGATTTGATTAGAAGTTTTCCAATTTGCACTGAAAGGATACTGATGTATTCAAATGATGTTTATAACTTGACTCAATGTGTTTATTCCGGAAGGGATTATATCCGATCTGAAATTATACGGGCAAAGGGAAAAATTAAATTAAAAGATATAAATGCGGCATTAGGTACGGCAAGTAATGGCGGAGGCGTAGCGAGTTCTTGTTTAAGTTTAAATAAAGCAGAACCAACGATGTTTACAAAAGAAATGTATAATAAATTACGAGTATGGTTAAACAACGGCAAGGAATATGAATATTTACGCAAGGAATATGAAGATTTACGCAAGGAATATGAAGATTTACGCAAGGAATATGAAGATTTACGCAGATGTTTTAATAACAGTAGAAATTTAACAGAAGTTTTACAATTTAATTCTGACACCTCTAATAAATTTGAACACGAAACCATTAAACCGATGTCATTGATACAATCTTTGATATTAACTTGTAGTAAAGAAAACGACATTATTTTTGATCCATTTCTCGGAAGTGGAACAACTGCCATTGCTTGCCAAAGTTTGCATAGAAACTTTATAGGCATAGAAATCTCACCAGAATATTGCAAGATAGCAGAAGATAGACTAAGACAACAAATTTTAATTTAATATGCAACCAATAAGCAAATCCATAAAAAATATAAAGCTCCCCACCCAATGTCCGCAATGCAAGAGCAAAGACGCTTATGCTTATTATGGCGAGGGGAGATTGCGGATAGCTTGCTCCGTTTGTTTATTTCACGGCTTGTTGCCGGACAGTAAAAAGAAATAGCTCTTGACAGAAAACTTTCTTTGGCGTAATATAAAAATATAATTGAGTAAGCAGTTGTAGATAGAGCTTTATCGCCCGCAAGGGCAATAACAATACTCCCCGGTCTGCTTACTCAGACTTGGGAGTTTTTGTTTATACAATTATTTGTTCTTTTTATTAAAACTAAGATTGTAGTAATGCGTCGTTTTAGACTATCGTATAAGTCTGACTTATACCGTGTAAGCATCCTTTATTTTAAAGACGAGCTGGCAACGCTCACACCTTGCGACCAGCGACCGAAGTGATGTCCGTTAAGGCGGACAGGAGAGGCAATCTGATGAGGTAATATAACTTCCGCCTCGTTTTAATAAAATCAAATATAAATATCTTCTTTTTTCTCTCGCCTTGTATCACTTGGGGAGAGAAAGGTGCGTTTAAGACTTGTCCGTGTAAGCTACAGTAAAAAAAAGTAAATATAATATAAATATGCTAAAGTGGTACGAAGTATTGAGAAATAGATGTAATTTCTGTAAAAGCTATGCCGGTTTTGAAATAGAAGAAATAGATGAAAAAAACTTATTTGGCAAGGTTAGTTTTAGAAGAAAGGTATGCAAAAATTGCGGGCATAAGTGGAATTGGCAAAAAATAGCAAAAGCGGTTTGGATACCTGAAAGGTCAAATACACTTTTTGGAGAGACTAAAATCTGGGTGAGCGATAGTGAAGAAAGCAAGGGGAAACTTTATTCTTTAAAAAATTTTATAAAAACTTGACTTTTTTTTTATTTGTGCTATTCTAAAAACAGAAACAAATAACCAACACCCGCTATGAGGAGTAAATGCGGTACAAAATCAAAGAAAAAATCCAAGTAGTCTTTTTGACTGCTTTTTTAATATTAACTTAAAAACTATGAACGATGATATTTTGAACGACGAAGTTATTGAACCTACCGAGGAAGAAGAAACGGAAACAGTTGAGCCGTTAGAAGATATGGCAATCTAAAATCATTCCGTTAGTAATGTTCCCTGCCCTAACCGTCTTACAAGATTACGCAAGAGCAAAGATTTTATCTCCACAATAGCGGAGACAAAACTTTGGACAAACAATAATCTAAACCACTATCGGTTTAAAGATGACTAGGGCGGGGGAAAGTAGTACAATTTATCTAAAGGTCTATTTAAGGATTTTAGACTATAAATAATAAATTCAAAAAATATAAATAGTTATTTAAGAGAGAGAAAAGGTACAAATCTTGTTTGAGCCGTGATGAGTAGATGACCATCTGATAATATCCCCCCTCCGTTGGTAATCAGTCCAACTAACAAATGAAAATCTAGGGTTGGGAGAATGACCGTGGAAATCGGATATAGCACCTCATTTATACAGATAACACTAGAGGCTCAATAATATTTTGGCCTAGGCCTTCTCTTTTAGACAATTATTATATAGTTTTCTCCCTATTTCTGCTTCTCCCTAAGATTATTTATATAGTCTTGGGGAGCAGAAGAAAAAACCACCTAGGGCGGGACTAAACAGCTCTTCTCTCAAGGTAATGTCTTGGTGAGTTAAACTGTTATTTAGATATTATATAATTCACTATTTGGACTACCTACTCTATGGGAGAATGGGTGGATATTAAAAAAATGCTTAACTCCATAAAAGAACTATTAAGCGAACTGCTGGAACAATTTTACGGATTAGCAATTATAGCAATAGTAATTTTAGCGGGAGCGACAATTTTAGGAGCAGGACTGGCTTGGATAATAAAATTTACAATAACTAAAATATTAAATATTTGTTAAATATGACCAAAGAAGAAATTTTGTTAATTTTGTGTAAAAGAATAGGGCAACAAACTACAGTACACGATGTTGATTATGGAAGACTGGAAGAACTTGTATATTTAATAAGAGAAGTTATGTATTTTGAAGAAAATAAAAAATAGTGCAACGTTAATTAAAGAAAAACAAAAAAATGACTCAGAAATAAATTAAGATAATATGGCAAATATAGCTAATGAGAGACTAAATGATAGGCAGGAGAAATTTTGTCAGCTATATGCTACAGAAGAAGAATTTTTTGGCAACGGAGTAGCCGCATACTTAGAAGTTTACGATATAGATAAAACAAAACCAAACTGGTATAAAACAGCTTGTGCTGCAGCCGCGCAATCATTAGGCAATATTAAGGTTATCAATAGAATAAGCGAACTATTGACTACTGAAGGATTTAATGACGCAAATGTAGACAAGCAACTCAATTTCTTAATAGGACAATTTTCTGATTTTAAAAGTAAACTAGGAGCAATCAGAGAATACAATAATTTAAAACAAAGAATTACAGAGAAAAGGGAAGTATTCTTTAAAAATATGAATGATGAAGAACTAGCAAAAGAAGTTGCTGAAGAAGTTTCCGATTTATTATGAACGAAGAAATAAAAAACTTGATATTTAAAAAACTAAAAGAAAATCCGGAGAAGACAAGAAGATTGAAACTTTTGTTGGAAGAACAAAAAAAAAGACAAGAAGAAAATCTTTGCAAAAAGTATATACCAAACATAAAATGTGAAAAGTTTATAGAAAATATTGGCAATAATAAACATTTTGTTAATTTATTTAGTGCCGCCAATGGAGTAGGAAAAACGTGCGTGGGAGTAAATGTAGTTGCGAATATCTGCTTTGGAACGCAAAATCAATATTTTAATAAAGAACTTTTCAATAAATTTCCATATCTCAAAAGAGGAAGAATAATATCAGACCCGACAACACTAAAAGAAAAAATAGTACCGGAACTTAAAAAATGGTTTCCTAGTAATAGATATAAAATAAGTTATGAAACAAAAAAAGAAGGCAAGAGTTATGAAGTAAAGTGGACAACGGATACGGGCTTTGAATTTGATTTAATGAGTAACGAACAAGACAGTAAAGAGTTTGAGTCTGTGGATTTGGGATGGCTCTGGTTGGATGAACCTAGTAAAAAAGATATTTACACCGCAAGTATTGCTAGAATGAGACGAGGCGGAGTAGTATTTTGGACGATGACACCGCTTTCATATTCCGCTTGGATAAAAGACGATATTTATGACAAGCAAGGCGAGACTGTGAGCGTGATTACTGCTGATGTTTGGGATAATTGTTTGAAAACTCCCGGAACTAGAGGAATGCTAAAAAAGGAAAACATAGACAGAATGATAAGTCAATATCCCGAAGATGAGAAAGAAGCCAGAATATACGGAAAGTTTGGTCATCTTCTCGGTAGAGTACATAAATTGTTTGACAGAAGAATACACGCTATCAGTCCTTTTAAAATAGATTTTAACACTTTTACTTGTTATGGAGCATTAGATACTCATCCGCGAGTACCGGACGCCTATACAGTTATGGCAGTGGATAATAAAGATAGAAAATACATAATAAGCGAGTTGTTTATAGATGGAACTGATACTGATATTGCCTCTACTATTAAACAAACGGAAGCCGGATTGAGAATAAGGGAAAGGTTAATAGACCCATCCGCTTGGATAAATGACAAGAGAACAGAAGAAAATAGCGTCGGGCAAAGATTAGAAAAAAGTGGATTGGCTTTTACCAACGGAAGCAAAAACCTTATAGGTGGAATAAGAAGAACAGACGAAGCTTTGATGTACACTGAACAAAATGGAGAAATGATAAAACCACCCGAAGTTTATATTTTTAATACTTGCGAAAGAACAATAAAAGAATTTGAAAATTATGTTTGGGACGAATACAGGGGAAGGGGAAGCGATGAAAAAGACCCCAAGCCTCGTCCAAAAGACATTAACGACCATTTCATAGAAAATATACATAGATTACTGATACAGGAATATAAGTTTGTGAATATACAGTTTACGCAAAATCAAAACGAAACATTCAATCCTTATGATGTAATATAAATTATGAAAACATATACGCCTCCCTTTAAAGAGGAAACAAAATCGTATAACCAACCTGATTATATTGATGAAGAAAAAGAGTACAGAGCTTTTTTAATAAATAGACTGGAAAGTGCAAGAAACGAAAGAGAAGATAGTCATATAGAATTTGATGACAGAGATTATACTAAACACTACGATACTAATTACAAGGCAGGTAATAGTTATTTAAGACCAAAAAAAAATAAGTTTGACTCAAGAATAGTGACGGGCACAACACTAGAAAAGGAAAATACTTTTATATCAATGATGTTAAACTACAACTTTGAGCCTGATATAAGCGTATTTGATAAGACAAATATGCCTCTTATGGGACTGGGCAATAAAATAGAGAGTTTGGTCAAAAAGAGCTTTCAGTTAGAAAGCTTTGAAGACAAAGAGCCTTTAATCTTAAAAGAAGCGACAGACCAAGGAACTGCATTCGTTGAGGATGTTTGGGCGGAAGAGTGGGAGATACAAAAGAAGTTAAACAAAATTGATTATAAAAATTTTAAAGTTGACGATATAAAGTGGGAGACAAAGAAGAAGAAAAAAGTAATCGGTTGCCGAGCTAATCTTATTCCGGGTACTGGAGTATATTTAGGCAATATTAAAGACTTCTTTATAGAGACGCAGCCTTATGTCTTCACAAGAGATGTAATCACTTATGGCGAGGCTAAGGCTTGTTATGAAGCATACGATCGCTTTCAATATGTCCCGCATAAGATTGAGAGAACAAGCGAAACAGAAAATGGCTCGGAAGTTAGAGACTGGTCTCTTGAACAAATGGAAGGTGAATTAGTTGAAGTAATCAAATACGAAGATAAAAAAAATAATGAGTATATGCTCCTTTTAAATGGAGTTATGATATACCCAGTTGGCTTTCCTTTAACAGAAATATCACCTAGCGGAGAATATAATCTCGTTAAGTTTGACATAGAAGCAATATCAAGATTCTTCGCTTATTCAAAAGGAATACCAGCAAAGACAAAGATTGATCAAGAGGTACTGGACGACACCTTGCGAACAATGGTATTGAGACTGCGACAAATGCAAGCTCCGCCAATGGCGAATAATACCGGGACAATATTAAGCCAAAATATCTTTTACCCCGGACAAATCACGCCGGACATAAACCCAAATCAAATCCAGCCAATTATACAGAACAACACCATCGGAGCGGGAGAATTTAATGTCTATCAACTTATCAAGCAAATAGTGGACGAAAAGACAATGAATCCGATTGTGTCAGGAGATAGTGAACAAGGCAAACAGACCGCTACTGAAATAATGCAGAAAAAACAACAGTCTATGATGAAGCTCGGCTATGCGGTATATGGCATAATAGCTTTTTATAGAAAACTGACTTGGTTAAGAATTTATAATATCTTTACACATTGGACAGCTCCGATAGATAGCCAAATGGACGAAGTAAAGCAGCAAATTAAGGATATGTACCAGAGAATATCAGTAGAAGAGCAAGATGAGTATGGACGATTCACTAGAGTAATTGAGTTTGATAATAGTGGCTTAGAAAAGAGTCAATCTCAACTTGATGCGGAGGCGGAGATTATGTCAACGCCGGGCAATCAGGTGCAGAAAATTTATCTTAATGGAAAGAAGTTGAGAGAGAAAGTCTTGGAGTATAATTTTTTTGTAAATGTAGTGCCAACGCCAAAAGAGTCTTCGCAACTTGACGCTACAATGTTCGAAGAAAGAATAGGTAAAGCAAAGGTGCTCTTTGGTCCGATGTCAACCAACGATGAATATTTAAAAATGAGATGGGCAGTGATGAGCAAGGAAGACCCGGAGAAGTATTGGGCAAAGCAACAGCCGATGATGCCTCAAGGAATGTCTCAAGGAGCTCCACAATCGCCAATGTTCAATCAAATAGCCAAAGGAGTAAGTAGACAGCCTCAACCTAGCTTGAACTCCGTTATTAAGCAATAAATTATATAAATTATGTCAGAAGAAAAAAAGGAATTAACCAAACAAGAGGAAAGAAACTTATTCGTAAAAGAAAAACAAGACAGTGTTGGCAAAATACTATTTGAGTCCGGGTTATTTTTGGGCGAAGTCTCGCAGATTATAAGAAATTTATCCTTAATGATTGACTCAATTAAATTAGATAAACCAAATGTTGAAAAAGTTAAAACAACTGATACAAAACCTGAAGAGACTGAATAAACTTGAAAAGGAATATAAGTATATAGACAAGGCATTAGTGGAGTTTAATCTTGATGTAAATAAGTTTTTAGAAGGAAAGGACTATTTAGCGGAAATGACGGAAGAGGATAGAGATGAAATAATAAGAATGGGCGCGAGTATTTACAATAATAAATCTTTTTCTCTGGTGATTAACCACTTAATTAACATACAAGCCAGCCACAGCATATTACAGTCGGCCACAAGTCAATTAACAATGTTTGATAGAGCGGGAATAAATTGCTTAACACTGCTGAAAGATGAATTTAAAAAACTAGACGCTATTTATAAAGACAAAATAAAGCCGGAAGAAGAATATGATAAACACGAAGTAATATAAACGAAAGGTCGGAGTTGAGAAACTTAATTCCTCCGAGGACGGCAACCTCGTAATAAAAAGCTAGTTAAGAATTAAAAAATAAAACTATGTATGAAGAAAACAATGACGAAAAAAAAGATGACACCAATGAAGAAAGCAATGAAGAAGACAATGACGAAGAAGACGACGATAGTAAAAAAGATGAAGAAATAGAAAAAGTAGAGATGTCCAAAGAAGAGTATGACGAATATCAAAAGTTAAAAACAAAAGATTTTAACTTTAACCAATTAAGAAAAGGAACTAAAACCGAAAAAGAAGAAATTAAGCGAGCCAAGGAAGACTTAAACAAAGAATGGCAAGAATTTAGAGGTAATCTGGAAAAGGAAAGAAAGGAAGACGCTTTATCCTTATTGGTTGGTGGAAATGAAGAACTAAAAAAGAAAGCTCTTTACAACTACGAAAGAATAAGAGACGACGCAAAAACAAAAGATGAAATTTATAAGAAGATGAGGGACGCCGTCAATATGCTTGGCGGAGACGACACACCAAACCCGATGGCTATGAACAACTCTTATTCTGGATATAGAAGTTTTAATGAAAAAAGAAGCGAGAAGTTAAAGCCGGAACAAGAAGATTTAGCCAAAGAGCTTGGATTTAATTTTATAAAAGATAAAAACTATGGAAAATGAAGAAACAAAAGTCGCTCCCATCTCCATTGAGCAATATAACGCCTTGTTAGCAAAAATAAGCAAATTGGAAAATAAGGAAGAAACTCTTGATGTAGAAAAAAAGAAATATGTTCACATCAGCACTATTGATGGAGTTCCAGTTGTTGGTTGGAAGAATAAATTGATTGAAAAAAAAGATGCAAGAGGAGAAATTATAAATATTATTGAACTTCTTTTGGCGGACGGAAACTCAAAAAAAATGGAACATCTGGAATTTATAAGAATTACAAATAAAGAAAAATGCGAAGTGTTGGAAGTTAAGAGTAATATTAAAAAAGAATATCAGGGATATACTACGAGAAAATATGTTGAGGCTTATAAAACTATAGACACTAGAGTCCGAATTCCGGTAGTCGTTGAGTCGCTAGAAGAGATTATGATCGTAGTCAGACCAAACGGCGAGAAGATAGAAATTAACTCAATGTATGTAAACTAATATGCCAAAAGAACCAACAGCAAATGAAGCTGAAGAAATAGATTTGACCAAAGAGCAAAATAACAGATGTATTCCTTTTGCCAAAGAATTGATAAAGATAATAGGAAAATATGACTCTTTGATTGGCAAGGTGGAACAGGGCGAAATTAACCAACATTATAAGGATTTAATTCAAAGCATAAAAGTAAAGATGTTGAAAAAAGGCGATTTAAGATTGGATGACATAAATTATATTTTGAGACTTGTTCTGCAACACTATGATAGTATTAAGTATATTATGTCAGAGAATATTAACCGCTCTTTACACGATTTGCAAATAAAGCAGTTTGGCAAAGAATTAAGTGAAATGACATACAATGAATTAGCTGAATATTTGAAGTAGTATGAATATCTTTGCCTGTGTCGCTTGCAATTATCCCAGCTTACCGATTAAATTTGTAATGTCTTTGTGGATGATGCAGTTCAAGTTTTACCAATGGCAAATAGCACATAATAGAAAAGATACTTTGTCTTTAGTAATAGGCGGTGGATATAACCTTGACAAAATGAGAGATGATTGCGCGATAGATGCAATAAAGCAAGGCGCAGATATGCTCCTTTTACTAGATACTGATATGAGTTTTCCGGAAGATATGATAATAAGAATGATACAAGTGTTAGAGGCTAATCCGGAATACGATGCTATTAGTGGAATATACACAAGCAAAAAAGAGCCATACCTACCGCAGATATTTACCAAATTAAGAAAAGATAATACTTTTGTAAGGTGTATTAACTTTCCAACGACACAACCGTTTGAAATAGCGGGAGCGGGAGCAGGATGCTTAATGATTAAAAAGGAAGTCTTTAAAAAACCACCATTTTTTAAGTTCATTTATACTAATGAGCAAAAAGACCTACCGCTGGGAATGGGTGAAGATTTATACTTTTTTTGGAAACATAGGCCAAAGACGCTTTGCGACCCGACAATAGCTTGTGGACATTACGATACGAGACCGATTACACTGCAAAACTATATAAGTAAAAATAAGTTAAAAATAAAAAATAATCAGATTTCAGTAACAAAAGTACAAATAAAAAAGATGGAAAAACTAGTAAATAATAAAAAATAGTCAATTTATATCCTCCTCTCTTTTAAGGGGAGTAATGAGCGGATTATTATCGAATGGCATCGTAAATGCTATATTTCGTTTTTCGGGCAACATTAAGCCCTGTACAAATATCTTAATCTCTCTTGGCGAAACCAAGTAAAAAACACAGATTAGGGTTCTTAGACAAAATAAATAAAAACAGCTCAAAAAGGGTGTTTTTTATTTGTCTAAAAGTTTTAACTAATAACACTAATATTAACAATATGGCATTAAAACCATTGAAAACTGGCGACTGGAAGATAAAAACATTGCCAAAGACTGCCTCCGTTACTTTTACTAACGGCGACTTGGTTATGCTTACAAGCGGTTATGTTGCTACAGCTACGGCTCAATCAACAAAACATCTTGGCATTATTCTTCAGTCAGTTACTTCCGGCGATTCTAATTTTGCCTCTGCTACAAATGTTAAGGTTGCCGTTCCCTCATCTCTCTGGTCAGAATTTGAGGCGGACGTAACTGGAACATTACTCACAACAAGTCTTGGCGTTCAATATGATATGTCTACAGCAGGACTGGTAAACAAGGCAGGAACAACTTATAAAGTCGTTACTTGCGTAGGATTTATTTCAACAGCAAAAGGTCGCTTCATTCTTAACTCAAATATGGCTTTCGCCGATATTACTTGGGATTAGTCAATAATATAATTAAATATGGCTTATACAACACTATTAAACACTTCTACATTGAGTCAATTTACTGATTTAGTGAACAAAGAGTTCAAATATTTAGACAACCTTGTCAAGCCGAATGCTCAACAGCTATTTAATGTTGATATTCTTTCAGCTAACAACGGAGACACAAAAAGATACGATGAAGTTGATGGTCAAACATTCGCTTTATTAAAAACGGAAGGTGATGATGCTTCAAAGGCATCTGCTGGAGTTGGTTATACAAAAACTATGACCGCAAAACGCGTTGCTATTGAAATTGACATCACTTGGGAAATGAGAAGATATAATAAAGCTCCTCAAATTACCTCAATGTTGACCAATTTGGCAACATTTGGTCTACAAAGATTAGAATTGGATTTAACTCACATCTTTACTTTTTGCACCAGTACGACTTATACGGATATGGATGGAGTTTCCAATACCATTTCTATGGGAGACGGCTATGCTCTTGCTTATGCCTCGCACGCATTAGCTAATAACGCCGACATTACTTACAGAAATAGAATTGTGGCAGATCCGCTATTTACGCAGGGTGGTTTAGAGGCGGCGGAAAGTCTGACTGAGACTGATATTTATTCTAATTTTGGTGAAAAGAGAATAATGAACTTCAATAAGATTGTTTCCGGCCCGGATCCAAATACTTGCAGAACAATTAGACAAGTATTACAAAGCACGGCCGACATTGACGCAGCTCACGCCGGAGTTCTCAATTATTATGCCGGCAAATACATACACGTTAAACTTGATTATCTTGCTACAACGGCAACTGGAGCCAACGATTCTACAAAGAGAAGATGGTGGTTCTTAATTGCTTCCGGTAATTTGATGAACTCTTGGCAGTCTTACTTGGGGATTTTTGAACCAAACAACTTAAAGTCTCCAGCGTCGGGGAATAATGGCGAAGATGTTCACAACGACAATTGGACTTATGGAGCTAGAATGTCTTACGGCATTACCGTTCTTTCAGGTAAAGGTTTAATTGCCTCTTGTCCAACTTCATAATTAAAAATATTCTTTTAAGGGAGCAACATAAGAACCTCGGTGGGTTGGATGGAGGCTTTAAAAGAAATAACAAAAAATACTATGTTATACAATCAAAATGCGGGCTATGGTAGAGCATTACTTAATGCAGTGCACGCCAATGTTCCGACATTTGGAAACATTTTTGTAGTTTTTGACCCAGACGATTATGACGAAGCCAATTACCAAAAAATGCAAGAATTGTTTTTATCAGACCCCGAAGGAAGAATTAGATTTTACACTGATATAACTCTCGCTGAAGACGCGGCGGAATCTAACAACAACGATGTTATTGTTTTGGATAATAATAGTTCTCACGTCTTGACGACTTTTATTACTAACGACAAAAATCGCCTTCATTACATCTCTCTTGATTACTTAATGGGGATGAGACGAAGGCAAGGACAGGGCGCTAAAATTACTATTGCCGGTTCAACTGCTACAAATACCTCAACAATTAGAAATACGGGTGTCAGGGGTTCGTTCAGGGGCATTAAATTTGACAGTTCAAATACCAGCACTTCGGCTTTGTGGGCTTTTGAAGAGGGTGGAGAGTTCACCTACTTTGACAATTGCCACTTTGTTAGGTCGGCTATCGTCTCTACTGCGACAGCCGCCGACTTGTTAATGAATGGCGATAGTTCAGAGTTTCACAAATGTACTTTTGGCATTACTTCTCTTGCAATCACAGCTAACGGCGACAGACCTTGCGTTGATTTAGGAAGAGAACAAATCACAGGTAAAGTTTGCCGAGATGGCGTGTTTGAAGATTGTCTTTTTCAACGCCGAAGCTCTGATGCGGATAATTCCTTTATCTATTCTTCCGCTGCAACCGATGTTGAAAGAATGCTTTTAATCAATAAGCCTATTTTCTGGGCTGATGCATTAAGTACTACAAATATGGCTGAGTGTGTTTCTGGAGCTGCAACTTTAACAACTGGTTCAATTTTAGTTATTGATCCGGCGGCGACACAAACACCAGCGGCAATTTCAACAACTACCGGAGTATTTGTTGAAGGATATACACCAGACGCAACAGGTGCGGCCGCAGGTATAGCAATTCAGTGCGCATAAGATAGTTTTCATTTAGGGAGGGAGGGGGCAACTACAAGTTCCCCTCCCCATAATGGATACTAAAATTATATGGATGAAGTATTAAAATTCTATAACAACAAAATGAACGATATGGATAAATACAGTAAAACCGCAAGAGATCTGGAAGCAAAAGGCAATAATAAAGAAGCTAAATATTATAAAGAAAAAGCTCAATCTTATATTCCGGACATAAAAAAAGCAATGGAATATAGAGAAAGACAAAATAATAGACTTATTAAATAAATAAAAAAATATGCTTTTAGACGGAATCAATCGTCAAGAATTTGTCTCAGATAGATTTGGAATGCCAGTTGAAGCTATTTCTGACACAGCCTATTTAAATTCTATTTCAGGGGAAATGGTACAATTATATTATTTCTCAAATGCTTATTTGACTTGTGGCACTGCAGGAGAAACTACAGCGGCTACTTGGGCAGCACTTACAAACACAACAAAGTTTGAAATTGATATTTTAGGAAAAACTTATGTAGTCAATCCTGATTTTACCGGAGACGCTTCAATGGATAATGTCGCTGCTTCAATTCAGACGGCAATCAGGGCTGCCACCGGAAGACTTGAAACTTGTACGCAGGCAGTAAATGTCTTTACAATCACAGTCGCCAAAGACGAAAGTGGCGAAGGGATGGGAAATAGTATTTCAGTATTAAGAAACACCGACTCAAATACTGGAGTAAATATTGCCGGTGCTTCTTGGATGAATGGCTTATATGGAACTGGCGTCGTAACTCCGGCTACCGCTACAACTGACGCAGGACAGGCGGCAGGAACGCTTGTAGTTGCAAAATTAGCCTATACTGGCGTTTTAGATCACATAGGAGCAATGATAGGCAACGAGAAGGACACTTCGCTTACTTGGACGACAAACACTGCATTGCCAAAAAAATACATCAAAGTCTTTCCAAAATATACAGTTGAGAGATTAACAAACAAAGAAATAGTTGATATTGCTTACGAGTTTGGTAAAACACTCACTATTAACGGAGAATGGGGACTAGACCACAGAACCGGCTTAATTGTCGGCAGAAAAGCAACAACCGGCACAAGTGATACTGCCGCCTATAAAGTGCAAACACAAGCAACTGGTAGTGGAACGAGTATTGCCGCGTCTGTAAATTTAGAAAAGATAAATAATGTTGATATTCCACTAGATGACGCTGCTTTTACTCCAGGAACAAGTCCGGTAATGCCAGTAGGTTATTTTGCAGATGAAACAGCAACCGACAGTGTGACGGAAGGAGATATAGGAGCTCCGAGAATGACACTTAACAGAAGACCAATAAACGCAGGAAATCTTTTAGATGATAGTGCTTTTGGAATAGGAACTGATTATGTTTCCCCTATTGGTTGTATAGCTGACGAGGTTGGCACGGATAGCGTTGACGAGGGCGATGTGGGTCTTCCTAGAATGACAACGGATAGAATGCAAATAATAAAAGATGGCGCCGTATATCAAGCCGCAACAACGGCAAATAAAGTTGTTGAACAAACACCGTTATCCGACCATGTTATTGCTGATACTCCGACAATTCTCACTAATATAGCTACAAATACAACAGGATACATCTATATTGATATGGATACCTACAGAGGTGGAAGTTTACAGATTATTACGAGTGGAACAACACCGACAGATACTCTTACACTAACTGTTGAAATAACCAATCAGGATGACGGAACAGCCCAAGCCAGTTGTACTTATTCTCCAGCTTCTTTGGAAATATTGGGAGTGGCCAGTATTGTTGATGTTGATTTAGAATCAGGAGCGAGTTTTCCTGTCTTTCTTGACACCTTTGTTGTATGTAAATATTTAAGAATTAAATATGTCACTTCTAATGATAGCGGAGCTGATTGCGACTTAACCGTCTATCCGAGGAAGGCTTACTAAAAATATGTTAAGCGACTTAGAAAAGTATTTAAAATGGCAATACGGATGTGTGGGAGAAACGGAAGGCAACGAGGAATTTATAGGCAGAGGAGACGATTATATTGCCAAGAAATGCAAAATAAAAAAAGAAGCTCTTTTATTGGAAAAAGAGAAAAAAATTAAACAACTAACCATAGAATAATATGAAAATGAGCGAAGCATATTCAAGAAAGACACTAGCCCCGGCGATAGACGCAATTGCGACTACTACCACCACAACTGATGGCAAGGCGGACAGTATTGCTACCGAATTAGGAACCGTGTCGTCCAATGTTTCAACAATTATGTCCACAACGGATGATTTATCATACAGGTCTCCGCAGGTAACGAGCACAGGCTCGGCGGTTATTGCCAACGGAATAACTCTATTTACCGTTTCCAATGGTTGGATAAGAATAATTGAGTTGATGTCATCTTGTCAGGAAGACAATGATAATACTCCGGCGACAATGCAGTATAACTGCACGCCGACTGTCGGCGCGGCAACGACAATTAGTGGAGCTTCTTCTCAACTTACTTCTCTTTTGGCGGGGGCAAGCGTGGTTCTACAGGGCAAAACTCTCGCAACAGCTCCCGCGGTAAATATAAGCGGAGCCAGTCTTTCCGCCTCGGGAAGTATCGGAATACTTGTGCCCCCGGGGACGATAGATTTAATTGTCGCCAATGGACCGACAACAGGAACTTGGAAACACTATATAAGATTTGAGCCGATTCAATACGGAGCGACTGTTTCTGCGGGATTTTAATAATATTATTTTAATACTATGGCTAATTGGTATGTAAATGCAGCCACGGGGGTGGACGCTCCCGAGAATGGTACAGCTCCCGAGACGCCATTTCTCACTTTAACCTATACGGAAGCGGCAGCCGCCAATGCTGACGATGTTTATGTTGCCAACGGGACATATACCGAATCTCAACTAGTTTCCGCAAAAGCTATAAATTGGATAGGTGAGGAGGTAACGGGGACAATACTGCAATTCACGGGATTATTAAGATTGATTTTTCTTTTCGGCAATAGTACCAGAACCTTCAGTAATTTTAGATTAGAGATGGATAACCCCGTAGCAGGAGCCAAATATTTGGTGGAGTGCGATGACAATTATGATGTAAATACAACCTTTACTAATTGTCATTTTAATAATGGCAGATTAAGGTCAATTCTCGTACCCGAGGGCTCCTCCGGTTTGGTTTTAGATGGCTGTACGGGCAATATTGATATTACTTCCACTGCCGCCTTCATTGACTTTGTCGGTAGCTGGACAGTTCAAAATACAACTATTACAACAAGCGACGGTCTCGCCGCCGGTCTATTTTATCAGAGTGCTGCATCTACTGGGAATACCGTGTTATTGGACGGCAACACTATCACAATGACCAACGACGCTCCGATGTTTGTGGCGACAGCGGGAGTGCTTGTTTCTCCAACAATTACGGATAACACAATTACCGTTTCTGCCGGATATTCAAATACCGTTATAGAAATAGCCGACTCTCTTAATGAGGTTATTGATAGAAATGACATATCAATAAATTCTGTTGATACGGGAGTAAATACGATTTGGCTATATTCAACAACGGGGACGGCTTCAGTCGCTTCAATAAAAAGCAATACAATAAAAACTTATGGCAACGCCAACCACGCTATTATTGTAGGCAGTGAGGACGGGGTGGCTTCTGTGCCAAACACCTACACGGGGACAGTAATTGAAGAAAACAATATTTATTGCGGTGGATACTTTGGCTATGCTATCGGCAATATTCACGCCATAATGAGCGGATATGATAGATGTTATATAAGAAATAACAAGGTGTTCGGAGCAGGATTGGCTGTTGTTTATAAGCACAACGGCACAACCGTCGCTCCCGCTTACGCTTCGGGAAATGAACTATATAATTGCAGTTATGGTTTTAGAATAAAAGGAGCTCCCTACGCGAAGATGTACGGCAATGTTATCAAGTCAACAAACTCGGCTAATAACTATTCCTTCTCTATTACTGATAACGCGGGAGGCGACCCGTCAATTAACTGCGAAGCATATAATAATATCGTTGATGTAAATTCGGGAGTAATAATGGCACCCGATGTTGCCTCGGAAACAGGGCTTGTTGCCGATTACAATTATTACGCTCACACGGGAAACTTTGCCAATGACGGGACGGCTTATGCCACTCTCGCTCTTTGGCAAGCGGCTAAAAATATTGATTTGCATAGCTCTCTATACAACAAATATACAAAGTACAACGATAGGCCGATAATGTCCTCGTCAGTTTCTTTTGCTGATGAATTTAAAACGATTTTGAGCGAAAGGAGTAATGGATTAAGAACAAAAAAACTAGCTCTGATAAAGGATAACGGACTGGAACTTGACGGAACGGCTGATTACGCAAAAAGAAATATAAGCAATTTTCAGGTAGGCAAAACTCTAAATATGAGCCTAGAACTTGAATTTACTCCCGATTTTGCCTACACGGAAAACGCGACTAGATACCTATTCTCCCTGGGGACGGGCTATTACTTGGCAAAGTTAAATAACGCGGGGAGTAATGTTTTGAGATTGTATCTAGGCGGGACAAGTATTGTGGACATTGCCTCGGCTACTTATGGGGCTTATTGGAATGTTGGCAGTAAAAATATCATAATAGTGGCAACGAGCGGAACGGCGACTGATGTTTACCTGAACAGCAATTTAATAGTTAGCGGAGACGCGACCGCCTGGGTACATACCTATCAAGATACCTTGAACTTCGGCTGTGATAGTTCTTACGCTAATTGTTTTGATGGAAAAATACACAAATTCAATCTCTACGATGTTAAATTGTCCGCTCTTGAAGTTTCCAGGTTATACACTAAAACAATGTATAAATTTGACTGGTTGGGTGAATATCCGCTTTTAGCCTCAACACTAAACGCTGATGTTAGTGGAAATGGCAAACATCTGGTACTAGGGACGGGAGTGGCCACGCCGACAAAACTGACAACTAGAGGATACTCAACTGATGGAGGCGACAAACTCATCTCGCCCAATCTTTCCACCTCCAGAACAAGGATAACAACTGCGGTAGTTTTTGAAAGAAGAACCGGGTCTGCTTTGACTAAGGTTGTTTTTGCTAATGAAACTCCAGCTTTAGACCATTTTGGCGACATTCTTTATTATGTTGCCAATGGTGTATTTAGATATTTTGTCGGGTCTGTTTCCGCTGACCAAAGAGCGATATACACTAACGCTTCTGCCGCAACTGCCGGTATCTTTGTGATAATAGGGACTTATGACGGGACAAGAACAACATTATGGGTGAATGGAAACAAGGGTAGTAATGTGGCTGTGCCGATAGCTCCCGACATAACTTCAAATTCGGTTTTTTCTTTATTTGTTAGAGGAGACGGAGCCACCAGTTCCGCGGAATCGGGTTGTAGGATATTGTACGCGGCGACAGGTAATTTCGGTATAACTGATATGGAAGTGAGATATTTGACAACGAGGTTAATGAGAGAATACAACTTGGCATAAAGGAGGTACCAATGCCAAAGGTGTATATGAACTGGGGAAAGTGTCCCAACTGCGGAAAGAAAGAACTCCACCTGATTGAGCGTTATAAAATAAAAGACGCTTGCTGGTGGTGTTCCGTTTGCCTTACTGTTTTCGCTCCGACCAACGATAAGGTCAAATGGGCGAAGGCGGTCGGTCAGTACTACGAAGGAGGTGGCGAAGATGTCCCTGAGAGTGTATAAGTGCAAACATTGTTCAATAATTTACGGATGTCAGACCACCTATTGGAACAGAAAATGTAAAACTTGCCGAGACTCCAACAAGGGAATCGGCGGAATGTGCCTAACGGAATTTCCGTTTCAATTTGTGAGCGGATTCTGCGAGCAATGCACCGCTAAATTGTCCGATAAATGGACAGTCCCCCGACCTTGATTCTGTTAACCGGCAATGCGACAGGTTAGCAAAAACCATTTTGTTGATGTCAACAAAATGGTTGGCAGGAAGGAGAGACTACACATCTTTCCCTAAACCTGCCTAATTAACAATTAAACCTTTCTATATGGTTAAGGAATTGTATTGGTGGTTAGCGGTAATATCAGTAGTTTTTCTGGCTTGGTATATATATAACTTTTTCAATCCGCGAGTATGAAGTTTATTTGCACAGTTTGCAACAAAGAATGCATAGTTTCTGAAGTTTCCGATAAGGATTTTATTGACGATGAAAACAACAGTGGCTATATTTGCAAACAATGCCAAGAAAGATTAAGCGGTTATTATTAAAAGCTTATGAAATTATTACAAAGAATAATGAAATTTTTTCATCAACATTTTTTATGTTGGCACAAATGGAGAAGATTAAAAAATCACGGATGTCCAAATGAACCCGACTTGATAGAATGTGAAAAATGCGGATTTATAACAAGTTTATTTTAATATGATAAATTCTTACATCCCCGAAGAAATAAATTTAAAGAGTGCTGACTACGAACTTATCTTTGGTACAGGCGAACTTACAAAATCTTTTAATTGGAGAGACTATTTACCACCGAGAGAACGGCAATACTGGATACCATTTTGCGTTTCATTTTCAAGACTTGATTGTGCCGAAGCTGTGGCAAGAAGAGAAGACTTGGAACTTAACTTGTCCGATAGAAGACTGGCGGTAGAAAGCGGAACGACAAAAAACGGCAATACAATGGACGCTGTTTCTGATTGGTTTAGAAAGATAGGAACGGATAAGGAAGAAGATACTCCGATTACTCCAAAGATGATTTCAGACGGCTGGAACGAGTGGGACAATATTTTTAAACTACCGGAAGCTGGCAAGAGATATGTCGGAGGCAATCATAGCTGGGTAAACACAAAGGCGGGGATGATAGACGCTCTTAATTATTCGCCCTTGCAGATAGCAGTCGGCGAGACCAACTTTAACTGGGAGCGAGACGGTGAGGTGCAAGTACCTACAAAATCACCGGAATATTATCACTGCGTACTCGTTTATCACATAGACGAAGAAGGCAGATATTTAGTGCGAGACTCAATTGGAAAAGAGTTTAAGATATTACATAAAGACTACCCTATAAAATGGTGCAAATCTTTTAGAGATTTGCCCGCTAATTGGAAAGAGAATATGGGAAATAATTTTGTGAAAATAATAAAAGACAAAAATTCAAAAGCAGTCGGATTTTGGATACCTGCTCTTAACGAGCAAGCCTTGGAAACTTTAGCGATGGGTTTTTGCAAACCACTAGCAAAGTCCGCGAATGGAAAGATTGATTGGGAAAAAGTTTTAGAAGGGGAGCTTGTTTTAAAAAGTTAGTATATGGAAGAGTCTTTACTTGAATTGGCCAAGGTGGGCGGTCCGGTGGTTGTAGTGGTTGCTATTTTTGTATCTTATCTTTGGCAAAAAGCAAAGTTGGATAATATCAGAGAAAATAATCATATGGCGCATTCTACGGCCGCGACAGACAGATTGGCTGAAGCATTAAGAGAAGTAGCAATATCTAATACAAAGCTGGCGGATAAAATAAGCGATTGCCCGAATAAAAAATAATATGACAAAAGAGGAATTGGAAAAAAAGAGACAGCCGTGCGAGGTGTATAGCAGAGTGGTCGGATATTTACGGCCGATTGAACAATGGAATCCTGCCAAACAGCAAGAGTTTGAAGATAGAAAAACTTATAAAAATAATGAATAATTTTTTAAATAAAATAATTATGGACAAAATTATTGAAAGTTTGCGAAGCAACTGGAAGAGATATTTAGTTTCAATAGCGCTCACATTTACAGCAGGCTTTTTAGCTGTAATATTATCAAGTTTGGATAATCTTACCTTAGAAAGTTTGACCAATGGAACGCTGGCTGGTGTCATCTTCGTAGCAATTAGAACGGGCTTAAAAGTAGCTTTGGAGTATGTTTTATCAATAATAATAACTAAATAAATTAAACTGCGACTTTGGCTCTAATAGCTCCTGATAGCGGGGAGCAAAGCATAAATATATGAGTCAAAATGAAAAAATAATTAAACAAATCAACGAAGAATTGGAAAACCAAAAAATAGAAAAACTAAAACAAGAAGTTAAGGCTTACAAATTAGAACAACTTAATTTACAAGAAAGACTAAAAGAAGAAAAGGAAAAGATTGAGGAAAAATTAAGAATAATTAAGCTTAATTTAGAGAACCTGGACAACGGAAAATTTGAAGCAATAGAGGAAAGAATAAGAAAATCAGATACGGCAAAACAGCTTGGCAATTTCTTTTTTCCTACAAACACTACTTGGAATCCTTCTTGGACTACAGGAACTTATACCATCAGAACAAGCGGTGGTATTAACAAAACATTTTACTTCTAAATAACTAACCGCCAAAGTCGCAATTTAATATAAAAACGCTATGATCGCAAAGCTAATTCAAAAACCGCAGATAATAGAAATTATAGGCTCGTCAATAAAAGTAAAGCACCCCGACATTTCCGGATACACGAGAACGGAAATAATAAGCCCCCTTACTGCTGCGGGGACAGCTTTAAGTGTGTCTGATAACAATAACTTGACTGATGACGATTGGTTTGTTTTAGGAGAAGCAGGAGATGCTAAAGCCGAAGAGTGCGATGTCAACGGAGCAGTGACGAGAGGTACGAGTTTAACTATTACTAACACAACAAAATTTAGCCACGATATTTCTACGCCTTTAACTAAAATATACGAAAGAGGAATAAAGATTTATGGAGCGGCAACTGACGGCGGAGTTGGTACTTTAATAGCCTCTGTGGACGCTAAAGTCGCAGCTACAAATCAGCTTGCTGACGCCATAATGATACAGTGGAATAAAAAATATACCGAATACACTTTAATTAGCACTGATACAACCTACGCTTACTATTTTGTAAAATTTACGGACGGCACAACAGATAGTTCTGCCAGTGATTATGTTTTAGCAACTGGACTTACTTATAACAGTATAGAGACTGTCGTCAAAGAAGCCTTGTTAAAAGTCAACGCTAAAATAGACCCCGAAGCAGATGGACTTATTACTAGAGAATGGCTTTTATCAGTAGCTAATGATTTTCAAGATGAAGTTGCAAATTACGAAGTGACTACCCCCGACGGCAGAAAAATATCAAAGGATTGGAGTTGGGAAATCTTTGAAGATGAGACGAGTCTTGCTTTGACTTTAAATGAAAATAAATACGCTTTAAGCGGACTGGCAAGCGACTTAAAATACGAGAATAGTAAAACTGGTCTTTTGAGTGTGAGAATAGGGAGTAGTTTAATTGACTATCAAGACATAAATGAATACGAAGAGAATATGGACAGTATTGTGAGAACGGAAGTAGCAACCGCCGCCGCTACCGGAGATTTAACGCTAGTCTGCGACGATACTTATGAATTTAACGAAGACGGCACAATCTACGCCGGAGCGGAAACGCTTACTTATACTGGAAACACTGAAACTACCGGAACTTTTACAGGAATACCCGCCTCCGGAACAGGCTCTATAACGGACACTATTGCAGTTGATAGTGTAGTCTGGCAAGGAATAACACCCGGAACCCCCACAAAATATACAATTTTTAACGGCTATATTCTTTTAAATATTCCTCCGAATAGCGATTTAGTTGGATATAAGATAAAGATAAAAGGAATAAAGAAATTGAGCAGATTAACCGATTTTCCTGATACTTTTGCCGTACCTTTTACACACTTGGCTAAAATTTATATTGCCAGTCAAATTGAATATAGAAAAAATAATACTACTAGCGGAGACAGATTGATTGCCGAATTTACTAGAAAGCTAAATGACATAGCTCTAAAAGACAAGATACAAAAAATGGAGTCTTTGACTTATTACCGCTTTGGAGAAGACGAGAATAATCTATTTTAATATGCCGACACCAATTCATCTTACAAGTTTCATTGAAGGAGTGTACACTGATGTTCCAATCATCAATATCCCGCAAAATGCTTTGTATATTCAGGATAACTGCGTAACTTCGCATAAGCTGGGAGCTATATTGAAGCGTCCGGGTTATCTTAATATCGGCAGCGCTTTACAGGCGAATAAAAGTATCACCGGCCTGCATAATTTTAGACAATCGTCGTCGGTACAAAAAATGTTGGCGACAGTAGATGATGCAACTAGCGATGATACACAACTCTTTTATTCTACCGGCGGAGCTTGGGCGGAGATTGCCGGAGCCGAGACTGCTTGGGCAAACAAGGCGGGAATAAATGTTGAGATGGAAGACTTTATAGGTTATTGCTTTTTTGTCGGATATGGCGCGACAGACGGATTTTTACCAAATGAAACTTTAACTGGTACAACTTTTGGCACAACTAACACTACCGATATGCCAACAGCTAAATACATAAAGAGATATAGAGATAGGCTTTATATTGCTAATTGTTATAACGCTGCCGCACAGCCTTACAGAGTTTATTATTCTAGTGTACCTACGGGGTCAACAATTTCTTGGACAGTGGCAACTGATTTTTTTGATGTTGATTATTCGGAAGAAATTACCGGATTGGGGCAAAACTGGGACAACTTGATTGTTTTCACGCAATATTCCGCCTATATGTATAATCAAGACAGCAAAGGCAAGGTGTGGGATATAGGATGTTCCAATCATCGCAATATAAAGAACTATGGACAGTATATGGTCTGGGCGGATATGAATAATGTCTGGATTTCCTCGGGTGGTTTTCCTCAAGCAATCGGCGGAAGAGTGATAGATTTTATAAGAGCGGCAAATATGGCTAATTCTTTTGCAGAAATCGTTGATGAAGAATATCATCTTTATTTGGGAAATATAACAGTTAACGGAATAAGCTACTCTAATTTAACTTTAATATTTAATTTTCCTACTCAAACTTGGAGATGGTATGAATACTACGACACAATGACAGTCTTCGCCAGATATTATAAAACGGGCAAAAACTATCTTTGGATGGGAGCGTCGAATGGCGATGTTCACGAACTTGCCAAATATACAGATACCACTCTCATAAATACAGATGATGGGCAACCGATACATTCTTGGTTTCAAACAGGAGCGATGTCTTTTGGTGATCCGTCTTCTTTTAAAAGACTGGGTAAAATAATAACTTATGCCGACAGAGCTCAAGGCTTGCAATTAAGAGCGAGAGTGATAGACAGAGGCAATCTCGCCTTAACGGAATTTAAACCCTTGATACAGATAACAAAGTTTATAGACGAAAAACAAATCAATCCGGATAAAGGTTATTTTTTGCAGATAGAAGGCTCGGAGAACGGAAGCAGTCCATACTGGAGCTTTCTTGGTATGACTATTATGATCGATTTAGATAAACCCGCTAAAAACTAAAAAAATGCCATTTTTAGAAGACTCATCATTTAATAAATTTCACATTAGACCAATAGAGCTTGATACTTTTGAAGTTGACGAACAGCAAACAAACACAGACCAATATTTTCCCGACAATGGCATAGGCGGTTATAAGATAGAAAGTTTATCAGTTGCTAAATTAACAGCGGGTTCAATTAGAGTTGATGAATATATTCAATCTACCGGTTTTGTAAGCGGTTCTACTGGTTGGCAGATAAAAGGAGACGGGACAGCGGAGTTTGTAGGCATTACTTTATCGGGTGGAGTTTTTAGATATGGCAAGACTGCTTTTACTGATGCTATTAACGCTGGATATTACTTTGGAAGTGAAGGAATGTATGTCGGCTCGGCTCTTGACGCTACTCTTTTAAAATTTACAATCGCGACTGGAGCTATTGATCATATAGGGACAATATCATCGCGAAGCACAGCCACAATCGCCTCGGCAATAAATGTAAGCGGAAATCTTATTACTGATATTGTAAATGCTCGTTTAAATTCATCTACCAAAAGCATATTAAGCGACTTTGAATTTGATTCGGTTGACTACTCGGGTGGTATCAAGTGCGGGACGATAACCTGGAACGCCACCACTGGAGCGATAACGGGCGGAAGCGGTGGAGTCTTCCACAAAGGCGGTTTACTCTTCTCTAACGCAGGTGTAGCGACAATAACGCTAGACGCCACAACTGGAAATGCTACTTTTGGCGGGACGCTTGTCGCAGCTGCGGGGACGCTTGGTTCAATTACGGCTGGTACTTTTACCGGCATTACAATCGCGATAGGAACGGGAGATAATATTTTTAAAGCGAACAGCAACGGAATTTATTTAGGAGACGCTACTTTTGCCGACGCTCCTTTCAGAGTTTCTATGGCCGGAGCTTTAACGGCGACCTCAGCAACAATCAGTGGAGGAGCAACTGGTGGCTGGACAATAACATCAACAACAATTCAAGATACTGCCGGATTGGTGGGAATGTCTTCAGCCGTAACCGCAGGAGACGATATTCGTTTCTGGGCGGGACACGTCACTCCCGCGTCCGCTCCTTTTCGCGTAACAGAGGCGGGAGTGGTCAATATGACTTCCGCCATAGTTGGTAATTGGACAGTCAACGCTACTTCTATTTATACAGGGACAGAAGACCACAGTGGATATACAGCTAACGCAGGAGATATAACTTTATATTCAGATGGGAGCGACGCCTCTATCCACGCTAAAAATTGGTATATAGATACCGCCGGAGTTCTTAATTGTACGGCGGCCGTTGTTTCAGGAGCCATTACCACAACAGCAAGCTCGGTCTTGGACGGAGGTTATCTCTCGGCAAATACTGTCGCCTCGGCTTCCGCTAACCTCGCATTGCGAGGCTGGACAATCACTTGTGCTTTTTCCGCCACTGACTCTGATACTGTCGCTTGGGGAGCAGGTACATTCACAGCCTCTGACGGCACTGCCTACGCTATCGGAGCAGGCAACACGGGCAATATGGCGGCAAGGACTTATATTTACCTGGATATTGCCGTTTCAACGATTGCTCTGCAAACTACTACAACAGCAACGACTGCGATAGGCAATGGCAAGGTTTTAATCGGTGTTGCAGAAAATAACACAGACGCAACAAGCGACGCTACTTTTCAAATATTCGGAGGCATCGGCGGACAGTCAATCTTGGTTGACTATATCGCCGCCAATTCCGCCTCTACAAATGAATTCGTCTCCAATACTGCCCAGATTGCTAACTTAATCGTTACCTCCGCTAAAATTAGCGACTTGGTTGCTAACAAGATTACGGCTGGAACGGGAATAATAAATAATTTAGAAGTTAAGGCTCAAATAAAAGCAGGCTCTGTTGTCGTTCTTCACAACTGCGATACTTATAACGGCAATGGGACTTGGCTGGCGGCTTATGATGCTGAAAGTATTGCAACTGACGCTACTGAATATTTAGAAGGCTCTGGTTCTATAAAATTTAATATTGATGTTTCTAATGGAGCGGAAAATTATGGCGAGATTTATGTTCCGGATATGGCAACAGTTGACCTGTCCGCCTATGAAGATATTGGAGTATTTAGATTATGGATATTTTTACCTAGTGTTTTATATATTACGCAAATAAATTTAAACTGGGGAGACGCTGGGGGAGCGGACGGCTGGACAAATACAGCAACAACACAAGCAAATGGCGACGCTTTTGTCAGTGGGTGGAACCAAGTTGAATTTGACTGGGACGGAGCGGGAACCTTTGGAACAGGCGACCCTTCAGCGGTAGGATATTTGGCGGTTAGATTGACTTACGGCGCAGGGCAAACCGATATGACCGATTGTCGGATTGATTACATTGCTTGCTACGATCCGAGAGGTTCTTTCAGGAGTTATGCCAGCGGAAATAAAGGCGGAATGTTGATGAATTACTTCGGCATAGAGGGGTATAATTTAAAAAATGTAAGAACTACAGAGATAAACGCCGAGACCGGAAAGATAACGGCGAGAGATATTGTCGTCACCGCGAAGGCCGGCTCAAATATTTGGTCTCCGATAACATTAACCGGATATTTTGCCGGAATGGATAACACTACTTATTCAACGCAATGTTTAAGTTTAAATACCGATGAAGACCTTAACGGAGATATTGCTTTGGTTGGATATACTTCAACTAGCGCAATATCAAGAGTCGCCAGGTGGAAACAACTATCTTCAACAGCTACTCCAGCCATCGCCCTTTATAACAGCAATACAAGCGGAAATTTTGCCGGAGGGGCGGATAACCATTACGGAATAATTAAAATAGGCAGTTATTTTTATGATAGTTGGTATGACGCAGCCGGAGGAGGAGCTTCTATGTCCAGATTAACTGAAGATTTATCAACTGCGGCCGCCTGCTCTTTCAGCGGTACAAGCGGGCACGGTTCTCTTGCTTATGATAATGCCAATTCCTATTTATTGATTTTAGACGGAACTACTTCGGTCAAGAGATACACAATATCAGGAACTACAATCACTTATGTTGACACTATTACTTTAAGCACCGGATTAACATCAAGAACTCCGGCCTTTATGTATGACGGAGATTATTATTGGGGATACTCTGCGGGGACAATGCGAAAATACGATAAGTTGGGAACGCAGTCGGGAAATTTATCAATCGGAGAAACCGACACTAATATCATAAAAGGACTGATTAAACTGCAAGGAATTTTATATTTAGCGATTGAAGCTCCCGAAAAACTTGAAAACAACGGCTACATAAAACAGCAGTACATTGTTCAATTGGTACCTATTAACAATTTCTAGCGGAAAATACCAATTTTTATGAAGAAGGGATTTAAACATTCTCAAGAAGCAAAATTAAAAATGCGTAATTATCATTTAGGCAAGCCAAGCGGAATGTTAAATAAACATCATTCAGAGGAAACTAAAGATAAAATAAAAAAAAGTAATATTGGGAAAAAAAGGAGCCTAGAAGCTAGAAAAAAAATGAGTGAAGCTCGCTTGGGGACGCATCCTTCTGAAGAAACAAGAATTAAAATGGGAAAAGCGAGAATGGGTGAAAGAAATAATTCCTGGAAGGGCGGAGTAACTGATAATAATATTAAGATTAGACATAGCATAGAATTTAATTTATGGCGTGAAGCGGTATTTGCAAGAGATAATTGGACTTGTCAAAAATGTTATATTAAGGGAGGAATATTAAATGCACACCATATTAAAAATTTTGCTCAATACCCGGAATTAAGATTTGCCATTAACAATGGAATAACCTTTTGCAAAATATGTCATATCTTGTTTCACAAACAGTTTAAGAAAAAAAATAACACAAAAGAACAAATAGAAAATTTTTTAAAAGTACCTATAAATAATTTTTAATATGGACATTACAACAGCAATCAAAAAAACAAAAGACAATGATTATAAGGTAGATAAACTTACTCCCTCTGAAAAGGCGGATATTGTTTGGTTAATGGTACAAGAATATTTAAAAAATAAAGATACTAAGCAGTTATGAAATACACATTTTCTAATCCAAGTTTTAACGGAGTATCCGCAAAACAGTTCTCTTTTGATGTTCCCGACGAGAATAAACTTTTTAAAGATTCGGGCGGAGGAATAAATATACTAAAAGGCGGACAGAGATACAAATTTGACCCCAGTGCTTATTATAATGAAAATATTTCAAGCGGATTGCAAATGAGCGATTTGGCAAATGCCGGCGTGCAGAGGAATGACCAACTCGGAATAAACTATAAAACTTTAAACATCAAGGGAAAACAATATAACTGGGGCGGGGGAAAACTTTACGACCAAAGTTGGAATTTATTAGGAGACGCTCCGGAGAGTAATGACGGCAGAAGTGTTATAAATAATATTTCCGCGGCTGCCGGATATGGAGCGTTGCCAAATAATCAAGGAGAAATACAAACCGCTATTGCTCAAAAGTTAGGTATAGATTTTAATAAACTCCCCGAATACAATATGGGAGATGTGGAAACATATCTTGGAGATTTATATTCCAAACAAGGGACAGGCCAGCCATATAAACCGACTTATGGACAATTATCCGCCGATGAAATTAAAAACTTATACGGAGCGGGTGGAATTATGGGTCAAGCCGGTCAAGCAACAGAAAGAGACTTAACCGGAGCGGAAGCCCCTAAACTAATCACCGGCGCCAATGGTCCGGTTTTAGCGGACGGCACACCGATTAAACCCGAAGATTATGCTAAGTATGGGATAACTGATTATAAGATACCACCTACAACAGCAACAGCTCCCCAGACGCCACAGAACGCTCAAGGTGCAATGCAAACCGCTAAACAGTACATTAGACCAGATGGGCAGGCAATGACTCCGGAGAACGCAGAACAAGAGGCTAACTTTAAGGCGTTAGGGTGGAAGGAAGCTGGAGCTACAAATGCGACTTCAACTGCAAATCAACCTCAATATCAGATTTTAAATACAGACGCAATGAAAAAGTACACTCCCGACCAATATGAAAGATTGGCAGATGGACGAGTTGTTTTAAAAGCTGGAGTGCAACCAATAGAAGGAACAGTTAAACAAATTTCTGCTAATACTGGCAATACAATTACCGACCCTGCGACTGGCACTACTTATGAAGCACTGCCTGGAGGAACTGCAGGCAAGGAAATTACAACTGGAGCAGGTACTACTTCTGGAGATCCGCTTATTGACGCAGTGGTGGATGCAACAGGCGACCCCAACGCCAGTGATGAGGAAATTCTCGCAGCCTTAGAAAATCTAAAAACTGGTCAAATTGACCCTTATTATAAACAGCTTATAAGTCAAGCTCAAGCGGATGTAACACAACAGATAAATAGAACTTATGAGGACAGAATAAGACAACTGCAAACAGAAAGTTATAATTTAGCGGAAAATATCAGGGGAGCTCAAAAGTCTTTGGAGGCTAGTGGGATGACTTTTAGTGGAGAAGCGATTAGACAACTTGGCTCTTTATCCGCCTTTGCTCAACCGACACCACAAGCTCTAACTCCTGCTCAATTGGGACAAGAAACACCCGTACCAACAATGACACCTGCTCAAATGGGAATAGAGGGAGATATAAATATGCAAAATAGACTTTATGCTGAAAGCTCAAGAACAGGTTTCAATAGAACACTTGAAGATATAAATAAGGAAGCGTTAAGGCTCTTGGGAACGCAAGGCGTGGCAGGATTAGGATTGCCTGCGTCAGGACAAACTCAACCGACTACAACTGGAACGATGCAATATAATTATGCTAATACTTTACAAAACTTATATGGCAATCTCACTAACCAAGAGGGCGGTTTAACAGACTTAAATAAGTTATTTTTATAAATTTATGGCAACACGAAACTTGGAACTTGAAAAGAAAAATCTTGGCGATTTGTTAAAAAACAATCCTGGCAAAGATATAAATAATCTAACGCCGGATGACTGGAAACTTATTCACACGGCTAGTTATGGCACAGATTTGCCTTCTGATTTAGCCAGTCTGCCAATGTACCAACAAGCCTCTACTAATCCGTCTGCGAATACTACTCCTGCTTTAAATTATCAAGGAGCGGATATTTCTGATACCGCTTTGACAGGAGCGAGAAATGAAGCATTGAGTTATAACACTTCCGGCTTTCTTGATAAAGTAAAACAAAGACTGCAAGAGAAGTTTAAGCCTGAAACCGAAGTCTTAGGGCTTGGTTCTTTTAGCGCCACTTTGGGAGCTCTTGACCCGAACGGAGTGATGCAAGGAATATCTGAAAAGACAGGACAATTTAGAAGAAAAGGAGCGTTGGCATTGCAGGCATTAAGTACTGCCAACGATATTTATAGCGAGCAAGCAAAATTGGCTTATACTAAATTAAACGATTTAGAAGCTAAGAGGGCGGAATATGAGACAGGACAGAAGGATTTTGAAGCAGATGCAAAAGATTTGGCGTTAAAATACGCCGAGGGTGGCAATGACATACCTACTGCAATTTTAGATATGTTGCCTCAAAAATTGAGAGCAGGTTATGAAGCTTTGCCTCAGATGTATAGAGATAAATTAGAAAGAGAAAAGAACAAAGATTTAACTACCATAAATGGAACTGAATACGTCTTTGATGAAGATACTAATAGTTATATTTTACCGACAATAGGTAAATCCGGCGGTTCGGTAAGCTGGAGAAATAACAATCCTTTAAATATAAAATTTGGAGACTTTGCTTCCAAATATGGAGCTACTGCGGGAACAAAAGCTACTGATGGCGGAGTTTTCGCTAATTTTCCAGATATTGAAACTGGATTAAGGGCGGCTAAAGAATTGTTAAGAGGTTCATCTTATAGCAATTTAACGCTTGACGCCGCTATGAGAAGGTGGAGCGGTAATGGGTATGGACAAGATGTAACTTCTAAGGAATTGTGGGGAAAGAAAATAAAAGATTTATCAGATAACCAAATAAATAGATTAATAGAGGATATGCAAAGAAGAGAGGGGTGGATAGAGGGGAAAAGCGAAGAAAGTTCTGATGATGAATATAAAATTGCTAAAGATATTTTTGATGGTACGAGCTCTTTAACTGTTTCCCAACTCCCTACCGCCAAGCGAGAAAAAGTCAATAAGTATTTATCTGAAATGAAGAGCGAGGCAAAAAAATCAGGTGATGTTATGGGAATAATAAATAGTTCTGCAGGAGGAAAAGATGTTGACTCTTCGTTTATAACCTCGTTTGATAAAGCAATTAATGTTATTTATCAAATAGGAGATTTGCAAAATTCTTTTAAGAACGATAACAAGTCAGATATTATCAATATAGGAAAATCTAATGGATTAGACTTAAACCCTATTTGGGGAAAAGTTAGAAAGATGAATCCGTGGAGTTCGTCTGCTCAAGAGATAAAAGCTCAACTCCAAGCAATAGTTCCAAACTTAGCTAGAGGTATTTATGGTGAAGTTGGAGTGTTGACTGACAACGATATAAAAAACTACTCTCAAACACTACCTACTCTTACAAGTTCTGAGCAAGTTAGGTCGGCAGTGTTAGCTTTTACGGTAAAATCAGTTCAAAGAGCGATAGAAAACAAATTAAAGTCCCAAGCGGGAGCTGGAAGAGATGTGAGTGGATATAAAGATATGTACAGTGAAATAAAAACTCTCGCTGATAAATTACTCACGGAGGCAGGATTTAAAGTTGAAGGTGGAATGAGTAAAGAGACGACTACTCCACAAGCTAATCAAAAAGATTTAGACTACATAAATTCATTAGGATTACAAGAATAAAATTATGCTTTATCTTAATAAAGACCAAGTAAAAAAAATTATACTAAATGCTCCCACTGGAACAACTCCGGAGGGGATTGTCGCCGGACTAAGACAAAAGGGGTATGCCCTAGAGGGATACGATGAAACTTTTAATCAACGAGAAGAGCCTGATTTATTGGATAAAATTTCAAATGTTGTAGAAAAAGGATATGAAAAGTTCAAAAACATACCTGTCATAAAACAAGCTGGACAAGTAGTCGGCGGGGCGGTAGGGGCACTGGGAGCTTTGGAAACAGGTATTGCTTATGGCGCCGGCGAGTCTTTTTTACAGTCAAAAAATTTATTGCGAGGAAAGGGTTATGATGTAAAAAAAATATTAAAATCTCAAATTGAAGGAGTAAAAATCGGATATAAAGAATGGTCTGGAATTGGAAAAGAGGCAGTACCAATCGCTATTTCCGGCTGGGGTGGAAAATTAATACAAGGAGCGTTAGCTATCCCAATGTTGAATGAAGCTAAAAAAGATTTAAAAAATTATGTTGAAACTGGAGATAATACTTCTTATGCCAAAGGAATAGCAAATTTATCTGTGGGTACATTAGGCTTAAAACATTCAACTGGTAGAGCTTGGGGCGATATAAAAACTGGATTAAAAATCGCTTCTGTTTCAGAAACTCCGATAAGGACTGGCATAAAAGAAACAACAAAAGAATTAACTAAAAATCTTTTATTGGAAGAATCGACTAAAGCCAGACTGGGAACCGAATATAGATATTTAAGATATGGAAAAGAAGGGGCTCCTGTTGTTAATAGTAAAGTTATTAGTCTTCTTGACTCCGCCCTGAAACCACCAAAAAGAATGCAAGCAAATTGGAGTAAAGATTTGAATGTCGTGGCAAACGAATTAGCCAATAAAAATATAAATAATATAGATATTGTTTCATTCAAAAATCTTGTAAACGAAGGTAAGGCTCAAATTTGGTCAGATGTAAAAAGTGCCCTAAAGAAAGGTGAAGACGTTAATTTAAAAATAGATGGAGACGAAATAGCAAGTGAAATAAGAAGTTTAAAAAATGACCCAAAGCTCCAAATAGAAAATGCCAAATATGTAAGAAATGCTGAAACCGGAGAAGTTGAGCTTGTAGAAACGGGAGCGTTGAGAAGACTTGAAGAAAAAGCGAGAGCTTATGACGGAAAATCTATTGACTTTTTAGATGCAGAGGCAATTCTTGAAAAAACAAATGCGGAGACTTCTGCTTACTATAAAAAAACTGGAGTTGGCAAAGCGCTAGCTGAGAAAGCAGATGTTGAATTAGCTGCAGAATTAAAGTTAGCTGATGTTGTGAGAAAACAACAAGATGATTTGTTGACTAAAATAGAACAAGAAGGATTTGCTGGATTAAAAAGAAAATATGGTTCTTTTAGGAATGTTGGTGAAGTTTTGAATGATAAAATTTTTACCGAAGCAAGATTAAATCTTTCTTCTTTAGGAGAAACAATCGCTGGAGGCAGACAAGCGGCAATGACATTATATGGTCTTTTAACTGGGAATACGGCAGCGGCGGCGTCAGGAATCGCTGATAAAATGCTCACTTCTTATTTAAAAAATCTTGATAAGTCAAGCTCTAAAATAAATAGAGCTTTTAAAATTATTCAAAACAATTTTAAATTAAATCAAGGTAAATCTGTTTTGGAGCCATTGATGACTAAAATAAAACCTGGCTTTACCATTGAAGATGTCTCTAAAAATAAGGCAGACGATCTCCTTGCAGAAGCCAAGAGGTATAAGAGTGCAGAAGAAATGATTAAAGTTTTTAATGAAGTTGGTGATAAGGCAGGAAGTGCAAAATATGAATTATTGTCAAAAAATAGTATAAAAACTAGAGAAGTTTTAATGAGTTATTTACAAAGTCTGGAAGTAGAAAAAATGTATCAAAAGGGATTAAGAGATAATGAAATATTATCTAACATCTGGAATAAAGCTAATAAGGCAGACGACATCACCTCCTCCATCTCCAAAGCCAAAGCCTCTGGTCAGTCTTTTGAAGTAAGAGATAAAACAGGATTAAAATTACAAGATCCATATACAGCGGAGTATTTGCCATTAAATCTTGACGGGACAATCACAGTTTATCATTCAACTACAAAAGGGGCGGCGGAAAAAATAAAACAAAGTGGATTGACTGGTTCAAAAACAGAGGGCGGGGATATTTATTTCACAACAAACAAAAAAGGATACGGTGGTATTGGAAAAGACAAAGACACTGTATTAGCTTTTAATGTTGACCCGAAGAAAATTAAATTTGATGATATTTATCGTGGTGAATTACACTTAAAGGGAAATAATGCTGACATTGGAGGAATAAAACCTATTACCTCACAAGCCAAAACAGACAACCTCACCACCTCCATCAAATCTGCCAAACAAAGTGGTCAGTCTTTTGACGAGTGGGTGAAGGGGCAAACAACTGTTTATCACGGAACTAGTGCAAAATTAAAACAATTTAATAATAAACAAGGAACATTTTTTACAGATGATATGATGAATGCCGAAGGATATGCGGGTGGCGAAAATGTATATGAAGGATATTTAGACTTGAAAAAACCACTTATTATTGACGCAAAAGGAAGATTGTATAACGACTTAAAAACTGAATATGGAAAATCTACAAACGAAATAGTTGGAAAAATTGACAAGAAAAAATATGATGGAGTTATCTTTAAAAATATAAAAGATAGTTGGGTTGATGATGCAGATGCTCAAGACCCAACCACAATTTATTATGCTTTCAAACCACGAGATGCTTTTAAAAATGTAGATACACTAAAAGCAGAGTGGGATAAGGGAGTATTGGGGAAGGGAGTAGTAAAAGAAAAAAGACCAATATCAAGTGTAGATGTTCATAGTGAATTTTATTTAGAAAATGCAAAGAAAAAACTAGAAGAAAAGGGAAATAAAATTTTGAGAACAAAAAAGGTTAAGTTAAAAAGTGGAGATGTCTTTAGAATAGAGTATCAGCCAAACTAGTAAAACTCATTCCAAACTCCAATCAAAATAGCTCCAATAATCATCAATCCGGCGGTAGGTACAATTCCTATCGTCGCTATTGATATCATGACGAGTATAAGTGATAAAAGACAACAACCCATATTTATTTCTTAAATTAGTTTTAGTATTTCTTCGCTTATTTTGTCTTTATTTGTTTCCATATTTTTTTTAAATCTTCTTTGTTTATATTCCCCTTTATATTTGTAAAGCCACAACTGCAAATGAACTCTTCTTTAATCCACCTACCAACATCCTTTGATAAAATATTATCTCCTTTAATTACGGGAAAGTGTTTTTTGCCACAAGCCGGGCAGTAGTATGATAATTTAAACTTCTCCTCCGGTTCTTTTTTTATATCACTTTCCAAAAACCAGATTTTATTTTTTTTCCCCTTCATAGTTTATTTTTTGTATAAATCTTCAATAAAATCTATCGCCTCGCCACTGGAATAACATACCTTAGCGATAACATTGACATTGACTTGGTTCAAGGCGTCTATCCACTCCTTCTGCTCTTTGCTTACCTTGCCACCATTGGTTGGCTTCTTCATTTCTACAAACAACAGGTATTGTCTATGGTCAATTATTGGCATAACGATCATATCGGGTACGCCCTTACATACTCCTAACATTTTGTTCTTTTTAAGCGTCTGCCAGTGTGGTTTCCAAACGCCATATTCTTTGTGTCCGGCCGGTGTGTCTTGTGTCAATGCTGAAAACCTTATGTCTTTAAGTCTTAAATACCGCACAAATGCCTCCTGCTCTTTTGCCTCCTCTTGGTTTCTCATATTATCTATTAATAAGCATTTTAAAGCATTGCCACGCTGTTTTTCTTTTATCGTATTCTTTTAATTCTAAGCGAAGATTGTGCAAAGCATCTTTATCATTACTAGCGTATCTAACAAATCTCATTATACTATTTTCAATATTATCTTCAGGGTATTCATTCTTAAAAGTTGTCGTCGTATCGCTTGTTAAAAATTGGTTTTGCATAGATTATTTTAATTAAATTTACACTCCTCCGGGCTATATACTTGTCCGTCAGAAAACTGTACCCCGTATTCGTGTTTGCCAAAATAGTCATCAATCATAATCACATCCTCAAACTCTGTCCCATATGGTCTGATTGCTCGGGTAAAATAATTGCTCATAAGATTATTTTAATTTCCTCAATAAATCTTTTTTGAACTTCTGCCACTCCGCAATCTCATTATCGGCATACTTTATCATTTCTTTTATATCTTTTCTTGTTATTTCTTTCTCACCGTCTTCCAAGAAAAATGTTTTATTTTTTACTATTGTTGGCATAATATTTTAATTTTTTCCAATTTTTAATATTACTTTTTCTCTTAAAATTATTTTCTTCCACCTCTTTCACATAAGCGACTAAATCTTCTTTTGAGTAGTTATATCTGATAAAATTAACCATATCGTCTAAATGAAAGAAGTAATTGCTTACTTCAATTGTTTCTCCCACTTCTCCCCCTATCCAGTACCAATCCGATTTTTTTGTTCCTCTAAAATATAAATTAACAAAGAAGTCTGTTAGTTCTTTTGTCGCTTTTTCCCAGCTTTTAAGTATTGCTATCTTTTTCATAGTTTTTTTATTAAGTCAAAAATACTTTCCACTATTTTAGTTATTGTCTTACTATAAATATCTCTGTCGGCTAGCGCGCAATATACCCTAAGCCTTATTTCATTTTTTAGTTCTTTTTCGGTCATAAAATATTTAATCTTCTTTTAAGGGTTCAAACAAATCATATAATCCTAAAACTTTTGCTAATTCTTGCCTAAGTTCCCTTTGAGCTTGTTTTTTTCCTCGTTCATACCATTCAAGCTTAATTTTTGTTATTTCTTCGTCGGTCATATTAATTACAAGCTATAGTTTCTTTATTTAACATTCTTTAGGTTTTTTTACTTAATTAATTTTCCTGCTTCACAAATAATATAAAAAGCTAAATTACTAGATATTTTATATTTTGCTGATATTTCTTTAGTAGTTATATCTGGATTTTCAACAGCATATTTTATTATTTCATCTGTTTCTTTTTCTTCTAATTTATCTCTCATATTTATTTAAAATTATTAACTGCTCGGCCCCGACCCC
>Ga0208245_1000293_pt1 | contig 45608 bp, 51 predicted proteins | sample RifOxyC1_FD_184035 | JGI IMG/M metagenome (GOLD analysis project Ga0208245, IMG submission 184035) | Soil microbial communities from Rifle, Colorado - Rifle Oxygen_injection C1 (SPAdes) | ecosystem: Environmental > Terrestrial > Deep subsurface > Rock core/Sediment | place: Rifle, Colorado... | reverse complement strand
TCGTCAAAATTAAAGCTCCTCCACCGATTCTACAGGCAGGAGAACCAATGAAATATCTCATGTAGTATACGAACATAAAAACATGGCCGTAAAATCAGCTAGTTGTGGCCCAACTGTCAAACTCGGGAGTGAGGCCCAAAAGATGAATGAATACGCTCTGTGTAATTCTGGTTGAGGTAATGGAGTAGTTCATAGTAAAAAACTTCCGAAAAGTTCTTCGAACAAGTCATTCTTGGTGCACAGTTCGGCGTGCAAAGCCGCTGAACGTTTTACTCATTTCGAGGAAAGGGAAAATATTTTTCAGAAACGGCTTGCTTTCTTTAAGATGTGAATGTTGTTGTAAATATTTATCATAATTATTTACGTATAATTTTCTCTTCCCAAAATCTAGTCAAATGTTCAAATGCTTCCTTAGAATCCAAAGAGAGTCCACACTCGTTGGCCATTGCCTTAAATGGTTTATCCCATTCACTTGGAGGATCGTCCAGTGTCTTTGGTAAATCATGCGTCTTTTTTTTTCAAAAGTTTCCTTAAGTGCTTTGGTCAAGACAGTTTTTTTTATTTTTCCATGTTTGATCAATAGAACAATATCAACAAGGTCTTTTACTCTTGAGTTAAACGCTCCGCTTCTTGGTAAAGTATAGGCATGAATTTTTTCAGCAAAATGTTGTTCAGCGCTTATAATAGGTATTTTCAGAGAAGAGATTCCTGCAAAATCTAACCAGTCATACAGTTTTATTTCATCATGTGGCTCAATCCAAGCATCTCCAACGCCAACGTCAATATGAAACTTAATAAAAGTCTTGCTAGAACGGTTTTCTGCAAGACGTCCCCTTCCAAAATCTTTTTCGTAACAAGTCATACACAATCATCATATCAAGCCTCATAACAAGAACAATCTAGTTCACTCCAACTGTCTAACTGGAATACCATGTATCTTTAAATATTTTAAAACTGTGCTATGCGAAGAACATATCTTTTTGGCAATTTGGGTTGTAGAAAGGCCCTTTTCTTCGTACATTTCTCTGAGGAAACTCGCATCACGGAACCTTTCCTCTTGATAAAAGGTAAATAAATCACTAAGATAGTCCTGAGGAAAGTTATTATTGCTTGACGGGTGAACACCACCCCATTTTTTACTCGAACCAGTAACAACCAAGAACACAAAATAATCTTAAAATTTAATCGGGAAGTGTATGAAAACCATTATCCTACTTTGCTTCGCTTTAAATCCATTTTCCCACGCAGAAGAAATTACTAATTTGACCTTAGAGTGTAAAACCGAATGCCGTTTTTATTACAAAAAGGATTGCTCTGATAAAACCGCAAAAATTATACTTTCAACTGATAAAAAAAATCCGTCCAATCTCTATACCGATATTGATATTACCTGCTCTGTCTCGGGAACCCCTACTCAAATACAAAAATCAAATATTCGCTTTCAATAACTGAAAAAGATGGCATATTGTCGACTGTTCATTCGAAGGAATTGGACTTGAGCAATAACACCCCTTTCAACTATTCATACTTTACTTTTTCAAATCCATATAAAGACCAATCGGTTCAGATTAAATTAGGACAACAACAGAAGATCTACTATTTCAATGGCCAGCAAGCTGATTAACGGCTCTTGAAACTTGATGGAGAACAATATTTCAATTCACCCCAACTGGCCGAATTGTAAATAAGTTAACTCCGGCCTAGTTAACTTATTTACACATTGTACCATATAACCCATAATAATTAAGGGATATATGGTACAAAATGAGAAAAACAACAACTGATCACCTAGGCACATTATTTAAAATTGCGGATGCCCAAATGGGGCTTTTCACTACCAAACAAGCCGAGAAATCTGGAATTGTTAATAATAATCATGCTTACTACGTTAGAAATGGTAACTGGAAAAAAGTTATGCGAGGAATTTATCGCCTAACCAATTACCCTCTGTCCGAAAATGAAGCGCTGATGATTTGGTTTCTCTGGTCACGTAATAGAAAAGATATCCCTCAGGGAACATTCTCCCATGAGACAGCACTTATGCTCTATGAATTATCTGATATAAATCCCCATAATATCCACATGATTGTTCCGCGCGGATTTAAACGTCTTAATCCAATACCCAAAGTTATTAAATTGCATCGCAATAGTTTATCAAAAAAAGAGACAAAATCATTTTGGGGGATGAGGATTACCACTCCTATTCGAACATTACTTGATGTTGCCAAAAAAGGTAGCACCTCTCCTGAGTTTATATCTCAGGCCGTAAACGAGGCATTAAAAAAAGGTTTAGTTACCAGAAAAGATATTTTAAAAAATCCACGGCTCGCTAGATATATGGATAAATAATGAAAAAAGAGTATAAAACTTCGCGTGATTTTAGAAATGCTCTTTTAGATAAATTAAAACAGGTGGCCTTCGCTCAACAAAAAAGTGTCCAACGCATACAAAGACAAGTTGCCAGTGATCGCTTATTTACAGGAGCCAAGGCACCGTGGATATTAAAAGGAGGCCATGCTCTTGAACTTCGTATTCAAAATTCGAGAGCCACAAAAGATCTAGATCTTGCCCTGAAAGATGCAAAACTATTTAATTCAAAATCACCAAAAGATCAGAATAAAATCATCCGAGAACGCTTACAAGAAAAAGCATCAACCGATTTATCCGATTATTTTGAATTTATAATTGGCGAGCAAATCCTTGATCTTACCGCAGCACCATACGGAGGCGGACGTTTTCCTGTTGAAGCACTTATTGATAGCAAGACTACTTTCACTTGCTGCTTATTTCGACATGATGATGGTGTGTTGCTCGTGATTTTTCAGAAATTATATATCGATGTAGATTGTTTTAATATTTTTTAACGAAGGTTGATAAATTGATCATTCTGGTGAGAAGTGTCGTTAATAAGACTATCTAACTTGTTGAGAAGATTCTGTGGTTCGCTGTGTATCTTACTAATGAGTTTCTTTGCTTCAATAATATCCGCTGCAGATATTGGAAGGTTATTCAATCTACTTCTATCAATTCTAGCTAGCACCGACAATAATTCATAGATTGATTTTGTGACTTCTTGCATTTTCGGAGAACCGACCCCTGGTTTAAAATATATACTTTCCTCCAATTCTAGATTCAATCGTTTTAGCTCAGTACTTAGCTCTCCCTTTTTATGAAAAAGAAGATTGATATGGCCAGAGATTGTCTCTTCTGCAAGCGAATTAAAAAAGCTTTTGGGTTCAATAATGCCAGGTTTGATATCTAAAATGGCCTTTAGTCTGGCATTAAAGGCTGTAGCCCTTTGTGAGGATTCTCCATATGTTTTAGAAACAGCGTCAGTTAATGATTTTGACTTAACCAAAAGCTGTTCGCGAAATTTTTGCCCTTCTGGTTGTGTGAAAAAATAAGCTGTTTTCCGAACAAAATCATTACTGAGTATTTGAGAAGTATTAAACGCAAAACCCTTATCTATGGCAAAAACAAAACCGTCCTCACCAACCAAAATGTGTTCGGCTTTTGAATAATCAGTATCGCCAATTAGAATATTAAAAATATTAACCTTACTAAAGTTATTTTGGACTGTTGGAAGAAGTCTCAGCTCGTTAGCAGATCTATTAATCTTTACTTCATCCAAAAATTCAGAATAATTATACTCGTGCTCAACAAATTGCTGGACGGAAAAAGTTTCATCATTTATCACTTTTTTTACGGTCGGAGGAACCGCATGTAGCTCCAGTATTTCGCTTACTTCATAAGCCAAAATTTCGCTGGTATGGTCCTGACTAAATCCATCTTTTTTCATAACCGCTCTAACGATTGAATTTCCTTTTTCATCAACGAGATCCCCAAGTTGAGCTTTATGCGATCCCATTTTGATTTCTGAAAGAGAATCAATGTTCACCTGTAGTACACTTATTAGACAATCACGCACAGAACTTGCGTAAGTATTTGTACTCAACAAAATCAAATTAACTAACGCAATATATTTCAGAATCATTAGGCTTCTCTTATAGATTAATTCGCTACTAGTCTTCTCGGTATAATTGTCTGAACACTAAATAGAAAACTGCGCTAAGTGCGCTAAGAGTAATTATGGCGTCAATATTTCCCACAAGTCATATTCATAACCTTTTGATCGGTTATTTTTTTGACATGCTCAGCACTATTCTAACAATTGGTGATTAATATTTTGTAGATCAAAGAGTTGTATTCCTACCCTGGATATTTCGTATCAAAGGAGGAACCATTCACCGAAAACCACTCTTCTCTGAGTTCTTTCTCTGTTCTCGAATCAGCAAACCTGAGCAAACATCACCTAATAAAAGATGGGACATTTCGGGCGATAACTTGCGTTTCGTTCTGTATGGTATGGTGTTGACGGTTCATGTGACGTTTGACTAAAAAACGAACGAAGTCGTAGACATAATTTTTTCCTCAACGCTAATATACTGTAAATTTTGAGATTATTTTGTGTTCTTGGTTGTTTCTGGTTCGAGTAAAAAATGGGGTGGCCGATGGGGCTCGAACCCACGACAACCAGAACCACAATCTGGCGCTCTACCAACTGAACTACGGCCACCATGAATGATAATGTTGGTTAATGGAATGTTTATAGTGTGTTGCAGGTTATTCGTCAATTCATAAATTAAAGAAAGTTGACTAAAAGGCCATGGAATTGTGGGCCATCAAATTTGTCAAAAGAGAAATTTTGTTAGTTAAATTTAGTGGTATAGAATATACTTTATCAAGTTGATACGAAATTTTAATGGAGGAGTTTATATGAGATTAGTTCTGATAGTTACTATTTTAGTGTTGGCCCAGGCAACAAACCTTTTTGCGTACGGAACAGGACTTACTGCCTATCCCCTGATGAGTGAAAAAAGACTCGTTACCACTGAATTTACGGGGATTGTTTCAGATCATGGGGGCGTGGGAATTCAGACTCGTTATATGCAAAAAATTAACAATGTTACTTCCGTAGATGCGGGAATTGGCCTTGCGGGAGGAGATCGTTCTGGATGTGCCTTTGCTGGTATTGATTACGAAATTTTTCCGGATTATAAGAAACAACCAAGAGTGTCTATTAAGTCTTCTTTTGAATATGCTAAGGAGTTTGGCCTTCCATATAACAATTTGAAGGTGGCCCCTGTGGTGTCAAAGGGATTTAGTTTTTGGGGACACGAAGGCTTTCCATATGTAACGATGCCGATAGCTATTTCTTTGGAGGCCGAGCATAAAACATATGAAACGACCATGAATTTAACGACCGGAATTGCGGGAAAAATTCCATACGAAGGATATACCCATCTTACGGGAAATATTGAGGCCGTATTTAATTTGAAAGATAGCTATTCGGCCATTTTTATGGGTGTTTCTTATCCGCTAAACTAAAGTAGGCGTTTATCTCTTGTATTAATTCTCCCTCTAATATGGATGAATCAATCGATAAATTTCTAGCAATCCACTGATGTAGGTCCGAGGGGATTTTTGTAATAAAAATTCTCTCTTCATTTTTATAATTAATTTTTATAGCGATAGCATGAAGTGCATGACGGGGAATTTCCATTAATGCGTGATCTTCTGGAGAGGCCAGTCGATCTTTGAAGCGTTGAAATAATTCATATCCTCCGCAATAGAGCTTGTCACCTAAAAGCGGAAGTTGGTGAATGGCCGCATGTACACGAATTTGATGCTGGCGGCCAGTTTGAGGAAATGCTAGGCCTAAAGCATAATTTTTTTCTTGATAAATAATTTTAAAAAAGGTTTGGGCCGTTTTACCGCGATTGGAGTTTTCGGGATATGCTTCGACGATTATGCGCTGATCTTTATCGTAAGGCGAATCAAGTCGTTCATTCGCGGTAAAATTTGGAGTAATGGTCTGGAGGGGGCCCTTAGCAATGAAAAAATAACATTTTTTTACCAAAGAGCTTTCGAATTGAGTTGCCAGTGCAGCGGATGTTTGCGGATCTTTTCCCAGTAGTAAAATCCCAGAAGTTTCTCGATCCAATCGATGGATGGAGTGAATAGTTTTTCCAGGAACGGTTTCAAAAAAAACAGTGGCGCAATAGAAAAGATGGCGGCCGGCAGGATGAGTGGACATAAAAGGCGGTTTAGAAATAATAATAAGCTCATTATCTTCAAAAATTACCTCTGGGGCTTCTTCTAAGCTAATAAGTTCATTATTCCAGTATTCATCCTCGTGAATAGTTTTTGTAATTGCCAGAAGGATTTCATCATTAGAGTGAACCTTACTGCTGGCCTTGGTGGACGTTGGTCTATTAATAATAATAACTTCTCTGGAGGCAATTTTTCTTTTGATTTCTTCTCTGGAGAGTGTAGAAAAATGAGAGAGGATAAATTGATCCAGGCGCATTCCATCTTGTTCGACATCCACCTTCCAGTAAATGGAAAACTTATCTCGTTCAAATTTTTTTGAAAGCAGCGCCATCGCAAAATCTACTAGGCCAATACAATTAATATCTATTTTTTATAATGTATTTCAATAAGGAAATTGCCCCATTCTTGCTATATTTATGCTTAGTAGTCAAGTTCGTAATAATGGTGTTTATTTGTTCGCGGCCTTCTTTGGAGAGCGGTGTTGTGATATTATCTCTGGCCCCTTCTGCCTTGGTTATTTCTGCTTCATAGAAAACAAGGTTATTAGCAATGCCCCTAATTATCTCAGTTTGTTCTTGCTTGAAAGATTCTTGAAGTTTTCGAGCAATTTCTGGAAAAACATCACTGTAATTAATTGTCGTTCCTGGGTTGTCTAGGGCATAGGCCCCTAGCTTAGAGAGAAGATGAGAGCGAAAGTTGGTGGCGTTTTCTTTAAGTCCAATTGACTTTTCAAACTCATCGATTAAGTAGGTGTCACTGTTTTCATATTTTCCAGTGATAAAATTTTTCACTTTCTCTTTTTTGATTAGGGCGTTGATGTTTTCTATATAGCGACGAATATATTCTTCATATGAACGATTATCAACTAACCCCAGAGAGTCTCGCAATTCTTTATCAAAGATATCCAAAGAGTAGTCTTTTAAAATAGTAATAAAGCGAGAAGTATTGTGAAAATCACCAACAGGAGTCATGTTAAGAAAGTCAAAATCATTTTTTCTGGTAATAAACTTTTGAAGATATTCAATCACTTCTACTGAGGTGATGTTGGAATGAGAGGTAGTTAAGGAGTAAATAATCTTCTTAACATCACGAGGAGAGATTCCAAACTTACCCTCGTACACAACGTCGCTATCAAATTCTTGCGCAATATCATCATAGCTTTGTAGAAGTATTTGGCGTGATTCTACATCAAGATTTTCTGGCATAATTTTATCTGCCAAATAGAGGGCCTTATCTAGGGGAGTAAGTTTGCCAGCAATGGGAGCGATTTTTTTGCTTTCTGCGTAGTTGTTGGCCTGACATTTGCGCAGACGGGTCATTACGGAAAAAAGACAAAGGGTTTTTAGAGCATGGGGTTCAAAGGTAGATTTTGAACTGAGTCCTTGCACCTGCTCGTCATATATTCGCACCTCGTCGCGATAATCGAGAAGATAGGGAACTTTGATAAAATTAAAACGTCCCATAAAAGATTTAAAGTCGGGATGTTGTTTAAAAGCATCTAGATGAACTTCATTAGATGATCCCACAAAGAAAATATCTAATTCTGTTAGTATGCCATTTAAGTTTAGAGTTCCAGTTTCCATGGTCATGAGTAAATATTTAAAGGCATCCAGCGGACGTTTTAGAAGATCGGAAAATTCTAAGATTCCGCGGTTTGCCAAAATAACTTCTCCTTGTGCGGAAAAAAGATTTAGTGATTGTAAGCTAGGCGGAAGGCTGGCCAACCGTTTATCCATGCTAATCTGTTGCAACCTGGCATCAACGTGTAATTGTGGCTCAATAGTTACTGCGCTGTTTGAATAGCGTTTGCTGATAGTAAAACGCTCTACTCGAATATGTTTCAAAACTTCACCATGATTGCCCTTATAATTTTTCAAAAGAGCATCATAGATCATACGATTCCGTTTTGATAAATCGCCACGATAGAGATAGGACTTTTGTACTGAAATCAAACGCTCTTTGCTATTAGATAATAATTTATCAATCATTTGCTGTCGGGTGAGGGCCGGCACAAGCAAAATGGGATGATCTTTAAGCTCTGAAGAAATAATAGCGGAAATGTCTTTGTCATCGAGGTAGGCATAGGTGCTTACCTGTTTACTTTGAGCATTATTGCTAAGGCCTAGGGTGCCTTTTACAAAATTATCAATGGGGAAAATCCAACTGAAAGTAAAAAGCTCTCCTTCTGGAAGGTTGGAGTATTCTTCTGCTCCCTTCATAAATTTTCGCACGAGGCTGGATTTGGCAGATCCGTTAGGGCCGACAAGTAAAATAAATTTATTATTTAGGCCTTCTTCTTGAAAGTTTTTTAGGTTGAGCCAAATTTCTTGCTGTGTCTTGTATTGTCCAAATACCGCCGGAGAGTCGGGATGCGATCTTTGAAAAAGCTTGAAATGTCCATTGGCGTCTTGGCCAAAGTGTTCCAACATGTCCAAAAAATATTGGTAAGATGGCCGACACTCTTTTTCTACTTCCACTTCAAATTTTTTCATGTAATCTTCGAATGAAAGAACCTCTGTTTGATTTTCATTGCTACTGTTTTCGGTTTGTATCCACTCCATAGGCATAAGTTTTTTCCTTGCGATGTTAGTAGGCCATAGTCTTTAAGGCAGTAATACTTTATTCTACAACGGAGAGGAATATTAGTCATGATGGGGAAATAATAACTTGAGTACTAGAGTAAGATATTTGCTTTGGATCATCTCGCTATTGACGGTGGTTGCCATTTTAGTATGGAGATACCTCTGGCAACAGGAAAAAGAGGTCCAGAATGTCATTACACAAAAAAAACAGATAGAAATCCTATTGACCGCCAGCGAGCAACTAATTCGTTTATGGAAAGACGGTGACATAACTGGACGGTGGGGGCGAGGCCTGGTTGATTGCCAAAAAGAGCTAGGAGATTTTAAAAGCAGTGATGAAAGTTTTTTAAAATGTAATCCGAATTTTTTACAATGTTATTTTTCCCATTACGAATATTTTTATCCGGCATCACAGGCGCCCATTTCTGTCTTTTATAAAAAAGGTCATTCTCCCCATCTTGTTTTTGCAAAAAGAAATAAAAAAAGTGGCCTTTTTTACTCGATAATAACTCGGGATTTGGCGAATGATGTCGACACTCCCCATTATGCTGTTGGGGTAACTCTTTTTTTAAAAGAGACAAAAAATAAAATGACATTACTGTTGGAAGATAATTGTCACGAGATTCTTCTTCCTGAACGGAAATATACTATGGGCCCTGTCGACTTTGAAAATAGTAAAAGCGCTCAATTATTATGGGACAACGTAGGACGAAAAATTTTCGTCGATAAAAATTTAGTATCTAATCGCGATATTAGCGAATGGATTACAATTGGCCCTTCTTCGTTTGTGGAAGAAACAACTATTTTGCGCTCAAAGCTTACGGATTGGGGTGATAATTTGGCCGCGCCGGCCAGCGGCCTTACTCGCAAACAAATGGCGGCATATTGTCAGTTTAGAGGCAAGCAATTATTGGAGGCACATATCTTTGATGCTGCGACCTTTTTGCCAGGAGAGGTTGCCACAGCAAAGACGGTGTTTCGCTCGCCATCTCCATGGGATAAGCGATGGAGCGATTCTCTTTTTGCCCAAGCAGATGAAAATTACACAGAAAATAATTGCCCTAAGGCCTATACTAGAGAATGTCTTACAATCGCCCCATATAAAAATTTTGCGACAACCTCCACTTCTTGGAGTGGGATTTATTTCCCGGTAGGAGGAGTACTTGAGTCCTTGCGTAATCCCAAGTCATCAACGCAGAATTTAAAAGCATCTAGTTTTTATTTTGATGTAAAAGCGATTTGGCATCAATTGGGTTATCGCGCTTACTGGGATGGCGAGGGGTTTGACGATAGAAATTTTACGTGGGAGTTTTTGCCGGAAGAATTCTTACCGCCAGAATCAAGAGTTGAGACGCAGAGAAATGAAGATTTTCAAGTTGGTTTTCGTTGCATGAGAATGGGGATAAATGAAAAATAATTGGAAGTTTGGGCCTGTTTTTTTGAGTTGCCTTTTAATACTCTCGGCCTGTTTGTCTAAAAAAAGATATGAGGGCCTGGCACTTTTTGAGTCGCAAAGCTATTTGGCCCTTTTGTCAACATATCGCACACAAGAGGTGAGTTCGGGATACATAAATTCGGCGGAAGAGATTAACCGGCCAGTAAACAGTTGGCAGGCCATTATGCGTTTTGATTTGAGCAATTCTTCAGATAAGTCCATTTGTTTGTTCTATAAAATACCTTACATTAAAGCAGATAAAAAGATGGAGGGCATTATTTTATTTTCAAAACAGAAGAAATCTACCGCTTGTAAAAAAGGACACGATGATGGAGAAGAAATTGTTAGGTTAGAAGGAATCCATTCATTAAAAATTTTTCTCAATCCAGCTAATGATTTTATGGCCAAAGAAAAAAAACAAATTAAAAAAAATAATTTATATTTCATGATATATTATAAAAATATTAAGAGCAGGAGAAATCGTGTTTTGACAAAAAGCTGGATGGAATTCCCATTATTAAATATTAAAAACATTAATCGTATTGGTGTAACTTATTTGCCCAATTTATCGTTAGAAAATTTGGGGGAAAACAAAAAAACGCAAAACCTACCTCAAGGAGAAAGGAATGACAGTTACATCAACAGAACAATCTTAAAGTGCAGTTTGAATTCTGATGCTGATGATAGTTGCGATAAATGTCGCTTCGGCTGGTATGATGCAATCGGGGATGCTGGCCGTATTGGTTTTTGTGGAGAGAGTCATTGTGGCGAAAGAGGATGGCCTGCCTGTCCACGCACGGGCATAGTACCAGTAGATGGTAAATTGATTTGTGTTGATGGAAGTGACTTGGGGATTTGTCAGGACGATCTTCATGTTTACTGTGATGAAAATCTGATTCTTTCCTGCCATTAAAATGATTATTTGTTAATAATATTTGAGCAAAAAGGTCGGAGCGTTTTTATCCTTCCTATTGCTGCAAACTTTTTGCTATTATTACCTCTTGTAGTTTCAGTGAAAAATTCAACAGGTGGAGTAATAAATGATTGATCAAAACAACAGCAAATCGTTGCTAGCAATTCTTGTCATGGTTTTTGTGTTTTTTATTATTTTGGTTATTTTTGCGGTTTATACCGTAAAGGCCATGAAGGATAGTGATGATATAAAAACAAGTGTTGATTCCGATGATGCGCAGATTGCCGTTATAGAAATTTCAGAGGTAATTACTTCTTCCAAGGAGATTGTAGAAAAATTGATCAAGGCAGAAGAGGATAAGGAAATTAAGGCCATTATTGTGCGCATTGATTCTCCAGGGGGGACAGTTGGCCCGACACAAGAGATATATGAAGAAATTTTGCGAATTGATGAGGAAAAGCCGGTTTATGCCAGTCTAGGTTCAATTGCCGCTAGTGGAGGATATTACATTGCAGCGGCCACAAGAAAAATTTATTCTAACGCTGGAACGCTAACCGGTTCTATTGGTGTTATTATGAATTTTATGGACTCCTCTAAACTACTAGAGTTTGCGAAATTAGTGCCCAATACTGTTAAGGCCGGAAAATTCAAAGATGTTGGCTCCGGAGAACGTAGCATGACAGAAGAAGAGAGGGCACTTTTAGAGGGGACGGTTAATAGCGTTCATGAGCAGTTTAAAAATGATATTCTGAAACGGCGAAAGGAAAAGATTACAAAAGATTTTAATGAAATTGCCCAAGGCCAAATTTTTTCAGGGCAGGAGGCCTTGTCGCTGGGCCTGGTTGATGCTGTGGCCGGCCTTTGGGCCGCCGGGCGTGCGATTCACACAGAATTAAAATTAAAGGGAGAGTTTAAGCTTCGCTTTTTAAAAGATAAAAAGAAAAATTCATTATGGGATTTAGCAGAGTCCTTAGAAGAATCAATTACTGATTTGAAGCTGGGAAATATCCTTGGGCAAAAAACTCTAATGTACCTATACGCCCCACAATTTAGTGGAAAGTGATAAGAGGAGCATAGAAGAAACAGGTAAGTTTAAAAGATGGAAATATACACTAATTGGTTACAGACAAATTTATTGGCCATCGTGGCAGTACTCCTTACTTTGATATTAAGCTATCACTATCTGATGGAACGAGATACGGGTGTTAAGTTATCTAAAAAATATCGCAATTCTATTTTTGAAGCGCAATCAAAGATTTTCTTAAATGCCACGCAGTATCTTATTTCCGGCAATAGGGATTTGGCCATTCGAGAATTTTTAAATGCGGTAGATCTCAATCGTGAAACCATTGACACCTATTTTGCGTTGGGTGGACTTTTTAGAAGTAATGGAGAGATCGATAAGGCCATTAGTATCCATCGTTCGTTAATTGCTCGAGATAATATCTCCGAAGCAACCCGCCTAAAGTCTCTCAAGGAATTAGCATTTGATTTTGATAAAGGTGGATTTATAGACAAGGCCATTGAGACTTATCGTGATGTTTTAAAAATAAATCGAGATCAGCAGGATGTGTTGTATGCTATTTGTCGAATTTATGAGGATATAGAAGACTGGGATCAGGCATATAATTATCGAATGATGCTATCTAAAATTAGCAGCAATAATCAATCGGAAACCATTGCGCATATTTTAGTGCAAAAGGCCAAGGCCCTTTTTGAAAAAGGGGATATGGTTCGTTGTTGGGAAGAACTCGAAGAAGCATTTAAGTTTGCGCCTTCGGTCTCAGCCAATATTTTATGGCTGAGATTATCTTTGGCCAATGGAGATATGGAGAAGGCCCAGGAACTTTTAATGGAGCTTATCAATGCTAATCCAATGTATATCTCATTTGTTTTTGTGGCCCTCTCTGAACCATTTTCTGCAGATGAGAAAGTTAAAAATGATTACAACACTCGACTTACGTTGTTGAAGAGTTTTTTTGTAAAACTAAAAGACAAAGAGCTAACTCCTTCTCCTGCAATTACTTTAGCAAAAGTGCGCTTACTCAAAGAGGAGAATAAAATTAACGAGGCCTATCAGACGCTTAATGGCCTGGTTTCCAAGGGGAAACAGCTTTCGGAAGTTTTGATGGTAGAATATATTCGTTTGTTGGTTCAGCTGAATAAAACTGAGGAGGCACTAAAACGAACAGGGGATTTTTTGTTAAATTTAAACAAATCCCTTACACGTCATTTTTGTAGTCAGTGTGGATATAATTCAGATGAGATTTTTTGGCGATGCCCGCAGTGTCATGAATGGGAAACGATTCAGTTTAGATGGAAAGTATAAGGTACGATGGTATGAGCATGCGAAGTTGTCTAATGGCCGCTTTAATTCTAGAAATATTTCTAGGAGGAAAGGCCGTCTTTGCTGTAAATGAGAAAAGTGATTATATTGGGATTATGTTTTATCAGAAATTTTTTGGCAATGTTCATCAAAATTACTCTCGATACTCTGCTACACTTACCACCGTATCATGTGGACATCCCATAAAAGTATATAAGCAAAAGGTGAGTGGAGATGCGAAAACAGCGGACAATTTTTCCGATTGGCAATCGGCAAAGGTTGGCCCGTACGATGGATATGTGTTAGGAGCGTTAGTTGGCACAGTAAGGCCGGATTGTTTTCAGGATCAGTTTCCAAAATTTTTTGAACAGTTTGACTTAGATTTGGCCGAGCTTTTCTATTGGGGGCGATTGTATGATCAATACATCATTGGTCGCTCAATGGTGAAGTGATGTGTAAACATTTTTACGTTTTGATTGTCTTCTTATCTCTTATTGGGGGGGCAAAGGGAGAGAATGTTGAAACTATTCTAACAGCACCAAGCGAAACAGCAACAACGCCACTTTCCGCGGGAGATGTATTAGATTTTAATTCCATAAAGGAAGTTATTAAAAGCGATGGATTAGAGCAGACGGTTATTCAGAAGACCGAGGAGATTAAAGAAGAAATTAAAAAGAATAAGAAAATAAAAACAGGCCGCTACAATGTTCCGGAAGAAGATCAGGTCTGGACGTTTTTAACAGAGTATTGGCTAATTAAGAATGCGCCAGCGCTAAATTGGGATTTTACAAAGCCAGACTATGGGCTCGATATCTATTTTAAGGATTTTTTAGAAAAACAAGGTCTCTATGAGAAGAGTTTTAAAATATTGCTGATTAATTCTCCAAATGTGGCCCACTTTGCGCTTCCGGCCAACAACGGCGAATATATTTTTTTATTATCGGCCCCCTTTATAAGGGCAATGGATCTAAGCAAGCAAGAGATTGCTATATTGCTGTATGAAGATTATGTTCGAGGAGAGATGGCCTTTTTTAAAAAATTTGTTATGAGCAAGGAGTTGCAAAACGTATTGGGAACGAATTTCAGTGGCAAAAAGCTTGATATAGAAATTTTTAAAAAGGTCTGGGCACAATATGACAAACTGATTTTTGATGTTGGTTTCAACTTTCAACAACAGTACGATGTTACTAAACGGGTCGGAGAGACCTTAAAAAGTAATTTACACCTTTGGAACAATTATTTGGGATTACTAAAAAAGATAGATGATCTAGTAAAAGCAAACGTGCTGTATAAGGGACATAATAGCATCTATCCTTCACCCGAACTGCAACTTAGTTGGTTGGTACCAACAACTAACAAAGATAGACCAGTTAATCCATGATGAATAAAAGGCCACTCACACGATCTAATCTGTTTCGACAAATAATAATTTACATAAGCTTTTACCTATTGGTTTGGCTGATACAACTAATTTTACTTTCTGGTAGTGCCTTCTTTCATTTTTTGCTAGGCCATCGGATGGAGATAATTAAAGAGTGGATCTGGGATCGGGGTTGGTCGCTGATTACGGTGTCCAAGCTTCTTTCATTTTATATTATGGCCCAATTTATTGGGATTAGAGATAGTGGACGACGAGTGCTGAGAAATATTTGGGAGATAAAAACAGGTGCAATAAAAAAAGAGGTATTGTTATCTTCTGCCATCTTGCTGGTGTTATCTATCTTTACCGGATGGCCGGCCACCCTTTCTCAGACGTCTATTCAAAATGGCCAAGTGGTTATGGGGTACCTCGGCAATGTTCTCTTCTATTTAATAGATATTTTTTTAATTGTAATTTTGCAGCATTATTACCCGGTGGGAAATAGCAAACGGCCTTATAGATTAATATTTTTTTGTACCGTTTTTTTTGTTTTTTCTAAGGCAATTTATTTTTATGCTACAGATTTGCACTATTTTATAATTTTAAATTTTTTATTTTGTCTGTATATTGTTGAATATTTACCGACGAACTTTAGAAATGTTGTGGCCTTGTTATTAATTTTCGTGGCCCCTATGGCCGCATTTTTTGGGATTGATCCGATTTGGGGAAATAGTTTTTCCGTTTTTGCTTTGGACAAACATTTCTCTGTTGTCACTGTGTTGATAAGTTATCTGTTAGGATTTTTTTATATTTATGTAAAAGAAAACAGCTGGGAGCATGTTAAGAAATTGACAGTTACATTAATTCATCAACTAACAAGGTATCGCAGATACAACAGGCCTGGGCCAGTGGAGGGAAGAGATGGGAGAAGATAAAGCAATAAGTCTTTTAGATATTCTTTTAAATTCAGGATTCGTGGTAATTTTAATTTTACTGATTTTAATTTTTGCCTCAGTTTTGTCCTGGGCAATTATCTGGCAAAAAATGAAACTAACCAAGGCCATGAGATTAAATAATGATTTGTTTTTAGAGTATTATAAAAATTCTGAAAACTTTAGAGAGGTTTTAGAGAAGGCCCAGAATTTGCAATTTAGTCCTTTGAAAACAATATTTACCAATGGCCAGATAGAATTAACTAAAATAAAAAAAAATACGGACAATGAAGGACTCAAGCGTCATTTTGAGTTGCATGGATTAACTCTAATTGAGCGAGCAATTCAAAAAGGAATCAATGAATCTAATGAAGAGCTGGATAATATGTTATCGACCTTGGCCAGTGTTGGATCCGTTTCTCCATTCATTGGACTTTTTGGAACAGTTTGGGGAATTATTAATTCATTTACTGGCCTGGCCGGAGGAGGAGCAACCTTAGATGTGGTTGCTCCAGGTATTGCGGAGGCGTTAGTTGCAACGGCAGCAGGATTGGCCGCGGCAATTCCCGCTGTTTGGTTTTATAACTATTTTTTAAATCAGAATGCTAAGGCCAATGTGCAGATGGAAAGTTTTGGCCAAGATTTTTTAAATGTAATTGAGCGCTCTTTGATTAGTAAGCTAAATTAGGGAGACAACGTTATGGGAATGGGAATGACTCCTGGGAAAGGAGGAAAGGGAAGAATGGCAGAGATAAATGTTACTCCTTTGGTGGATGTAATGCTGGTTTTGTTGGTGATTTTTATGATCACCGCGCCGTTGTTATTAAATGGGATAAAACTTGAGTTGCCGAAAACCAAGGAAGTTAATCGAATCAACCTTACTTCGAGTCAGATAATTTTATCTTATACTCGCACGAGTGAGTATTTTATAGGAAAGGATAAATTTTTATTGGGAGAGTTAGTTCCAATAATAAAGCAGAAATTTGCGGATAATAAAACGGACGTACTGTATTTGCGGGCAGATTACGCAATTACTTATGGAAAAGTGGCCGCACTTATGTCGCATCTAAAAAAGAATGGTATTTCTCAAATTGCTTTGGTGACTGAGACCGCAAAATGAGTACAGAGTTTAATAGATTTATTGTCTATTCTTTTTCTTCTCACCTGGGATTGCTCTTCCTAATTATTTTCATACAATTAATTACCGGATTTCTTTCGCAGACAGATAGGATGAAGCTGCAGATGTCTCAGACGGCCATTCGGGTCGACGTTGTGGCAATGCCTACAATGAGTTTAAAAGAATTACGGGCCTTGGAAAGTGAAATAAATCGAGAAGATCTTCAGGAGGCCAAAGAGGATAAAGTTGAAAAAGTGCTAGAAGAGAAAAGTTTGGAGACCTCACAACTGGAATATTTAAAGGAAAAAGAAGGAAAAGATAAAAAGGCCTTTTTATCTATGTTAAAAGATTTAGGAAAAACTAAACTGGATAACAAAGAACAAAAGGCCATGCGGCAAAAAGATAAGTTGCCGCTAGATGGTAATTTGAAGAGAGAATTACAAAAACTTATTATTGCCGGTAATAAAGTTAGCAAAGGATCTTCATTAACCGGAGAGGTAATTTCGGATAAGGAGGCCTCCGAGTTTAATAATTATATTAACAAACTGCCAGAGATTATTCGGCCTTTTTGGCAATTACCTAGTTATTTAAAAGAGCAAAATTTGCAATGTAGAATTGTTCTGTATTTATCTTCTGATGGATCAATAATCAAAACAACTATTTTGGAAACGAGTGGAAATGATGACTATGATTTAAGGGCGCTAAAGTCAATTCAGGCCGCTGCCCCCTTTCCGCTGGTAACACCAGAAATTGTAGATCGAGTTAAAAGTGGAGAGATTGTTTTGGGGTTTCCTTTGTAGTTTTTTCTTTGATGGAGTTTTTTATGATTTTAAAATTATTTTTCATTTTTATTTTCGGGGCATTGATCGATGCTTCCTTTGCTGCAGATAAAAGCATGACAATTGTGGCCGTGGGAGATGCGGTGTTGGCAAAAGAGAAAATGCTGATTTTGGAACCATATGTTGCTAAAGGAATATCTGGAGCAGATCGAGAACGAGTTAATGAATTGGTGGAATTATTTCGCAACGATTTTTCTTATTACAAAAGTAGATTTGAATTGGATACTGCTAATTATTCTGTTTCTCGCAATGATCGGAATGTCTCCTTTATGGATTTGACAAGTTTGGCCGGCCGAGGAATTGAACATATCGTAAAGCTCTCTTTTTTATTAGAAGGTGGCAAACTTAAATACGATATAAAACACTATAAATCATCCACCGGTCAGGCCCTCTATGCTCAGGATGGACTGGTTCCAATATTTGAGCTGCGCACTTGGGGACACCAGGTTGCTAACGCAATTTATAAAGGAATAACTGGAGTAGATTCTATTTTTGAATCAAAAGTAATTTTTGTTTCAGATCGGCCAACGGTAAATCGCAAGGAACCAATTAAAGAACTCTATATCGCAGATTTTGACGGAAAAAATTTAGAGCGCTTAACTTACTTTAATGGAAATGTAATATCGCCAGACATGTCTAAGGATCGCAAAAAGATAATTTATAGTCTTATAAAGGATAGTGTTCGCGGTAGAGGTGCCGGAAAAATTAAACGAGATCGCGCCATTGAACTTTATATGTATGATACCAAAACAAAGCAAAATGAACTTATTTCGAATTTTGAGGGAGTAAACTCGGGTGCCATTTTTATAAGCAATAACGATAATGAAAATATAGCGTTGACTCTTAGTTTCTCGGGTAACGCAGAAATATATGAGATGAATATTAAGACTAAAAAATTGCGACAAATTACCAAGCATCTATCGATAGATGTCGATCCGTCTTTTTCAGCAGATGGTAAATTGATGACTTTTCTCTCCGGGCGTTCAGGAGATCCAATGGTCTATATAATGGATCCTTCTGTGGTTGAGCAGAGTGTAGTCAGAATTGGTTTCGTCGGCCAATTTAATGCTACTCCTCGCTTTTCTCCTGATGGAAAAGAGATTGCATTTTCTTCGTGGTTGGAAAATAGTTTTGATATCTTTCGTATGAGTGTTGATGGTTCCAATTTAGTGCGCCTAACTAAAGATTTTGGCTCTAATGAAGAACCGACTTATTCACCCGACGGACAGTTTATTCTTTTTTCTTCACAGCGAGTTATTTCGCGAGAGCGGGCCGTACAAAATTTATACATAATGAACAGAGATGGTGATGTAATAGCTCCGGTAATCGTTAATTTTGGAAACTGTACAACTCCTAGATGGTCCAAATAGCTGCTTTTGTGATAGCAAAAAAAATTTAAAAACAGTTGACTATTTTTCTCTTGTAAATTTTTCAATCAATGTTATCATGTTTGTTATACTGCACAGCGTAAAAAATGCTTTTAAAGACTAATTTTTTGCCTAGGAGTTTAACAATGAATAACGAAATGAAGCTTTTTTCGACAGATTTAGAATCACTAAAGTCAATTTTGTCGTCAACTTTAGACGAGTCAATATTTTTTAATGAATTAGGCTCATATCTGAAATTAGCACTACAATCGGACAATTATTTGATCTATATGGCCGGGACTGACCTTGCCACTGCCCGCGCCATATATACCGATAAGTCAGCAAACACCGATTTAGAAGTTGCCACCATTGCTGGACACGTTATTCGGAGCAAGCGAGCTTATTTTTCAAATGATTTTGCGAGAGATCCACTTTTTTCTGGGCGGGCCAATAAGTTAACTCGCGCAGAGCTTTGTGCCCCCATTATGTACGAAGGATTAGTGATTGCAACAGTTCATTTACAAAACAGGGGAGAAAAGCAGTTTACGCGTAATGACGTAACTTCCGTTTTAGAAATATTGAGTGGTATTTCCGATCCAATTAAAAACATGCAAATGTACTTATCAGCAAAAGCACTCAACGAGATACTTCTTAAAAAACTAGAGATGCAAGAGAATGCCATCGCCGGAAAATTAGAGGTGGTCGTTGAAAGCAATTATCAAATCAAAGAAGGAAAAATAATAAGCCTGTCAGAGGTAATGAAAAATGCGATCAAATTAAGCGATAAGTTAGCGGCCGCCGGGGTCAATGCATTAATTAGTGGGCCAACAGGCAGCGGACGAGAGATGCTGGCCAGAAGAATTCATTGTAGAAGTAGTCGCGCCAGCAGAGCATTTATTGTGGTAGATTGTTCAGTTTTGGCAGAAGGTGCGTTAGAGGTGGAGCTATTTGGGCGATTGGAAAACTCTATTGCCGGAACAGCTGGGCAGCGTGGACTTTTTGAAGTTGCCAATAATGGAACAATCGTTTTGCGAAATATTCACGCTATTCCGATAAACTTACAAAATAAACTCAATCGTTATTTGCAAGATGGAACCATTGTGCGAGCAGAGTCATTTGCACAGTACTCTTCTAATGCAAGAATTTTGGCAATCTCAGATAAAAATTTATTAGACATGGTGGCGGCCGGAACTTTTTCTAAGGCCCTTTATAATGAATTGGCCACAATGATTGTTAATGTTCCCTCTTTGGTTGAAAGAAAAGTAGATATTGAATCGCTTGCCTCTTATTTTTTAAATGAGAATAAATCCATTGATCAGATGAAATCCCTCTCTCCGGATGCGGTTAGGTTGTTGGCAGAATATAATTGGCCAGGAAATTTACGAGAACTAAAGAGTGTTATGCAGAGGGCATATATTTTGTCTGATGGCCGTATCATTGAGGCCGATCATTTGGCCGACAGTGTTGTAATTCTTCCCGAGGAAGATGAAAATAAAGAAGTTACTGATAGAGCTAACGATGCCTCTTCTGTGTTTGTTGAGATGACGCTAGGAGATTTAGAGCGTAGGCATATTTGTCAAACCCTAGAATATTTGGCCGGAAATAAAACGAAGGCGGCAAAAGCATTAGGCATTACAGTAAAAACATTATATAACAAACTTCATACCTATGGTTTAATCGCATCTCAGGAGATTCAATAATGACAACAGAAATTGAGCTAATCCCAGAAACCCCGGCAATTGTGGATGAAAATTCGGTAATAAATGATTTTCGGCAATCTCGTGATGTGGAAAAATTTTATAGATTTGTTCACGAAAACGATTTGCGAAGAGAAGCAAAACTTTTGATTAATTCAGTGCTGCAAAGAGTTGCCGCTTTAACGAAGAAAAAGAAGGGACGACCACCTAAAAATGTCCACTAATTATCTGATTATTCGCGCAAACGTATAACTATTTAACTATTGTCTGGTATGCCTAGAGTTTTTACTTTACTTGAATGGCAGTCGTGAGATAAAATTTACCCAGTGGGTCAGGATGGCCTATAAAAAGACTAAGGGATTGGTCATGAATCTTTCGGGGACAGAAAATCAAAATCAGGCGAATCTTAATTTTTCACGAGATGCTCTTCTGCGTCGCAATGATGGTTCTTTTTTTAAATTAGACAATGTCTCTTATTCTTATGGAAGCGTTAAGGCGTTATCGCAAGTCTCTTTGGCCATCGGCCGCGGTGAAATCGTCTTTGTAACAGGATCTTCAGGTGCAGGCAAAAGCACACTGCTTAAAGTTTTAAAAGAAGAGTTACTGCCAAGTAGTGGAAAAGTTTTTCTTCCAAAATTTTTAAATAGTCAGATTTTTATTTCAGGAGTTGAGCAGGAGTCAGATTTATTGGGAGATTTTTCCTGTCACGATAACATGGCATTGGCCTATGATCCGACTATATACCGTCGGAAAAAAGATTTTAATAACGACCTGCAAGATTTAGCAAAATATATTGGTATCACAGACAAACTAGATTTAAAGATTAATAGGTGCAATGGGGGCCTTCGGCAGAAAGTGGCCATTGCCAGAGCATTATTGGCCAGACCGGATGTTTTTATTGCTGATGAACCAACTAGTTCGTTGGACTATGACAGTTCAAAAAAAATATTTGATATTTTAAATGTCTATAATATTAAACGCGGAATGACCATTGTTTGGGCCTCTCATAATCGTGAGCTAGTTAAGCGCTTTACGGGAAGAATTATTCATTTAGATAACGGTAAAATAATATATTCGGGGCATGCATGCTTTATTTAAATGGCCTGTTCTATTTAATTTCAAAATATCCAATCCGGACGTTTGCATATTTGCTGGCGACCGTTGTGATGGGATTTGTTTTTTTAGCAGAAGGAGTTTTGGATAAAAAAATAAGCGAACAAATCGCCTTTAAGCTAGATGAGGAGTCCTATTTTACGGCACTAATATCGACCAAAGAAAATTATAATATGTTGGTTCGTAAAATGATATATTTACCCGGAGTGGAAAAGGTAAAAGTAATTGGGCCAGAAGAATTAAATAGCAAAGTAACCAAAGCAATTAGTGCTATGAAAATAAATATTCCGCTAACTGCCGGCGGATTATCTTCTAATTTTGTGGGAATGAAGGTCTTCTTTAAAGATGGTCTGCGGGACGAAACAAAAGAATTGGTGAGAAATTATCTGGCAAAATTGGCGGGGGAGGCAAATCTCTTTCTCGGTAACAACATATCAAACATCGAGCTGTTTAATGGCTATAAGGGGATCTACAATAAGATTAAACAACTATTGCCTGAGGGATTTAAGTTAGCGGCCGTTGTTTTCTGGCTCTATTGCGTGAGTATTATGCGTTCCCCCTTTTTAGCAATTTTTATGGTGGCCCAGAAATATCAGCGTTCAAAAAATCTGGCCCTTAAGGCCTCCGCCTTGGCCAATGCGGTTATTTTGGGATTGATATTTTTGGGAATAACTATGGCACAGATATCAATTAACTATATTAATCTAGCGATGTTGGGAGGAGTTATTATTGCTGGAACCGTATATATGTCAAAGAAAATGTCATGGGTATAATTTATAAGTTAATAACAATCATCTCGCTATTTTCTACACCATTTTTTTATGTTCCCGCCGCTCTCAATCGTGAGGCCTCAGAGCAATTAATAAAGGCGGAAGGGGAAAAGGAAAAAGTTGGAATTAATCTAAAAGAACAGATAAAAAGAATTGCCGATATTGCGGAAAAAATTAAAGAATTAGAAGGGGATTTAGACAATAAAAACCGAGAGTATATTGATCTTATCGAAGGTCGGAAAAATTTAGATATAGACTTAGAGATTGCGGCAAAAGAGCTAGAAGATTTAGCAATCAAAATAGAACAAACACAAAAGTCGGCCCAGACGGTGTTGAACGGAATTGTTGTCGGCACTTTAAATGATTTTCAAGAAGAGAGTGATTTAATTGTTAACCAACTTTTGGAGCAAGAAGTTAAGAAGCTCCTAGAAGAACTTGCGCCGCTGAAAGTAGCTATAGTTGAGAAGAAAGGCCAGGTCGAACAACTGCAGAGTAAAATAGAAGAAATAAATCGCAATTGTCTAGACATAGAGTCGGCCATTCGTGGAATGGAAGACGAAAAACAAAATTATGCTAGCGAATATGTTGGACTAGTAAACAGTCGAGATGAAATATGGAGTGATATCAAGAATAATAAAATACAAAAGCAACTGGCCGCCACCCGGCCAGTGGGCAATTTAGATCAAAAACTTCTTGAGGCGCCAGTTCGAAATTATACACAGCTAGATTACAACAAGAAGGGAATAACCTATAAAACAAAAGGTGTCGTTCCCCTATATTCTGGGGGGAAAGGAGAGGTCGTTTATCAGGGAGAACTTTCCACCTACGGCAATTTAGTGATTATTGATCATGGTAACGATCTGCGCTCAGTCGTTTTAGGTGATTTTATTGCTAAAGTAAAAAAGGGAGATGTGATGGACAAGGGGGATATCCTGGGATACACCGCAAGCAAAGCAGCACAATTTGGGAAAGTATATTTTGAAGTTAGGATAAAAGACAAAGCACAAAATACCATTGAGTTTGTCGAGCGAGAATCACTAACTTCAAATAGTATTACAGAAAAAAAGAAGATATAATCAACTACGTAATTTAAAAACAACTCAATCATGATGAGTATAGGATGGTCACGTATGCTTTTAGTCAGAGGTTTATTGTTTGTTGCTTGTTTTTCATATTCCATTTCGATGGCCGTCGAGAAGAAAGTTGATGACGCACAAATTAAGTCGCGCTTTGAGACGCTTGAGTTATTTAACAAAGTATTGCATACCATCGAAACACAGTACTATCGAGAAGTGGATACAGATAAATTAATTCAAGGCGCCCTCAAGGGGATGATGGACACGCTAGACCCTCACTCAGCATTTTTAGATAAGAATGTTTTTGAAAAGATGCAGGAAGATACGAAGGGAGAATTCGGAGGCCTTGGTATTGAAGTTACTCAGAGAGATGGAGTAATTGTCATTATCACCCCGATAGAGGACTCTCCGGCCTTTAATGCAGGACTGTTGCCCGGAGACAAAATTATAGAAATTAATCATGAAAACGTGGTGGGTATTTCGCTTGAGAAAGCAATTGATATGATGAAAGGAGATAAAAAAAGCAAGGTTAATTTAGGTATAGTTCGAGAAGGATCAGATGTTACAAAATATTTTACTATTAAACGGGAAATTATAAAAACCAAGGCCATAAAAACACAGCTTCTGGGTGATAATATTATCTATTTGCGCTTGTCACAATTCCAACAACGAGCTGGGCAGGAAGTCGAAGACGCCATAAAAAAACATTATGCAGAATTAGGTAAATCCAAAAAAACACCTCGGGGTGTAGTTTTAGATTTACGCTTTAATCCCGGAGGCCTCTTAGAAGAGGCCGTAAATGTGGCGTCAATATTTTTGAAAGATGGAATTGTTGTTTCAACAGAAGGGCGCAATAAAAATGAAAAAGAATTTCGTTACGTAAAAAAAGATCTCTATAAAGAATTAAAATTGCCCTTGGCCGTTTTGATTAATGGCGCCTCTGCCTCTGCCTCAGAAATTGTTGCGGGTGCCATTCAAGATGCTAAGCGCGGATTGATTATGGGAACACGTTCTTTTGGAAAGGGCTCTGTTCAGCAAGTATCAAAAATAGATGATGAAAAGGGATTGAAGTTGACTATTGCGCAATATATGACTCCAAACGGAAAAAAAATTCAGGCCATTGGAATTAGGCCAGATGTTGAGTTGGGAGAAATTGATTCGTCGTGGTTAAATAAGCATTATAAGAATACTAATTTTTTAAGAGAGAAAGATTTGCGCAATCATTTGACCGCAACAAAAGAAACTGCCGAGGAAAAAGTTGTACGAGAAGAGATGGAAAAGGAAGAGCGAATTGCTAGAGCAGAGAGCTTGGAAGAAAGTAAGCGCAAAAAGAGCGAACAAGATTCAGAGGAAAAAGATCAGATATTTAAAAAATATGAACCAGCGGAAGATTATCAAGTGGTGCAGGCCGTAAATTATTTACAAAGCTTTGATCTGTTTTTAGAGATAAAATTACCTGCAAACAAATAAATAATAATTGTCACAACGAGAAGAACCTTTTTTGCCGCCTTAGATTAGACAGGTAATGATGTATAATTTAACCAAGGCAAGATAAGAATTAGAGGTATTTCTATGATAGAAAGTGACTCATCATTTTTGTACACAGTCATATTAATTGGAACAATTGTTAACGCTATAGTTTTTATACTTTTTTCTGGCAAGAGACGCGATTACATTTTAAATGGCGTTTCTACTAAGGCCAAGATGATGGCCATTGCTGTTTGTGTGCAGGTAGTAGTCGTATTGTTAATCAGTTACGTTATAAGCTCAATGAGTAGCATAAGTGATGAAGTAGAAAAATTGGCCGAAGAAGATATTTCAATGCAAAAAATGTTAACTAAAATAACCGGAATGGAATTGCAAAAAGCAATGCTAATTGAGCGTGCGATGTATAATTGTGAATCCGCTCAAAAAGATGCATTAAAAAAAGACGAAAACGATTATTACTATACTACTTCGCTGATAACTACAGAGGCCCGTTCGGCAGAGACTTTAGCAGAAAATATTGTACGTAGCTCTGTAATTTTGAAAGTGCAAAACGAATTTAGTTCCCTGAGTGCCTCCCTAAAAGAAATGGAGTCTAAAGACAAACAGATCGACAAAGAGGCCGGAAAACTATTTAGCTGTTTGGTAGATGGTAACATCGAAAGTGCTCGCAAGGCCTACGCAGTAATGCAACTAGAGCAAAAAGGAATCGATGATAGCATGGCGCAGGCCTTAGAAAAAATTGCCAAGTTTACTGATGTTGGCATAAAGACAGTGGAAGAGCACGGTAAGATGACAACAAAAGTTTTAATTGCGATAGGATTGTCACTGCTGATTCTAATTGCCTTCTCTGCCATCTCCATATCGCAAAATATTTTAAATGTTTTAGGGGGAGAGCCCCAAGATATGGCAGAGATTGCCAATAAAATTGCTGGCGGAGATTTAACGGTTGAGGTGGACAAGTCCGTAATTGGTAAGGCCAGTCTGAATGGTGCTCTGGTTAAGATGGTGGTTGGTTTAAGAGACATGATTAAAAATATTATGCTGGCATCAGACACGATGATTGCCGAGAGCTCAAAATTATCCGCAGTATCTGAGCAGATGGCCGCGGGCGCAGAAGAATTAAGCAATCAGGCCAATGTGACATCTTCTGCAACAGAGCAAATTTCTGCTAATGTCAACGCAATATCGGGTGCTGCCAGAACCATGTCGCAAAACACTACGGATATTGCGGCCGCTTCGGAGGAGATGTCTAGCAGCGTCAGTTCAGTTGCAGGCGCCGTAGAAGAACTATCGGCGTCCATACAGGAGGTAGCGCACAGTTGTTCACAGGCCCTGGCCTTAGCAGAGTCATCAAGTAAAAGCAGTAATGAGGCCATTGCAAAGATGAATATGCTTAATCAGTCTGCCAAGGATATTGGTAATATTGTTAAAGTCATTAATGCAATTTCGGAACAGACAAATCTGTTGGCCATTAATGCCACGATTGAGGCCGCGCGCGCAGGCGAGGCCGGAAAAGGATTTGCGGTCGTTGCTAATGAGGTAAAAGATCTTGCCAAACAAACTGGAGATTCGACAAAGAGTATTGCAAAACAAATCGAACAGATACAATCGCAAACGGCAAAGGTTGTCGATGTAAATAATAAAATTGCCGAGAGTAATAAAAAGGTTAGCGATATTACAAAAAGTATTGCGCTGGCCATGGATCAACAAACCTCTACCGCGCATGATATTTCTGCTTCCGTCTCTGGCGCGGCCCAAGGCGCAGATAGTGTTTCTAGAACAATTAATAGCTTGGCGGTTAATATTGAAGAAGAGGTTATCACAGCACTCAAAGAGGCCAGTACCGGCATTAGTGAAATTGCAGTTAATATAAATGGGGTGCAGTCTGTTGCCCAGGAGTCAGCGCAAGGAGCTGCTTCAGTAAGTAACGCAACTCAGGAAATTGTACAATTGGCTGAGCAACTATCTGGTTATGTCAGACAGTTTAGATTATAATTTTCAACATGTTTCCCCCAAAATTAAGCGTATCAGAACTTGTTTTTAAAATTAAATATTCATTAGAGAATGAATTTCGCTCCATATGTGTGGAAGGAGAAATAAGCAATCTATCAAAATCGGCCAACGGCCATTGGTATTTTTCAGTAATTGATAAAGACTCCACTCTAAACTGTGCTCTTTTTAAAATGAATGCTCAACGAAACCCACAAATTGATAAATTTAAAGACGGTGATTTGGTGTTATGTGTAGGTGACATAAGTGTCTATCCTCCTCGGGGATCATTTCAACTTATTGCTCGCCAAGTCCTTCCGGCCGGAGTTGGGGATCAACGACAAAAATTTGAAGAACTAAAAAAGAAATTAGGTGCGGAGGGATTATTTGATATAGACCGGAAAAAGAAAATTCCTGATTATCCACAAAAAATTGCCATCATAACTTCTCCAACAGGTGCGGCCATTTTTGATTTTTTAAATATTGTTAAAAGGCGTTCTTTATGGATGGATGTTTTAATTATTCCCGCTATTATGCAGGGAGGAGAATGCTCTTCATCAGTAATTTTTGCTATAGATTTAGCATTAAAATATAATGCTCTCAATCCAACCGCCAAAATTGATTTATTGGTGGTGGCCCGCGGAGGTGGATCAGCAGAGGATTTAGGTGGGTTCAATGATGAAAGGTTGGCCAGAAGAGTTGCTAATTGCGAAATTCCAACAATAAGCGCTATTGGCCATGAAGTGGATTATACCATATTAGATTTTGTGGCAGATGTTCGCGCAGAGACTCCATCTGCTGCCGCCGAAATGGTAACCGGTCGACAAATGGAAGTTGTGCGCACTCTCTCAAATTTGCACCGAAGAATGTTATCTGGGATAGATGGAAAACTAATGAGGCAAAAGAGTAAACTAGAGTCATTGCGGCCAGCAGTCTATAAAGACAATTTATCGGCCAAGCTTAATGGGTATTATAAAAGTTTACAGCGAATAAACTTAGCAGATCGCGCAGAAAAATTACTTAGCATTGATGAGCGATGGATGGCATTTGATGATCTTCATCGACGGTTAACTAATTCGATGCAAAATAAATTAGAGCGCTTAGAACAAAGATTAGAAAAGCGATATAGCGTTTTGGCCGCGATAAATCCAGAAAGTGTTTTGCGGCGTGGCTATGCAATTATTCGCAATGGACAACAAGGGCCACTAATAACGTCTAAGGAGCGGTTTGACTTAATGGCCGAAAAGGAGCTAGAGATTATTTTTAGTGATGGGAAAGTAAAGGCCATGAAGAAGGAATAATGCAACTTGATTGGGGAAAATTAAAAAAACGCATTGGCCGTCGGTTGTTTCCAATTATAATTCAAGATGATTTACCAATTAAAACAGAGATTGTCAGATTGCTGCAAGAGCGACTTATATTTTCCGATCAGATAATAGAAGAGCGAGGATTAAAAGAGCTTACTAAAATAAAAAGAGGAATTATTTTTCAAAGTTCTACTGGTTGTGTTGTGATAAAAATGAAAAGAGGCAGAGAGTGTTTGGAAATACCTGTAACGTGTAACTCGGAAGCAGAGCTTAGATCTAGTATTTTAAAAATTGCGACCGTAGAAAAAAAACTTCTTGATTTAGAAATAAGCAAGTATCTACTCAAAGATTTATTATTAACATTTAATTTTTTTCAAAAAAAGAGAGAAATTGAATCGGCGATTGTAAATTATGAAAATGGAAAAATAGATAATGATCGTGAAGAATACAATCAATTCATTGATGAAATAACTGAGCTGTTGGCCGGCATCTTGCCACTATCAGAAAATAGCGTAGAGAGAATTTCCCAGAACCTTCTTACAAGTCGAAGTATTGGGCCAATCGAGGAGATAGCTTTTCTGGACATTCACTTGGCCGTGGATTTCTTTGATAAAAATGTTAATAACTTTGAAAATTATTCCCTAATTCCCTATAAGCAAACAAATCAGACACTCTATCTTTTAATTCGTTTCAATAATAAATTTTTAAAAAATAGAAATTTTATAATCTATCTAGTCTCATTAGTGGTGCACAATCTTTTCGCACTTGATGAATATTTACAAAGTGGCAGAGATGGTTTTATCGATGCAGAAGTAGAATTTAATTTAATAACAATGCCATTTGCTCTAATATCCGCCGGAGGAGAGTTGTTATTGCATAATTCTTTATTTTTGCGATTAAACCTTCTACCCAATAGATGCTTAGCGACAGAAGACAATGCGAGCATTGAAGTCAGCGGCGATCTCTACACGATTATCAAGCGGCCAGTTGAGACAAGTGAGGCGGAAGTAGCATACAGATTTCTTTTTATAAAATCCGATTTCTTTGAAAAAAAAATGATCGGTCAAGTTAGTGCCAAAGAAATGGGAGTAATAACCAGTTCCTTGGCGCACGAACTTAATAACCCTATAGCTGGCATCCTGGCCACGATTGAGATGTTGTTACTAGAAGGCTTTTGGAAAGAGAGCGAAATAGCACAGTTAAAAGAAATGAAAAACAGTGCTTATAGATGCAAACAGCTAATCAATGTATTTTTGGGATTTTCTAGAGTGCAAGCTAATTTCCCACAAGAAAACATTCTAGAAGAGGCCTTTAGGGAAGCGCTAAGTTTGCTCAGATTTCGGATGATAGAATCAAATATTATTTTAGATATAAAATTTGAAGAAGGTTCAAAGTTTTCTTATAATTTAAATATATCACTGGTTTCAATGATTGTTTATATGATCTTGTCGGAAGTAGTTACTTCCATTTCTCAATACGATCTTATCGCACCAAATGTTTCACAAGGGAGTCGAAATAGGAGAGTTGAAGGAGTGTTGCTACAAAGTGAATATGATGCAAAGTTAATGTTTGAAAACAAATTAGGGCCAGCGCCAAAAATTTTAGAGTCAAAACTTTTATGTTACTTACTAGAAACGGCAAACTTGAAAGTAGATTTTAGAGATAATATCATTGTGTTTGCTGGCCGAAACGCAAGTCTTTTTTAAATCCCAAAATAATTCCTAGGCAAACTCCCAAAAAGGCAGCGAAGATTATTCTAAACGTATCTGGTAGCATGAAGGTTATAGTGTGTGCAGGAAGCCAAAACCAGGCAAGGGAGTATATGGCAACATGCATTCCTCCAAACTCCCAACGCCAGAGAACAATATTATCTAAGAGTCGATGCAAGTACATTAAAGTTGGCCCAAAAAAAAGATTTGTTTGAAAGCTTATAGCAAAAGCAAAAAAAATACGATTATTTGGATTTATAATTGAGGGAAGCAGGTTATTGCTTGCCTGAATTCCAACAAGAGAAGTAAAACTAGAAAATCCCCATTTAATGAAAATTCCTAAAATTGCCCAAATTAAAAATTTAGGAAAAAACATCCAGAGAGGAAATGGCCGCCAATTCCCCTTGCTCCCAATAACACCACCAAGCCACTCTCCAAGAGTCCCGAGTATCATAAATTTTATGGCCGAAGATAGGTAAGGAAATGCCGGAGTGAATTCAAAAAAAAACCATTTCATTTTAATTCCTTGGTAAAAACAATTAAACAATGAAGCCTATTATAGGCATGAGTAGGTCAAATATTGAAGGAAAGAACACATTATTTAATCGCTTCTAAGTATACTAATGTCACCCTGTTTCTACATATATTGCCGGGGGATTGTTAAGATAATGGCTCGATATTGCAGGACTTATTAAGGGCCGTCCGTATTCTAAAAGAATACGAAAAAAAGGATGGGCGACTAATATTTATAATTAAAATGGCGAGGAGCGGTTATAATGGATTTTAAGTCCAGTCAACCAAGGAGATACAATGAAATTAATAAATAGAATATTCGCTACAATTATTTTTTTAATATTTTTGGCAGCATGTGGAGAAAAAGTGCTGGTGATTATTCCCGATGATTACATAACAATTCCACCACCCAGTTTAGATATTAAGTTAGATCACTATGATAGCTGCCAAGAGTTGGTAGATGAACTTAAGGAACAGGTGCAAGAAAAAAGAAAAATTGAAAATTCCGCCTATGACGACTGTAAGAGCGAAGCTTGTGCTCAAATTGAAGTAGTGCCGGAGGCAAGTCTATCTGACAGAACTTTGCATACCAATGTTCAAGTCAGTGGTATCGATGAAGGGGATAGATACAAAGTCGGTGCTGAGCAAATATATATTTTAAATCCAGGATATCTGGAAGTCTTTGCACGACATTCACTAAAGTACCTCGGAGATATTGAGCTAAACGGTATTAAGTCAGGAGTTATTTTAACATACGAAAAAAAAATCGTAGTCATTGGGCAGTTGCAAAACAATCGAGTGAGGGCCGTGATAATGCAACATACTGGTAATAATAAAATACCAGAAATAATATCAACCACAGAGTATACAGGCAATTATCGGGAGAGTCGACTGGTTGATGGACGACTATATTTTCTAGTGCAAGATGAACAATTGCTTTCCGTTATCGAAAATAACAATGTAGATGATAGCGTGATAGACGATTATGTGAACACACTGGGAGAGGAAATATCTTGTACTTCCGTTGTGAAAAGAAATTATGCTGACTTTGATTATAGATTTAATAAAATAATAGAAATGGATTTGTCTAATGAAAAAAGTAATAACGATGAACTCGTTTTTATTGGAGGAGGAGATCACTTTTATATGACAGATAGCGAGCTTCTATTAATTAAACAAGAAATCAAATGGTATCAATTGTTCGGGTCCTTCCTTCCAGGGCAATGGCCTCAGAAAGTTTTTATTTTTCGCATATCTGTTGTCGGAGAAATGCAATACACTGGAGCGGGTGAGGTGGAGGGTAATATCAAAGATAGATGGGGGGTGAAAACCTACGATGATGGCATTCTCTCTTTAGTAGTTTCGCAAAATGATAATATGGCATTATTTAATGAACAAAACTATGTAAAGGTTTTGTCCTTTAATGATGAAAAAAATCGCTACGAAGAGAAATCGATGGTCGGCCCATTTGGAATAAATGAAGAAATTAAGGCCGTGCGATATATCGGCGAAATGCTTTATGCTGTAACATACAGACTGATAGATCCCGTTTTTGCAATTGATATGTCTGACTTAGATAATCCCAAGCTTCTTTCTAGTTTAGAAATTCCTGGTTTTTCTTTTTACCTACACCCTATTGATGAAAATATAATGGGTGGTGTTGGATTTTCAGAAAGCGGCAGAATAGAGATATCACTATTTGATACAACAGTGCCATCTGCTGTTGAAAGATTTTTTAATTATTCGTTAAGTGAAGAAAATTTAAACACGGAAGTCATGAATAATCCGCAAGCATTTTTCTATGGCCAGGATGTGCAATTATTAGCAATTCCCATAAGAAAAAGTGCTGGTTCTCCAGAAATTTTTTCTCCAGAAATGTTTCCCATAATAAAAAGTGCTGGGTCTCCAGAAATTTCATCACGGCCAACATCCGGGGCCTTATTTTTAAAGAGGGATGGGGAAGTGTTGATTGAGGCCGGCATTGTCTCTCATGATGAAATTATTCCGCAACGTTGTAAAAAAATTTGGTACAATGAATTTGATATTGATAGAATTTTTGAAGTAGATGGCCGTGTTATTACTATTTCTAATTTCGGAATTAAGGAGCACAACCCAACAGAAATAAGCGAGACGTTAATGGTCTCTTCAATTAATGCAAATGCGGCCAAAATTGAGGCCATTTGTGTTAAAAATGGATATTGGCAAATAGGTGAATAGATAATGAAGGCAAATTGTAAGTCTATATTTTTAATTAATATTTTATTTTTATCTTTTTACCAAGTTGGGTGCTCAACACTTAAAACATCTCAAGTCATTAACTCCTCAGATGACGCGCTAATTAAAACAAGACACCATCATTTGAACTTACAAAACTGCATGCCGCCATTTAATAACTACAAATTTTTTGAAGATGCCAAATCTTTTCCATTTGAAGACAGGACGCGTGATCTTAGTTTAATTAACGCATGGTGGCTCAGTGAAATTTCGATACTATCTTATTCAGAAAAATCTTTTGTCGAAAAAAAATTAAAGCAAAATGGTTTTAGATTGGTCAACCAACGTGCAAGTCGCTCTAGTTAAAAATAAATATGGAAATGGAAAGGTTCACAATGGATTTCAAGAGAGCTTAGATAAAATATGGCCACAGATTGATCGCTATGTTCAAACAATTAGAAGTGATCAAAAAAGTCTATGGATTACTGGCCATAGCTTGGGAGCGGCCTTGGCCACGTTGGCGGGAAGTCGTTACCAGCAAAAAGGGTTTTTGGCACATGGTTTATATACGTTTGGTTCCCCCAGAGTTGGAAATGTCGTTTTTAAAAACAGCTTAATAATTCCACACCACCGCTTTGTTAATGATAATGATATTGTCACAATTGTTCCGCCTAATATCCTTGGTACTCTCGAAAATGAAGACAATGAATTAAAGTTCAGCGGCCTGGAGGAAAATGTATATGTTCATAGCGGAAAGGCCATCTTTTTTAAAAGTAAGAGGGATGATAATATGCCTCCGGAATCGCTGCAAGATATGATTTTAGATCATACTCCAATTATATATTCCGATAAAATTTGGAATAGTTTAATATCACCTATGTTGCCCTTACCATGATTGTTGGGCAGCAAAAATGTCCGGACAGGATGCCTCTGTGGGAGGAAAGATATTAAAAGCAAAGCTTAGATCTAGTGGCGTCTCGGCATCATATGAATTAACGACCTCAGAAGAGTCACATGTCAAGGCGCGAATTTCCGTTTCACAATTATTGCGAGCAGTAAGATTAATCAAGGACTCATTTTTGTACATGGCATTGATGGTCTCATTAAAGTTTTGATAGGTATCGGGAGTGAGACCTAGCACGGTATCGATATTTGTAATTTTACCAAGTTCACTATTACAGCTTAGCTGGGAAATTGCTCCTGGATAGCAGAATATTATTTTGTCACATACTATTTCTCTTAGTGTTTGTTTGATGGGGTCCGCGTTGCTTTGATGGCGATTAGGATTGCCAGTATCAGTTCCCTTGGTCGTTAAGCAACTTGGCAAGAAAAAAAGTACTGCCAGTAAGATTGTAACAATAGTTAAATTTTTCATTTTATTTCTCACCATCATCGATTATTTCAGTTAAAGGATACAGTTGAAAGTTCAATTGGTAAATTTTTTCTCTGGCACCATCACCTTCGGCAACGGCCAGCACTTGCTTGCGAAAGTCCCGAATCATTTGTTGAATCTGTAAAAATTTTTCTGAAGAAAGGGCCACTGTAGTTGATGAAATTTCTCGCTCATTCCCTCTAAAGCGCTCTATTGATTCAGCGGCCATCTTTATCATTGTTTGGTGATATTGTACTACTGCCGAAGAAGAAACTTGATCGCCGGTGGTGATAGTTGACTCAGCTTGTATAAGATTGCCCTTGTTATCAACTTTGGCAATTTCTAATTCTAGTAGGGTATTAATACCTTTTTCTACTTCCGTGGAGGTAATTGGGGGGATAAGTTTTGAAGCAATCCATTTAGGGTCATTCTTAAAACCTCGTGCCGGGATCATTTCTCTAATCGTAATATTATACCATTTTGAGTAGTAATCATATTGGGCGCGCTTTAGCGGATAGAGTTTTATTACTTTTTTAAATTTCAAAATTTCTTCGGAGTAATATTTTTTATCGGCGGCAGTTGTTGCTTGATTAAGATTTACAAGGGCGCGGAAAAAAGCAGATTCTTCTTTATTGAGCTTTAGTGCGGCAGAGAATTTATCAATGCTTTCGGAGGAGAGATTGCGTTCGGCATCAATTACAAGTTTTAAAAAATTAGGTGACTTAAATCCGGCCTCTCGGGAAAAAAAGCGGTAAGAAAATTGTGGGCGATTTTGCTTATACCAGGCGACTAATTCCTTAAGATAATCGCGATAATTAATGTATACAAAAACATATGGTTTGTTTTCCTGCATACTCTGTATTTTATACTATCTACTATAAAGAACAAGGGTGGAAGTTATTTGCTGTATTCTATATGAATACGAAAATAGTATTTATATCCACTGGAAATTTTCTGGCCATCGGTGGCCGGGGGGGGGCTCGTCAAACATTCAGGCCCGCCCATAATTTGTGCTATGAATAAGTAACATCTATACCTTAAAAGGCATGGTAAATATTTGATAAAACAGCCTGCGATATTTTTCAAGAAGGAGATTTATTATTTGATATACAATCAAGCTAAGTGGTGCTGGACGTAAAATAGGATGCCCTAATTGTCTTCATCTCATTTATCAATCTTGTTTTTTCTTGGCATTATTTTTTTGGCGCTCTCTGCTTGCAAAAGAGATGTCCATTTACAATTTGGAAATACTAGTAATAAGTATGCCTCTATACCAGAAGCAATCTTCACTGGCACACCGTGGGATGGTTAGCAAGTTGGTGGCCAAGCGGAAGATAGTGCCTTGTCTGTTTCCTGGGCAGCGCCAATTTGTATTCCAGTTCCTGATTTTGGCATCAATGAAACTGTCGAAATGTATAGATTACAAAAATATGATTTCGGTGGAACCTTGGCCGATTATCGTGATGCAGGAAATGGCCCATATTCCCACTATGTTGATAATAGTGCCTCCAACTGTTTGGACGGCAGCGAAAAGAGTTTCGGTAGTCAGGATTTACCTCGTTGTTCTATTCCTGTCGTTCTTGAGGCCGGTAGTGTGACCGTCACCCATTATGACAGTCCGAGTGCGAATGTGGCCAGGCGGGCATGGTTTATTTTTAATGAAATGTACAATGCGGAAGAGGTGGCAAACCGTAACTCCTACAATACGAGCCGTGGAATTACTTTTTTGAGTAAATCATAATGATAGGTTGTGTTAAAAAAATACTCCCCCAAACATTATCAATGGCATAATAACTAAAATTATCCAGCGGCGGCGAAAGAATTCGAGGCCAATTCCCTTCTAATTTTAGCAAAAGCGTGTGGCGTAAACATCTGCGGGTTATTAGAAAAAACTTAAGCATTTGATCACAAAGGGCATCATCATCTTCGCAGTGTATTTTAAATGGCCTTCGAGCGTGAGCTGAACAACCGGCAAAAAGGATATCAAAGCGCGAGGCCAGTAAAGCAATTGGCTTATTCCAAGCGGCCAAATCGCCCTGTAAAAATAGTTTTTTATTGGCAGGAGATCTTTGTTCAAGAATTTTTCCGACAAGATTACCAGCATGGCCATAGTGAGTTCTGTAAAAATATATTTCGCTTGAGGGATCATCTTCATTGGAACGGCCAGCGATACAGGTAGTGTTTATTTTTTTGCAACCCCTTCCCGTCGGCTCTTTCTGAGAATCGACCAAATTCCTCCTCCAGAACATCGATAATTGCATTTCTTTTTTTGCCTTCTTTGCTCTCTTTTACTTTTTTATCCTTCTTCATTTCAAAATTACCCTTCACCATTTTTATCATTTCAATGACGCGAGGATTGGTATCGTCAAACTGAAGCAGGGCCGACTCAGATAACTCTATGCCAAGCAGGGATCTGCTGGCCCAATTTGCAAGGGGAGCGGCTTCTGCTTTAACTTTTCTAGATGCGCCCGATAGAGGGCCAAGGAGACCCAAAGAGGAAAAATTGCAAAATATTATTGCTAATTATTAACAACGATAAAACACTATAACACATCGAGACTATGGGATAAATCACCCATCTTTTTTATGACCAACTTCTCGCCTACTGTATTTAATTTTTGCTGCTTTTTGCCTAGATTGCCCCTAATTTGCCCCTCAAAAAATTTGAAGAAATAAAATCAATATTCACCTATCGTTGACAATATAACGAATATGTTATATCATTAGATATGGAGATTGTTGTACTAAAGCAGGCAAAAAAAGAGTTAAAAGATGGGCCCAAAGAATTGATGGTGGACATTTATTCACTTTTCGACGACCTGTCACACGGAAAATCTTTAGGAATGCCAATCTCACGGCCACTAACATCGATAGCAAGTGGATTACATGAGCTACGATTATCTGGCAGGGCCGGAGAATTTCGAGTGTTTTATTTTATTAAAATTGGCGACGCGATTTATATAGTCCACGCCTGCTCTAAAAAGAAACAGAGCATTGATAAAAGAACGACCGATCTGCTGAGAAGTAGAATTAGGAGTATAAATTTATGAAAGAGACTCAAACAAAATTTAAAAGTTCAAATGAGTTTGGATCATTCTTGGGTCTATCTGAATTGGAAATGGCCATTATTCAGCAAAAGAAAAAGCTCATCGAGAAATTAAAAAAATCTCGCGTCGAGCATGGACTTTCTCAAGCGGAACTTGCTCAGATGGTTCAAACGAAGCAACCAGCAATTGCACGAATGGAGTCTGGTCTGGTAAGTGAAGTTAGTTTTGATTTCCTTGCAAAGGTTGCACTAGTTTTAGATGTATCATTTACTTTTAAAAGATTAAAGGCTGCCTAAAACTATTTTTCGAATGTAATTCCACCGATTCAAAATTGGTTAAAAGTTAATTAAAAGTCAGTTAAAACTCAAATTCTCCATGCCCTATTGGAAGTATTGGCGGCATCCAGGTAGAATTTTTTGTAAACGAAAAAATGTCAGCTAACTATTGCCAATCACTTGCCAAAGAGGCCCGACCTGTTTTTTTTCGGCTAATTTTCCCCAATCATTTACGGCAATTAAAGGATCGCATTTTTTGACCACCCCTCCTAACGAAAAACGGAGGCGGTGGTCAAAAAGATGCTTACTAATTGCTAGATTGATTGGGGTTTATGGCCGTGATAGAGAACAAAATTCAAAGTGAGGGGACTAATTATTCTAGGACAGATTCCAAAAACAAAAAAGTGAGGAAGTTAAATTATTGCGATGAGAATGAAAATATAGTGGGAGTTCTACAAAAAAAATTAATACTAAGAGGATAGAATAAATTGGTGCAGGCCAAATCATAGTCTTGGTGAGTTGATAAAATTTCAATAGCATAAGTTAACGAAATAGCTCCTCAGCTCGACTGACAATGCATCTCATCATTAAGGTACTCACGCCTGCGGGCCTGACAATTGGCCCGGCGTGATCGTTATAATTATACCTCACCATCGTGTAGTAAAATAATTACAATCTACTAATTTATGGAGGTGGCCAGTGAAGTTGCTTCTCAATTTTTGCGATCATGCTCAGACGAGCTCGCTTTTCCGAGCATTGTTCACTTTCCGCCAGCGATTGTGGCCATCTACCACTTACAATCCTTGAGGTTTTAATTCTTTCTTTTGTGCGCCAGAGGCTCTTTCCAAATCTAAATCACATGCCCTTCCTAACTTTAAAGATGCAGTATTATTTTGGATGGTAATTTCAAGATTACATCCCCCCTCAACCAAAGATTCTATTTTACCTGAGTCATCAATATTCGCTTCTTTTGCCAGCAACTCACCTTTATTTTCTTGTGTAACTACACCGGAAAAATCCCTCATATTTCCAGAACCATAAACAACACTAATTATTACTAAGGTTTTATTCTCGGCATTTTGTTTGATTGAAATTGTATTTTCAGCAGAATGATAACATGCTTGATCTTCTTCGTTAAAGTCGCCATTTTCAGAAACGCAACCTTCTTTAGTATAATCGGAGAAACGGATACCAGATGGAGTACTATATTCTCCCAAAGTAGAATTGTTAATAGCGAATACTGTTGACGAGATTAGCACAAGACCTAAAATTGTCATTGCTTTTTTCATAGGAATCTCCTGATTTTAAACATAATAGTTAATATTCAAAACACACTCATAAATCGTCTACGTTATTGAGTGTAGCATGCGAATCGAAGCCGATTCCTGGAAAAAAAATTTAGTGTCCTTAATTACAGACTCTGTAAAAGAATTGTGCAGGCATAAAGCCCTAAAATCTCATTACCGAGGTAAAATAACCTAATAATCTGAACATTAACCAACAGAACATGACTGGCTTGCATCAAGTGACTGCGCCGTTTTGGGCCTTGTAATTGGCCCTGCTGCGATCAATTTATAAAACCATTTTTTATTACTTTCTCTTAGAATCATTGGATATTTGCATTTTTTCAAATTTGGGCCGTGAGATTTTCGCCAAAATAGGTACTAAGACTAATGAGAGCAACATTTATTCTCAACGCGAAAATATGCGCCGCTAGGCCTTTGGATGGCCCGGCGCTGATGGAAAATAACAATATTTTCACAATGACGAAAAAACTGGAATCGATACGTCAAAATCAAGTAGCAACTCCAAAATTATCAGTAAGTTAAATGCAAACCCCCTGGCCATTTTCCCCTTAATGAGAGGAGAAAAAAATTTAACACAATTTTCGGAGGTAATTGAACATGAAAAAACAGAGCATAAAAAAGTTGAATTGCTGGAATTTCAGACAATTGCAAAGAAACTGACGCCCGTTATCCCATTAATGAGGGGGAGAAAAATTTTAAGCACGATTTACTTTAAAATTTTATCTATCGGTTTTGTTAAAAGGAAATTCTGGTGGCGGCCATATAGTTGTCTAGCCGCAGCTCAAAAACATTTAAGAGGCCCTCCTCGCCTTTCAGAGGAGATTTTCGTGGATAAGTGTGTCTTGTTAGTTTGGCACATTCTATTCCAAAGGATTGGTGTTGTATGAGAAAATGCTATTTTGCGCCGGAGGGTGTTTATGTCGACATTCTCGATCACATTGCGCAGTGGCGAATTTTAGATTGTAAAACGCTGTTTGAAATGTTGGGGAACGAACTCAGTTACAACAACTTTCTAAAAAAACTTAGAAAGCTGGAGACGGCCAATCTCATCAAGAGCACGTTTGTTGGCAACCAAACTAAGCACATCTTTCTTACCAACAAGGGAGTCAAGTGGTCGGGATTGGAGGTCGGCCATGAGCTAACCGACGCACACGTTATGCACGATTTAACGATGGGAGTGGTGCTTAGAGCGATGATCGCCACCGGAAAATTTACGGACAGCACTATTTTCTATGAGGGATATTCCAAACACTACAACCCCGACGCCAAGATATTTTGGTTGCCTGATAAGTCGCCTGTTGAGATGGACATTGAGATTGAACTGACGCAAAAAAGTAAGTCGCGCATTAGCTGGAAATTTAGAAGTTGTGAGGAAAGTCGGTCGTCTAAATACTGCATCTACTTCACCAACAAGCGGGGACTATATGAAACATATTGTGAAGTTTTGCAGGAATCACCAGAGAAGGTGCAGGAAAAAATTGTGATAGTGTACGATGAAACGTTGTCGACTACAGCATGCGATTTGAACAAGGCCGTAAGTTTTTATAAGCAAAAAGAAAAATCATTCAGCGATTTATTTAAGATTTAAATAACGTTCCAATGTGTGTCCACTCTTTGGCCACTCTTGGATTCTATTAATTTCCCCCGTCCAATTTTCACCAATTATTTTCGGCAATTAAGGAATCGCAATTCTTGACCATCCCCCTCCCACCAAGTTGGATGGGTATGGTCAAGAAGTTGCTTACCTATTGCCAGGTTTTGTTGGTGATTAGGGCCGGGGAAGAGAGGAAGAAATTCCAAAGGAGAAATTGATTTATGTTAGGTGTGATTAATAATTTAGAAAGTGATGAGTTAGATTTAGATGGGGTGATGGGAAATATTACTGAGGAGCATCAGAAAAAATATTCATTGGGAGATGAGATGATTTCAAGAGAGGAGATGTTTTATTCAAATTTGTTACGGGAGATTTTAGATCAAGAGGAGCGAGATAAATTTGTGCCCTCATCGCTTTTAACTTTCGATAAGACGATGAGATTATTGCGACTTGATCCGCATTTTCACAATGACAGACAAAAATTATATCGCCTCTGCTTCCACCGAAAACTTGAGTACATCAAACGCGGCAAGCAGTCCTTCTTCACTAAGTCAGCGATTGAACAGTATCTAAAAGATCAAACCGTCAGACGATAAAAAAGTAACAGTCAGTTGAGGTTAATTGCTTCTTGTGGTAATAGTTTTACTATTGCTCTTTTACATTCAAATATTGGGAGACAGATAGACGAGAAGCAAAGAACCTCACTACTATTGGAGGATTCTATGCAAAAAATTAAAAGAAGAACTGGAGTTATATTTCGGGAAGAGATTGTTATTGATGGTGTCAGGTACACTCGCTGTGCTAATCGCAAAGAGGATTTGAAGCGCTGGAAGCGCAAACTATTAACGGAGAGAGATACCCACAATGTATTGGGCATAGTTGTTAATCGGCAAATGCTTTTTTCAGATTTTGCTCAGACATATATCGAAAGAAAGATTCGCAAGAATCTGGCAACGTCGACCATCACCAACTACCGACTCTACCTCAAAAATCATCTCCTGTGATCAAGGACACCAAGCTCTTTGATGTTACCAAAGCACAGGCGGAGAAGATCATTGATAAGATGCGCGCGAGTCATTCCAAGAAAGGATCAATGACGTCATTGGTTTTCTGAAGGCGATTTTAAATGAGGCGGTAAAGAGCGATCTGCTAGTCAAGTCCCCTCTGCACGGATTAGATTGCCTGAAGGAAGAAAAAAGTAGCGTCAACTATTGGGCCGAATCGGAGATTAATACATTCTTGGAGCGCAATGCACAGGATAGAAATTTTCTGCTCTATCTTTTGGCCATCAACACGGGGATGCGACGAGGTGAGCTTTGTGGACTAAAATGGGCGCAGGTGAATTTTCACACAGGACTCATTGAAGTAATTGGCAACCTTACTCGCTTTGGATTGGGTGCCACCAAAACAAACTTAATTCGCTACATTCCGATGAATTTACGGGTGCGACAGTATCTGCTGCTGGCCTTGAAGTCCCGTAAATCAGAGTTTGTCCTGAGCGGTGAGGATAATCGGCCTTATGACACCAACCACGTTTACAGAAACTTTGCTGATGCCTGTAAGCGAGCTGGCGTCCGCCAAATCCGCTTTCACGATCTGCGACATACTTTTGCCAGCCAGTTCATGATGAAGGGGGGAAACATCTACGATCTGCAAAATATTCTAGGCCACACGTCGCTAAATATGACTCAGCGGTATGCGCATTTGAGTCCGGCCTACCTGGCCGGGAAAACGGAGATATTAAACTTCGGAGGAGCGCCTGAAAGTGCAACCGAAAGTGAGAGTCCCACATATTCCCCACACGGCCAGTTTTCTAAGGTAAATCTTACTTTGGAAAAAGTGATCTAAGTATTGGATTCCAAAAACAAAAAAGGGAACCTTTCGGTTCCCTTTAATTTATTTGGTGCCCAGGAGAGGAGTGCCAAGGCCATGATTTCATAGACAAGCATGGTTCAAAATAGTTAGCAATAAAACAACGTAGGCAACTAGAATCAAAGAATTTTTTATTAATTATCGAGTAAGCATTTATCGTTTGCAATATTTAATTGTTCACAATTTTCGTCTAAGTTGAACCACTAATGAACCACGGCCACTGCAAAAACCAACAAGAGATACGGACTTTTGTGGTCTGGGCACCATTACCATGATTGACAAATTTGTCAAGTTGTGCAATAATAGACAAATGCAGGAGAGAACAGAGTATCCTCTGAAATTAACAATTAACGGAAGATCAGTTTCTCGAGTCATTATCGATCAGCATTACAGGATTGCTCATTCAGATATCGATGATGCACTAATTCTCAAGCTGGTGATGGAGCTAAATCTTGGCAACTATCCTATTGAGAACGAGAAAGACGGTTTTGAATATTTTGTCGTAGAACCCGTTATCCACGACGATAAACCATATCGGCTAGTACTACTACTTTGCGTACATGACGATTTTCTAGGCGTGGTAAACGCTTTTAGAGTTAGGAGGCGAAAATGAAAAATTTTCCTTCAAAAGAAGAATTAGAAGAAGTCCGCAATAACTTGGACAAAGGTATTGCATCTCGGCCGTTACCAAAAAATGCTTCGCACATCGATCGCATCAAATACCGCCTTTGCGAGAAATTTGTAATTTACAAAAACAGCAAAAAGTTAACACAACGCGAGCTGGCCAAATTAGTTGATGTCGACGAGGCCATTATGAGTAAAATTTTGCACTATCACTTCAGTGAATTTACAACCGACCGACTAATAAAATACCTAGCACAAATCTACGACGAAATAGATTTCAATGTAAATGTCGCTTAAACTGTTTGATTGAACATTAGGAACGGGCCTGTGTATCTATACCACTCATTACCACCAAACCTAACGGGTACAACACTTTATCCCTTGAATATGATGAAAGGTATTATAGATGATATTTTCCAAGACCAAGCGAAAAAATATGAAGGAAGAGAGCAGCTTATGCAAACAAAAATTCCAAAGCTTGGTTGCCTTTGGAATGATGTCCTTCACTTCTCCCCAATAAGTTTTGAACAAATGTATAACGCCTTGTACGACTCACTAACAAAATATGCTCCAGAAAATCTTAAAATAAAATACCCAATCCATCGAAAATTTCTAAAAATTGACTCCGAACTACTCAATCAAGACAACCTGTGCATATTTTTAAACCAAGTTGAAATCCCAACCTATAATTTCACCGGTTTTGAAGACCAATTTATTATTTTCCAAAATGAAAAAGAAATTATCCAAATCGATATTTCGCCAACACAAATTGACAAATACAACGAGGCTTTCCAAAAAGGTAGACGGCTATTAATTTATAGCCACTCACCTCACGTGTTCTACAAGGGGTATATTGAGCTTGAAAAATTTGGGATTTGTAATTTTAGTTATTACAGCACTTAACGTCTTAGCGAGAATTAAATCCTTGGCCACCAAACACTTTTTTGACTAACAAATTCAGGAATTCATAAACCTTTATATACTCCCTCGAGTATAAATATCAAACCGAGTTCGGTTCAATAACTACAACAGGCCATTGAATAGTTTTCAAATCAGACCGATAATAAAATTGTCAGGAGGTGGCCACATGAGAACAGATTTGAATGAACTAAAAAATTTTCTCGAATACGATTTTAACAAGAAAATGGAGTTCAATCCACAATACTACAAGAAGGCATTTGCTCGCGATCTTGGAATAAGTGCCACGGCACTAAATGAGTTTCTCGCAGGAAAAAGAGAACTGAGCTATAAAAACATCAACACAGTTTTTCGCTATATTAATTCTAGAGTTCACTGCTCTTGGTGCGATCGCCATAAAGATAATACAAAGTTTCTTATCCAAGGCCCGAGAAATCAGTACATCTGTAACATCTGCGTCGACAAGTGTAACGAAATCGTCCGAGACTACTGTCGCTAATGTCATACGCAACCAACATCAGTATATAGAATAAATGGGAGCAAGCCAAATCATAGTCCCAACGCGTTGAGAAAAATTCCAGAAGCACGAGTTACAAAAAACAGCTCCTCGCCTCAAATAATAATGCATTTCATGATCAATGTACTCACGCCCGTGGGCCCCACAATTGGCCCGGCGTGATCTTTTTAACAGTAATTGCTAGCATGATCAGAAATGCTCCAAGAACTAAAACTCTAATTATAATCCAGGAAACTTTTTAACCCAGCGTACTAATCAATTGTAGCATAATCATCTCTTTACTGTATCTGGTGCTGGTCATAATGTATAAAGAGCTAGATTAAAGAGTCTGTTGACCAAAGTAGCAGGCATCCACCAATAATTTAATGCTTATGGAGGAAATAATATGGAGATACGAGATGATTGGGAGAATATTCAATTTGACGATATTATAGAACTCTACCGCTTAGTCGGATGGGATAATTATACCGACGAACCAAGTTCACTAAAAAGTGCATTTCTGAATTCAACATATGTGGCAGTTGCCATCCAAGAAAATAAGGTTTGTGGTGTGGCAAGATCTATTTCAGATGATGTCTCCATTCATTATCTTCAAGATATAATTGTAGCTCCAAACTTTCAACGACAGGGGGTTGGCAGAAAATTACTTAATGAAGTGTTGAAAAGATTTGCCCATGTTAGGACGCATTTACTTTTAACTGATGATGAAGAAAAGCAGGTTAATTTTTATAAATCACTAGGCTACTCTAATACAAGGGAACTAAAAGAAGTGCCTTTAAACGCCTTTGTTAAAATGAACGGTATTGATTTAAAATAACTAGGAATTGAATATATGCTGTTGCAGTCTATTCGGGATAATATAGTCGGTATATCCGCCACAAAATTAGCAAATGACTCAATATCTGTATTTGGCCCAGAGTTGAACGGTGTTCAAGCAATTCTTTTAGGCGAACCAGATCATGGATCTGGGGCAGCATTTGCGGCCAAGGTACAATCTTAGCTTAACCCACATCTTTTGCTGATTTTTTTTTGACGCAGGGCCGTAGACGCGGGGCCCCAATGACAGACTCATTTTTTATCTTCATAATTTACAAATGCCAATTTTAACTAACGCAAAAGATTTTATTCAAAATGAGTTTAACAATTTAGATTTTGGGGATAAGCGCTTAAACAAGCGAGTGCTGAAAGTCGCAGCTACACTTAACTCATCTCCTGCGTCAT
>Ga0208245_1000285_pt1 | contig 46109 bp, 41 predicted proteins | sample RifOxyC1_FD_184035 | JGI IMG/M metagenome (GOLD analysis project Ga0208245, IMG submission 184035) | Soil microbial communities from Rifle, Colorado - Rifle Oxygen_injection C1 (SPAdes) | ecosystem: Environmental > Terrestrial > Deep subsurface > Rock core/Sediment | place: Rifle, Colorado... | reverse complement strand
ACGAATGGCCAACCCGGATGCTCTGGTTCGGCTCGCCTTTGCCGCAATTCGTTGCCCCGAAGATCTCCACCGTGGAAGGATCACCAACCTTCTTCAAGCTGCGCCAGAACGGAGCCGTGATTCCGCGATAGTTCGCATTTTTCAAGGTGCGGGTCAGCTTGCCGTTTTCGATCAATTTCGCGTATTCACAGCCGAATTGAAACTTATTCCTGAAATCGTCAATCGACCACGACCGGTTCGTTTTCATCAGGACTCCACGATCGACGGAGGCAATGATGTCAGCGAGGGAATCCGTTCCGGGCTCAAGATTGAGGTTCGCCATTCGATCAATCGGTGGACGATTCCACGAACATGCGCGGGAATTGGCGACACCGGGGAGACCGGATCGCGCCTGGCTTTCGCCGCCGCCCAGGGCGCGAACGAGGATTCCGTTCTTGATCAGATACTCGCGGGTGCTTACCGTGCCGTTATCATCGAATGCGTAACTCGCGAGCTCGCCCGCGACCCCCGGGTCAAACGTGACATTCATGAAGGGCGAGCCATAAACAAAGCTTCCGAAATCCTCCTTTTTCACGAAAGACCAGCCGGCATAATTCCGCTCATCACCGAGAATCCGGTCGAGCTCGAGCGGGTGGCCAATGCTTTCGTGAATCTGAAGCATCATCTGATCCGGCATGAGGATGAGATCCAGCTTCTCCGAAGGACAGTCTTCAGCCTGCGTGAGTTCGAGGGCTTCTTCAGCCACGCGTTCGACACGATTCCAAAGATCAGGAGTATTGAAACGCTCCCATCCCCCCTGACCGCAACGCTCATCTGAACGCTTTTGAACGACGTCGCCGGCCTGAGCGGTAGCCTGAAACCAGCCGACCACCTGGCGCGTGTTCTGTCTCGCGTCCGATCCGTTCGAGCTGACAAACTGGGCTTCCGTATCGATCGTCTCAAAAAGCGCGCTCCGACGGATGATCTTCGGCCTCGGCTCCTTCGAGGTGCTCGGCGGGGTGCTTGGGCCCGGGCGATCGAGCTTGCGGCAGATCTCGACCAGCAACTCATTCAATTCTCCGGCAGAAGGAATGGACTTCCCGAAATCCGATTCGAATGCGCCCTGAACGGCAGGTCTTTGCGCAACCGTGAACCGATGAATGGGATAACGTGAACCTTGCAAAGCATGACTGCGGGCCTTTTGGGCCGCCATGACAAGACTTTCAAAATCGGTTCGGGTCGTGGCAGCGTAACCAAACTGCCCATTCTCGAGGACCTCGACCATCACGCCCTCCGAGACGGAGCTATGGTTGGCTTGCGGGTGGCCGTCCCGGACGTATCGAGTTGTGGAAACCTCCCGAACTTTTCGAAACCCCAACCATTCAGGTTTATTTCCAAGAACTCTCTCAGCTTGCCTAAGCGCCGCCTTCAGATTTTCATCCATAGGTGAGAAAACTTAGCTCAAATACGATAAAGAAGACAGGTGCGAACGATTACGGCGAATTGTTGACGAAAATAGTACCTTCGGGTAAGAGAGACGCAGTCTTTCTTTTGAGGGTATTTTTTATGAAGAATTTTCTGTTTGTCTCCGTTTTGATCACCATGGTCGCGATGCCCGCCTTTGCGGCAAAGCCGCTGCAGCTTACGGCTTCCACCGACTACAAGCAAACTGTTTGGACCGGGCTCGATTTGCCCCGGCTCCACGATGCAAACGTCCTTCCTGCCAATCCGGAAGTCGCCAGCGCGCTCGAAAAGCTGGATTTCAAGAAACGCTACGTCTGCCAGGCTGATTATTATCTGGGCAGCGTTGGCTACTTCAATGCCCAAAACGAAAAGGGCATTCTGATGCTGTACTCGCTTTCCGGCTGTAAAGCTCAGTAGACCAGACTCGGCTCGCGGGCCTACCGCCTCTTTCGGGTTGCAGGCCTCTTTTCAGTAATTGCGCGTTTCGCCTGGTTTGAGAGTTGATCCAAATTGCGATCGGTGCGGTGAGCGACTCCCCCGAATTGCTGCCGTCCCTGGTGCGTCCTGTCCGAACGTCCGCCCTTTCGCCGCGTGATATCGCCAGTCTGCTGGGCGGCGCTTTGCCGGCCTTTTTGACTTTTCTGAATTCCCATATTCGACCCCTTTAACCGAATTTCCGAATTCGACGGCTCCGATTCTTCATTCTCAATGAACGGGCTCTTTCATTCCTGCGCCGCGTTTCTTCCTCTTGCGTCAACCTGCGCGGGGATTCAGAACGAGACTCGCGGGCAGGCGCTTCGCGCCGAACGGGTTCATTGCGCTCTGGGCGCTCTGGGCGCTCTGGGCGATCCGATGGATGTGCTTTGGGCATGAAATCCTCCTCTGTTCCGGTTAAACTTGGTTTTGCATAAACAAGCCCGATCGGGCCCTGCGAGCCGGCGAGCCGTGCGAGAGGAAAATCAGGCCCGATCATTGCAATTTAATGCTTTGGCCCGAAACTTAAGCTTCAACTCTTCAGCCGAAAGGTACGCATATGAAACATGAATTACCGAATCTCCCTTTTCCAAAAAACGCTTTAGAGCCCTATATTTCGGCTGAAACGTTCGATTATCACCATGGGCGGCACCATCGCGCTTACATTGACAAGCTCAACACCTTGATTCAAGGCACCGAATTCGAAAACATGTCCCTGGAACAGCTCATTGCAAAATCCACTGGCCCGATCTTTAATAATGCAGCGCAGACTTGGAATCATTCGTTCTTTTGGAACTGCCTCTCGGCGCAACCTTCCAACCCTCGCGGCGACCTTCTCACCGCGATTAATCAAGAGTTCGGGTCGGTGAATCAGCTCAAGGATGATTTCAACAAAGCTGCGATCGGCTTGTTCGGGTCAGGATGGGTCTGGCTGGTACGCGACAACAAAGATGGTTCCGTCTCGATTCAGACGACCTCAAACGCGGACAATCCGCTGAGGCACGAGGCAACGCCGCTCCTGACCCTCGATGTTTGGGAGCACGCCTACTACATCGATTACCGGAATGAGCGCCCCAAGTTCATTCAGGCATTCTGGAACGTTCTCAACTGGGAGTTCGCCGAAAAGAATTTCAATGCGGCGAAAGCAAGGTCAGCGGCGGCCTAGGCTTTATTCGAAGAGCGTACCGGATCATTGCGTTAACACTGAGCTTCTGCTTAAATTGAACAATCGTGCACCTGCCATTCATTGAACACCTGGCGACTGGGATTTTTGCGCTTGCCGTGCTCCATACGTTTTTGATCAAGGTTTTCGAGCACATCGCGTTCCGGTTTCCGGCAGGGTCGGTTCAGAGGGATTTTTTTCTCCTCATCGGTGAAGTCGAGATCGTATTCGGACTTTGGGCCGGAATTCTCATGATCGTACTCACCCTTTCAGCCGGCTCGGCCACAGCGCTTCAGTATCTGGACGGCCTTGATTTCACGGAACCCGCTTTCGTTTTCGCGATTATGACGGTTTCAGCCACGCGCCCGATCCTGGACTTCGCACAAAATCTCATCGGGACGATGAGCCGGGTTCTCCCCATTCCCCGTGAGGTGGGATTCTATATTACCGCGCTGGTCATAGGCCCGTTGCTCGGCAGCCTGATCACCGAACCCGCGGCAATGACGGTGACCGCGCTTATCCTTCGTGATCGGTTTTTCAAGCGCCACCCTTCGAACGCCTTCATGTATGCCACTTTGGCCGTACTCTTCGTCAACATCTCAATCGGCGGCGTTCTGACGCCTTTCGCGGCCCCCCCGATTTTGATGGTCGCAAAAGCCTGGAATTGGGACCTCCAACACATGCTCTCGCAATTCGGATGGAAAGCCGTCATCGCGACCGTCATCAACGCCTCCGGCGCCACGCTCCTTTTCTTTCGCGAGCTGCAGAAGTTTGACCGGGTCAGCCACCAGCTGGCACTTCGCCCCGAGGCTGCCGCCGCGAAACCCGCCACTCCCTACTGGATTCGAGGGGTTCATCTTTTCTTTCTCGCTCTCATTGTGCTCACCTCACACTTTCCCGCCGCATTCGTGGGCTATTTCTTGTTCTTCCTCGGTTTCACCGGGATTACGAAGGAATATCAGGACGAACTAAAACTCCGGGAAAGCTTGCTGGTAGGTTTTTTTCTGGCGGGCCTGGTGGTCTTGGGAGGTTTTCAGAGCTGGTGGCTCGCCCCGCTCATCAGGAAGCTCGATGCGGGCACCCTCTTCGTGGGGACGACTTTTCTGACCGCTTTCACCGACAATGCCGCCCTGACGTACCTTGGATCGAAGATCCCGGAGGTAACCGAAACGTTCAAGTACGCGCTTGTCGCCGGCGCCGTGGCCGGTGGGGGCCTGACGGTTATCGCGAACGCCACCAATCCGGCCGGGTTTTCCATTTTGAGGGATAGTTTCGGTGCTGAAGGCATCAACCCGGTTAAGCTTTTTGCATGGGCGATTTTGCCGACGCTCATAGCGATGGCGTGCTTCTGGGGACTGGCGTGACGAAGAAGAGAATGGGCCAGTACCTCTCCTCCTCGGTGCTGCTCGCGGCGTTCTGTTCTTTCTGGGCAGTTTCAGGCGATGCATGGGCCCGGGAGATCAGGACCAATTCCATCAGCATTCCCAACCCGCCAAGCTGGCTGACCGAACGCAAAGTAAACGCGGTCGTTGACCGGATCCAACGCGTGCTCGAATGGGATATCCGAAGAGTCAGCGTACAGTGGTACGCTGACGCGAAACAATTTTCCGATGCCCACGGCTATGGCTCGTCAGTGCTCGCATTCGCGCGGGCGAGCCAGAATGCGATTCATCTCGGACCAAAGGTGACCAGCTCGAATTTTGACGGGATATTCGGTCACGAGCTCGTGCACGTGATTTTGTATCAGAAGTACCACGATGCAATCCCGAAATGGCTCGAAGAGGGCCTTGCCAATCACGCTGCCAAACGCGGAACAGTCGATTACGCCTGGCTTTCCTCGCAAGCTCCACGAAGCGTGAGGAGTCTCGTCCACCCGTTTGATACAAAGCTCTCCGCCCAAAGCGTCTCGGTGGAGGGGTCGAAATACCACTATATGGCATCCCAAGCCTTGGCCGAGATGCTTGCGGCCCGCTGTAATTTGAATGACCTTCTGCAACTCTCCGTGGGGAAGAAATTAGAAACGTATCTATCAACTTTTTGCAGAATTCCGGATGTCGACCAGGCATTCAAAAACTGGCTCAGCTCGAAAAAGCGGTCAAAAGCAGGCCAATAGCCTTTAAAGCGGACCGCAATTCCGCTATTATCAAGAAAACATCAAGGAGGTTTTCCTCATGCTTTCGAAATTGACACTGAATCAGCGCATTCTAGCGATCTGCAGCCTATTTTCCATCATTGTCCTTCTCGTCGGGATCGCTGGGGTCAGCTCTGTCACGCGCGTGTCGAAGGACTATGGCCGTGTGATTTCGGTCACCCTCAGCAAGAAAGCGATCGTGGATGACATGCTCACGCACTTTTTTCAGGTGCGTTTGGCGCTCCGAGGCATCGGCGTCGACAACTTCAGCCGCGAAGAAAAGCAGCGTGAGGCGGCGAACGCGGTGACTGCCATTCATGATTTTATCGAAGCGAAGCAAGCCTATGCAAATTTGGAATCAAGCCCCGGGGAGCGGAAACTCTTGGACGCCATCACTCAGGAATGGCAAACCTACGAAAAAGAAGTCGCGAACAAAAGCGCCGAGCTCGTCCGGAACGAAACGCCCGAAAGCCATGCTCAGCTTGAGGTAGTTCTATTCAAAGTCGCCCCTGGAATAGGACTCAGAGTGGCGGCCGCGATCGAAGCCCTATCGGAGTTCCAGCAGACCGAAGCCAATGAATGGGTGGCTTCGGCCGACAAATCGCGAAAATGGCTCCAGGTCTTCGGGATCATTCTCGTCGTCCTGGCGACCTTGATCGTTATTTTCATCGGCTTCTTTCTTTCAAAAACCTTGACCAACAGCCTTCAGTCCATCCTTGATCGAATGAGCCGAGTCTCGCATGAAGTCAACAATTCCGCGCTGATGGTTTACGATTCAGCGGACACTCTCTCGTCAGGCGTCATCCAACAGAGTGCCTCGCTTCAGCAGACGGCCGCCGCGGGCAACGAACTCTCGGCCATGGTCAAGAACAATGCCGATAACGCCGAAAAAGCCAAGACCGTTTCGGCCCAGAGTGATGAAGCCGCGAAACGCGGCCAGCACGCCGTCGAGGAAACGATCCAAGCCATCCACGAGATCGACGCCACCAATAAAACCATGACCCAGGAAATCGAGAAGAACAACGACGAGATCTCCTCGATCGTCAAGGTGATCGGCGAAATCGGTGAAAAAACAAAGATCATCAACGACATCGTCTTTCAGACCAAACTCCTCTCCTTCAATGCCTCAGTTGAAGCGGCACGGGCCGGCGAACAAGGCAAAGGCTTCGCAGTCGTCGCCGAAGAAGTCGGCAATCTGGCGCAGATGAGCGGAAACGCCGCCAAAGAGATCGCGGACATGCTCCAGGGCAGCATCCAGAAAGTGAATGATATCGTGAATCGTTCGCGAACGAACGTTCAGTCGCTCGTCGTTTCCGGCAAGCAGAAGGTTGAGGCGGGCATTCACGTAGCGCAAAGATGCGGAGGGGTTCTGACCGAAGTCGTTCAGAATGCTTCATCGGTAAAAGGCACGGTCGGAGAAATCGCGGTCGCGACTCGGGAACAGGCGAACGGCCTCGAAGAGATTTCCAAAGCCGTCGGGGAACTTGAAAAAACGAACCAGGAGAACTCCGGTATCGCGCACAGTGTTTCGTCCGCGACGATGGAACTCGCCAAGCAGTCCGATGACCAGCGCGCTTTGATAGGTGAAATGATGCAGATGGTTCATGGCTCCCGGAAGCTGCTCCAGAGCCTCGACTTCGACGCGGCGTTATCCGCTCACCTGAGTTGGAAGTTCCGGCTCGCTAAATACCTCCTGAATCCGAACGGCTCACTGAAGCCCGAAATGGCCGAGAAGGACGACACCTGCATTCTCGGCAAGTGGCTCTCAGGGCAGGGCGCGAAGTATTCAGCCGAGCCGAGCCACCTGGCTCTGCGCCAGGCCCACCATGAATTCCACCAGCTTCTTGGAAAAATCATTCGCGCCGCCGACGCGAATGACAAGGCGGGAGCGCACGATCTGCTCAGCACGCACGGCGAGTTCGGCCGGATTTCCCGCGAATTGGTGGAGGCCGTCAATAAGATGGCTGAAATCGTAGCCAAGGGCTGAAGCGGCTTAAGCGAAGATCGCGGGCGCGGGTTCCCGGGGACAGAAAGCCGCTTTACAAAAGCTTGGAAACGGCTTTTATTGGAATAATGAAAGAATTCCTCAAGAAGATCCCCAAAAGTGATTTACACGTTCACCTCGACGGTTCCGTTCGCGTAGGTACCCTCGCGGAGCTCGCCAAGAAACAGAAGCTGAAACTCCCTTCCTATACGGTTGACGGACTCAACAAGCTTCTGTTCAAGGATCAATACGAAAGCCTGGTGGATTACCTTCAGTGCTTCGGCTCGACGATTCCCATCATGCAAACTCCCGAGAATCTCGAACGGATCAGCTACGAGTTCGCGCAGGACAATATCAACGAAGGAGTCTGCTACGTGGAGGTCCGGTTCGCGCCGCAGTTTCACGTCGGCAAGAACATGGATTTCGAGAAGACGCTTCAAAGCGTCTGTAAGGGCATGGAGCGGGCCCAGAAGGAATACAACAACAACGCCAAGGTGAAATCGGGTGAACTCCCGCCCTTTTATTTCGGAATCATCGTTTGCGCGATGCGCGCCTTCGGAAGGGGCTTTTCGCAGTATTTCGACACATTTCTCGATGCACACGTCTATTCAGAGCCGAAGATGATCCATGCGCTGGCTTCTTACGAACTCGCGAAAGCCTGCGTCCATACGCGTGACAAGCTCGGCATCCCGATCGTTGGCTTCGACCTGGCGGGAGCCGAAGCCGGAAATCCCGCCGAGGACCATAAACCGGCGTACCAGTTCGCGCATAAACACTTCCTGCACGCGACGGTTCACGCGGGCGAAGCCTACGGCCCGGAAAGTATCTTTCAGGCCATCACCGATCTCTATGCCGATCGCGTGGGGCACGGGTACTATCTTTTCGCCGACGACAAGGTCACCGATCCCGAAATCAAAAATCCGAAGGCGTACGTACGGCAGCTCGCTCAGTATATCGCCGATCGCCGGATCACGATCGAGGTCTGCCTGACGAGTAACTTGCAGACGAATCCTTCGATCGGGGACATTTCGAAACACCAGTTCGCGAAAATGCTCGAAGCGAAGTTGAGCACGACTTTATGCACCGATAATCGCACGGTCAGCAAGACTTCGGTGACCAAAGAGATCACCCTGGCCATGAAGAACTTCAACTTGAAAGGGGACGCGCTGAAGGATCTTCTCGTATACGGTTTCAAACGAAGCTTTTTCCCGGGCACCTACGCTGAAAAAAGAAAATACGTCCGCGGGGTCATCGACCGTTACGAACTCGTCGAAAAAGAATACAACAAGAGAGCCGCGGCGAAAAAGAAGGGCTGACGGTCACCGCTCGATGACGGTCGCCGTCGTGTTCTGGCGAAGACCCGCTCGCAGGAAGCCGATCGTAACGCGATCCCCCGCCTTTAGGGTCTTCAGGAATTCCGCATAGCTCTTGAGGTCGCGGATCACCGCCGCATTCATTTCAATAATGACGTCGTCCGCGACCAAACCCGCCTTTGCTGCTGGCGAATCCGGAACTACGCTGGCGACCCGAACTCCTGAACCCGCAAAAGCGAAATCAGGAACCGTCCCCAGGAAGACCTTCCGCGGCTGACCCGGATCATCCGGATTACCCGGAGGACCGGAACCGCCCGGCGCCGTAAGAGGCTCCTTTCTCGTCGCGAGATACTCTGTCGTCTCCTTGACTACCGCGGCGACCTTGAGCATGCCAGCTAAGTCGAGCTTTTCGGAAGTATCGGTGGGTCGATGATAATCGAGATTGGCGCCGGAGAAAAATTGGACGGCGGGAATCCCCGCCTCCTGAAAGCTCCTCTGATCGCTTAAGCCGGGATCCGAAGCCACGGGCTGCATCGGCACCGCGGTAACATAGCCGATTCCGGTGAAAAGTTGCGGCCACTCTCGTGCCGTGCCGACGCCAAAGATCATGAGCTTGTTGGAACCGAGACGCCCGACCGTGTCCAGATTGAGCATCGCGAAAAACTTTTTCGCGCTTCCAGCGGGAGAATAGGCTCGGACAAAATGTCTCGAACCCAGAAGTCCCGCTTCCTCGCCGGTGAAAGCAACGAAAAGCACGTTCCGTTCGGGAAGAACGCCATTCCTGGCCTGCTGCTGAAAGTATCGGGAAACCTCGAGCAGAATCGCCACTCCGCTCGCGTTATCATCGGCGCCGGCATGAATCTTACCTTGATCTCCCTCGTGAACATCCGGCCAGCCCAGGCCCAAGTGATCGTAATGCGCGCCCACTACCAGCGGCTCGAGACCCGGATCGCGGCCAGGAATCATCGCGACGACGTTCGTAAGAGTTCTCCTGCCTTTCGGAGCTCCAAGATCCTCGCTCCAGCTCTGAAAATAACCCTGCTCGCCCGCGGGTCGGAGGCCGGAAGCGCTGAACTGTGAGGCGATGTATTCCGCGATTTCGTCGAGTTCGGGGGTTCCAAGCTCGCGCCCCTTGAAGCGTTCCTGAGTCAGCGCATCAACGGTCGCGCGCAATCGTGATTCCGAAAACATGGCCGGCATCTCAATCAGAGCAGGACGCGGCGCCAGCTTGGCTTTTGGAGCCGTGATGACCGAGCCATCCGGCTGCGAGACCGGAATGGACATGGGAGAATGAATACTGGGCCAGACGCCTTGAAGAACATTCTTGGGTTCGGCGCCTTCGAACACCAGATAGCTATACTTACCGTAATGCGGCAGCTTTCGCGTCAGCCCCTCGACGGCATCCACCGGATCGGCAGCGACCCAGGAAATGACCTGTGCCGGATCTCCGGGATGCCGGGCACTCAGAACAAAACTGTGGTGAGCACGGTCGAACCGGGCCTCGCCGACTCGAATTTCGCGCTCATTAAGGCGAACTCCGTATTCGGCAACAGCTTGCTCCACAATCCCGGCGAAACGACTTTCGGTCCCAAGAATCCAGATCGAACGACCCGCCGGGAGTTCCTGGATCTCGCTGTCCAACTTGATCTCAAACCCCCCGTACTCAGAATCGCTCTGCCAAAATTTCGCGAGTTTGCGATAGGCCTCCTGCACCTGCTCCGGAGCGCCGGAGGGAATAAGGGCGAGAACCTTTTTCGAACCGAACCCCTGAGACAGGGCGGGCGGGATCTCGTAACGGTTCAGCCTGCGAAAAAGATCGAACTCCGGATCGATCTCCAGCCGATAGGGCCGACCGGGAACCTGGATCTTGAGATTGAGAACACGCGAATTCATCAGAACCCGGGTCTGATAGGCCGTGGTTTTGCCTTCAAGCGAAACGGCGATCGGGATTTCCAGGTCGTAAACCGCGCCCGGCTGGAGCTGCTCCACTGCCGCCGTAAGCTCGAATCCCTCGCTCGTCGGATGCGCCACGGCGCCGGACACTTTCAATTCGGGCGCTCCGGTCCAGTTCACCCATTGGTCGAAACTCCGGGAAAGATTCCGGCCGGAAACGGCTTCGAAGGCGCTCTGGAGGTCGCTGAATGTGGCCTTCTGAAATTTCTGCTCCTGATAAAAGCGCTTTACTCCATCCGTGAACATGCGGTCCCCAAGCTCCTGTCGGAGCATGTGGTAGAACATGAGAGCCTTGCCGTATCCGACTGCCTCCGTGGCAGAGCTGAAGCGCTCCTTGAAATCGGCTAGTGGAAAGTCATTCTGCTCGGAAACATAATCCGTGTACTTCTGGAGAGTTGATCGCCTGTACTCGTTGCCTCCGCCCTGCTGCTCCTTGATGAGATGGTCAGCTAAATAGGCGGTCAACCCTTCGCACCAATTCCCGGACTCGTAATTCACGAGAACGCTGTTACCCCACCAGTTGTGCAGAATTTCGTGGGGGTAGGACGAGTTGATGATGAACGGGAACCGGATTATTTTGGGCCCGAGAAGAGTGAAAGATGGCATTCCGTAGCCGGTTTCCCAGAAGTTCTCGACGAGCGCGAACTTGGAATAGGGATATTTGCCGATGAGCTGATCGTACATTTCAATGTAACGGGAAGTAGCGGCCAGATATTTGTTGGCGAGTTCCGGGTCAGGCGTCTGAAGGAAAGCAAACGCTTTCACGTTTCCGAAATCCTGCGCATATTCAATGAACCTCCCGGCGATCAGAAAAATCTCGTCCTGCGCGTCAGAAGAGACCCAGCGAACCCGCGTTCCCGAGGCACTCATCGCATGCTCGGCGCGCTCGCCTTGGCTAACCGCGTCCCAGCTGTTCGGAAGCATGACCTCAAGTGAAAACGTCACCAGCTCATTTTTAAATTGAGGGTACCAGACGCTTGAACCGGCGAGATAGATCCCTTCGTTTGAAATCAACCCCGGGGTAGCGCTGAACCCACGCGCGTACTCCTCTTCAGGCGTCGAAAGAGGATGGTAGATCCTGCCAGAATAGCGGATCTTCAATTCCGTGACCCCGTCCGGAACCTCGACTGTGTAGGTTCTGATCGGCGGCTCTTTTTGTTCGACCGGACCCGGAATAATATGCGCGCCCAAAGTCATCGGCACCGGCTGAAGTCCGTCATGTAAGGCAAAGCGATAATGCGCCCGCCCGGCTGTTCGTGGCAGAGTAACCGTGTCCTGAGCTTCCAAAGTGCGATGATCAGGGCTCAGATTGACCTGAATGTCATGATGAAGAACCTCTGCGTAGCTCGTGTGACAAAGAAAGAACCCAGCCAAGAACGGCAGTAGGAACGAGGATTTCATATCTGATGGGTATAGCCCGCCGCAGCGTGTCGTCAAGAACTAAAAGGCATCAAAAACAGCGAAATCAGCCTTGATCGGCGCCAGCCGCTGAAGCAGGACAAAGCGACTTCACTTTCGCCACGAGCGCATCCCGCTCAAAAGGCTTGACCAGGGCTCCATGAATGTCTTTTCCGATTCGCATGATCAGATTGGGGTTGAGGTTTGCGCTGATCACCAAAACCGGAGTTTGAAAATTGAAAGAGGTTTTATCCTTTCGAATTGAGGAGATAACATCTTCGCCGCTACCCTGTTCCAAAGACATGTCCAACAAAATACAGCTAAACTTCTGATTATTGAGGAGCTGAATGGCGCGAGGGGCTCGGGGTGTTGAAAACACCTGAAATCCCTCGGCGTTCAGCTTCGTGGAAATGACGTCCACGATATCGGCTTCATCTTCGACAATCAAAACCGAGTATTTCTTCTTTGACATGACCAACTCTTCCCTATTCCAGAATGCTACCCAGAATACTCATCGCTCACAACCCTCTTTATTTTTTCTTCATACTTCCACTCAGCCACTCTCATTTTTCGCGAAAAATTTTCTGAAAAAACGAGTTAAATCCGACGATGCCAAAAAAGCCGAGGTGCCCTCCCCAGGGGAGACGAATTAGGCTGCCTCGAACCCATTCTGTACTGAACAAATTCCAATCCTCCCGAGCATTCAGGAAGTCATCGTCAGTGGTCAGAATGCGGACCCTTGATTGACCTTCAGAATCGAGTCGGTTGAACCAATAAGGAAGCGTTTCCTCGTCCGTTCCTCGCTGGGCCAGGATGTCGGGCGTGAAATCCTGTAAAAAGGTCCTGAACCTGAAAGCACGAACCCAACGCTGGTATTCGGCCTCGTTCTCCCGCGAAGGTACTTTATGCGTTCCCCTCACACGGTCGAGAGCGATTGCCGTCGAAATCAGGTCTGCTTGAAACCGCGCGAAGCCGACCAAACCTGGTGAGCAACGGATACTCGCGTCGTCGAGATCGGCTTGCTTACGAGCCGTAACAAAATCGAGTCCGATACGGCTCAGGTTTTGAAACTTTGCACAGAACCGGAAATACCGATTCACCTCCTGATCCATGATCGCATCAAGATGGTCTCGCCCCTTGCTGATCACCACTGGCGGGCTAAGGAGCGTGACGTGGTGATCAAACAACCTGACACGGCTGCGGCCCGCCTTCACATCATCCTGCTCAAGAGCAAGACTCACCGCGGAGAGGAAAGCTCCATAGCTGATCCCCATAAGCTCAGTCCGAAGCACACGGGACGGACCGATTCGATTCTTGATCGTTTGAACAACCTGCAGCACGACCCTCGCCTCGGCATGAATGCTTCCGGGATTGTGCTTAGGCCCTGCATGGATATAGCTTTTTCCGAACGGATTCGGCAGAACCGCGACATCGTACCCGAGACGCGCGAACGTGCCGACGAGCTTCAGGTTACCAAGCCCGCCAGGATCGCTGAAAATTCCCGGCAGGAGTATCAGAAGCGGCGCCCGCTCGCGATTCCGCGCGATCGAAAGCACGACCGGAATACTGCCTCGGGCGAACTCAGGATTTTCCAACTGAAGCAGCTCGTATTCCGGAATCAGGAACGGCCGCAATGTCGCGCGGATATTACCCCAGACTGAAGCGACGTGGCTGTCATTGAATTGTATCGGCTTTTGGCTGAATTTTTCGGCCCAGCTCAGATCGCATTCATCCCACGTCGCGGAGGCGTTCGAGACAAAAAGAAAGAACAGGAAGAAGAGAACCCGTCCGAAAACCGCGGACCTGGCCGAGAAGAACATCGTCCCTCCGGGAGATTTCAACAGGCACGCGGGAAAAATATAGACCGGTCAATTTCCGAACACAATGCGCGCTCAGCTAAGCGCGGCGTTTCAAATCCAAGAACGCAGGAACCAGAGCTTCCCGAGAAGCTTCAAAATTATTTTCGTTGTCCAGGGCGCCACGGCTTCGGGGGCAGGCTCATTGGGATGCGCCGCGATTCTTGGGTCGGTCTTGCTGGTCAGATCGAGAGAGAGCCTGATATCGGATTCAATTTTCTCGATCAAAACCTCGGAGAATGCTTCGGAATCGACCACCGTCACGATCTCGGAATTGATGTCCTCGCTGATCGCGTCCATATTGTAAGTGCCGACGACCGAGACTTTTCGGTCAAACACGAAGACTTTCGAATGGAGCTTCCGGTTTTCGAAAGCATAGATTTTGGCGCGACTCATGTCATGCATCAGTCGCCCCCAGTCATTGATAAAGAAAGCCTGTGTGAACAGGCTATCGGTCGAAAGCGGGCTATTCGTGTGAAAAATCAGGTTCACACCCCGGTCATACGCGCTCTTGAGGGCCGAGTACATTTTCGGAGTCATCACGACATAAGGATTCTGGATATAGATCTCGCGTTCACTTCCGTCGATCAGCTTAATGATATTATCAGTGATCTCGTTTTCGTAAACAGTCGCGGTTATTGAAACCTTATCAAGAACCTTGATCGGTTTGGGCGCGTCAAATGCGAGAAAGTCGAAGCGGCGCGGCTCATAAGCGACGAGGTGAGTCAGTGTCTTTATCTCCTCGTTGTACATATCCGGCCCATCCGGCGCGAACGTGTCTGCCGAGACGGATTCATCAAGCCCGGATTCAGCCAATGCCTTCCGGGCCTTCCACTCCCGGGTAGCTTCGGATTCTGGAACCAAGCCTCCTCCGCTCATCCACTGCTCGATTGCCGCGGCGGCAAAGAGCAAACGCTCGCGTTTTGACGTCCAGTTGCCGAACCAATCCCTGTTCAGACGCCTGTTCCGGGGATGCCCGAATTCCTCCTCAAAAGCATGCTTAAATTGAGCACCGACCTGTTCCCCTTGAAGAACGATATCCGTATCCCGCCACGACCGCGGGTCCTCGGACGCGTCCATAAAGTAATCGCGCCCGATATTCCGGCCCCCGGTGATCGCAAATCGGCCGTCTACGAGTATGAATTTGTCATGGAGCGAAGCCATGAGTTTCTTGGCGCTCCGATCAATCACCCTTCCAGCCTTCAGCATCGGGTTGTAGGCTTTGATTTCGACATTCTCAAAAGAAGCAAGTTCCTCGAGGTAATCCTTGCCGATTCCCGTGAAGTAACTCGTGGCCTTCGCATCGACGATCAATTTGATCCTGACGCCTTCTTCGGCCTTCTTGAGCAGCAAACCGAGAAAGGCTTTTCCAAATACGTCATTGTGCAAAGAATAAAGCGATATATCGATCGTGGATTCTGCTTCTGAAAGAAGCTTCCACCGAACATACCAGGCATCATTGTTATCGACGATTAACTGCGTGGATGCCCTGAAGGCCTTTTTCTCGATTTCCTGAAATTTCGAGATGACGTCGGCGCTGCCTGCCCAAGGAATGGACAACAGAGTCAGGCAAAATAAGGCTGAAAGCGCGCTTTTCAGCGTGACCAGTGGGGGACCTGCTTTTAAGTCCTTTCGGATTCGCATCAGCACCCGAAACTGATACACCGCGTCAAAACCAAAGTAAAGGCCCTTCGGTTAGCTCTTATGCTACGGTAATCATTATTATTTTCAGCCAACCCATGTTACCTTTGCAACATGAAATCTGAACCTTCAAAAGAGAGCTCGTGGTCGATTTTACCGATGACCGAATCTGATGTTGAAGCCTGTGCGGACCTGGTCGGGAGAAGCGAATTTTTCCGAAAGTACGACTTCAGCGCCGAGAGGGCCACCGTTCTCCTCAGGCAGGCACTCGCAGATCCCGGTTCGGACCTCCTGGTTATCAGAAGACCGTCGGGGCAGTCTGGACCGCCACGAGGTTTCGCTTGGTTTATCCGACGAGGCGCTTTTCAGAGGTCCGGATACCTGCGCCTGATCGCCATTTCTCCGGATTCGCGAGGAACAGGAGCTGGCAAAGCGCTCATGACCGCCATTGAATCGAAATACCTTTCGAACAGGGGAATCTTTCTTCTTGTGACCGAAGGCAATACTGCTGCCCGACGTTTCTACGAGTCACTCGGTTACGGGTTTATTGGAACGATTCCGGATTTCGTGAAACGCGGACTGAACGAATGCATCTATTTCAAGGCGGGCTGACCGCCTGACGGAATATGGGTTGCATCCTCTAGAAGAGTTGGAGGACGGAACCCATGCCGAGATCAAAGAAAAAAAGCGCAGCACAAACCAAATCGCGTCAGGCGCGAAGTAAACCGCCCCGCCGCAAGGTTCCGCAAGGATCACCAGGATTGCCGAGCAGCTCGCCGAGTCATCAAGGAGAAATCCTGAAAGACATCCAACCGGTCGAGGGCGGGCGCGAGGAGATCGAAGAAGCGCTCGAGCACGTGGATATGGAGTCCCACCGATCGGCGGCATAAATCAAACGAACAGACGCGAGCGTCATTGTTCGCTCTTCTGAGCGGCGGGCATCGTGGCGATGGCGAATCTGTCTGCCCCCTCTTTTCGCGCTCGATCCATGATCTCGATCGCCGATCCAAGAAAAGTCTCCCGGTCTCCTTCGAGAATGACAAGCCTGGATGAAGTCTTTTCAAAGGCGCTCTTCAAGGATTTTTCGAAGGTCGTGTCTGACAGACTGACAGCCCGTTGATTGATCTGCACCTTGCCGCCCGGAAGCAGCGTGATAATGACGCCTTCTGCCTGACTTTCGGCAATCGAGTGACTCGCCTTCGGGAGATTGACGTTGACGCCCAACTGGGACATCACCGAACTCGTCACCATAAAAATGATCAAAAGAACCAGAAAAATATCCGTGAGCGGAGTGATATTGATTTCGGCCATGATCGCGCCGTCCTCGTGATCGCTCCCGACGGCGTTCTCCCTGGCCATCGCTTTAAGAGACATGCGGTTGCCGCTCATATGCACTACTGGGACTGGGATCGGACTTTGTGTCCTGGAGCATTTCGACCAGCTCTTCCGTATGAACCCTCAGCATCAGGACGAGCGAACTCCAGCGAGTCTGGAAGGCGTTAAAAGCCATGACTGCTATGACGGCGACAACAATTCCAGCCGCGGTCGCGATCAGAGATTCCGAAATTCCAGCCGCCACGACGTTGAAGCCGCCCGACCCGCTTCGTGCCATTTCCTGAAATGAACTCAAAATACCGACCACGGTACCGAAAAGCCCGATGAAGGGACTCGCGCTCCCGATCGTGCCGAGTATCCAGAGATTCTGACGGAGTTCCTGATTCAGCAGCTGCCGACGACGCTCCACGGCTTCCTGCCAACGCATCCTGAGCCGTTCATCCTTGGCATTCAAGCGCTCCAGCGCGACGAGCAGCAGATGGGCCGTCGGAAGATTCGCGTTTCTGTGGCAAAGATTGGCCAGACCGTCCCGCTCCCCCCGAAGAAGCGAGTTCAAAGCTTCAAGATGAAAGCCCTTGAGATCCCGCCCAAGACGGCGGTAACTCCAGAGGCGCTCGAGAACGACCGCCCACGACAGCAGCGAACAAAGAATCAGCGGATACATGGCAAAGCCTCCGCTGGCGATCAGGCTCCAGATATTATGATGTCCCAAGGTCTGCGACATAACGCTTGCAACCGTAGCGAGCCACTCATAGGATGTCAACGCTATGAAAAGACCCACGCTGCTTCGAGCCCTTCTCTTTGTGCCGCTTTGCGCGATCGCGGTTTTTGGCTGTTCTCCGTCCCGCGTCCCTGATTCGAACAAAAGCAAAACGACGCGAGTAGCCGACCTGCGAGTCTTTCGCTTCGATTACAAAACCGCGACCCAGCTCGTCATTGAAGAAGGGGGGAAAGGGGTAAAAGACCCTGAATGGTCCGTTCGCCTGCAAAAGAACGAAAGCGGGAATTGGCAATTCACTTCGGCTCCGGAAGGAACGACCCTGCTGGACCGGCGTGCGGATACGGTTTTAATCGATCACCTCCTCGATACCATCAGCACTGCTCAGAGGGTGACTTCTATTTCCACCGGCACTCCGGAATCGCTCGGGCTCGTGCCCCCACGTTTTGCATTTCGCTGGCTTTCGAAGGCGGGTGAAATGGAACTTCGAATCGGCAATCCTGCCGGAGATGCCACCCAGCACGCCGAAATGCAGGGCCTCGCTTTCGCAAGCGCCCCGCCGAACCCGGAAATCTTCACGATTCGCGGTTCCGTCCTAAAAATGCTGGCGCATATCGCGTCATTTGAAACACTCCGTCAACGCACCTGGGCCACATTTCCGGCTGATGATGTCGATGAACTCGAACTTTTCACCGGTCCGTCTCATCGAAAAACACTCCTCTATGCGCAGCGGGAAGGCGATGTCTGGACGGACCGAAAACACAAGCCGGTTAAAGCTCAAGTGGAACCATTTCTGGAATGGCTGACCACCTTCAAGGTCGCGGAGTTCATCGACGACGAAAAACTCGCCCATAAGCTTGCCGGTTTGCCGGTGGCGTATCACGAGATCCGCCTTACTGATCGTCACGGCAAGGCAACCATCTTCCGTTTGAAAGATCTCCGGGGCAAAAAGACCCAGCCAGAAATCGTCGGAACCCTTTCGACTCGGCCGGGCGCCGTCGCGATTTCGATTCGCGATTACGAACGGATCAAATCGTTCTTCAGCTCGGGCCGCTCAGGCGGCTAACTGTTCGGTCTCTTCGAGAATCGTCGTCGATTTGGTCAGTTCAGCGAGCTCCTTGCTTAAGACCGCCAGCAGGTCACCAAACGAGAGAACGCCAGTCACCTTTCCGTCATCGTCGACAACGGGCATTCTGCGCACCTTTGCGTCGCGCATTTTGGTAATACAGTCAAAAATCCCGTCCTCTTCGTGACAAGTTACGGGCGACTCGGTCATGACGTCCTCAACGATGCAGTCGTTGGGGCTCAGGTCTTCCGCCAAACAGCGCACAACAATATCACGATCCGTAATCATGCCCCCGGGCGTGCCGTCTCTCGTGACGATCGCACTCCCTACGTTCTTCTCTTTCATCAATTTGGCCACGTCGCTGATCCGGGTGTCAGGCTCGACGCTTACAACGTTCCGGTTGACGATATCGCGCAACATATCCGATCTCCTTTTTAACGAGGTAACTGCATCTTACAGACCAGCACGCCCAAGCCCATCCCCCAGCCCAGAATGTGTTATGATGAGCCTGAATGATAACGACCATCCTGTTTGATCTCGACGGAACTCTGATCGACACCGAACCGACCGCCGCAAGAACGGTGACCGACTGTTTCTCGCGATGGGGAACTCGCGTCAGCCACGAGGATGCCGCTCATGTCACCGGCCGGACCTGGGCGAGCGCTCTGGAGTTCCTATATCGCAAATATCCTCCGCCGCTGCCTCTCAAAGACGCGACCGATCTCATCATGCGAGCCTACCGTGAAAATCTCGAAAAAGAATTGATCGTGGTCCCAGGCAGCGTCGACGCCGTCCGCGCGCTTGGCAGGAACCACAGACTCGCCGTTGTTTCGGGCTCAGGTCGGGTTGAGATCCTCTGGGCTCTGACGAAACTCGGGATTCAGGATCAGTTCGAGGTGATTTTGGGCGCCGAGGACTACCCCCGAAGCAAGCCCGAACCGGATGGATACAGAAAAGCCTTGACCCTCTTACGCGCGGACGCAAAACACAGCTTGGTCTTCGAAGACTCGATGGCGGGGATCGCCTCGGCTCGCGCGGCAGGTCTTTGGGTGGTCGCGATTACCGCGACGAATCACTTTCAACAGGACGTCTCGATGGCTCACGAGCAGATTCCGAATCTCACCCCTGTCACGCCGCAATGGATCCGCGAACTATCCCACCGGCTCGGCCTGGGCTGTTGATGCCCTGCTTCAATGTGGATTCGCCCACTTCTCCCCTCGCGAATCTCAAAAAGCTGTGTAATTGTATCAAAATAGGACGTCGGTCAACAGATTCTCAAAGGAGAGATAAACGTAATGAAACTCGCAAAATTTTATTTCACTGCAATCGCAGTCACACTCGTCTTAGTTTTAAGTTCATGCACCAAAAAGGAACCTGCTCAACCGCCCCAACAGCAAGGTTCACCTGGAGCTACTCAGGAAGCAACTGAACTTAAAATCGAAGACATGAAGGCCGGCACTGGGAAGGAAGCCAAAGCAGGATCTATGGTCACGGTGCACTACACCGGCTGGCTCACCAGCGGGCAGAAATTCGATTCATCGTTGGATCGCGGACAGCCCTTCAAATTCAGTTTGGGCGCTGGCCAGGTGATCCCGGGCTGGGATAAAGGCGTGACGGGAATGAAAGTTGGCGGCAAGCGCAAGCTCACGATTCCTCCTCAGCTCGGCTACGGTGAACGAGGCGCGGCTGGAGTGATTCCGCCCAATGCGACGCTCGTATTTGAAGTTGAACTCCTGAACGTAGAAACAGCAGGCAAATAGAGGTTTTAAATGGAAGAAACAAACGAAAATCCAGGCACCGCGACCAAAGAAGTTCTGGTTGTCGCGTCAAAAGTCAAAAACTATATCAAGACCAGTTCCGGTTTGAATACCTCCAGCGCGGTAATGGAGGTTCTCTCCGATAAGGTCCGCCAACTCTGCAACGAAGCAATCGAAAGAGCGAAGCAAGACGGTCGGAAAACCGTCATGGATCGCGATTTCGGCGTCGAAGCACAGCAGTAATTTTTTTGTTCCAAAGCCCCGGCCGATCATTCTCCCTGAATGACTCGGACCGGGGTTTTTTTATCCCGAATCAGCTTTTCACTTTCGTGACAGCCTGGGCACGCCGGAGCTGTTGAACGGCCAAAGCCACCCCCAGCAAAGCGAGCTGAACTCCGACGAAAGCTCCGACCATGGCCGCGCCTCCGCTCGAAAAGCCATAGGAATGCAAACCGGCGGCGAGAATGAAATTCACCCCGTACCAGGCCATCACGACAAGCAGATAGCCCACCGGCGAAGCGGCAAGAATGCCGAAGCCATTGAGCCATCCGAGATACTTGGCGTGAAGAATCGAAAGATATCCCAGGTCAGCGATAAGCGACCAGGTTTCCTTCGGATCCCAGCCCCAAAAGCGGCCCCAGGAATAGTCAGCCCAGATCCCCCCGAGAATGATCCCGGCCGTCAGGAAAAAGACTCCGATCTGGATCACCCGATAGGTCAGGTTTCCATACTCTTTATAAAAAGCTTCGTCCGCTTGCAGCGCCTGCGACGATCGCGAACCCCGCAAACCCGAGATGATCCCACGAATCAGGGCGACATTGCCGATCAGCATCGCTATCGTGAAGGCGGCATACGAAATCGTGATGGTCAGGACATGGATGGTGAGCCAGAAATTATTTCTAAGCACCGCGACAATCGGATCCATGTCGGGACTGAGGACGAGCGGCAGGTTTTCCGTCAAAAGCAGCGTTGCCGCGGCTCCGATCAGGACTCCGCCCATCACAGCGTAGTTGCGATACGCCAAAAACAGGAACGCGCCGAAGAGCACCAACCCGAAGGCGACCCAAACCATCGTTCCGTACATATTCGTGACCGGCGCGAACCCGGTGATCACAACTCGCACGGCAAAACCAGCGATATGGGCCATGAGAGGGATTGCGGTCATTCCCAGAACGGTTTTCAGGCCGAGCCGCTTGCGCACATGCGGGATGATCAGGGCAATTCCCAGGAGGAGATATGCGATCGCGGTCCAGAAAAAGATATGAGCATGGTTGTACCAAACCTCAAGGCCGAGCTTCCCGAGGTTTTTGCTGAACAGTTCGGGCATCGGCTGTACCTTCGCGGCGGCCAGGAATGCGGCGGCGCTCTGCCTCGCCAGGGTCTCATCCCCCGCTGAGAGCGCATGGAGATACTGTTGGGCCTGCTCAATCACCGGGGAACCCGCCAGGGAATCCGCCATGGAACCTGATCGACGATGTTCGGCGGCTCCGGGGAAAGTCAAACCATCCGTCAAATGGCGTCCCGAAATCACCCCTCGGCTGAGCCAGACCTGCTGCATCAATTCAAGAGTTGCCTTGTCGCGGGCGGAAAGCCTCGCATTCCGTTCCTGTCTCATCAATGCGGGCTTGGCCAATTCCTCAAGTCGGCTCGATTCGAGTTCCTGGAGGGAATAGTGCCGACGGGCTTTGGAGAGGCCAAGCTCGGTACGAAGCTCTGGATCACGAACGTTGACGATCTCCGCCTGTTGCGCGACATCAGAGGTCATCAATGCAAGATAAATCTGACCGGCATCCATTCCCGACATCGAGTATTTTCCGGTCAAAAAGACGATTGTTTCGCGGGCAAAACTGTCGAAGGGCTTAACTCGCCCCCTGCTCTGCACCGGGACTCCCGCCACGGCAGCCGAATCGATTTTGGCGGCGAACGCTTTGAATCTGGCTGAAGCCTCGCTGGCGGAGAGGGCCGTCGAGCCGGGCTGTTCCGCCTGAGCGAAAGGCAGTCCTCCCGCAAACAACAAAATTCCAACGCAAGCCGGAAAGAACTTTTTCATGCGGTCCCCTTTAGGTGCTTCTTTTTGTACCACTCACTTTTCATAATCGAAAAAATCATGATGCCGACGCAAAGTATCAGGCTGCCGGCGTACTTTACCGGACGGCCCGGGTCCTTGTTCACGGAAAAAATGGAGGCCGAGGGCCCGCCCTGCCCAAGCTCGTAGCTCGACTGATAAAGCGTGTAACCGAGAAATTTGAGAGGCTCGTTCATCGATATCAATATCGGCTCACCCTCTCCATTCACCCGGACCGTACTTTGAAAGCTCATCGGCATCTCAGACCCCGGGTAATCGATTTTCTCGAATTTCTCCAAGGAGAGGGAAAACGGCAGATCCAATCTGCGCGAGCCGTAGTGCAGGTCATACGTGTTCTGTCCCGCCTGCAAAGTTTTGAAGTCGCCCTCAACGAGCCAAATTCCCGCATTCTCTGGCGAGTCGGACGACTCAGGCCTGACGAAAATCGCGCTCTCGGGCAGCGACGCGCCGGGCGCAATCTCAATCGGCTGGACGCTGTTCGTCAAGATCGCACGTGGTATGATCGAATCGACCGAAATCTTGATCCCGCTGTGCCCGCCTTGCGGCATCCAGGGGGTTTCGATGGTTTCACCGGTTTTGGCTGCTTTGGAAAAAATACGCTTTCCATCTTTAAGCAGGGCCAGGGTCACGCGGCCCGGATCTTGGGAAGACGCGCGAAATTCGATCTGCGTTTCGGATACGGCCGCTTGTGCCTCGGACAGCTCGTTTCCCGGAACATACTGGAACAGAACCCCCAGACTGGCTCCGCCATTCAGCGAAAAATCGGGATAATTGGCGAACGAGATCTCGCGCACGGGTTTGCCGTCCCGGCCTTGCTGGAGCCTCAGCTCAATCGCGGGATTGACCCCCTTGCCGCCTTGATCCACGAGTTTGTTTTCAGCAACGACGGCCTGTTGGTAGGTCTTCACGAGAGAGATGGTCACCCCCTTTACGGAACGCGACTTCTTCTTCAAATCGGAAAGGCTGATTTTGGCAAGCTCCGCCCCCGATGTGTCCTTTACGATTAAAAGAGCGCCGCTCCCGCCACGCTGCGCAACCTTCGGCGCTACTCCATGGTCTACTCGTTTATTCACGATCTTTGAATTCGGAGCGCCGTCCGAGCCGTCAACAACGAGCCGGAACAGGGTCGGTCCCATCTGTCCCTCGGGTCGATCCTTGGAATGGAGCCAATCACCCGCCGGACCGAACATCGAACCTTTGAGTGAAAAATTGAGGGCAACATCAGGGATATCGGAACCGGCGGGAGCACTCGTATAAGACTGTTCCCGGAACACAAACGGGAGAAACTTTTCGATGACGAGGCCTGCTTTTTTCAAACCCGAAAAATGGAGCCCCGAACCGGTGCGCATGTCGAGCCCACGTTTGATCGGGTAACTCGCGACAGTATGCTGTTTGAGATCGCCGACTTCGAGTGTCAGCTCGGGCAAAACGACGCGATTGCCCGACTGCCCCTCGACGATTCGGAGCTGGCCATCGATGCCGTACCGCCCGGTGATCATCCCCCCCGCCAAAAGCGCGAGAAGACCGATGTGAGTGATAACAAACCCGGTGTGCTTCTTCTTGAACGGGAACCGCGCAAGAGTCGCGAAAAGAATATTGATCCAAAGCAGAACCATCAAAGCCTCAAACCAGCTGCTCCGATAGACCAATATCCCGGCCAATTGTGCATTATAGCGGCTCTCGACGACCGTTCCGATCGCCACGATCACCGCAAGTCCCAGCATCAGGGGAACCGCCATTTTCACCGAAGCCATAAACTGAAAAACGCGGTTCTTTTTCGCCAGCTCCAGGAATTTCATTTCGGGCATGTCGTACCTCGTGAGACAAGTCGGACCTTAGAGATCGTATATCCATGATCCTTCATGTTAAGGTCAATGGAAAAGATTTCCGAAAAATTTTGCGGGCGGTCAAATTCAATCTCCGTTAAACTGCAGGAAATCCTGACTACTGAGAAAGAGATGAATCAATGAGTACGTTTCAAACCGTCGTCTACAGTGTCATTCATGGTTTCACTGAATTTCTACCGATCAGCTCAAGCGCCCATCACGCCCTGGTTCCCTACATCATCGGTTGGCAAGCCCCGGAAGGCGCGTTCGCCGGAGCTTTGACACTGGGCGCTTTCTTAGCACTGTTGGTCTACTTTCGCCATGACTGGGCAGCGATGACCTCTTCTTTTCTACAGGTCATCATTTTTCGCAAGCGGCCGATGATGATCGACGAACGGATGCCGATCTTCATCATCCTCACGAGTTTGCCGGTTGCAGTCGCCTGGTATTATCTCCGTGTCCCCATTTCGGAGATTGCCTGGAATCCGATTTTGATTTCGGCGAGCCTTGCGATTTTCAGCCTTCCGCTTTGGTTCGCCGATTCTTTCAGCAGAAAGAACAAGTCGATGTCAGACTGGAACAGCCTTGATGCCCTGCTCGTCGGCATTGCCCAGATCGCTCTACTCATCCCCGGATGCGGCCTCCAAGTCGGAACCCTGATCGGGGCGCTCGGTCGCAATTATAACCGCGAGGCTGCCGCAAAATTCGCCTTTTTCGCGGCTCTCCCGGTCCTGGCCGGAAGCACGGCCGTTCACCTTCGCGGCCTCGATTTGCATGCTTCTCAACCGATGCCGGACCTGAGCTGGCTCTCCTTCACAATGGCCGTCATCGTGACCTTTTTTTCAGGTCTGCTCGCGATCGGCGGCTTCATGCGAAATGTCCAGAGTAAAGGTTTTACGCAGTACCTGCTCTACCGGTTTGTTTTCGCGGCAGCCGTAGGCGTGATTTTTTGGGTTCGATCCAGCGCTGGATGATTCGAAAAGTTCAGGTGGTGCGGCCAGATGTCGCATCAGTCGCTTTACGATTCGTGTCGTAATCGACCATTTCTTTGAGTTCTTTCCCGACCTTGAAAAAAGGAACTCGCTTCGGGGGCACTTGCACGATCTGTCCCGTTTTCGGATTGCGGCCCTGATAGCTGCCATAACTGCGGTTGACAAACGAACCAAAACCGCGAATTTCGATGCGGTCATCCCGTTTCAATGCATCCCCCATCATATCAAAAACCATGTTGCAAACGAGCTCCGCCTGCTTGTGCTGGAGATGGGCTTTTTCCGCGATGATATTGATGAGATCGGCTTTTGTCATATCAACCTTCCTGTCTTATCTACTACGCTAAATCAAGTTGCGGCTTTTGCAAGGATTTTTGTCGAATCATTGCCATTTAATCAGCGTTAGAATGATTTCAAAAGCAATCAGGAGAATAATGATCAATTCCAGTAAAGTTTCGCGTTTCGATTTTGAAAGATCGACGATCACATCGACGCTTTCCTGGATTATTTTGATCTTGTATTCAAGAGCTCGGTAGCGGGTATCCACTTCCATCATCAACTTCATGTCTTGATGAAGCTTATCGAGCTCGACATTTTCCCACGTCTCGTCCGGCGAGTCGACAATGTAGAGGTTGGAAATGATCGACTGTTTCGTATCGAGGCAAAGGCCAATGAACTTAATCAAGTCCTCGCTGCTTTCGAGCATCCGCCCCTGGTGTTGAAGCTTCTTCGAAAAGCGATTCGTCTTCTCCAGCAAGTTCTCGATCAAAACTTCGTAATACTCAAGCGCGGTGCTTTCAGCCAACAACATACAGGCGATCTTGATGATCTCGTGCGAGAGTGCCGGCGCCACGATTCGATCGAAGTAAACCTTCGTGCCGGCACCCGGGCTCCCCGAAACTGAAGCGGTTGCTGCCGCCGGTTCAGGAACTTCCAAAAAGAAAACATCCGTCGCAAGACCCTGGTCGGAGGGAATCCGATACTCCTGAATCGAACTCAGTTCGCGCTCCTGAAGCTCATCGGCAACATTGAAAAATACGACGGACCCGTAATTGTAAACAAAGAGGTAAGAATCCTCGGCATACCGAACGATCATTTCGTAATTGGAAAATTCCAGAGGCTGCTTCGTGAAACGTTCGCGTAAGTCCTTCAACCGAAGCTTCTCGGCTACATGGAAAGCTTTTATCCGATAAAGTTGCGGACGAGCAGTGGGGAGCGACATTCCTTTAGTTTAACAGAATTTCTTTTTTTGGGCTTGACTCTAATTCGCCTTCTCAAAAGTTTTTGCGGATTGACTTCGCCATGCTGACAAATTAAATGATCACCTTCCTTGGAGGAAAATCGATGAACAAGACCCAATTGGTAGATGGCGTTGCAAAGCAGACGAACCTGACCAAAACGAACGTTGAAGAAATCCTGAACACCACGATCGAACTCATAAAGAAAAGCGTCAAGAAAGGCGACGACGTAACTCTCGTCGGGTTCGGCACTTTCACGAAATCAAAGCGTAAGGCCCGCACGGGACGTAACCCTCAGACCGGCAAGGAAATCAAGATTCCGGCCATGACGGTTCCTCGTTTCCGCCCCGGCAAAGAATTCAAAGATAGCGTACGCTAATCCGGACTTGAGGTATTCTCGAAGGCAGGCCGCTTGGCCTGCCTTTTTTTTTGCGCTCAGGGCGCGACCGTCTTCAGCAAATTCATTGCGTGTAGTTTTCGTCCTGAATCTCAAAATCGTGGAGATGATTCGAAAGAGGCTCTTCCTTGACCGCCATTTCTATGACTCTTGCTTGTGCCGGCCCGATTCGACACCACGCCACCATCGCGAGGACGGCGTCCTCTTCGCCCGCGAATACCGCTTCAACGCGACCATCCGGAAGATTTCGGACGTAACCGCGAAGCGACGAATAGCGCTGTGCCTGACGAAAGGTCGCGGCCCGAAAACCAACACCTTGAACGAGGCCGGAAAGAATTACCCGCCGCTGGATCATGAAACAATTTTAAGGCGAGCGGCAACGCACATGCAAGCCAGTTCTTGCTGTCCGAGACCAAACCATGTGAAACTTGAGGTGACTTGAGGAACTTGAGATAAAATGACCGATTCATTCTGGCGAAAGTGCACGACCTGCAAGAAGCCGATCCCGTTCGGACAGAAATACTGGATCTGCAGCGTTTCGACGTGCAATCGAGCTCGTACCGATCTCGTCTTTTGCAATCTGAGTTGCTTCGACGCTCACGTTCCTGTCATGAACCACCGGGATGCCGGCGCTTTCGAAAAACGCGCGCCGGCGCAAGGGCAAGCGGTACCGACCGTGGCCGCGCAAAACGCCCAGGTACCCGCGGAGCAGCAGCCGAGGCAAGCGCGGCAAGCCCCTCAGGAGCGGCTGGAAGAAGCCGCTGAAATTTTGGTCGTCGTTTCAAAGGTGAAGCAATACATTCGTAGCCATTCTGGCGGTTCTCAAATGAACACTTCCGAGGCCGTGATGGAAGTGCTCTCGACAAAAATTCGCGGCTACCTCGACGACGCGATCCGAAGCGCCGTCCAAAACGGACGTAAAACCGTTCTCGACAGGGACCTTCCATGAAAACCACGAAATCCATTTTTTACGCATTCACCGCCCTCATGCTTTATAGTTTTGCCCAGAGTCCCGGAGCGGCGGCGGCCCCGATCACCCTGGGAATCGAGCCGATCATCGGCTACGAGCGCGTGCAAAAACTCCAGCCGACCCAACATATGACAAACCGGCTGATGTACGGCGCCCGGATCACGGCGGGCATCCCTCTCGTGGCGGCCGAGGCGGAGGTGACGCGCGGGGACGACACCGAGAACTTCCCGGCCCAGGATCTCACCATTCAGGATACCGATGACAAGGTCAAACTCGGCTTGCGAAGTTCCTTGCGCCTCAGCTCCCTTTTGTCATTTCAGGCGCGCGCGGGCGGCCAGGCCAAGCGGAATACGCACGAGGTGACGACAGCCGGCCAGACCGAAAAGACCGTGGGCGCGATCGTCTATAAACCATATGCCGGTCTCGGATTAACCAGTCGTCTAGGACATCTTTTCGCGCTTTCGGGCGGAGTGACCGTCGTATTCAACGACTTTCCGCGAATGGCGGGCAACGAGTACCAGACGACCCTTGGCTTTAACATCAAGATTTAGCGTCGTCTCGGACGAGGGGGACGAGTGGCTCAGGAGTTGCTCGTAGTAAAGCAACTTCTCATGGCACAGCCTTTCCGGACAATCAGCCCGCCCGACCAACGTTTCCCGCCCGAGCGTGACCCTCGTTTAGGGCACTATTTCAGAACCCGTGAATATACCGAGCGGCTCTGTGAACCTCTGATCACCGAGGATTTCGGCATCCAAAGCATGAACGAAGTCAGTCCTCCCAAGTGGCACTTGGCCCACAGCACCTGGTTTTTCGAAAATTTCGTTTTAGCAAAGTATTCGTCCCCATTCCGTCCCTTTCACCCGCGCTTCAGGGACCTGTTCGAGAGTCATCGCCTGCCTCACCCGGGTTTCTGGTCAAGACCGAGCGTCGAGGATATCTTCCTCTACAGAGCGCATGTCGATGCCGAAATCAGCGCCCTGTACGGGAGCTCCACGTCCGACCAGCAAACAGAACTCGAGATCCTCCTCGCGCTCGGGCTGGAACATGAAAGGGCACATCAGGAGTTCCTGCTCTGCGATATCAAGCATATCTTCTGGTCCAATCCGCTGCGACCGAGCTATGCTTCATCAGCCCCCATCAGCGCTCTCCGCGAAGCGCCTCGTGAAGCTTGGTTCGATTTCGCCGGTGGGCTGAAGGAAATCGGCAGTCGCGAGGCATTTTCACCAGCCGCCGCAGCCGAAACACCGCGCCATATCAGTTACCTGAATGACTTCAGATTACATTCCCGCCTGATCACGAACGCCGAATACCTCGAATTCCTCGAAAGCGGCGGTTATCAAGAACCATCCTGGTGGCTCGCGGATGGCTGGGCTGCCGTCGTGAAACACGGCTGGACAGCTCCCCTTTATTGGGAACGTTCAGATAGCGATTGGTGGGTAATGACGCTTTCGGGCCTGAGCCCGCTTCTCGTTGCGGAGCCGGTTTCGCACGTGAGCTACTACGAGGCCGACGCTTTCGCGCGATGGCGTTGTTCGCGCCTGCCGACGGAAGTGGAATGGGAAGTCGCCGTCGAGGCCTCCGGCGCGAAAGTCGACGACGGAAACTTTCTTGAAAACGAAAGGTTTCACCCCTTTGCCTGCGACCCTGAGCAGCACACGCTCGGCCCCATGCAGTTTTACGGTGATCTTTGGGAGTGGACAGCGAGCAGCTTTCTTCCCTACCCCGGCTTCGTGCGACCACAGACCGATTCGGGAGACTACGAGAGTTCTTTGATGTGCAATCGAATGGTCTTACGCGGAGGCTCCTGCGTTTCCCCGCGCGCCCTCCTCCGCCCCAGCTACAGGCACCATCTCTCACCGGAGAGCCGATGGCAATTCACCGGAATCAGGCTCGCCAGGGACGTAAAGCCGTTTCCAACTGTCTAGGCCGCGGGGGCTCAGGCGCCCGTGCTAACACGATCCGCTTAGAACCAGAGCTCGAGGCCCGTCGAGACCGTGAAAGCGTACTGCGACGTCACTCCATAATGAGCGACCGGCTCCGAATAAAAAATGTTCGAAGCGATCAGCTTCAATCTCGGGACACCGAACATGCCCTTACCCAAGCCATATTCGACCATCGGAGAGATCTGGACAAAGTTCACGTCCCTTCCGAGGGTCATCTTCTTCAGGTACTGAACGACGTCGACTTCAACCCCCGGCCGAAGATGATTGCTGATGTTATAAAGACCGCGAACGGCCGCTGAAAAGCTGGTTCCCATGTCCGTGTCACGAGGCTTCAAGGCCCGAAGCATGGCGGCATAGAGTACACCAAAATTGGATGGGAACTCGTTTACCCCACCTAAAGCAATATGAGCCGCGTTCGAGCCCTCGCGCGAGATCAGCCCGGGTTGGGTCGGGACCGCCGCGAAGGGCGCATCGATGCCGCCCATAACATCACCATGCCCATAATTAAAGAAACCGTTGGCGCCGTTCCAGAGCGGATACTGAAAGCCCGCCATGATGCCGGTGACCGATGGAATGTTCAAAGGAGTCGAAGCGCCATTGATGGTCGCGGTGGTGTTCGCACTCGGGATGTAATGAAGCTCGAGGTTGGTTTTTATCTTCCGGTCACGGTGTGGAACGATCACCTTATTGATCAGCATGTAACGCTGCGTGCCGGGTGCAAGACTATCCGAGGCTAAGCCAGTCGCCAGAGCGTAAGTCGAACCCCTGCGCGCGCCCAAGGCGAATTCAACCGTGGTATCTCCGCAATAAGCGATCCCGCCGCCCAACAAGTTCTGGTTATCCAGAACCCAGGTATCGAAGAGGTGGATATCGTTATCGCCCCGGTACATTCGCGAGCCGAACCAGGCCTGGAGCTTCGGATTTCCGGGCAAGTGATCGATCTGATAGAAAAGATCGCGAATCGCATAGCCGGCCGTTTCAGGCCACACGTTCGTGTAGGCGAACGATTCTCCTCCTTGCGCTACGGTGAACCGAAACCAGGACGTATCGGCCCATGCCGTCTTGGCCGAGAGCTCAAAATATTGCCCTTCCAGCAAGCGGCCGTGAATGGCGAAACCACCGGTTTCGTCGATCCGTTCGCCAGCAAGACCTCCCCGTCCCGTCTGGAAATTGGTCCGAACGTACGCATTAAACGCAAACGTCTGCTTGTTCTCATCCTGGGCCCAGACTTGACTCGCGACGACCGAAGTGATGATCGAAACAAGCCCCACCAGAGCCGTGCATGATTTCCTCATCTTTTCCCTCTCTTTTTTGGTCTTTTTTGGCGCTATCTCTCTCAGAACCGACACGGGAGGACTCATCTCAATCATGGAGCTGCCTGTCAAGCCCGCGACTCAAGGCCCGGCGAAAAGCAAAAATACGCCGATAACCGGGTTCTGGCGTGCTCATTCAAAAAAAATCGTCATTTTTCGCGATAAAAAGCTTGAAGAAAGTTTGACGAGCGGCAATGATGCGTTCCTTGGAGGAAATTCAATGGCAAAGAAAACTAAGTTCAACTTGATCACTCAGCTTCACGAAGGCATTTTGAAGACCGCTCAGGCGACTCGTACGGGCACGGTGCGCATTAAACGCTCCGACCTGAAGAACCTGATCGAAACGACTTTCATCGACGCGGCGAAAATCGCTGCGAAAGGTGAGCGCGTTCGTTTTCCGGTCATCGGCGCCCTCGTTCGCAAAGAAGTTGCGGCGAAGAAAGGTGGCGTGAAAACCACGAATCCTTTCACTGGTGAACCCATGGTGACGAAGTCCCGCCCGGCGACCAAAAAGCCGCGCTGGTCGTTCCCGAAGTCCCTGAAGGAAACCTTCGCTAACAAGCGCAATTGGTAATCTGATCAGGTTGTCAGTTCAAAGGGGCGGCTCGAAAGAGCTTGCCCCTTTTTTTTTGCCCTGAGGTCAAGTCCAGGCAGGCTCAAGAAGCGAGACGACGTTCCTTGGGTTTTGTCAAAAAACCGACCTGGCACTCCTTGCTGCAAAAGAAGAAGGTGTCGTCCCCCCTGAAAAGCATGTGTTTGGATTCACGCCGCTCGATTTCCTTCTGACAAGTCGGACATGTCACTTTTTGGCCAGCTTCGTCCGGTTTAATGTCCGCGCCTACCTGGGTCACATTTACACGATGGGCCATGTTTTATCTCCCCGCACTGAAAGCCTGAACGAGTTGTCCTGAACGAGTTGCAAAGAATGTGCTTCAAACGGCGGCATTCAGGCTTCTTCGAGAGCCCGAACTTCGATATCCGTCTGGCGCAAACGAATCGCCAACGTGAATGCAAGGCGTGAGAACACCATCCCGCCCAGAGCGGGATCATCGGCCGCTAACCGGTCAAATTTAGTCCGGGAAAGAACGAAAAGTTTCAACTCCGTCAGTGCCACGGCATTCGCCGAACGCGCTCCCTGATCGAGAAATGACATGTCCCCGAAGAAGTCCCCTTTCGCGAAGGTCGCGAGATGGTGGGTTTTGCCGCCTCCGAGCGGAAGCTCGATTCGGGCCGTTCCATTTCGAATCAAAAAGAGCTCGTCCCCGCGGTCGCCTTGCGAAAAGACTTTTTCTTGCGGTGCAATGGTGCGTTCAGGAACGCTGGGCGCGAGCTTCGCGATCTCTTCCGGCGGGAGCCCCCGGAAGAGATCGATCTCATGAAGCGCGAGCGGAAGATCGTCTCCACCGGCAAGAAAGGGCTCTCCTGAAAGGATCTGCTCTTCCGTCCACTCCAGTGCATGATCGAGAGTCGGGAAGATTTTTACTTTTCGGGTCGGACGAACAAGGCCGACCTGGTCAAAATAGGCGTGAAGATCCTTCCCCGTGGGCAGATTGGCCGGAAGTCCGGTGAAGATCAGAACGCCGTCACGCTCCGCGATTTGGGCCTCGATCTGTTCCAGCATGTGTGCGGCCGTGAAATCAACGGAATGTATCCGGCGCATATCAAGGACAATGTATCTGCTCTTCGCGAGATGCGGTTCGAGCTCATTGAAGAGCTGGTCCGTTGTTCCGAAGAAGAGCGAACCCTGCAGCTCGAAAATCGCGGTCTGAGCGCCTTTGACCTCCAGGACAGCCGCTTCGGTCGGCAGGCGCCGCTTCTTCGAAAATACCTGGTTACCGAAAACACGACGGCGGACCACCGAACCTCGAACCTGATCGCGAACGAAAAGAAAAATCGCCAGCGCGAGTCCCACTCCCGCAGCCGCGATCAGATTGAAAAGCACCGCCGTGAAGACAACCGCGGCCACGACCAGGAAATCGAGAACGGTCGATTTCTGCCTGAGCAGCTTCAACGTGTTGCGATCGACCATTCGGAAGGCGACCACGATCAGAATGCCCGCGAGTGCCGAGACGGGAACCCAGGCGACGAGATTTCCAAGAAGCAGAAAGGCAAGTAACGCGAATACTCCGGCAAAAATCCCGGATGCCCGGCCCTGCCCGCCACTGCTTAAGTTGACGAGGGTCGCTCCCATCGTCCCGGCGCCTGGCAAACCACCGACGAAAGCCGAACTGAGGTTCGCCAGCCCTTGCCCGATCAATTCGCGGTTGGAATTGTGTCGGCTCCGGGTAAGCGCGTCCAGGACGACGCAGGTTTTTAAAGTGTCGATCGAAAGAAGAACCGCAAGCGTCAGACCGGGTACGAAAATCATCCGGAGATTCTCGGGACCGAAGAGAACGTTCAGATCCGGAATGGACGACCATCGCGCATAGATGGATTGAAGGACGCTCACGCCCCCCGCTCCGGTCAGGACGTCCTCTGTCGCGCCCTGGCCGCCAATCGGGCCGATCACGAGGGAATTGCCGATGACCGTGCCGAGTTCGGGGTAGACGAACGTAAATCCGAAATAGGCCAAAATACCGCCGCCTAAAGCAATGATAGGGGCGGGAATCGCGCGAGTGATTTTGGGCGCCAGAACCATGACCAGAATCGTGCAGCAGCCGACCGACAGAGCCGGAATATTCCAGACCCCCGGATTCAGAATCGCCGAGAACTGATCTCCGCCCTTGGGCAGGCCGAGGAGCTTCGGCACCTGACCGATGAAAATGAGAACTCCGACGCCGCTCAAATAGCCGGCAACGACGGGATAGGGAATGTACTTGATCAAACGCCCGCCGCCCAATAAGCCAAAAATGAACTGCAGCGTGCCAGACAAAAGTGCAACAAAGGTGATCGTAAGGGCGATCAGCTCCGGACGCGGTCCGAGAGGGCCCTTGATCAGCTCCGTTCCCAGTGCTGCCAGAACAGCCGCGGCCGGGGCACACGGGGCGGAAATCAGGCGCGGCGTCCCGCCCAGTACCGGAGCGATGACCCCCATGGCCACCGTCCCGAGAATCCCGGCAATCGCGCCGCTCGCGGCCAGGGATCCCCCCAGAGGCGAAAAGACCAGCAGACCGAAGGCTATCGCGGAGGGCAGCGCCACGAGCATCGCCGCGAGTCCTCCGAAGACATCGCCGATGTTTGCTTTGAGATAAGCTTTGACGAGGGCCAAAGACGACGACGGCACATCCAAATTTTGCATAGAATGACAATTCTATCTTGACCTTCGCGGAGTGGAAATCTTTTCGTGCTCGTGAGATAGCCCCTATGACGGCACGACGACGAACAAAGGGGTAATGACGATGGCCAAAACACTAGAGGATTTCAATCGGGAATATCTCTCGGTTCATACCAAAAAAGAGAACTTATTCTGGACCACCTACATGGGAGTGGAAAAGGACGGCAATCTCTTCGCAAAAGCCGAAACCGAGTTCAAGAGTTACATTTCCGACCCGAAACACCTCGCCGAAGTCCGTGATGCCCAGCAGGCAGAAGATCTTTCGCCCGAAACCCGTGCAGCGCTCAAAGGCTGGCTGGCTTTCTTCGATTCGCACGCGATTGAAAGCGAATCAGCACGAACCCTCCAGAAAGAGCTGATCGAGCTTGAAAGCGCGATTTTCCAGAAACGGGCAAAGCTTCAGCTTTTTTACAAAAACAAAGACGGGCAGGATACCCAAGGCTCCACGAACGTACTCTCGACGAATCTCGCCGCTTCAGACAACGAAAACGTCCGCAAGACGTCTCACGAGGCCCTCCTCAGGCTCGAACAGTGGGTCCTTTCAAATGGCTTTATCGAACTCGTGAAAAAGCGAAACCAATTCGCGCAAGCCCTCGGATATCAAAACTACTTCGAATACCGGGTTCAGAAGAACGAGCGAATGACCAGGGAAGAGCTTTTCTCGATTCTTAACGAATTCGAAGCTCTGACAAGAGAGACCTGCCTCAAGCACCTCGAACACCTCGCCCGCGAAAAAGGCAAACACTCCATCCTCGGGCATAACTTGAAATTCGCGGCCGCCGGGGATGCCGAGAAACAGCTGAACCCCTACTTTCGGTTCGAAAAGTCCCTTGAGATCTGGATGCGAAGCTTTGCCCGCCTCGGAATCGGCTACCGCGGAGCCACCCTTCACCTTGATCTCTTCGACCGCCCGGGCAAGTACGAAAACGGCTTCATGCACGGCCCGGGGCCTTGCTTCTATGACAAGGATCGGTGGCAACCCGCCCGGATCAACTTCACCAGCAACGCCACACCCACTCAGATCGGAAGCGGCCGTAAGGCCCTGCTCACGCTCTTTCACGAAGGCGGACATGCAGCCCATTTTTCGAACATCACAAAAAATGCACCCTGTTTTTCGCAAGAATATCCGCCCACCTCGATGGCGTATGCCGAAACCCAGTCCATGTTCTGCGACTCACTGATTAACGACGCGGATTGGCTGAAACTCTATGCCAAGGACGTTCACGGTCAGTCGGTTCCGGACGAAGTGATTCGAAACTTCCTCACCAGCGATCATCCATTCATGGCTTTTCAGGAGCGGTCCATCCTCGTCGTTCCTGTTTTCGAAGATCGCCTCTATTCTCTTGCCGAGAGCGAGATGACGCCGGCCGGAATCACCGCGCTCGCCCGCCGCTGCGAGAAGGAGATCCTCGGAGTGGACTGTTCGCCGCGTCCGATTCTCGCGATTCCGCATCTGTTGGGCGCCGAATCCGCCTGCTCCTATCAGGGTTATCTGCTCGCCCACATGGCTGTGTACCAGACCCGCTCCCATTTCGAGCGCAAATACGGCTATCTTACCGATAACCCGAAAATCGGCGCGGATCTCGCCACGCATTACTGGAACCCGGGAAACAGTTTGAGCCACCGGGAGACCATCCAGTCGCTTACAGGCGCGACGCTTTCGGGCCGCCCCCTGGCGGAATTCTGCAATCTCGGAAATGACGCGCTTTGGGAGAAGGCGAAGCAGAAGATCGAGGCGGCCGCACGACGAACCTCGTCTGACGAAACGGCTCATCTCGACGCTTCGATTCATATCGTCCACGGCGCAGAGGAAATCGCCAGCACTACGGAATCCGTGAGCCGGATGTGGCGGAACTTCGAAACCTGGATTGAAAAAAATTACAAAGCTGACGTCACGAGTTGATGAAAGGAGAGAGTCCCGTGAATATCGATCAGAACCGGCGCAAAATCGGCTTTCTCGGGCTGGGAATCATGGGAAGCGCGATCGCCCAAAACCTCCTGAAAGGAGGTTTCGAAGTCACGGTCTGGAACCGGTCTCCCGAAAAATGCGAACCCCTGGCCGAAATCGGCGCGCACGTCGTTCGCTCTCCGTGCGAAGCCGTCGAACGTTCATTCCTCACCTTCGCCATGCTTGCTGATCCCGCTGCCGCGGAATCCATGCTCTTCAACCCGGATGGCGCGATTCGCGAAGACGGTGTTCTGAACGGTCTGTCGGACGAGAAGGGTTATATCGACCTTTCGACCGTTGATCCGGCGACTTCGCGCAAAGTCGGCGCGGCCGTTTCGGCGCGCGGCGCACGCTTTCTCGAAGCACCGGTTTCAGGCAGCAAGAAGCCGGCTGAAGAAGGCAACCTCGTCATTCTTTCGGCGGGGGACGAGAGCCTGCATCAGGACGCCCTCCCCTGTTTCGAAAAAATGGGGAAGAAAATCTTTTATCTCGGAACCCTCGGCAATGGCGCGCGGATGAAGTTGATCGTGAACATGGTGATGGGCGAGATGATGATCGGGCTTTGCGAAGGACTCGGGCTTGCCCAAGCAGCGGGACTGGAGCAGGAAGATTTCCTGAACGTCCTCGATTCGGGAGCGCTCGCGAACGCGATGTTCCGGCTCAAGGGCCCGCAAATCGGCGCTGGACAGTTTTCTCCGGCCTTTCCGCTCAAACACATGCAAAAGGACCTCCGCCTCACCCTTGCCCTAGCTGACGAGATCGGACTCTCACTCCCGTCCGCGGCGATCGCGAACGAATGCTTCAAGAAAGCCCGCCAGCTCGGATCGTCCAACGAGGATTTTTCGGCAGTGTACAAATCTCTGGTCTAAGGGCCGCGATTACAGAACCGCGCCGATCCGTTCAAAAACGAAAATCGGCTTGAGCGCCTGACGAGACGCCGCGAGGTCCACGACTAGCTCCAGGACCCAATCATTGTGTTCATCCATGTCGACAAGCACCTGTTGAACCCGGATAAGATGAGATCCGGGTTCCCCTTCCTGCATATGGAGGTGTTTCGGGGCCCGTCCCTGCGTGTCCGTGCGGATTCGGGAATGCTCCTGGTAATATTCGTCCATGATCTTTTCCAATTCCGCAGCGGTCGGCACGCGTCCCTCTTGACCCGAAGAGCCCGACTGCCCCTCTCCTTCCGGCGCAAACAGGGAAGCCGCGGTTTCATAGTCCCGCACCGAAAGCGCGCGAACGAGACGGAAGATCTCGTTTCGCAGCAAAATCCGGAACGCCCGTGAGTTTCTCTGCGGATCCGGAAAAAGCTCGTGCGCGTCCGTCTCGTCAGCCGCTCGACGGCCGCCTGCATGATCCGGCGGAGGCTCCGTGGCTCCCCTCATCCGTTGCCATTCGTCAAAGAGGCTCGAATCAACGTTCCGCACCATGGCGCCAAAGTACATCTCCATCGCTTGGATCTCTTCGTTCTTGGCATAGCTGGGGACGGTTTGAACGAGGGCTTTATAAAGGTCGAAAAGATAGCGAAGAAGGATCCCCTCTCCGCGATGCAGGTCATATTCACGAATGTATTCGGCAAAGCCGCAGAACATTTCGTACATTTCCCGGCCGATGGACTTCGGACGAATATTATCCTGCCCCACCCACGGGTGATCCGAAGCGAAGCGGTTAAACGTTTCGTAGATGAAATCCCGGTTCGGTTTCGGGTATTCGAGTTTCTCGAGCTCCTCGATGCGCTCCTCATACTCGAGCCCATCCATTTTCATCTGGGCCATCCGCTCGGTTTTAAGCCTGTCGAGCTGCTTTCGCAAAATGAGTTCGGGATTTTCGAGAATCGATTCGACGAGCGTGAGCAAGTCGAGCGCGTAGGTCTCATGATCCCGGTCGAGTAATTTGATCGTATCAATGAGGTAAAGCGACAGGGCCTGGTTGAGCGAAAAATCATCCTGAAGGTCCACATTCACGCGAAGCGGATTGAGTTCGATCAGCTTTCGATCCACGAGGGACCGGAAAAGCTCGAAAGCCTTCCGGCCATGTTGCCTTTTCGCGTGAGGCGTCTCGTGGGAATTCCGGATGATCGAACGAAGGGCGCGGCAGGGGTCCTCGCCCGCGTTCTCTTCGCCGCGAGCGCGTCCCAGCACATGCAGAAGCATGGCGTGCGTAACCTTGAACCGGGAAACGAGGGGTTCAGGCTGGCCGTTCACCAGCCGGTCAAAAGTCTCGCGATTCCACGGAACGAAGCCTTTTTCAGGGGGTTTACGCTTGACCAGCTTCCGGACTTTTTTCGGATCACCGCAAGCCTTTTGTTCCATGCGAATATTTTCGATCACGTGCTCCGGAGCCTGAACAACGACCGTCCCGCGATCGTCGAAACCGCGCCGCCCGGCCCGCCCGCTGATCTGCTGAAAGTCGCGAACGCTGAGAATCGCCGTCTTTTCGCCGTCAAATTTGCAGAGCTTCGTGAGGAGCACGGTCCTGATCGGGATATTGACGCCGACGCCCAGGGTGTCGGTTCCGAAAATGATCTTCAAAAGCCCTCGCTGCGCGAGCCGCTCAACCAGCACCCGATACTTCGGGAGAAGGCCGGCATGATGCAGGCCAAGTCCGTGCTTGATGAACTTCTGCATCTCCTTGCCGTAAGGACTCGAGAACTTAAACCCCTCGAGCGCGGCTGAAATCGCGCGCTTCTCGTCTTTGGTACAGAGATCAATGCTCATGAAATTCTGCGCTTCTTCGGCGCAACCCCGTTGCGTGAAGCTGACGAGATAGACCGGCGCCCGACCTTCGGCGACGAGCTTGGCAACCGTCTCATGAACGGGACTTTCGCTATAAATGAAATCAAGCGGAACCGGTCTTTTGGCCGAATAGACGTTGACCGTTTCTCGGCCATTGAGTTCGGTCAGGCTCCGTTCGAAAAACGCCGTGTCTCCCAGGGTGGCCGACATGAGCAAGAACCGGGCGCGTGACAGCACCAAGAGGGGAATCTGCCAGGCGACGCCCCGTTCACGATCGGAATAGTAATGAAACTCATCCATGATGATGTCGTCCAGCGGAGCTTCCCGTCCCGCTCGCAAGGCATCGATTGCCAGAATCTCGGCCGTACAGCAGAGAATCGGCGCGGACGGGTTCACTGACGCGTCCCCGGTAATCATGCCCACCTGCTCGGGCCCGAAATCGCGACAGAGAGCAAGAAATTTTTCATTGACGAGGGCTTTAATGGGGCAGGTGTAAATCGAACGGCGTCCTTGAGCGAGCGAGAGAAAATGCAATCCGGTCGCGACCAGCGATTTTCCCGAACCGGTCGGAGTATTCAGAATGACGTTCTTTCCGGAATAAAGCTCGAGCAACGCCTCTTCCTGAGCGGGGTAAAGAGTCAGGTCCTTCTCGCGGACGTACTCGAGAAAGCGGTCAAGAACATCCGCGGAGCCGGAATCTCCGGAATCGGGCGAATTCCCGGCAGGCAGTCTTTTGAGGAGGGGCCACATTCCCCTTTTCTACTCCAGAATCGAGTTCTTGGGCAGGCGAATTACAAAACGCGTCTGAGTTGCCGTTTCGTCGAGGAAAAGTCTGCCGCCATGCTGCGCGACAATCCGCTGTGAGATGCTCAAACCGAGTCCGGTCCCTTTCCCGACCCCCTTCGTGGTGAAAAAAGGTTGAAAGATCTTTCCTCGCACCGCGAGAGGCACCCCATCTCCACTGTCTTCGATCGCGATTTCCACTTCCTCAGACAGCTCTGCTATTTTGAGCCGAACCCATTTGGGCGAACGGAAAGACGTTAGTGCCGCGTCGCAGGCATTTCCAAGAAGGTTGAGAACAACCTGGCCGATCTGAGCGGGCCGACAGCGCGTTCGGGATTTGATTTCCTGTCCTTCGATCTTCAGTTCAACCCCGTTGCTTTCGAACCGCTTTTGACAAAGCTCGAGGACGCTCAACGCTGCAACAGAAACTTCGACTAGCTTCATGGGGTCTCCGCTGGCATCACGGGAAAATGAGAGAAGTCCATCGATGATGGCTCCAATCCTTTGGGTATGGCCGCTGATCTGCTCGAGAGCGGCTACCGCCTCACGCGGCGGGTTTTCGAGCTCGCCGAGATTTTCGGCTGCCTGTTCGGCGAGAATGCGGAGCACCGCGAGCGGATTATTGATTTCGTGAGCAATGCATGCCGCCATCTCACCGAGCGCCGCCATTTTTGATGCGGCGATCATGCGCTGATTTCGCTCCAAAAGAAGCTGCCGCGATTCCTGGAGTTTGTCGGCCATTTCATTGAAAGCTTGCCGCAGTTCAGCCATTTCGTCCCGAGTCCGAACGTGTAGCCGCGAACTCAGGTCTCCAGCCGCTATTTCACGAGTTCCACGCACCAGCTCCCGGTGAGCAGTTCTCAAAGATCGTTGAATGGAATGGTTAATCGCAAATTTCAGGAAGAGGGAGAGCAGAACCGCACTCGACACAAAGACAAGAAGGAGCCACTTCAGCCGGTTAAGAAATAAATCAACCTCGTAAGCAGCCTTTGCAGCCTCGATTTTTTCGTTCGCGACCGCCTCCTCGACGATCGGAAGGAATTGTTCGATGGCGCGCGGAACGTTTTGGGAAATCAGAATTTTCTTCTTCTCGTCACGGTTTTTTTCGATCGAGCGAATCCCATCATATATCGCGTCAAAACGTTTTTCGATCTTGCGCAAATCCGCGCGGGCACTGGCCAGACTGGCCCCTGCCGTAACTCCCCGTTCCCGTTCTTCGACTTCCAGAAGCATCGAAATCTGACCAAGGGCGCGCCGAACGCGCTCAGGCATCACTGTTGACCTGCGCGAGGAATTGCTTTCAACCAGCGCTCGCCCGAAAAAATCATCCAGGTATAGCAAGGTCTCTCTTTGAGCATCCAACCAGGCATGAACTCTGACGTCGTGATACTCCTCGATAACACGCAGTTCGGCGTACTTTGTCTGGCCAAAGTAGATCCCCGCCATTAAAAGAAGGTAGGTCACAACGTTGATTAAGATTCCCAAGAACAACTTCGTTTTAATCTTCATTTTACCGAACAAACCTCCACTCCACCACTCTTTGGCCTCTATACGAAAATAGAAAATTGATAAAGGTCCGAACCTCGCCTGTAGGATCCTTCTACTGACCAACAACAACGGTCGCGGCAGCTCGTAAGCGGACGTACGGACATTTACCTGAATCGATCGGTCTTGCAGGCCCAGCCCTTTCCAATTCTTAATATTCCCTTGAAGAATCGCCCTGAGCTGAACTTTTCGAGATATCCTTCAACGGATTGATTTGGTGAACGAAAACAGCGAGGGCATCAAACCCGATCACAAGATGATAAGGTCGCTCCGCCTTTTCTGCCGCGGAGAACGGCCTGGCAAGCCCTCCTAGAGCGACCTCCCCCTTCATCGCCCTCAAATAGCCGATTCTTGCCCCGGCGCCTTCCTTCTTCCCAAATCGCATGCCCGTGCGCGCTTCGAACTCAGCCGCAACCGGCTCCACAATTCCTTCAAGAATCGTGAGTGAGCCATCGTAGCGGAGATCAGCGAAAACAAAAGGAAGGATAGAACGCGAGGGCCAAAAAACCATAGCTAATATGGTTGATAAAACGCGCTCTCATTTCTCATCCAAGTATATTAATTCTTAAAAGAATATGCTACTTTTGACGAAATCTATGCTGACGTTAAAAAGCAAACGCATTCTTCTTGTCGACGATAATGAAGCATTTCTGAATGCCTTGAAGAGCGCACTCGAACAAACAGGCGCGACAATCAAAACCGCTAACGGAGGGAGGATCGCTCAACAGATCATCGGGTTGGAAGACTTTGATGCGATCGTTTCCGACATCAACATGCCGGAAGTGAACGGAATCGAGCTGACCCACTATGTGAAGCGTACCAAGCCCACGCCGGTTATTCTCACGACGGGATTCGCCGAACTGAAAGAAACGGAAGAAGCACACGAAGTCGGTGCGGATGCCTTTCTCGCCAAGCCTTTCACCAAAGAAGATCTTTTGGATATCTTGAGAAAATATCTGAAGCTCGAGGATATCCAATCCGAAAGTTCGGAAGATACCGCATCCAAAGATCTCGAATTTTGCCCAATCAGCATTGATGATTTCGTCTCGGGCCGACAAATCCGCTATAATATTTTCATCAGATTGTCGCAAGGGAACTTCGTCAAGGTTGCTCATCAAGGCGAGGATCTTTCGACAGACCGGATCCGGGCATATAAGAACAAAAACATTCATTTTCTGTATTTACAAAAGGACGACTTCCGAAAATACGTCGGTTTCAACCTATCTCTCGTTCCCCTTGTCCAATCAAGCGGAGCGATCGAAAAAAGAAGAAAGCTCGAATTCCTGAAACACACGAACGAGATCATTCTTACACAGATGATGGCAGATGGCGTTGATAAGGACACGTTCGAAGCGGCTTCCGTGTCCGTGAATGGAATGATCACCCTGATATCCGACCACAAGGACCTGATTCAGATGCTCTCATCGGTCCAGGCCGAGCGGGGCTATTTGTATTCACATTGCGTTGCGGTAAGCCTTTACGGCGTCATGATCGCACGGCAGATCGGCTGGACTTCCCCGATGACGCTCTTCAAGGTGGCAATGGGAGGCTTACTCCATGACATCGGAATGAGAGAAATCGATCCATCGATCGTGGACAAGCCGCGCAACGAGTTAACCGTTGATCAGATCCACGCTCTCGAAACACACCCGGTCCGCGGGATGGACATTCTGAGCCGGGTGCCATCGATTCCGGACGATGTGATTCAGATTACATATCAGCATCACGAGGATTGCCTCGGATTGGGATTCCCGCTGGGGCTCAACCGCAGCCGCATTCACCCGATGGCCAAACTGATTGCCGTCGCCGAGACTTTCTGTACGATTTGGGGGCGGTCACCTTCGGAAAAAATCCCTGCGCTGGACGCGGTCAAGCGGACGGTCTCGCTTTACGGAGATCGGCTCGATTTGGCATTCCAGGGTGGGCTAATGCGCCTCTTCGGTCTCGACCCGCAAGCACCCCCTCGGTCGTCCTTTTAGAAACGGACAGCATCAGTTAAACTGGCCTGTATGCTCAACGAACGTGCGTTTCTTCATGCGGTATCCAATCCGCTTTCGACTGTCCACTTCATACTCGACGAAACGCTGGAAAGCTTGCGCTTGGATCCAAACTCCAAAGCACTCGCCAGCCAACTCGAAGAAATGAAAAAGGCACTTGATCAGGCGATCTTGCTTCTTCGCGAAAGAAGAGAAGAGCTGATTCAGGCCGGCAATCCTCCTGGAAATGCCTCATGAAAAAAAGGCCACACTTCTGTAAAACAGCTGAAAACGCATTCACCGGAAATTCCGATCGTGATCTTCATTACCGGGTTCGCCGATATCAAAGTCGAAGAGGCTTATGAGCTGGGGGCTTCGGCTGTGTTTGCCAAACCTTTCGATTGCAAGGCTTTATTTTCAGTGGTTGAAAAAGCCCTGACGCCGATCCCGGAAGCCTGGCAACCGCGAGCTGAAAGAATTCCCGCCGATTTCAAGATTTCGCTGAGCGTAAATGCTATAGATGACCGATACCAAACGAAGATTTTCAATTTCGGCAAAGGGGGATTTTTCGCGCTCCTTCCTGCCGATCGTCTTCCGAGCGTCGGCATTTCCGTCTCCTTTGCCATAAAAGTGGCTTCAGCCAAGGAAAGCCTGAATATCGAAGGGACTGGAATCGTCCGCTGGGTGCGTTCCAATAACGAATCCGGTCGGCCGTCAGGCTGCGGCATCGAATTTATGGAGCTTCCGGCCGACAGCAGGGCTCATGTCATCGGGTTATCATGGCGGGTCATCAATGGGCTGAGAACGAATGCTTTAATTCCGATCGGGTAAAGGCGGTTTCGAATGAATTCGGAGGTGGCGTGAAGATCTCGTCGCGGGTTAGCGATCAAACCTGCGTGTCGCGGTGAAATTCGCTTGTCGGACATCGCACAAGAAGACTGCTGGCAAAGCGAGAACGTCCGGTGCGGTGTCGGGCGCTGGGGCGTGCCTTTTTATGGAGGAGCAATTCGCGAAAAAGAGAGTTTGAAAAGAGCGGCGCGAGCCCCGAAAGTCCAAACGGTCCAGAACGCTGCGGAGTCCGCCACCACTCCGCCGGCGGAGTCGGAAAAAACTGCGAATCAATTCGGACGATATTTTTTGCGAAGATTATTCTTGACGGCATTTCGGCTCTTCAACCGGGTTGCTATCGGATTCCTTCTATAAAGGTCCTGAAATAGGCACCGTTTCTTTCATTTGAAATGTTTACAGCTCCTCGTCCGCAGTTTCATCGTCCTCCAAACTTCTCGCTCTCAGGGCAACGTCGTGCGTTTTAGAAGGTCGAATTTCCCGTGTTAGAAATCTTTCCCATGAAACACCTCAAATCCCTTTCTGATTCAGATCTGCTCAGTCAAACCCAATCGCTTGTCGCCCGAGAAAGAGAATTGACGACCGAACTTCTGTGGCACCTCCGTGAAGTGGAGGTGAGGCGTCTTTATGCAGGACAAGGGTACAGCTCCCTTTTTGATTATGTCAGGCGGGGGCTTGGCTATTGCGAGGGTAGCGCAGACAGAAGGATTTCGGCGATGCGTTTACTGAAGGACTTACCGGAGATCGAGCCGGCATTGAAAACCGGAGAACTCAGCTTATCCAATGCAAGCGCGCTTCAGCACTTCTTGAAAGGCGAGCAGAAAAATCGTGGGAAAACCTATTCCCAGTTCGCAAAGAAGGAACTCGTGGCGAAGGTCACCGGGAAATCACGCCGAGATTGCGATCGGCTTCTCGCGGAGCTTGCGCCCGAGACACCCAGACCAGAACAGGCCCGGCCCATTTCGGCCAACCAAACCGAAATTCGCTTCACAGCTGAAGAAACACTCCTCGCCAAGATCGAGAAACTGAAGGCTCTCCTTTCTCATCGCAATCCGAACCCTTCCTACGCCGAACTGATTGAGATGCTCGCGGATATGGCGCTGAAGCGCTTGGATCCCGAACAGAAGGCGGATGCGACGCCCGAACAAAACTGCGAGCCGAAGCCCGAGGAGAACCCTGCGGAAAGGCCCGTCGCCTCTTCGCCGGCGGAGTCGATAAAGAGAGTAACAAAACAGACCCGGCATATTCCTCAAAAGCTGAGAAGCGTCGTATGGAAGCGAGACCAGGGGCAATGCACTTTCATCAATAAAGAAACTGGGGTGCGCTGCGGCTCCAAACATCTATTAGAAGTTCATCATCTGAAGGACTTTTCCTTGGGAGGCAAGCATACGCTCGATAACCTCACCCTGAGGTGCCGAAATCATAACCTGCATGCCGCGATTCAAACGCACGGGAGCTCGCTGATGAATCGATATCTAAGAGATTAGCGAGAGTATCAGGCACGTGATTTCGGCTCTTCCGCCGCGCGCGCGATTTCAACTCATTCCCCCGAGTGCTCCCCCTCGCTAGCGGTTTTCCCGAACAGCGCCAAAACGGCAACCCTCCTGGATTTCGAGCACGGCAATCTAAAAAGGCCCCACTTTCAACTTAAATGATGGTGACCCCTTACCTCATAGCAGCTCTAAACAACTGTCAATCTCATGGTCAATTCGGGGCGCGGGCTTGCTCAAGAAACGCTGTCACTTCAGGCCATTGCGCCGCGGCACGCCGGTTGCTTTTTAACTCGTCACGGAGTTTTTACCGAGAGTGTGTCACGCAGGACCGATCTACACCTTTGTGCGCGACTCGTAACTCCGAACTTTTTGAACCCGTGCTTGCAAAGTTTTGGAGGAAATATCAATGCGCCTTTTTAAAAAGACGATCCTGCTGTTTACGGTTTTTTTCAGCCTCGCCCATGCAGCCGGACCCTCTGCACAAGCGGCGCAACACCTTTTCGTGAGCAGCGGCGG
>Ga0208245_1000283_pt1 | contig 46605 bp, 76 predicted proteins | sample RifOxyC1_FD_184035 | JGI IMG/M metagenome (GOLD analysis project Ga0208245, IMG submission 184035) | Soil microbial communities from Rifle, Colorado - Rifle Oxygen_injection C1 (SPAdes) | ecosystem: Environmental > Terrestrial > Deep subsurface > Rock core/Sediment | place: Rifle, Colorado... | reverse complement strand
TTTAATAAGCAGCATTACTCGTAACAGTATTATAAATTTCTAAAGTCTCATCTTCACCTATCTCTAATGTTACGTTTGGATAAATATATATTGTTCTTGCAACAGGACATTTAATTCTATAAACTCCACTTCCCATATCCTCAACCCAAGCAGTATCATTTATATCTGTAACTAATTGAGCTAAGGTTATAGTACCTGCTGTTCCATTACAAACGATATTATTTCCTGATTTAACTGCTACTGCCATTTTATCCTACTATAATATATAAAGTTGTTGATACAGGCGTAAGTGCATCATACTCTGCTTGAGTTAATTTTATTATACTTGTAATTGTTCCATCCGTATTAATCTTCCCACTTAATAAAGTCTCCACTTTGTCGGATGAATATGTCGTTTCGATTGAATCTTCTGCATCGTTTATAATTGCATTTCCTACCTCATCAACATATTCTCTTATTGTCGTTCTTGCAACCATCTTATTCCCAATAAACCTGTGAATTTGAATCAACTTTCATTTGTCTGAAACTGTTCCCGATCTTTCTATATGTAAAGTAAACACCGTCTGTTTGTTTTATGAAAAAAGTTGTTCCCTCTACCGTCTGATTTATCGGAGGCAGTTCTTTTACTTCCTTCCCTGCGTAATCGCTGATTGTTTTCTCAAGTAACTCAAGCGCATTGTTCAGGTCTGGTATGTTAGGGAACTTATATCTCATTCCGATCCCCAAATTTTTACACCTGCTATCACTCCAATAAAAGGAGAAAATTTATTGTCTCCATATCCAATTCCCGGTCCAACTGTAACCACAAATCTATCGTACCAAAATCCCTGCGTCTTCTTAAATTCATTATGCCAATATTCTGAACTTATGTCTTTTAGTTTTATCAGGTCTTCTAATCCCGATATTTTGCCTTCATAGTTTTTGTTTGTTTCTTCAACAAGTTCAAAAGCGTCTTGATAGTTTTTGATCTGTAACTGCATTCCGTGTGCTTTCGTGATGATCTTAGTCCCTATCCCGATTTCCCTGAAGGTTAGTTCGGGCGTTCCGTCAGGCAGCCAATCAAATAATAATATGGCTTTTCTGTACTCTGGTATTGCTTGGGTTGAATCCTTCTTAATTGCGCTGTCAATAGAGGCGGTTTCCTGGACTATGATATATTCTATCTTTTTGTTTTCCTCAAGTAACTGGTTTACTTCTTCCTTCAAACTATTAATCCTGATATCTCTATCCGCTATTTCCTGTTCAAGCTGTTTGATCTTTGTTTCGTCTGGCGGTAATGTTTCCGGTTTTGTGAAATGAGAGTACATCAATAATCCGATAAGAACAATTATCATTATGTAGGGTATAGTTTTCATACATCATCCTCTTTACTTTCATTCAAACATTTGTAGAACTTTTCTGCCATCTCTGCAATTGGTTTGTAACTCTTAAAATCTTTGGGATTGATTATTTTTCTCGCCTCCATAAAATCATATCGATCACCTTTGAAGAAATCCTCAAGTGTGTACGAAGTGAAGTCGGGATCTTGTACGCTGAGATCATCCGTCATTCCTTCCTCAAGAATCTTCCAGGCATTCTCTGGTTCGTTCGCAAGTTCAGGATTGTTTACAAGATCAAGTTTAAGAGCAACTCCAAATTTTCTGTAATTTTCTTTCCACGTAAGTTGGATATACCCTCTCCCGATGAAAGGATAATATCTCTTACTCTTTAGATATTTCTGTGATCCGTATTCTGTAACTGGTTGAAATGTGTCTGCGGTCTCCCACTTGATCGTAGCAAGCACATACGAGCGTTTGGCGTTCGTGTCAATTTTTGTGGATTGTTCTAACTTTGTTAAAAGGAAATCCAATCCCTCAACTTGCTTTTGGGTGAGTTTACCAAAGGCAGTACGATAAGTATTAAAGAATGTTTCTCGGTTATACATCGGTTTTCTTCAATTGCTCTGAAATTACTTTGTCCTTATCACTTGAACTCTTGGATGTTCCAAAGAAATATCCAACTACCGAACCAACAAAGGTTAGGTAAGAACCTATTGCCAAATAAAGCAACTCGTTATTAGTTTCCGGTATTGGTACAAATATTAAAATTGCAAGTAAGGTTATAAATCCAAGAACCAGGATTGCGCCCAGCACATACATATAAATTATTTTTGCAGTATCCATTACTCAACTCCTTTTATTTAATTAACGACCAATTCTTATTGTGTCTAAACTTCCAATTACTCCGAATGCGGACAATAACCACAAAATTACTACAATAATTACAACTGCATTCAAGATTTTCTTAATGGTTGCTTGCATTGGAATGTAGCTGTTAATCAGCCAGAGAATCACTCCAACAACAACCAAAACAATTATCAATGTTATTAAACTCATCACTCAACTCCTTCTGCTTTTATTATTTTTTCGTGCTTGCGATTCATTAAGAACCACATCATTTTATCATAGCTCGCTTGCTGTTCGGATAATACTTTTTCTACCCTCTGGATAGCGTATTTGTTATTTTCTAAGTCTGTCTTTAGTGTCATGCTCGTAACGTAAACTCCTACTATAAATCCTCCTACTGCCGTTACAGTCCCGAAGATTGATAGAAATAGTTTTATGTTTTCTTTAATCCAATTCACTTGCTAAATACCCACAACATTATTTGTGTGATTATAAAAAATAATGCAAGTGCTGCGGGATAAGTGATTGACCTTGTTTCAATAACTGTCAATCTTTTATCTATTTCCCTTTGCCATTTATCATCGTTAGTTACTTTTGCATTATAAACACCTGCCCTAATAAATTCCGATCTATCTGTTAATACCTCAGTTCTAAGCGCATTCAAATGATCTAAATCCTTTTTCAACACTTCCTTGCTTGCATTTAGTTCGTTTCTGTTCGCATCAAAACGAAGATCAATTATTTTTTCAAAGTATTCTTTTATGTGGATATAATTTTTATCGGTATTTTCAGCCATTATCTTACTGCCCCTTTAAGAATTTCTACTATTACATCTTTTATCCCAAACCCTAACAATGAGAATATACTTATAGCAAAAATCCAATAGAGTTTATATTTCTTGAATATGCTATGTAATTTTTGGAAGTCTCTTAAAAATTCAGTTGTAACTTTTAAGTCTTTAACATCCTTGTATATTGTTGGTAATATATTGGCTACCTTCATCGGATTACCATCACCATTAGCAAGATTAACGTAAACAGCCTCATCTATCTTCGTGTTTAAGTCTGTTAATTTTTTATGAATTTCTTCGTGCTTTCTGATAGATTCTTCCTGACAAGCAAGAAATCCACCTGGAAGTTTTAACAATATTTCTTTCAATTTTGGGTCAAGAGTATCCATATAATTTTCCTTTACCAGAGTTTGTATAAAAGATTAAATAGTAAACCAAATATTGCGTAACCAACTATGCACCACAATAAACTTATACCGAGTACCAAAGAGAAAACAATATTAACCGTTAGGATAAAACTCATATTCCTTACTGCATCTGCAAAATGCCAACCATCACTAATAAATGACAATACTCCCTTAGTCCAAACTGTTCTTAAATCATACCTGTACTTGCCTGTTGCCAACCACCAATTATCATCCTCTCCATTCTCAAATAACTTTGGTTTGAACTTTATCAAATCACAAAGAAGTTTTGAACCTAAATTTATTATAAACAAGATAATTGCAAATACTATGTAAATCATAATTTATCCTTTCTATGAAGTTACCGGGCTATCTGGAAGACTATCTTCTCTCAGCAAAGGCTCACCGCCAAATTTACCAACTGACATTTCCTTTACCGAAAGTTTGAACGCTGTCAACTCAAATTCCTCTGTCTCTATATCATCTGGGTCTGGAGTAATCGATCCGTACATTTCTATGCAAACTGTTGCAACTAATAACCCTGCCGGAATCTTCGCCCTGAATATCTTACTCCTGCTGTTGAGCTTAAACAAAACTGATTCCCATTCCATATCTACGCCTCGCTTAAACCATACTTGAATATATAAATCACTAAAACTTAAATTCTTAGAAAACTCTCCCGAAATATAACCAAGAACATATCTTGAACTACTCTTTCCATTTTCATTAATCATAACTTCTGAAGACTTTATGTCTATGTATATTGGGTTTCCTGCGTCAACCATTTAAGAACTCCCTCCATATGGCGCATCTGTTTCACTTAGTGAATAATCTGCTGATTCTTCATAGATGTTCCCGGCATTCATAAAGTATAGTTTGTTGTTAAATCCGCCTCTGTAAATCTCAGGATAATGGTATTTTCTTTCTTCTATCCAACCTGTCTCGGTTAATAAGAATTCTGTTTTAAGGCTACTGTCGTTTATTCTTATCTTGTATGTGTTGAACTTTCCTCTGGTCCCGAAGATTTTTTCCTTGTCTGTGATTGCGAGATACAAGTCCCTGATCGTTTCTTTAAGAAGTGGTTTGGGAATCAGCGAACTTCCGATATTTAACATAAATATTTCATCATCATCACACCAAAATACAAGTCCGTTTATGTTTACAACTGAGCCTCTCGATATGCAGCCTATTCCGTAAATCGGTTCTCTTATCTGTCCAATAAGTCCATCATCTGCAATTGTTGTGATTGAGGCATCCTTTAGGATTAGTATTTCCCTGTTCTGTAAAAGTTCTATCGCTAACGTCTCGTTGCTGTCGTACTTTTCAAGTTCTCTAAAATTACTGAATGATGCAATGTCCCGCATAAATGTAGCAGGGGGAGCAATATGAGAAACTACAAGAAAGTTTTCATATCTTTTTTCAAGGTAAGGATTCAGGTAATAAACCCTTCCGTTGAATGATACTAATGCCTGATCCCATCCTTTAACCAGATCATAAGTTGGGGTGTAACCCATCTCATCTTTCATTTCAGTACCATCTTCTTCTCCTGTATAGGTGATTAATCCCGCCTCCTTTATCGAAACTAAATCAATGTATAATGACGCTATTTCTTGCAAACACGAACCGATCACCAAGTATTTCGGTTCTTCCATAAGTTCACCAGTATAGATAGTCTTGGAATAACTCACAAATGAATTTGTAATAGTCCAAATTGTTTTGGGTCTTCCTGTTTCTAAAAGTGATTCCCCGACAAAATAAGCATATACTTCAACTCCTGCCAGTTCTGAATATTTTAACGATACTGTTAAGTTGTAGCTTGTGTTTCTTTTTAATCCATCTATCGGATATCTTGTTCCTGGAAAAGTATCAGGGGCAGGATAGGAGGCGACCTCTATTGCAAGCCTCAAAGTATATGTGCTTCCTCCCGCTCCAGGTGTGGTCGTGTTAAATACGAAAGGGAATCCTGGATCAGTCCAACTACCTTCTGAGTTTATTTCTGAAGCTATTGAAGCAGCATTACTTTCTGTATGTAATTCGATTTCAATATCCTCCCCAAGAATCAATTTCCCATAAGCGTTAATTTTCCAATTAATAGATGAATACTCGTCTGTTTTCACTACATATTCTTTAATTTTATAAAACGTAATATTGTCTGTGCTTTTATAAAGTTTGAACCCGGTTATTCTTGGATTTTCCCTGCCTAAAACTATATATGGATATAACTCAATGTAGTGAGCTGAATCAGTTAGTTCTACTTGAGTTTCGGCAAGAAGTTGTTCAGCATATCCGTCTATTATCCCTGTAAGTCTAAAATAATAAGTAGCTGCTGGAAGATCACCTGTCGCAGTTGCATATCCGATTCCGTAATTATCAAAGTTATTCAAAACATTTGTATCAAGCATAACTCCATCAATCTTTGCAAATAATTCAATTGCTTCTGCTGTTATATCGCCATTGAGAGGGGGAGTGAAATCAACTTCGCTTATCTGGAAATATTTCTTTCTATACCCAATTGCGATTCCTGGTCTGTTTGCTTTCCCGCCAAATCCTATTCTTAAATCATTAAGGATTCTGTGAAAAACTATATCTTCTCTTGTTACATTATTGTAAAGCTCAGTCTGTGCATCAATATCTATCCACATCCTTGAGATTATTAAAATATCATCAACTTCCCATGCATTATTGTAAAGAGTAGTGTTTATCCATAAATCTGAGCCGTTAAATTTGTTTGTTATTACTTTGGCAAATTGATCTTTAGTTTTATTATAAATAGTCCAGCCCACAAGTGCGTCATTCTCTAATCCGTTAAGTATAGCATCTCCGAATATCTTAAAGTGTGAAAGATAAGTTGCATCAACTTCAGTTATTTTAGTAATGATAGTTTTGTTTACCCATTGCCAATCATCATCTACCCAACTACTTCCGTCCCAATATGGTCTTACCCAATACTGTAACCCTGGCATTGTGTCGCTTAATAGTCCCGATCCTTCTAACGGTTCTACAATTCCTTTTTGGACTAAACAAATAATTTCCTGTCCTTCGGGATCTGCTTGCCTGTCGAAGAAGGGCGCAAAGTTTAGAAAATATGGACTGTCAATCGTGCTATCTGTTGGATGAGCGTATTTTAATGAGTAACCCGGTCTTAGTGTTAATGCGCCGGGCTTTACGTGCGGGTGAACATTCAGGAGGCGTTTGGCAAATTTCTGTCCTGGCGAAACTGGATTTGATGCCATTCCAACTGCATCACCTAAGTTTATTTCTTCCCATTGTTGTTTTGCCATTATAATATTCGGGCTTAAATAATAATTTAACTAAACATTTAATTAAAACTTTTAACCAATATCCGGTTCCGTTTACTGCTGCATATTTATCGAGCGTCTTTAACTTAACGCTATGATGGTATCTGTCTGCCGATAATGATTGAACTATCATTTCCTAAACTTCCTATTGCTTGTTTATACATTAATGTGGCTTCATTCTCGTCCACATAATAACCAAGATGGTATCTTTTTTCTTTTATCGAAAAATAAGTACCCCATTTATTATTCTTTTTATGCCACGTAACTCCCGTATGAACACTTGATTTTGGTTTTTCCTTACACTTTTTAGATACGTTTTCTCGTTGAGATAATAGTTGTAAATTTGCTATATAATTATTTGTTTTATCATTGTCTATATGGTCAATTTGAAGACCCTCTCTTAGAGTATCTCCGAAATGATCCCAGACTAATTGATGGATAGAAAAAGTTTTTCCCCCTCCATTTTTATATAATGATGCCAAGTTATATCCAGCCGAAGATTTACTTTTTGTTTTAAGAATTTTCTCTCCCCCGCAATAATGGTTAGTTATTCTTGCTAAAGATTTAACGTTGCCAAAATTCGAGATTTCATAAAATCCTTCATAATCTTTAATTGGCTTCCATATTTCTAATTGTTTTATTGTGAACATAGATTCCCTTTTTTATTCTTCAATTTCTTACGACATCTTTCCTTGATTCTTTTGATTAGCTATTTCTTTTTCTTTTATAATGTTTTCTCTTATCTCTCTTGATTTTTGATCTATTGCGTTTGTGAGAGATTCCGGTGCAGTTAACCCTAAGTGTTCGACACAAAAATTCTTTGCTTTCAAGATCACTAATGGAACGTACATATCCCTTATGTCGAGTGTATCATCATCTTCTTCTGTCTTCTGAGGATAACTGTTAAACGTCATTAATAAATCACCAATCGCAGCAACATCAGTCCCTTGATATAGACGCATATATTGTCCACGTACATTATAAAAAACTTTGTTCTGTTTGGTCGGGAACCTGTAAAGATTATCGAATTCCTTATCTCCGGTCTCTACTACCTCATTATTTACCGAATCCCATACCTTTGTTACGTGTGCGATATTGAATGAAGATAAATCTATCGTAGTGGATGAATGGAAAGGGAATACTGCATAGTTGGCAGTTCCATTTCCGCCAAGAGCTTTAGTAATTATGAAATTATTTGCATCTATAATTGATTCTATTTCCGCTATTGCTGCCCTCGTTGTCCCTATCCAGATCGCTATTCTTTTTCCAATAGCAGCAGCAACTAATCCGTGTGCTGTAAGATTAACATTTCTTGTTGCTTCCGTATATGTGGCGTTCTGTTTAATTGTTGTTGTGGATGATCCCGCCTGATCTGTTACATCTACATCCTTACTATAATCACTACTTCCTGCTCCGGAAAGTATTTCAGAAACATCCATGACCGAAAGGTTTACAAGTACCTTAACAAATTCCGGATCGAGTTCTTTTTGTGTCTCTTTTTTTAACCAAAGTACAATAGTGTTTACAACTGTAATTAGTGTGTATAATTTTCCAAGTGGATTTGTTGTATATGCCATGATAAAATCTCCTTTAGGTTGTTTAGGTTGTTTCGTTTGTTTCTTGTAAATATTTCATATATGCAATATCAACTATATCGTTGTGCCAACTCTCAAAAAATGGAGAATCGTAACTTCCGTTTTGCTCTAAAGCATTTCCTGTTAATGGGCTTACTGGTCGTGCTATATAGTGGAACCTTATTGTTCCTGTTAGGTTTTGTGGAAAAAATGCAAGCCTTTGATTTACCTGTATAACCGCAGGATCGTCTTGTGTCGGGGCAATATTTCCATATTCCTGTGCTAAGTAAACAGTAAATAAATCTTCGTTTTTTACTTTAATGTATTTGCCCGCCTCAGTTACAGCACCAACTATTTTATAAAAATTTTTATATGGAGATGCAATATCATAATTCCCTGAACCAAGCGTTACTGCTGAAGTAAACTGTATAAGTTCAGGGAATATTCTCATAAATGTTTGGAGATCGCCTCCTGAACTTTTCCAGAAATTATTAAATAACTGATATAAAGCCCTATTCACGTAATCAAGTATTGTAGTGGCAGGAAGCAAGTAACCATTAGGTAATGCGCCGATTCCCGGAGTAAAAGATTCTCTTAGTTGATCGGGTATTCTTTTGATAAACTCCGTACAGAGAGTGTCAAGTTTTTTTGTCGCCATCTTTTATTTCCATCCTGTTATTGCTGGGCGTGATAGATTAAAATGCTTTCTGTGTTCTATCGGGCGTAATCTCATTAGTTCGTTTCTGTAATCGCTTTGCCATTGCACTCGATCTTTCCCTGAAAGAAATTGACTTGTTGCAAAATACTCCAAGCACTTATCGAATACTTCAGGTAGTTCCGGTTCTATTGTCTTACTAATCGTTGTTGTTGCGGATTTTAAGTAAACAAGAAACTCTAATTCGGCTCCGGCGTAATCCGCAGTTGGAACAGGAAATATCTTTAACCTGTTGTCTATTACTGTCCCGATTCGTGGTCTCCCTGTTAGGTTTGGGTTTGCATTAACAGCATTGATAAAATCAAGAGTAGAAATAACCTTAAACCCTGAACCGAAAAAGGGCGTATTCCCAAAATCACTGGTACTTGTAGTCCAATCGCTTGGTAGTTTTACAACCTTTACAGAGGCTATGTTTTTTCTCATACTTTTATCTTTTTATTTTTATCTTTTATACTATCACAAAACCCTTTTGCAATAGCACTTACTGTTATTAGTGTTAGGGATAGTTTTATCATTGTCCACTCTTTAATGAAAGTTCATCTGTGTAGACAGTCGCGGCTTTATCTAAGTAAAGCAAAATATTACCTGTTGTGCTTGCTGTTGCGACAAAATCAAAGTTTATTACACTCATACCGCTTGTTGGGACTATTGCCGTCTTAGTAATATCACCCAGCTTAAAAGTTAAAGTAGTGTTTGCAGTTGTGGTATAGGCATATAACTTAAACCGATAATCTAATCCACTTGTAACTGCTGTAAACTTTGTTGATGCCAACGAAATTGTGTTTGTTGTGCCGTTACCTGCTGCTGTGGCAATAATTTTCCCCGAATAACTTCCAGCTTGTTTGTAAGTCGATGAAGTATCTATGGAATGATTACCAGTAGCTGTATAATTAGAGATAGTGGATAGTCCCATATCTTTGTAATAAGAAGAATCAGTTGTGGCTGTTACACAGGCGACAGAAAACATAGCCTCGTCGTAAAGAGACACAAAAGATACTTTCTGTAACGACCATACATTAGTCGCACTGTTAAAAAAGGTTATGAGGGCGGGTTCAACCATATTACCTTGATATAGGCTCATATTATCACAAGTATTATTCGCCGCTGGGATGAGGTATCTGAATGAAAATGCATACTTAGTGCCCACTGTAAAAAAATTATTATAATAAAATCTGCCCCCACTACTTGTAGAATTTGGAATACCTCTTAAAACATTATCTTCTCCCCAAATACCATCTATGTTTCCCGCTAATGGTATCGTAGTATAATTTGTCCACCCATTTGCATCAACACTAAAATCACTTTGATAAACAGAGACAGGTTCTAACCCTCTATCTATTGTAGCTGTAATAAGTTCAGAGCCGCTATAAGTAACTCCTGCTATAACACTTACATCATCTAAATAAAATCTTGTTGATGGAGTTCCAGAGCCCCCACCCGCCTTTATCAGAAGCTCATCATAGTCGGTGACAGTAGCGCTAACAGTTAGGTTTATTTCATTCCACTGGTTAAGCGTTAAAGACAAGGTAGTGTCAATTTGCCATCTATTCAAAAGATCAACTATTTTAATAGAACTATCTGCAACTAAAGGATAAATCCAAAAGCTAATATTGTAAACTCTGTTTGAATCCAGATAAACTAAAGGGCTAAGAACGCCTTCACCAAAAGAATTTGTAGATATATATTTTGAATAAGTGCCACTATGCTTTATCAAGCTTGATTGGCTTAACGTGTCACCTACTTCTGTACCAGAGCCAGCCCAAAGTGTATCTATTTCCATCCCGCCGTTATACATATATTCTGTAAGTCCATCAAAATCATTAAAAGTTATATCATCTGTAACGTTAGATTTTACTCTGCCATAATGATTATAAATTCCACCACCATTAAATATTATATCTTCATTAGTACCATTAGTTCTTATCCCATCGTTAGTACATCCAGTCATTATAAGATTATTTAGCGTAACTCGTTTTGCCCCTCCAATATCTACCACAGGCGGGGAAGTCCCATCTGCTCCTGTAATTGTTACATTATTTAATACAATGTCATAAGGAGTATAGGTTGCGATACTTAAAGGGTCATCCATAGTTAGATAAGATAACGTTGCATATTTTGCATTAACGGATACACCTGCATAACCATTCCCAGATGTTGTTATATGATCCGCAGTTAAATATTGGCTTGTAATTGAGTTCCAACAAAATCCGCTTCTATTATTATTTGTAAGTGTAACATTTGAAACAACAGCATTGGAATCACCTAAATAATAAATTAATCCATCTTCCCAAGTTGCAGAATCACAAAAGGTATTTGTTACCCAAGAATTATTTGTTCTTTTGATAATTATATTTTTATCGTGTGCGTGTATTGCAGTAATATTATTTAATCTTATGTTGCTTGAAAAAACAGAATCTAAAACAGCACTAACGGAAATGTTGTGTAATAAGGCATCTCTTACAGTTAAGCCTTCAATAGTAACATTATCGCAAGAAGTGACACAAATACCAACACCTGCCCGCTTTTCTTCTTTAACCAAAAAATCCCACGGCCACACTTGTTTTTGGTTATCTCTATTACCAAGTATAGTGCCGTTACCGAAAATGCGTACATTCTCAATCCCTTCTGCTATAATTATACTTTGGCAGTGTGATACCATAGCATTTTTAGACACAAGATAATCGTGTGTTGGATAAGCAGAAGCATTTAGCACTAATGTATCACCAGATATTTCTATAATTTTTGAAGTGAAAGCTCGCCAAGCTGCTCTTACATACATTTTAGTAAGAATGGTTTGTGTATCAGAAACAGCTACCCATTGTCCAACTGCGAATTTCTCAGGTTCGGCTACTATAAATGTATCTTGTCCAACAGTTGCATCAACAATTAAAGCCGATGAATCCCCATCCATTATTTTTATGTTGCCATTTATTTTATAATTAGAATTAGCCCTTAAATAAATTGGTTGTGAAACCAGATAAGTTTTCCCACTATTAAATACCACGTTCTTTTGTGCATCTATTGCGTCCTGTATTGCTTGATAGTCATCAGTTACCCCATCACCAACTGCTCCATATTGGTCAACAGAAATAAATTCATCATCAAACAACAAATGCATTTTACTCTGCGGATATGCAAATGATGTTAGTAAAAGAAAGCCTGTGGCTATGCCAAAGATTAGTGTTTTCATATTATAATTCATTTGTTTCCATTATGGTGTAAGGGATATTAGAAACAGGGGTTGAGCTTCCCTTAACTTTATTTATTAAATATTGAATTTTTTTCCAACTATTATATCCAAGTCCGCCACCAACATATTCAAATGCACCAATGTCAGGGGTTGCGTCTCTGGGATTACCTAAAAAGTCTGTGTTAATATCTACTATGTAACCATTAGCAATTGAAATAGTAAGTCCAGCATCTATCGCCGGGCTACCTAATTGCAACTGATAATTTAACGCTGATGTTTTAGTCGCATCATAAGTAATTGAGCCTGTAAAATCAGGGTTATCATCTATTATCGTATTGGCATCGTGTCCTGTCGCAGATAACCAAGTAGTCCAATTCCTGCTTGTACCATCCCAAGATACTGCTCTTGTATTTCCGTTGTTAATATTTTCTAATGGACTGTAATAAAGGTTATAATCAATTTGTGAACGTGCTGTTGAGTAAGTGCCACCATTTGTAGATAAACTACTACGGTATAAATAAGTAAAACCAGAAGCAGAATAAAATAAGTTATTTACATAGTCTATCGAGTTTACACCTCTTGGAAAATGCAAACTATAATTAGTACCATTTGGAATACTTATGATAGATGTATTGTGTGCAACGATAGCCTTTTCTCCATCTATTGTATCTAAGTAAATTGGTTGATATTCCATAATTAGGGGATAAGATTCACCTAAGAAAACATTATTATAGATTTGAAAGTTCTTAGCGTGTCTTACATATACTCCACCTTGACTAGCGTAGGTAGATTCAAATAAGTTATTTCTAACAATAGCATTATCACTTATACCATTAGGATAAGCAGATACGTTTGTTGTAGGCATTATCTGAATTGGGTAATGGTTATCAATACCTTCTATTATGCAATTCTCTATTAGTAAATTATTACAAGGATCACTATTACCAGATTCTATCCAGATACCAGTTTTATTACTACCCCATAATCTGCAATATCTCATTATAATATTGTCTGCGCCAGGATCAGAACGAATGGTATGGTCAGAAGTTAAAAGTCCACTTTCGTTTTGCATAACCACAACTGAATCAAGAATATTATTAGTATGTAATTCTACAAGCCCTCTATTATTAGATGTAGCTGTGTACATAATTATATTTTCAAACGTCTGGTAATCGCCTGATAAGATTATGGCTTTATCTTGATATTGCCCATAGCATCTTATTACCGTAGACGTTTCGCTAAAGTCTGCTGCACTATCAGCCCAATAAGCTGCATCGTCTGCGATAGTCCCTCTCCATACAATTCTATGCCCAGATGTCCCACTTCTCGAAAAGATAATTACGTCTTGCGATGGAAGATTCGGTACATCATAATATCCAGGAGCTAATATTACTGTATCATCCCCAGTTACAATATTTCTTGCTTGAGATAGTGTATAGGGATTACCAACCGAACCATCTCCTGTGCCTGTCGCACTTGCAGAAACATATAGATAAGTCTCACCACCACCACCTGCCGGGGGCGGGACTTCTGCGTCTGTTGTAACCGTTAAAACATTTGATACTGCTGATTCTGAACCAGCTTTAATTGTCCTTACCCTTATTGAATATGGAGTAGCAACTATAAGTCCTGATATTGTATCGGTTTTATTGGTGGAATATCCCCAAACGGCATGAGTAGGTGTTATTGGGTCATATTGTAAATTCGCATATTCAATTAAAAAGCTGTCAGGAGAAGTCGTTGAATCGTCCCAACTAATAGCAATAAAATTAGTCTCAACCTTAGTTGTATCTAAATTATAAGGTGCATAAGGAAAGATCGGGATAACACCATCTATCAGTTCTCTTAATGAGGCGATAGAATCTTTCAACTCCTGCCGTAAGGTTGCTATAAGACCATCTACCTGATCTTTAGTATATATGTTATTTGATGTTATAGTACCATTTTGTATTTGTATAATAGCATCTGTGTTACCTTCAACCGTTGTGATTGTTGAATCAAGTTTAGGCTTAATTCCATATTGCGGATAACTCATCCCTGCCAATAATAATATTATCAAAAGTATTTTTTTCATTTTACATCCTTAATTATTTGTATGCTAACCATCTAAACTTTATATAAGTTGAAGGTGTTTCTATGTACACCGAACTGTTTCGTTTAACTGAGAATGTAGTTGCACCTATTACATTCACCCAGGTCCTAAATCCAAATCCATCTGACATCAATTGTATGCTTACAAAAGAAGGTGCGCTTCCAACTCCGTGAGGAACCACAACGCTATCCACACCGTAACGGATTGAATCTATGCCTGTTTTTATGAAAGCACTTAAGTCCACAACTGATAATTCATTATTCCCATTTATTGCTAATGTTGTCTGTTCAAGTAAAATCTGGTCGTTATTATTAAAATCTATCGTGTTTGCATCAGGGTAAGTTATTGTTACCGTATTCTGAGCAAGTGCAACTAACGCCTGTCCTAAGTCAAATATACTCCAAGTGCCTGAGTTGTAGAGAAGCATTGAACTATCCTGGATCACAGGTTCGTATTCAGAAACTTCTTTAATTTGTGCTATGCTTGTACGGTTCATATTATTAGCAAATGAATCTGCAAAAGCTGATTTAGCGAGATATTTTGTATCTGCCATAGCCTTAGTTGGTTTGTTCAATAGCGAATCTTGTAAGTGTCTAACCTGCGATATGTTTACATTTTGTGCATACCCATTAACAATAAATATTGTACTTATTATCAGAAATAATAATATCTTTTTCATTATGCTGCTTCCTCAAAATAATTTGCATCGATGTAATCACCTACTAAAGCATCATAATCATAATTAGGCGGTGTTGTGATAGTGTCAAGCAAGGTGATGTAAGCTGAGGTTGATTCCCACGTTATCACATATTCTACATCCCGATTGAGCTTAACCCCATTTAGGAATACCATAATAGCGTGTCCCTGATCCGGCATTGTCGGGAATGTAAAGACTCTATTTACTCCGTTCTTTGTTCCGATAAGATCATAGTTTACAAATTCTTTCATAGTAGTTGTCTCCTCAGTTTCGGTCTCCTCATCCGTTGTTAGTGCATAACTATCAATCCCTTCCAATAGTGTGATTGTTACTGACTTGTCTGTGTTTATCTCAGAGATGATCTGGTTCTGTCCCTGGTTAAGTTCGTCAAGTACGTCTTCATCCAAAGCCTCAGAGGTTGTAATGTTATGCCTCCGAAGATTGCGTAATACACGACCTATTAAATCAAGGCTTCTCAATCAACAGCCCCTTTGTTCATTTTAATTTCTTCTTCTTGTTTTTTCTTTACTTCAATATCGTTAATGATTCTTTCTTTCAGTCTGTCAGTTTTTTGAGTGTGATATCCCTTGAAGTGTAAACTTTCACACAACTTAAGTATTTGTTTCCTGTCTGTGAGTTCGTTTACTGCATCTTCAATTCTGTCATAGTTCTGCTCAAGGAATTTTATTGGTTCAAATTCTTCCGGAGGTGGAGGAGTGTTGTTTTTGTTCCCTTCGTTTCCAAGAGGAGAAATCTGGACTTCTTCCTTTGCATATCTGAACTTGTTGGACCAACTCTTTACATAATATGCGGCAACATTGTCGGGCACTTCTGTTGGTGTGTCTGCTTCAAAGTCTATAACAAGCCATTGTTTGCCTGTCAACCCTTTGAAGTTTGGAGGTATCTTTAATGTTGTTGTTGTTTTGGAAATTATCTTTGCCATATCTGTACTCTTTCTTTATTTCTAATAAATAACCTGCCCGGTTAAGGGCAGGGTTAATAATATTTCTGAATAATTTATGTTACCGTTGTCTTGGCGACTGAAGCCCAATCACCCACTACGGCAGGGGTTGATTGTGCTTGATGTTGATAAAACGCAACATTCGCCAACTTCGGTGTCAATATGATTGTCCCGATTGGTGTCTCTGCATAATCAGTTAGCGTTGGTGCGCTATCTTCATCATAAGTAATAAAGAACTGTTCAACAGGATCACCATTAACGTCTTTCCCGGTAAATCCTATGAATTGACAAGGGTTGCTTCCTGAGCTTCGGTTAATCCCAAAATTTCTCTTGGACGATCCCCTACATAGGGATGTGACCAACCTGCTCTTAAACCTATACCACTCATTTTATTTCTCCTATTTATTTAATAAAAATTAACTTAAAACCTTCTCCCGATAAGTCGGGAGAAATTAACTTATGAACTTGTTGAACCAGTTGACCATGCTATATTCTGCGGTGTGTATGTTGCAATTAAAAGTCCGCTTGTGTTTGGTTTGAAATCTGCTGTTGCAACTTTTCTGTCTCTGTTAGAGTTGTCTGCTCTGGTGTAACCAAATGCTGATATGGATGCTGTTTCCTTGACGTTTCCAAAGTCGTCAACTTCATCTTCCATTCTGCGTTTCTTTGAACTTGCACACAATAAAGCAGATGCACCGAGATAAATTGCACACTTGATGTCTGAATTATGGATAGGGTTCTTTATCGGATTTACGTTTCCGTAATTTATGACTCCTCTCGTTGAATCATAATCTGTATCTGTACTTAACCAAATACCGGGATTATTAACGTCAACCAGTACTAAAGTTCCTTCTACCAAATGCGCCTCATAAGCTCCATCAAACAAAGGTGCTTTATCGCCGTCCTTTGTGATAAGTGCTACGTGAACTTTCTCGAACAATGGATCTTCCACAAGTTGAGCGAACTGTCTATCATTACAAATACAGACTCCGGTAATTGGTTTTCCCATAACCGTGATAGTTGGATAACCGATAGTAAGTTCGTTTGCTGCCATCTTTGCTTTTCTTAAAGTTGACATTGTGAATTCATCACCCACTCCAAGATTTGCAAGTAACGCTGCAATTGCAGTTTCATAAACATTATTGTCTGCATTGTAGGTTACTTTTCCATATCCTTCTATGAAGAAGTTTGGATGAGATTTCTGAGATATGTCAGCAGCTAATTCGGCAGTACCGAGTAAGTTATCGTCATATCCTTTATAGATTGCCTGGTAAGGTGCATGAAGTCGCATATCCATATTATATTTTTCAAGATCAGTTGTAACTCTACTGAGCAACTGTTTAATTAGTTGTGGATTGATTGCCATTTCACCGTAAGAACCATCGCTAACCTTAAGAACTTTTCTTACCTGAGTGAACCAGGCTTTACGATAAACCCATCTCCTGTCCTCACCAGAACCTTTAGCTTGTTCATCGCCTCGTTTCGGAAGATCAACAAGTGGTAACAATACAGGGATGTCCATATCCCAACCGCCTAAGTGAAACCAGTCCAACATTACTTCAATTACATTTCCAACTGGAGCAACATTTCTTGATCTTATTGCGCCAAAGGGAATTGAGGTAGGATAACCAAATTGGTTTTTACCTCCGGGATAACCCATCAAATCACCCCAAACAGGGATTTGATGCCATTCGTGCAATGTAAAGTTCTGCTGTAACGCAGTACGATACAAAGCAACGTCTTTATTAAATGTTCCCATTATTTTATAAACTCCTTATTTTTTTTGATTTAATTTTTTTCTAAATCGGCTAATATCTTCTGCATCTTTACCGGGTCTTGTTCTTTCTGAATATCTTCTACCGTAAGAACTTTCTTGCCTCCTCCGCCACCTTTCCCGGATGCCTCTAATAAAGTTTCATCCTTAATCTTTTCCTTAACTACTTTCTCGGTTTGAGTTTTCTTGTTTACAAAAGCAGTAAGAATTTTGTCGTCAAATTCTTCTTTGAATTTTCTTGCCAATTCACCTTGCTTTAACCAGAAGGTTTTTCCTCTTGTCCCTATGATTTTACCTGAGGGGATCGGGGTTCCGTCTGCTGTTTTACCTTCCATAATAAGATCGTTTAAGGTCTTGTTGAAAGGTGTCCCGGTTTCATCTTTTGTAACAGTCAGATCGAGAGGTTTTCCATCTACAATTATGTCTTGTTCAGTCAATCCGAATTTCTTGAGTCCGTTTTTTATTATCTCGATTTCGGTTTGTAAATCCTGTTCAAGTACACTCATTGGATTGTCGTTAAGGGCTTTAAGTCTTGGCAAGTTTGCTTCTGTGAGCAAGGGAAGAACTTCGTTAGGAGATTCTTCAAATAGATTTGGCAGGTTGTTTTTTATGTAAACAACTTTAGAGAGTTCGGTCTTTACCGCTTCTCTTGTCTGCTGTAAATCTTCTTTGAATTTATTATCCGGTTCATCCGTGTTTAGGTCTCTACGCCATTCCTTATATTCTTCAGCGTCCATATTTTCTACTGCCGGGAGGTTAGGATATTTTGCCTTGAGACGTACTAAGGTTTCTTTGTCAAGAACCTTTTGGATTTCAGGATCGTCATCGGGAAGTGAAGGAAGTTCTATTTTCGGGATTGATTTTTTTTCTTCTGCCGGTTTCTCTACCCTTCCTGTTTCTCGCTGAGTATCGACAAGGATATTAATTAACTCATCATCCGTCTTTTCAAGGAACTGTTCCTTAAAGAGTGCTATCGCTTTTGGGTTGTCCTTGAAATGCGGAGTCTTTAACGCTACTGCGTTGGCTGCTGCCTGAGCCAATTCTTCTTTACCCTGTCCCTTGTACTTGGCAAGGATGGCTTTATTTTCTTCCGGCTGTTTCTCAATCACCTCATCAGTCAAAAGAAATTTAGTTTCATCATCAGGAAGTTTTGGAGGTTCTTCGCCGTTAAGTTTTTTCTCGACCTCTATCTTTTTCTCGGCTTCAGTTTTTTCTGTAACCTTAGAAGTGTCCTTCTCCTCCTCTTTGGGAAATTCATCGGGTTCTGTTGGTTTTGATGGAGTGTCCCCTTTAGGGGTTTCATCAATTTTTTCTCCGAGTAGTTCGAGTGCAGCCTTAACTTCTTCGGGATCTTCCATATCCTTTATAGCTTTGGTCTGCTTGTCGTCTTCATTTAACATTGCTGCGAATACGTCCTTTTCCATATCAATATCCTAATATTTTGTTTACACGTTTTTGATTAGATTTATTTACTTTTAATTTTTCTTGGTCTGTGAAGTCTGCGGGGTTTTGTGAAATTTTATACCCGGTATGTCTGTTTGGGAGTGTGCTTAAAACATTATCGTTAGTTTTTTCTTTGTTCTTAACTATCGCTTTTCTCCATCCTTCAGATTTTATTTGTTTGAGATTGGGTTGTATTTTTTCAATATCAGATTCTTTTACTGTGGCAGTTTTAGTTTTGTCTGCAAGTGCTGTGAATACATTTGATTTTTTCTTGTCGTCTTGTTTCATTGGTGTCCTATATATTCCTAAATCCTTATTTAATATTCCCATTCGTTTTCTCCAATGGGTTAAAAATAAAAAAGCAGTTGTCGAATCAATATTCTGTCAATACTGTATTCAATAACTGCTGTGTAAAAATTCAAATTTTCTTAAGAACTAAAACTCAGGGAGGCTATATTTCAAACCTCCCAAAGCAACAAGAAAGAAAGAAGAGAGCCAGAATCACCGTATCTAATATTATCACCGATTTGCTATCATAAATATATATCATTTTTATCTTATAATCAAAACACTTTCTTTTATTCCTTTTCATACGAACTTTTGTTCGGGTATAGTTTGTGTAAGAACTCTGCCATAACCCTTGTTATGTTTTCCGTACTGAACAGGTCAACATCTTTTGTCGCATCCATAATCTCCCGCTTATTGTGGCTGAGATAAATCTTACAGTCTCTCCTCTGCAAGCCCTCTATCCTTAATGTGTTTGCGTAAAGAGATTTTATTACATAGCCTCCCTTCACTCCCCAAAAATACTGTCCCATCACTTCAATAAACTTTTCTTTATTGTAGTACATTGGAAAATGAATGTCGAAATGCTTTATCGGGTGTCCTTCGTTCAAGAGTGCTATCAGCGTGTTTTGTAATGCTTTTTTGTAAATGTCATTTTTCTGTCTGTTCGCTGCCTTCTTTTCAAGATCGTTATAGTAATAGTAATGCAGGTTTGAGAAATCTATTTCTTTTAACAGGAAGTAGTCATCGTTAAACATTACAAACGTTTCTGAAATCTCCTCTGTCCGGCAAGCCCTCAGTATCTTTTCGCAAATTCTTTTTTCTCTTGTGTTGGTTTCATCATCTTCCATCGGGATGTGAATAATTCTATCGTTCAGGTATGGAGCTTTGTCTCCAACTATGTAAACGTTTCCGTAGTTCTTTCCGTACAGCTCCAGCGATCTTAGTGAACATTTTAATTCCTGTCCTCTCCACTTTGAACAACTGTGATTGTAGATATACACTATATCAAAGTTCATTTCATTATCGCTTTTTTTATTATCTCTACTGCGGTCTGATAGTCTGCATCAATCTGAAAAACTTCTTCATCATAACGGTCTATAAGAATTGTTGCTTTCCCCTCCGTCTCTGTAACTCTTATGTATGTCCTCTCTGGGATGAAGAAAGTACAGTTGGTTGTATATTCTTCTCGTTCCGGTAGTTCATCATATCCCTGTTCTATTGCTTTTTCAATAGCTTTATAATTCTTGCAAAATATAATTGGTAGTTCGAGGATTATCATTTCCCTTCCATAATTATTCTTAATGTTTCAACATCCTTTACTCCGTGAAAAAATACCGCCCCTTCCTTTACTGCTTCCCTGAGCTTTGAATAATGCTCTGGTAAAATTGTATTTTTTGAAAATGCTTTTTTATTACTTAATAAATCATTCACCGGAATCTTTGCAAACTCAACTGCCCTGCCTATGAACCGGTCACTAAAATATCGATCTCTCGTCACTACTCTTGGTAAATTCTCATAAACTTTCTTACATCCTCCTCGATCAAACAGCATCGGGTAATGAAGATAAAATCTCCCTTTATATTTTCCTATTTTATTTTGGTTGTAGAGTGCTGCGGAAACTCCGCCCTTATCCGGCATTACTTCCTTTGGCAATGCTAATGCGAATGAATCATATTCCTGCAATAAGAAATATTCCCAATCTTGCTTTAGTGCAAACTCAAATATCTTTATTATCCTTTGGGCTGAAAGTTCGCCGTGATGTTCCGCCTGTCCAAGTCTTACCTCTGGATAACCGTTGATGAATTTCCCTTCACTCATATAGCTGTCTTCAGGTGAGGCGAAGATTATATTTTTTGTGATGCCCTCCCAGATTGGAAGATGTCTTGCGACTGTTTCAACAGAATCTTTGTGCGTCATTACTACTTGTAATAGGTTCATAGTTTTATCTCGCTATTATATCCCAATGTATGTCTTGATAATTATATACTTGCTGAAAGTCAGCATATCCCATTTGTACTAAAAGATTTATAACTGATTTATCAGTCTCGCCAAATAATGAGAGAGCGTGTGGATTTATTTCTATGTGAATTATTGGCTTATACTTTCTAATCGTTTCTCTACTTCCTCTCAATACTTCTGCTTCATAACCTTCAACATCTATTTTATAAAAATTAACTTTCCCTTGCCAAAAGGAATCTAATGGTATTGATATTTTCTGTCCCTTGATTAAAGGATAGCCTCCTGTATTGCCTCCCCGCCTGTCTGTGCCAAAAGTTTTCTTGTCTCCTAATGCGATATTATAACATTGAGCATCCGGGCAGTTGTTAAGCAAGCAAATAAAACTGTCTTCTCTTGGTTCAAATGCGTGAACAATACAACCTTTCTTTAGGAATGTTTCTGTGCTGTCACCAATCCAGGCTCCGGCATCAATAACAATATCTCCCGCCTTTAAGTTTTTTATTTCTTCAATGCTTGAAAATGCTTCATCCCAATCGAGCCGTCTTTTTTCTATAATATGAGTTGTTGCTGTGTTATCTTGTGCTGGAACCATAATTCCGGTCTCAGGAATTGTTTCAAGATTAAATCTCATCTTATGAACTCATTTAATATGTTTATCATTTTTCTTCTTTCTTCCCATACCTTTACAGGTACTGTGTATTCGTTAGCCATTAGTTGAGATTCTACTCTTTGAATATCCTTTACGCTTACTTCGCTTGGAAGTCTTACCTCCCCGCCAATTGCCATAACCATTTTTAATCTACTCTCATAACCGATTGCTAACGAGGGTCTTCCCATCGCTGCTAATAATACTGCTCCGTGTAATCTGTTTCCTACAAAAAATCCTGCGTTAGCGTAAACAGGAAGGTATTCTTCTGCCTTCTCAAAACAGAATATCCGGTCATAAGTCCAGCCTAAAGATTTTCCATCTTCATATCTTGGTGAGTGATCGGGTCTTGAGTGTTCAACAAACCAAAAATCATTTGCTCTGCAATAATCTGACATCTCCTGAATCTTCCCTCTCCATATCTCTGCTTCTTCGGGATCGAAATGGCTATCGTGTGCGCCGTCAGTCATAAAATTGCATAGCTTTAATTTTGATACACCCGGTTTTGTTATTGCGAATGCTGCGGGGCAAATACTGTTTATTAGTTTGGGATTATCACTAATGTAATTCCGGGTAGTTACCGCAAAGGATTTATCAATTGCCTGTTGGATTGCTTGATGAAACATAGCTTCATCTTTTAATCCGTGTTTCCCAACTACATCACCTGCCCCAAGTATTAAGAATCTCTTTTTTGTTCTGCTTACATATCCATTCATTAAGGCTTCCCACCAACCAATTGTCTGAGAAGTGCTTACTTCATTGTTCCAGAACATTGGCATACCACATAAGATACACCTGTCAAATTCAACCGGATTAGCCCATTGTTCTGTTTTCTCTTTATCAAGTAAAATAAATTCCGGCTTAGTGTCAACTTCTTTGATGAGATTCTGTACGCCTATGCGTATCAGTTCGTCCCCTGTGTTTCTGTTTTCTTTCGTTGTGATTAAAAGCCATCTCATTTCATTTGCTTTACGAATTTACTTAACAATTCAGCATCTTCTTTTTGGTATTTCCTAAATCTATTTTCTTGAAGACTTTTAATTAATATGCCCAATGGTATTAGCATCCAGACAATTCCTATTATAAAATATTCATACCATTCCATTTTACAAATCCTTTCTTGCACCTTTATAGTAAATACTTTTCATCACTTCCGGCGGGATAGTAAATATTCCCTGATGTCCTTTATATGGAAAGGGCTTGTCAAACCATTTTGGATTTTTAAGAATTAATCCATAACGATTATTACCATTACAATTAAACATTGCTTGCTGAGAATCTTTTTCCGTAAGCGGTCTGAATCCAATCACCTCTACGGTTCCTAAAAGTGCACCTGTTACTTTTCCTTCCTTATCTACCCGGATAAATTCATTTTCCTTTATCGAGTGTTCAAATCTTTTTCGCTGTCCCTCATCCATATAGAAGAAATAATTCTCATCGTAAATAAATCCTTTAGTTGCGTGAATGATAATTGTCTGACCGACTAATCCCTTTAGTCTCTGATGCGTTCTCGTCTCGATTGGCTTCCATCCTGCCATTACGAAACTTGCATAGGGTTCATATAATGAGATAGCTTTCATCTATACATTCCTTTCATTTGTTGTACTGTAAATTTCCAGTCGTTCCAATCCCCGCCATATTTATTTAACCATTCTTGAGCGAGCTTTCTATTATGGATATTCTCTGCACAATTCTTATTCTCCGGAGCCTCCCAAAAAGATTTATGCTTTTCGTGGAAGATTGCTGAATGTATTTCCGTTCCGCCTGATCGCTTAATCATATTCCGCATAATCATATCCCAGCCTTCTCTTGCAAAATACATATCAGGAAAATCTTCTCTATTTTCTTTCCACCATTCTACTGTAAACGCAAATGCGTCACTTCCACAATACCACTTTCCTTTAATTACATCTGCCTCTGATATCAAAGGATTGGTTAGTCTTACAAAATCGTGTCTGTGAAAATATACTGCTCCGTGCCTTTCAACTTCGTGCAATATCCAGCCTGTTATTCCTGGCACAAAACTTATATCAGAGTTGCAGATCATAATTATATCATCTGTATATCCTATCTTATCTTCTACAAAATCAATCATCTTTTTTACTTTGGGAATGCTTGTTGACCTGTAATAACTGATGTTCCATATCAGCCTATTCGCTTTACTTTCATCCTCCCAAGTTTTCTGTGCAAACTCAAACCTTCTAAAGTCTTCTCCGAATAATTTATCTTTATGACTTGTGACAAGATGTATTTGTTTTTTCCTGTACGAGTTTCCTTCCCTTGTTGCCTTTACTATTTTATCAAGGTTGGTTGGTACTTCTGAATATAACAATCTTAAAATATGATTCGGTCTCCAGCTTGATCTGTGCCAATCATCCTTGAGGTCTGAGATTAAACTTATTACCGGAAGTTCTGGTACTGCATTCGCTAAATGTAATGGAGCTGAGTCTATTGCTATTAGTGCGTGTGCTTTTTCGTAAAGTGCAAGAAGATCATAAAATCTTTCTGCTCTCAAATCTGAAATATCGAATATCTGGAATTCTGATAATGATGATTTTAATAATTCCAGTAATTCATTTGTATAGTTAAATGGTGACGAGTGTCCTGATAGTGCTGTTATAATTATTGGTTTATACCCAATTCTACTTTCGATAACTTTACTTAATAATTGTTTTTCCCTTTCGTTGTTCCTGTTTGGAAAGTTAAGCGATAATCTTCCCCATGCTATCGGGCATTCTGAGAACTTCCACGATTCTCTTTGGAAAGATGAACATTCTCTCTTAATCTTAAAGTTCTCTCCATAAATAGCGCAATTGATTATTTTGGTTTGTGGAAAGTTATTATATGCGAGATTTATTGCTTGATTGATGTTCTTAAAATTTCCCGGAAAGACTACCTTCTCTACATAGTCTCCGCATCCATCGAGAACATCCGCATATTCTTTTGCTACTATTAGTTTTGGTTTGTAGTTGTTCTGCTTGCTCTCGTATTCAATTGCGGGGAGGATATTCAGGATATCACCTGTCCTCCCCAACATTATGTAAGTTTTAGTCTTCATCGAGATCAACAAACACTCGTTTACCTTTTTCTTTCGCTCCAATAGCAATGACAAGAGTTCTGATTGCTGATATGTTTTGTCCTTTCTTTCCAATGACCTTGCCGAGATCATCTTCTGCAACTTTAACTTTTAGTTTTATTGCTCCGTTATCTATACGCTCTGTTACGCTTACTTGTTCTGGTTTGTCAACAAGTCTTTCAATTAGTCCCTGAACGAGTGCTTTCATTTTGTTTCCTTTGGTATTGTGAATTGAGTTCTTTATTATTCTCATTGAGAATGAGTAAGTCATCTTTTGTTGGTGTATATGTTGCTACGATTAGTGAACTTTTTTGATATAAGTTGTCATCGTGTGGTTCTTCTTCTTGGCGTTTATTTATAATTGATAATATTTCTACCATCTTTTTTCTCCATTACATTATCTCTCTAAATTCTTTTGGGTCTTTCGAGTTAAATAGTTCTCTACGCTTTTGCACTCCTAAGTTGTGCCCTTTGGATAAATTCTTAAATGTGAAGTTTGATGTTGAGAATATCCGCCTCCCCATTCCATCAGGGCAGTTCGGGCATTTTCTTGGAAGTGATGATTCGCTCATTGGGTGTGATTCTTCAAACTGATTATCACAAAGGCTACATCTGTATTCGTATAGTGGCATATTATTTACTTGGTTTAATTGATATCAATAAGTTATAACTAACATCAACCCATACGCCATTACCGAGATGTAATTTATACAAGTATGCTATTCTTCTGCTGTCTGCTTCTCCATAATCTAATACTGTTACTTTTGCCTTATCATCTAATAGTAAATGATAATTGTCTTCGATGTGGGTGAGGATATCTTTTCTAATGTCTAATAGAACCTTTCCGTATTCCATAACTCTGTACTCCTTTATTCCTATGGTTTAGTATATGCTTTATTTTCATTAGTGAATTTCTGTCGCTCTGTGTTAAATAACTTTTGCGCCTCTACCTTTGCACGGTACTTTGCCATAACTCCCTTAAAGAATTTGTTTATTCCGAGAATGGCTTTTGTGACATCACCCCTGATCGTGATTATTAAGATGAGCAATCCAAGATAAGTCCATAAGTTGCTGAAGAAGAAGGTTGATAGCTTGTAGATCATTTCTGCAAAGTTCATATTACTATAATCTCCTTTATTGTTTCGAGTGGATGAGACATTACTCTAACGCCATTTTTTTTGAAACCAGGTATAGCTGTTGGCAATATATAGAAAGACAACTCCTCGCTAATAAGATCATATTTCTCTTTTGGTAAGAATACTATTGAGGCGTAATAGGTGTGACTGATGTTAAAATCAATAACAGCAATATTGATCTTGTGTTTTATATCTTCGTTCTCTTTCTTAACCATTACTGGTGTCTGCATCTTTTGAGATGGGAAAAAGTTCGGAAATGCTTTCTCTATTTCCTTTAGATTTTTTGGGCTGTCCTCCTGTATTTCTGTAAGTAACTTTGGGTTTCTGTTTTTCTGTCTGTTCATATTCTGTACCTCTGTATTTCTGTCAATTCATATTTGCGTTTACTGGTTTTCCGTTCTTTCCGTTTTTCTGCTTCTGTAAATTAGCAAAAACATTTTGCTTTTTCAAGTTCTTGATTTCTTCTGCCGTTTTTAGATTAATCAGGGTTTTCCCTTCTATGTCAACTTTCTTTTCCTCAATGCCGAGCTTTGCCATTACCATTTGAATCTTTATCATCAGCTTTTCTAACATTGTTTGCTCTGGATTTGGTGCGTCAAGTTCAGCCCACTTCTTTATTATCTCCTCGCTCTGAGGATGATTCATTGCCTTTACAATAATCGGGAGTATTGCGTTAGCTTTTCTTGGGTCAACTTCTTTGGCTGCATTAAAAATATCTCCGAGTTTGTTATACCTGTCATCCTGTGAAGATACTGAGTAGGGTTCTGCTACTACTTCGATGTCGTACTCTACCGCATCAAGATCGTTTACTACTCTCTCAACTATCTGTCCTTGCTCAAGAGAGAATACGGATTGATTTACTGTTATCTCTTGATCGGTCTCTATTCCCGGTAGGTCTGTGGTTATCCTTATCACCTGTTGCGCTGTTACATAGTGCTGAATAAAACCGAGTGCCATTTCTGTAACTGCTCTTAGTGAGTTTGCTCTGTTCTTAAATAACTTTGTGAGGCTTTTTGTTTGCTGATTTTCTTTTGCTATAAAGTGTCTCCCTGATTTTACTTCGCTTTCTCTCTGTCCCGCTATTTCGTTTCCAAGTGTGTTTGAGATAGATTGCATTATCTGTTGTGTCTCCCCCGGCATCCTCAATAGTTCAGGTGAAACTGTTTGCGCCTGTTCGGGCTTAATCATATTAATGTAACCTGATCTTACTCTCTTGTACTGAGCTATCCTGTTGCTTGTCCAATCTTCCTCAAGTCCGTCTATGGCGTTCTCGTCAAGAATCCATCCTTTGTTTGCGTAACGTGCAATAAGTTCTAAGATGAGTGATCTTGATTTGTTTAGTTCTCTCTGCGGGTCTTTCAAGTCATCAAGTACAGACTGTAACTTTAGCGGGTCTGGATGAAAGTCATAACAGTATTCCGGAATGTAAACATAATAGTTGCTCTCAAATGGGTATGCTTGTTCGTTCACCTTTAGATTGAATGCGGGTATAACAGCCGTTACAAAGCGTCTGTTCTTCAGGTCAATGTCTGCCTCTCCCTCAAGCCCGTATCTTTCTTTTACTTTGTTGACTATCTCCGGCTCAAAGGTGTCGCTGTTATAATCGTTTTGGGTTAGCAGCTTGTGTTCTGAGGCGTATGGTTCTGTGATGTCAATTATTTTTTGCCTGTTGCTGTCCTTCACTATCAGTCTGCGTTCCATCCTTTTTTCGTGAAGTTCAAGCACATCAAATTTCCCGCTTGTCGGGTCCCACCATTGTAGTGCGTTTCTGAATATACTGTTTTGTCCTGTACTGAATCCGCTCGCTGTTTCATACACTGCTGAGAATAATGCCTTTAGTCTCCTGCTTATCCATTTCCCTCTTTGTGGATCTTGCTCAAAGAAAACTTTGCTTTCCATCTCAATGGCTATTCTGAGATCGTTGTCTCTGAGTGCGTAGGTGTTTAGAATTTCCTCTACACTCATTTGATGTCGTCTCATCAGGTATGACGCATCTTCCCAAAGCGGATCATTATAGTTGGCTTCAAACATTATTTCTCTTGGGTCTATCGCCTCAATGAATAGTTTGCCGTTCTCGTCATCCGTACCTTTGTATCTCCAGCCCAAATGATAAACGCCTAACCTTGCAATTACTTTATCGGCGAATACTCTCTTTTGTGCCATCGTCATTTTTGCGTGGTACAAATAATAATTTAGTGTCTGCCAAACTATCGTTGTGAGTTCGTTGTCTCCGCCTGTGCGTGGTTTTGGTTTCCCTATCTCGGTGTTGCTTTCTTCAGCTCCAAATATTACGTTAAGAATTGTCCTTGTTATGTTATAGCTGAATGCCGGTCTCCCCTCTGCCTCAACCTCTGCCTTGATTATTTTATCCCATTGGTCTTCTGCGACTGTGAGGTCAAATAGTTCTTTCTGTTGTTCGTTGAATGAACTGAACCGGGTGAGTAGGTTATCATGCAATCTCATTGATTCGTAAATGGTCTGTTCATCCCTGATGTTCCAGGTGCGGGTTCGTTGTTTCATCGCTTGTCTCCTTATACTCTCATAAAATCGTTTTGAACTTTTTGTTTGTTCTGCTTATCAATGTCTCTTATCCATTGCGGGCGTTTGTCTTCTTGCTTTTCTTTTGGCTTATAAATTGCCATTATCTTATATCGTTCTTCATCTATACAGTGATCGCTAACTGCGGGATCGTTTCCCCTTCCTTGAATATCTTCAGGATTGTTTTCGTCTCCAATGGTTGCATTTAGTTCATCTACAAAAGGTTTATTGTAATGCTTGAAAACATAATACTTTGGGATATCAACTTCAATTCCATCTATTACTTTCTGATCTTTTCTTGTCATCAAGTCTTTCATCGCCCACCAGCCTTGAATTCTATCATTAACAGCTTTTTGTAATATTATCCCCTCATCTCTCATTACGTCTGAAAATGTTGTCTCGTTGTTTGCAAGTGCAAACTTATCTTTCTTTGCCCAAGCTGAAGGGTCTGCTACAATTGTTCTTGGCATCCTTCCCTTTGTAAACGGTAGGTTTGAAATAAATTCTTTAATCCCCCTTGCATTGTCTAATGGAGATCGGTTTGTTTCACAATATGTTGCAACTCTGTAAAGATTTCTTTCAAAATCTATCGCTGATATGCTAAAGGAACAGGCTGAACTATATCCCGGATCAAGGCTTCCGATTATATTCCATTCTTTCGGAATTACAAACGGCTCTATTAGTTGGCTTGATTCATCAAACAAAAAGAATTGTCCTTCAAATGCGTTCCAATCTCCATACCGCCATGCTCGTCTTAATCTATCAGGCAAGGTTTCGAGCATCTCCCAATATCCCTCGCTTAAATATTCATTGTCTGTTGGTAGAGCAGGAAGAAAACAAAATTCGTTTTTAACTTTTATTAATCTTTCAGGTATGTTTCTATCTACCCATAATCGTTTTACCCATACGTGCCCCTGTCCTCCTGGATTTGTTGCTGCAATAAATTTTGGCTTCGCTACTCCCCGCCATCTTAATGAACCTCTTAAAATATCAAATACTTTTTCTTCGTTCTTTGTAAGTTCATCAATCCCGATTGCTGCAAATTCTGCTGATTGATATTTGCTTATGTCATCAAGGTTTCTTAATGCTAATACCCCGCCTCCATATTCCGGCTTAATGTGAAAACCAAATCCACTTACTTTTTTATCCTTTAGTTCTCCAAGCCACCCGGGAAACTCTGCTGATATTTTACTCGTCTGTCTGTCTGTTAGTGCCGGATAATCTTCGCAGAACAATCCAACAACTGCATTTGTTATTCCTGCTTTAGCAAGTTTTAATAGTTCTCTCAACAAGTACCATCTTAACCAATAACTTTTTCCCGGTCCTCTGGAACCTCCGTAAAGAAAATACTGATGTAGGTCAGCTAACTTTGTTGCTTCTAATTGTTTGGGTTGAAAATTGCAGAGTGCTTTGAATGATTCTCTCATATATCAAGCAACAATTGTTTTACTTCTACTTCTAACTTCTCGATAAACATTCCTTTAATCCGTGCTAATGAATCAAGTGCGCCTTTCCCATTTTTTGCATCCACAAATTGCTCGATTGTCTTTTTATTTTTTGTTCTGGTTTTGTATGTCTTTAATCCTACATCAATAATCTTTTTGTAACCATTCAGGATTTCATCCACTTCAATATCATTTCTTTTCGTTACTTTCTCCATCAATTCAGCGATTCGCTTTTTTACGTTAGCGTTTGTTAGCAACCTTGAGGCATTTATTTTTGCAACATTATCATCTTTTACTACATATCCTGCTCTTAAATACGCTTTTGTTCCGTTCCCATCCTTTACATATTCTTGGCAAAATAATTCGTGTTTTTTATTCTTTAACATTTGGTTAGTCTTTTAGAATTGATTCTTTGGCGTGAATATCGTCTCGGCATTTTTTCGTTTGCTTTTCCAATGTTCTTCCTGTTCTTTTTTGCAAACATATAAAAAAAAACCGATGAAAAGAAACTATTTTCTAATCATCGGCTTTTCCTGGTTTGTGTTTTCTCTCCTTTTTTCTCGGAGATCGGGTCTTATACGTCCTCTATTGCGTTCGTTTTATTGTTTTCTGCTTTTATAATGATAATACTTCTTAGTCCCCTTACAAATTCTTTTTAATTCATCTAAGAACTGTTCGTCATATATCCTGAACATAAATGCGCTTGAAATTTCTTTTAGGTTGCCGTGAAAATCTGTGAACGTTTTTGACTTAAGAAATAATTCTCCGTGTATTTGGAGAGTGTATTTGTTCTTCTTGACATATTCCAAGAAACTGATCGGACTTTTTTCGGCTCCATAAAATCTTACAAACTTACAATCGTTTCTTTCTAAGTCCTTTTTTAACTCCTGCAAAGATATTTCTTCGTTGTTGTTTATTTTGTTTCTTAAAAAATGCTCTCTATCTCCTACCTTAAAATAAATCGGCGTAAAATTAGCGTTTCCTGCCATTCCATATTCGCCGTAATATGTTTCTTTTTCTATAAAGTTTATCATTTTACTGCCTTTCTGTGAAAACCTTTCTCGTCCTCGTACCCTTCCGGGATTCTTTTCCAGAATAAGAGTAGTATCATCCCGCCTGAAAATGGAATTAGTAATAAGATTAGCTTATACTCTATCGGTACTACTATGAATATGAAAAGGGAAACTATTAGTATTGCGAGTAATATTCTTCTTTTCATTTCCTCACCTATTCAAAAATATATGATTTCAGTTCTTCGCCGTTTGCGTATGTTTCTTCATCCTTGAAGATGAAAATTCCATCACCGCTTATTACTATTAGTTTTCCGTTCTTTAATGTGATGATGTCATTATAAATGTTTCCGCCTGTCTGTTCTGCTAAACTTACAGTTTCAATAAAACTTTCCTGTGAGATTTCTTCAATAGGCGGTTCGGGTTCAATGTCGGTTTTTATCTTTCCCTCGAATAATGCGCTGTTAATTGATTGCAGTCTTTTGAGATCAATGTTTTTTGCTTCGTGCGCTTCTTTGCTTAGTGAATGTTGCTTCCCTATCTCCTCCATAAGTGCAAGAATGGAATCACTTAGAAATATTCCATCTTCTTCTTTTAGTTTGAACTGTATCATTTCTGTACTCTCCTTTAATTTAGTTGTTGTTTATTTTCTGAAACATTTCTTTGCGTGGCTCGTTTTTAAGACGAGCGTATTTTGTAACTACTCCGAGACCGTTCTCAAAAGTTATTACGTAAGAACTTATGGATTTCTTTGTCTCTTGGGTAAACCTAATCTGAGCTATTACCCAGTTATTGAATTTATCAAGTTCATAGATTATGTTATTGTGCTGTGGCATTATTTTGTCTCTCTTATTTGTAACTCTAACCCCTCGTATTTATTCCCATCAAGACGAACAACGTACTTAGTTTTATGGTTAAAACAACCGCTTCTATTTTTGGGCTTTTTGTCTCCCCAGAGATAATAAGTGTCTGTTAAATATTCCGCCCCGCCTGATGTTTTATGATGGTATAGTTTTATTCTTGTTGTTGCCATTGTTCTAACACCTTTTTGTTTTGTTGATTTTTATTGGCTTCCCCCTTTTTGTATAAAATTCTATGCCAATGCCTTTTTTTATCTCGGCTTTTTGTTTTTTAATAGATTTACATAAAATAATTTCGTGCCAAAGATTTCAGTATTTCTTACTTAAAATTTCTACCGTTTGTGTAATTTTTACTCAATATAAAAACCCTCACGGATGTGAAACGTGAGGGCTTTACCTTTGTAATATAAATATATTAACTAATCCCCAGGTTCAAACTTCTTTTTTAACTCCATTATAGTTTTATGCTTAGTCTTTTTAATTCGATTTTGGTTTTATCCATATATTTCTCTTTTAACTTTATCATTTCAAGTATGTTAAGGCTATGCGGATTGTTTTTTCTTCTCTCAAGGGCTTCAAACTCTTTCATCCCGATTTTCTTAATTAAGTTATCTTTGTACTGGCTTAAATCCCCTGCGTATCTGTTACAAGTATTGCACCCAAGATGAACGTTAAACTCATCAAACTCAATTGATGAAAATAAATCCGCTCGGAAAAAATGGCAAGCACTCCAGTTCCCTGTATTCAAAATTGATTTGTCTGAATAAAATTCAACATTCCAGATCCTTCCGCAATAAATACATTTGCCCCATATCTTTCCATCGGTATTTATAAATAAATCTCTTAGTTTTACAAGTATGTGGAACCATCTTTTTAGGTTGCTGTATGCTTTTCCCTTTGCAGAATCATCATTGAGTTTTTTATACTCGGCTACTGAGATAATATCGGAAGATACTTTTTTCTTTTTGTTCAGCGATTTATAAAAATTTTCTTTTTTCTTCCTGTTGGATTCGGCTTTCTTCACTTGCTTCCTGTCCATCTGGCGCAGGGCTTCTCGTTCGATTGCTGATAGTTCCATTAGTCTTCCATCCCTTCTAACTCAAATTCTTGCTGTTTGATTTTCTGCTCATTGAGATATTTTTTCAAAATCATTCTTATATATTCGCTTTCGTTTGTGATACCGGATTCTTTTTTATCATATTCAAACCCTTTTAGTAGTTCTCCCCAAATTCTTGCTCGTATTGTTTTATCTTTGGCAATTGGTGGTGGTACATTGCTTTGTGCTATCAAACTATTGTTAGCTCGCTTTTTCTTCCAATATGGGTAAAAATCGCTCATTTTATTTCTTTCTGCTTATGCAGTAGTTATAAAGAAATGCTTTCGGGTAGTTCCCAACCATATTTTATCGCTCTTTTTCTATAATGATTGTCGTGCATTTTACAAGCATAAACTTTTCTTTTCCCGTATGTAATTATTGATATAGCTTTTTTATTACAGACATTTGTAGTCACATATTGTATCATCCTTTTACCAGATGGGCTCTTATAATATTCCTTGTCGTTAATCTTTATATATTCCCTATGCTCGGTTAAATGTTCGCATTTCTTTATAACTTTTGCCTCAACAACCGACAAACTATTGTTTTCGGTTTCTTGAGGATTGGTTTTAATATTTATTTTTTCTTTGTTCATTATTTCCAATTTTGCTGTTTGCGGGTTAGGCAAAGCTTGTTATGTGTGCTTCGATGGTATATTATAAATTGGTTTTGTGAAATCAGCCAAAATCAATTCTTCGCCAACTTCCAGCAGCTTGCATCTTTCACATTCTCTTACGCACCACTTGTTATGTCTATCGGGATGCATCGGCTTTGCGTCATCCCATTCATAAGTTCCGGGATCAATCGGGGCTTCCGCAAGTTCATTATCGGTTAAATAAACTGTGTCATCTTCATCTTCGCTAAGTTGTGTTTTCGGTCTGGTATTTATTCCCCAAGCTTTCTCACACTTATTGTCGCAAGCTGCTTTGGTCTCTTTACCAAAACAAGTTATATCGGTTATTAGTGGGCACACATAACTCGCATCTGCACCCGAATTATTTTTGTTGTCGGTTAAGTTTTTGTTTTCTTCCATCTTAAATTTCCTTTTTTATTTAGTTGTTAAATCCATTTCCATAATCGGGTGAAATGCAAAACTGTTATGCTGAATTTTTTGCTTGCATATCAAATAATTTTAGTTGGTTGATATACGGCATTATTCTTTTCTCACTAATTTTTATGTAATCCGGGTTTAATTCTGATCCGACGTAATTGCGAGACAATTCCACTGCTACAATTGCAGTCGTACCACTTCCCATAAACGGGTCATACACCAACCCACCAACGGGGCAACCGGCTTGGACACAATTTCTTATTAATTTTTTTGGATATACTGCAAAGTGTGCTTCGGGGCAAGCCTCAGTGTTTATATCCCAAACCGCACGTTTATTCCTCCCGTTTTCATTTGGTCTCATATTCCTATTTCGCATTGCAGATTTATATGGGTTCCCTTCTAAAATATTAAATCCTTCCGGTGGAGTTTTTAGTTCTACCCCTCCCCACCGATCTAATGGCTTTGTATATGGCTCTAATTGTTGCTCAAAATAATATTTCTCATTTTTCGTGAAGAAGTATAACTTTTCATAATCGGTTGTAAACCTATCCGTTGCACTCTCCGGCATTGCATTCGGTTTTCTCCAAATTATTTCATTCCTTAGTATCCACCCACGTTTACACATTTCTAGTTGAAACATTGCTGGCACATTTGCTAAACTCTTTAGTCTAAATTTTTGTTGGCTTGCCCCTTCCTTGCTTATATAGGTATCATCAATATTCACCCAAACTGTTCCATCCTCTTCCAATTTTGGCATAAACAAATCAAAAATGTTTACAAGTTTTTCAATATATTCTTCAACGGTTTTTTCCAAGCCGAGTTGCCCCTTAACGCCATAATCACGCAATCCCCAGTATGGAGGTGAAGTTACTAAGCAGTTAATAGAACTATCATCCATCCGCCCTATTGTCTCGCAATTACTTTCATTATATATTTTATTTATCTCAATCAATCTGGGTTTATCCTATTATGTCGCAAAAAATCAGCATAACAAGCAATTCTACCGGACAGAGATACTCTGTTCGGGTTAGCTTAATTATGTGAATTTTTGCATTCATTAAAATTTCCTTTTCGTTATGGTCTGCCGGTAAATTGCCACGACGTTATAAAGCTAAATGGCTTTCAACTTCCAGGTTTTAAAATTCCACCACTTATCTCTTTTAAGCGTAGTTGCTGTAAATGCCATTAAGCTGTTCATTATATAATCTGCTAAAATATAATCGGGCGTGTCGTTCTGGTTTTCCATACTATGTTTGTTTATCAATACAATTAAATCTTTGTAAAATTGTTCGCTGTTAAATTTCGGTGGGGGCGCTATCTGTCCGCCATTTTCTTTATAACTCGCATCTGCACCCGAATTATTATTAGTGTCGGTTAAGTTTGTGTTTTCTTCCATCTTAAATTTTCCTTTTATTATTTATTAAAATCTATTTCCATAATCGGGTGAAATGCAAAACTGTTATGTGCGCTTGAGTTTCTCAATTAAAGATTCTGTTTTGGAATTGTGTTTCCACCAAATATCATCAGCTTTTTTTTCAGTAAATCCTCTCGGTGCAACTCTAAACTTTGAGCTTCTCCAAAGATGATATTCTATTAAAAGTTTGATAGGAAAATTAAAGAGCGCACATAACCAGCGTTTCAAGGCGACAACTATTTTTGTTGTGCCAATTTTACTTAGTAACGTTTCCATAGTTTATCCTATAAATTAAGTTTGTAAAAATTTCCGTTGCGCCTTAAACGCAACAGCGTTAGGCTGAATTTGCACCTAACGTTCTTTTCTCAATAACCATATCGCTGGGTGTACTCTTGTAAATATTCCGTTTTCATCTATCTGGCTCATACCACCTTGCAAACAAACTTTATATCTCCGCTCTGTTCTCGCAATCTGTTCCATATATTCCCAAGTATAGCTATCCCCATCCAAGATGCAGATGTAATCACCGTTTTTCATTATCACATATTTCAAACTGTAATATGTTTCCTCTATGTTATACTCTTTCCCAAAAATTGTTGCTACTGTGCGTTTATCATCCATTATAATATTCGCTTTTTTATAATCCTGTTTTGCTCTATACTCTTGGTTAAGGGTTTGTCCAACTGTCGGTGCAAATCCGCCTAACCCGCCAATCAAACTGACAGCTAATATTATCAGGATGATTTTCGATTTTATGTTTTTCACGTTTACCTCTTTATTAAATTTATGTTTTATGTCGCTGCGGTTTATCGGCAACATCGTTAGCACCGAACTTTGGCTAAAACCCTTTATATACTTTCTCATAATCTTCGTCCCAATGTTGCATTATCTCGTCAAAATATTTCTTACTAACCTCTTTATAACAATCGTTCACTCTACATTCAAAATATTTACCATTCTCAAGTTCTATAATTTTGGTTAACTTAAAATTACCACTCTGACCATTTTGTCCCCATTTCGGTATTATATAATGGTTGGATATGCGCCCGCCAAAGTCAGGGCTAACTCGTGCTCCAACAAGATTGCTTTTAGCCTGTTCTATTATCTCTTTCAACCAATCATAAAATATTGGTGTTTCGTAAAAAGCTTCGGTTAATACTAACTTACATTTATCTTCAAATGTTGGTTCACTAATGCTCATCTAATAAATCCCTTCTGTTTTGTGCGTCAGCAACTATTACTTCATCTTCGGGGTAAAAATCTTTATAAATTTTAGCTATATTTGCATCCAATTCAACAGCAGTTACTTGCAACCCTTCCCATAATTTTCGATTCCCGCCAATACCACTATAAAGGTTTAGTGCTTTCATAAGGCAGTATCGGTTACTTCCACAAAAAAACGTATAACTCGCAACTGTACCTGACAAAAAACTTCGTCTGGTGTTTTTGGGTTATCTGTTATGTTTTTATTTTCATTCATAATAAAATTATCATTCTCGTTTTTTGCCGGTAAGTTGCAAACCTGTTATAAAGAACCTTCGCTCTTTTTTATTACTTTCATAATCTCTTTCAATGGCTGTTTAAGTGCTACCCCATATCCAAACTCTACCGCATCTTCTATCAAGGCTGTTATTTCATCATAGTAGCTTATGTGGGGGTCAACAAATCCAGTTACTTCATTCCACTTATCAAAGTTCATCATTGCCCATCTCTTAGCTCTCTTGTTTGCACTAATTGTGTTTACGGTGTCCGCTTCGGTCTTTATAACTCGCTGTTGTACGCCGACAGCCTTTTCCGTTAGGACATCTTCAAAATACTTATCTGGTTTATCAATATTTATTTGCTTATTCATTTTTGTTTCTCCTTCCGGCTGCGGGTAAGCAGCCACAATGTTATCCTCTGTAAATATGATCTATAAGACCCTGTTCTTTTGGTTTATCACAATAATGCCGGGTGTGGCGAAATGGATTATAGGGAATCTTTACTTTCTTTATCCGTAATTGTCTTTCTCCAGCATCAAGTTCAAAGGGTTCTACTAATATCCATTTTTTGTTTGCGATGTCCCAAGTGAAGTCTATCTTCTCTTTACAGTTATGACAAGCAGGTTCCTTTTTAGGTTTTTTATTTTGGGTACTCATTATTTTATTTCTTTCATTTCTGGATTATCTGGACATCCGTGATAGTTTCTAAACATACAACTATAATTATTATCCTGGAAAGTTCTATTGCCCATTGCCTGGCTTTGATGCGTCCATCTACCTGGCTGTAAACAATTAAAACTTTTACATTCTTTATTAGCTACATCCACCAAAACAAATTTCCCTATTCTCTTGCCTTTTTTTTTGGAATATACTGTTATTTTAATTCTGATTTTTGCCAAGATTAAACCTTTGGGTATTCATTCCATTCCCTTCCATCTAAAATTCTTCCGTTTTCTTTTTTATGCACTCCACCCCATTGCTTAAAGAAGAATGGAACTTTTGCATTAACACAATCATCCCTGATCTTTCTTACCCAATCTGGATTCATCGGTCTGGCTTTCGGACCGGATTCTCCGCCTACCACTACCCAATCAATTGTGTTTAATAATCCTCCCCAATTTTTATCTAAATATTGAGGATGTAAAATTATTTTTCCCAATAGCGGTTCAATGCTTAACCATTTTATTTTAGCTGGAGTTTGTAAAAGAAGGTGTATTCTTTCATTCGCTCTTTCCTGATCTTCTACCGAAGTCCCTAACCAAATATTAGAAATATCGTCATAACTTTTAGCAATATTATAAAATTCCAATGCCCGGTCTATCCTTTTGGTTAATATCTGGAAAGAGTGCTGCTTGGCGTTCATCATAATTTCATAAGCAACTGCAATAAATGAAAACGTTACTTTTTCGTGAAACAGATCGCTCATACTATCTACAAAAAATGTTGTCGGAGTTTTCGTTCTTACTGCTCTCTCTAATTTTGATATGTCAAAGTTTATCTTTCCGGTCCAAACTATTTTCCCGGAGGCTAATTTCTTTGTGGTTCCTTCATAGCCTTTAACTCCCATCTGTTCTAATCGGTACGCCTGTCGCATTGCATAACAATGTTCACAACCAGGAGAAACAAGACTACATCCCATTGTTGGATTAATTGTTTCTTCTGTCCACTCTATTTCGCTTATTGCCATTTATTTTAATATCCCTTCTTTATCGAACCAAAACATTCCTTGGAATCTTTTTGTCTAAACTTATAGCTAAGTCATTAAGCTGATTGAAATATTTGTTTTCTAACTTGCCATGCTTCTCTGCCATATTTTTTTGAAACATTACCTGGTCCTTTTCCGCACCTGTGAGAATATGATAATATTTATCAATCTTGGTGAAACATCTTTCCTGGAAGGTTAATTTATAATCATCCATCTTTTAATTCTTTTAATTTTTCTTCTTTCCTGATCTTCTTATAATTATCAATCAAATCTAATTTAGAATTAGAATATTGAAAAGCAATATCCATAGCAACTGCTGCCTCTACCGATTCTTTTTCCTCATCAGTCAACTCTACTTTTTGATTTCTTAAATAATTGCCTCTCCGTATCAGAGCATCTATTTTTTGTTTTACTAAAAGATTGACCTCATCCATAGCCATAACCGGAACTGCTTTAACCCAATCTGCAAAATCAAGTTTTTCTATCCCAAATATCTTTGTAGAAAGTAGGGCATCATATCTTATCATTAACATCTTTTTTGTCCATCCTCGTCTTACAAATTCTATGAACCATTGGCGAGCAGTTTCTTTGGGTAAGTTTTCTCGTTTTACGGCTTCAAGTTGCCCGAACAATTTTATACAGAATTCAAAAGTTAAATCTGTTCTATTCCATTCATTATTGAATTGTGCCGGGAACCATGTCGGGCATTTCTCCTCTCGCAATTTTAGCTTCTGATTCCCACTTGCTAAAATCGATAGTGCCTCTTGGGCTTTTTCTGTTATTTGTTCCATTCTCTCTATCCCTTCTCAACCAATTTCTCATAGTTAAATTTACTGATTTATATTTTTTCACTAATGGTTTATAATTTTCCATTGCTTCTATAACTACTTGAAGTTCCGTTTCTGAAAACTCAGAAAATAATTTTTCTGCGTCTTTGTGGGTAAGTTGATTTTCAAGCAAACTAATGTTAGGACAATTTTCTAAAATAAATTTTTGTAAGATATGAGGTTCCACTTCCAGCGTTTTTTCACTTGGCTCTTTCTGCTTTTTACTTTCTACTTCTTTCTTTCTACTTATTACTTTATATGTTATATCTCCCGATATAACTCTATATAAATCCTTATTAAATTCAGGAAACTCTGACTTTCCTCTCTTTTAATCAAAAAAGCATTTATTCTATCAAAGGCATCTGCCTTAAATTGAATGACACGTCTGCCTGAATCAGTTTCAAACACGAACCAAAGCCCTTTTTTAGAAATTTCCTCAATTGCCTTGTCTATGAAGGTAACGGATCGCTTACTTAACGGATCAACCCTTGCTTTTAATATTTCCGCCTCACCTTCAAACCTTCCAAAGTCATCTGTGTGAGGAAGTATTTTCAAATAGAGTAGTTGAGAATATTCTGATAAAGAATTAAATTCTTTGTCGTGTGCAATCGTATTTTCTATCATCCTTCTCCTCGCCATTATATTAATACTCTAAAAATAAAATAGCCCCATCAAACATAGGACATCCAGAGTGTACTTGGGAGTACAATTCGGCTATGTTATCAAGGGCTTTTTTTTTTGGTTTCATAATTTTACTCTGAATGTCGATCTCAATCTATAAAACATTTCTGTTATAGTCAATCTCTTTTATAATTTACTTTACATTTGTTTGCAAGGTCCTGTAGCTTGCTAAAATCATCGTGACTGAGCTTCTGTCCGCCGTTCGCTCTGTTCCGCAGGTACATTAACGTGCTTCTCTCTCCGTCCTGAAGATGTGAGTAATACTTCTCTATCTCTGTGAAGTATTCGTTCTGGTACTTTAGTTTGAAGTCAGTCATTTCTTCTTTCCTTCCAATGCTTCTTTTAGGTTCTTTCCGTAAAGATATACTTCTGTTTTCGCCTTATATACTCTGGGCTTCTTCTCCGGTTTCTCCTTCGGAGGATATTTTTTTTTCTTCTTGAATTCTTCGTCAAAGATGCTCATCTCTTTATTCCTTACGCTGATAATTGTTTGAATCCTGAATCTTTCATCTTCTCAAAAAGAGTGCGGTCTGCTTTGATGTCATAAACATAAGGTAAAAATACTTCTATAAATTCTGCTTGTTCCAATTTTATCATGCTGATCTGGATATCAACCCAATCAGCAAGAATCTTCCACGCCGTTCTTTCTGCCTGATCTTCAAGGTTCTTTTTTGTACTCGGTTGTGGTCGTCTTATTTCTTTCCATAACACCTTAAACACTGCCTCTGTTTTTGCAGGAAGTTTGAAAGTTAAAAAATTATTATTTACTGGGATCTGAAAAGTTATTCCCATTAACCTTTTCGGTTCTCCATCATACATTTTTGAAATATGTGTTGCTCCTACGCCAACCAATCTATGCTCTATTAAGCTAACAGACCTATCAGCCGGTACTCCTGAAGTGTAGTTTTTGATATTCATTATGTTTCCTTAAAAATAAAGTTCTCTTATGTTCTTTGGTAACTTTTTAATCTTTCTCTCTGCTAAATATGCCCTTAGAACTGCCATTGCTGCTATGTATATTAAAACTACCGCCCCTATTCCTGGTAGTGGGTTCATTTGTTTTCTCCTTTTTGATTTATTTCAAATGCTCTTATTTGATCGAAATATGGTTTTCTTAGGGCTTCATACTTCTTGTCAAGAATTCTTTCCTCTTTGAACATCTTATCATTTAATTTATTAATCTTGGCTATTTTATAAAGAATCTCCCGATTGAAGTTCGCTACAATAACTCTTGCGTGTTTATGAATTATTTTATTGGATAATTGCATATTATAAGGCAATGCTTCTATTTTCTCAACTAAATATGTCTTAGGATGCTCTTTAATTAACTTGGCTAATTCTGCCGTACTGTAATTAAATCTTATTACAACTTTCATTTGGTTTCCTTTCCTTCGTTACCCTCAAGAACCCTATCTACTTTTAACCACATTTCTTTACTTTTTTTATTATTCCACACAACTCGATTGCCTTTTTTCCTTGTTTTATCCATAAACATAACGACTATATCTCCATCTTTATTTTGATTGGCAAGTGCCAACTTATGCTTCCATAGCCATTTAGAATAAACTTCTGCACCTATTTCTCGCCAAAACTTTTTGAATTCAATAACCTCATTTTTTTTCATATCACCAACTATGAAATTGCCATCTTCATCCCAATCAACAAATCGCCAACCAACAAATGATACCATAGCCCTTGCTGCGACAACTTTATCAATGTTTATTTTTTTCATTTCTTCTTGATCGATTTTATCATAAATCTCTCTTTGTGCTTTTGTAGTAGTTGACATTTTATTTTCCCTTAAAATATTTCTTTGCAAATGTAATTATATCATCTCCCTTGCTTCCGCTTTGAAGTACCTGAGAAATGTTTTGGTTCTTTGATTCAAGTATTGCATCAACGTGTTCATCCACTTCTCCATATTGTAACCAGATAGAAGTTACAGGATTCTTTTGTCCTATTCTGTGAAGACGATCTTCAATCTGAAGAACATCCCCCGGTGTCCAGGGGCGATTTATCAAGATGATTGTGGTTGATGTATAAAGATCAATACCCAACCCTCCAGCCATACTTAACAGGAATACTCTGCTTTTCCCTTTTAGAGAATCATCAACAAGTTTTTCCCGATCTTTTGTATCTCCTATTAATAGTGATGTTGGAATACCATCCTTTTCAAATTTATCTCGTAATGTTTTAAGCGGTTCCACAAAAGTAGAAAATATGACGACCTGGTTTCCTTCCTCAACAACTTCTGAAGCTAATTCATACGCCGTTTCAATTTTACCCAATGCTCCGGCGTGTGCCAATTGACCCAACATAACCAACGCTTCCCCGCCCTCTTTTATTTCTCCGCTTTCCAATCTTTTCTGATATGTCGCTCTCAGATTGTTTAGGGTTTCATTGTAAAGTTTTATTGATTCAGTAGATAATTCCGCCTCCCTCAATACTCTGAGCTTTTCAGGAAGGTCTAAACACTCTTTCTTTATCCGGCGTATCATTATATCTTTAATCTTTTCGTGAAGTTCCTCAAGGTGCGATGAACCAGTAACATCCCAAAATTTTCTTTTATTTTTCTTTCCGAACTCCCGGATGTGTGCATTACAAAATCTTAATTGAAAATATCGGCTGTCTTTTCCTAATTCGTGTCTTACTGCTTTAAGTAATGGATATATGTTTATCGGTCTGCCGTTCTTAATTGGCGTTCCGGTCAAAGGAAAACAGGCTTTACAGTTTTCGCTTTCTGCTAATTTTAGAAAACCCTTTCCTCTTAAAGTTTTTGTCCCCGCCTGTGCATAGTGCGCTTCATCCGCAATCAATATAAACTCTTTTGGCGGAGGAGCGGGTATTTTACCCCAAGAATGAATTGAATATTTTTGTTTGGATATTTTAAGAGCTTTAGCGTCTCTATTCCAGGGGCGTTCAAGTAATGAGGCGGGTGCGATTATTACTATTAACCAATTATTATATTCAGAAAGAATCTTTGCAGCAACTAAAGATTGAAGTGTTTTACCCAATCCCATATCATCGGCGAGGATCTGTCTGAGATATTTTACCATCCTCAATATCCCTTTTCTCTGATGATCGAAAGGCGTTAATCCGTTAGGTAATGGTTTTGTTAGATCAATAGTAGCGGATATCTCTTTGAAATCCTCTAACATCATTTTTTCTTTTTGATCTTGAATGCTCTCAAGTTCTTTTATCCCCTCTGAAAGTTCGGCTGTTGGAAACATCGTTTTTATTCTTGGTAAATTAAGCAATGGTACTTCCCAACGTCTATTAGTTGAATCCCATTTTCTTCCTTCAAATGTTTTTATTTTCTCAACTGTATCGGGATTATAAGGAAATGTAATCGCAATACTTTTATTACCTTCTCTATCCGTAAGAAGTGAAACTTTCATTTGTGCTTTTTTATTCGCTTCTTCTTTCTGAATTGTTTCATCAAGTGTTTTCATTAGTTCCTGAATTTTATTTATATCAACGTTTGGGAGCTGTCCTTGATATTTTATTACAAGCGAACAGGCAGCTTTCGTTTGCTTTGTACTCCAATTTTCTTGTTTAGCAAGTGAATGACCGAAACTTGTATCGGTCTTACTGAATCCCATACCATCCTGAGAACTTGCGAAGTCACAAACTCCGGCAAGTCCTCGAATGGATTGTTTAACTATTTCTAATGTCTCGTCCATTAAGAAAGAAGATCAAAGTCTTCGGGTGTCATTTTCAAAGTAATCATTTCTGAACCGTCTTTAGGATAACAATACTTTGTTTCCTTTTCCCTGTTAATCACAACATCACACTCAATGTTTTCTACCAGAATGCCTGTATCAATTGCGTGTGAAAATTGCATAATGTTTTTCAGGTGATCTTTGATAGTGTTATCAAATTCCCTATTGGCTTCCTTCTTTTCTTTACGAACCTGGTCCAACTGCAATTCCTGTGTTGCAAGATTTGTTCCGCATTCCGCAACTTCTTTTTGTGTGAGTTTTCTCTCAACGTTAATTACCTGAAGATGTGTCATTGTACCTTCAGGAAGTTCGGGCGATTTGGAGGCAGAAGAAGATTTGGGTTTATCCGATTTCTTCTTTGGTTTTTTCTCCGGTGTTTTCTTAGGCATACATAACTCCTATACGTTTATTTTTAATTGTCTGCTTATTGCAGATTAGTTTTAAGCTGATAAAATCTCTTGGATTTCAATAAATATTTTTAGTTGCTCTTTGCTATAATGAAGCATATTGTCATTAAGTGGTGCGCCTATACAGGTTATTTTTAGTAAAACCGTCTTTATTAGTTTTTCAGAATGGCGCAACCTTTTTTTTAAGTCATCAATTTTTAATGCTTGCTTAACGACCAATCTCTCTACTTTGGTTTGTTCCATAGTTATCTCCTTTTAGTTTTCGTCTTTTCCGAACAATCCACTTTCCGGATTTGCTATCTCCTGTTCTCTATCCTGTATTGCCGTAATGTATTTCCCTTGTTCTTCCTCTCCTAACTTTCCAAAGATATCATTCAGCTCCGCTTTGGTTTTGGCGTTCTGGATTTTCTTTAATATAAGATCGTCTTCCTGAATTGGGGGGTGTTCCGGCAATGACTTTGAATCATCTATTCCTTCGTCTTCACCCTCACCGATTTGTAACATATCTCTATATCCATAAAGGAAAGAGTTTGTGGCTTTTTCAAGCTGCTCCATTGTTCCCAATACCTGGATGTTCCAGATTGGATATTTTCTCTTTGCATCCATTTTTCCGCCAACCATATCAAGAGAAAGTCCAAAAGGAATATTTGCGAGCCTTCCATTTGTGATCGTTTTTATTTTATCCAACTCGCTATAAATATTTGCTGCGGTATTGATACTTCCGGAATAAAACAAATAGCAGACTGGAGAAACAATCTTTTTTGTTTTGTAATCAACAATGTGCGCTTTCATATACATTGCACAATTACATAGTTTCGGATTCTTAACTTCTTTTCCATTCTTTGTAATCATCGATGGCATTGTCTTACAACAACATTCGGATATTTCTCCAGCTACATATTTCTTTTTGAAAGGTTCTGTTTCTTTCAAACTTCCATCTACGTCAATTATTCCAACGTGATCTAATTCTTCATCAATTCTATGTATGCACTCTATCTCATCACATTTGCGAATCATTGCATTATTGGAACCGTATAACACTTTATCGATTTGAAGGAAACTTGAAATTTCGTTTTGTGGAAAAACTAACATCAGCTTTTTGGGCTTCTCTCCATAAATAGCTTTAAGTTCGGGAAATTCATCTATAACAAAGTAATCTGTTGTTGATGGATATTCCACGCCCTTATCATTTTTTTTCTTTATTCCAGTAGTGATCTTCCCTCGCTTATCAACGTTTATTCTGTATGCCGTTTTAATTGAGTTTATCATTGCTTTTGTTCCTTTCTTCTATTAGTGCATCCGCAATCTTATATACTACGGATGCAAGTTGTTTGAGTTCTTTCTCTTTTTTTTCCTTCACCCCCTTGAACAAATCAAGGGTTTCAAATTCATTCGCCATTAGTCCTTGTACTACGTGTCCGGCAAAATAATCTCTTAAACTTATTTCCATTATTTCTTCTCAAGGATTGTTTTTAATTGTGGCTAACGAACTCTCTACTTGTTGCATTGCCCAATCCAATTTATCATTCGGCATTTTATCGACAACTTCATTAATATCAGCATCCAAATTTTTATGAGAATACATACGCCTAAACATTAATTGGTTAGATTCAGGTAATTGCGCTAACCCTTTTTTTAGTTCTTCTCGTGCAAAGTCCGCTAATTGTTTATTCATTATTTCTTCTCAAGGATTATGTCTATAATAAGTTTCTTGACCTCACCTTGTTCCTTTGCGGTGAATATAACTTTTCCGTTCTCAAATCTATCTTTGAATTTCTCCTTGAGAGACTTATCAAGAATATCCGTTTCTACTTTAAGAACAAGTTCTTCTATTGCCATTGCCTCTAATGCTTCTCTCTCTTTAGAGATTGCTTGAGGATCTGGAATAGCGGAGGTTGTTTTTGTTGAAGTGTTTGCTGTCGCTCCGTCATTATCTTCCTCAGCCGTAGTTAGTCCAAGAACAGCAATTAATGTACGCCTCTGTAAATAGGTGTTGGTACTGCCAATACTTTGGAGGTTGTTCATACTTTCAGAATCATCCCTGTCCGCCGTCATACTTGCTGTTTCCGAGTGTCCGTCAATGTGGGTATTGATGCAAGTACATTCAATCTTTTCGCCAATTGCCTTAAAATCCCATCTGTAAATGAAATTTAGTTTAT
>Ga0208245_1000279_pt1 | contig 46774 bp, 40 predicted proteins | sample RifOxyC1_FD_184035 | JGI IMG/M metagenome (GOLD analysis project Ga0208245, IMG submission 184035) | Soil microbial communities from Rifle, Colorado - Rifle Oxygen_injection C1 (SPAdes) | ecosystem: Environmental > Terrestrial > Deep subsurface > Rock core/Sediment | place: Rifle, Colorado... | reverse complement strand
CCGAATTGCGCGCGCTCGCGGTTAAATCCGGGCTTGGTGGCGTCCAGTGGGGCTTGAATTTTTTGGCGGCAACTCTACCGAACTTCGAGCACTTTAACCTCGGCACGAAGATTTCTTACGGCCTGCCGGTCTCGTGGCAGTTTTTAGCCGGGAGCAGCGGTTACGCCGTTCTTCTCATCGCCCTTTTCCTATCCTTGGCCGGAGTTCTCATCCGCGCCCGTGAGGTTTGATGCAGGAAATTCCGAACTGGTACGGCAACGTTTTCGCGATTCTATTCGGGCTGATCGTCGGCAGCTTCCTCAATGTCGTCGTGGTCAGACTGCCGCAAGGCCGTTCGATTGTAAGACCGCGAAGCCGCTGTCCGAATTGCGACAAAGAAATCCGATGGTGGGACAATATACCGATTCTGAGTTATCTACTGCTTCACGGCCGATGTCGCGAATGTCGGACACCGATTTCCATCCGTTATCCGACGATCGAACTTCTGACAGCGCTGATCTTCCTTTCGGCCAAAGTTCGTTTCGGTTTCTCATGGACTCTTTTCTTCAGGGATTGGCCGTTTCTCGCGATTCTGATCGCCGTAACTTTCATTGATCTTGAGCATCGCATCATTCCCGATCGACTCAGCCTTGGCGGACTGGTGCTCGGATTGCTGACTTCTGCCGTCTTTCCCGAAGCTCCACCTACTTTCGGATGGTCGAGTTCATTGATCGGCGCCTCGATCGGATTTGGCACTTTTTACCTGATCGCCGCGCTCTACCAAAGATTTGCCGGACGCACAGGCCTGGGCGGGGGTGATGTGAAGCTGCTCGCAATGTTGGGCGCGTTCTTGGGCCCGAGTGGCGTCCTCGCGATCATATTAATCAGTTCGATCCTCGGCAGTGTTATTGGTATTCTTTGGGCCCTCGTGAATCGCGAAAAAGACATCATGAAATCCTCCATCCCCTATGGCCCCTTTCTAGTTTTGGGTGGGTTATACTATTATCTGCTAGGCGACATCTTATGGCTCCAATTTATGACACCGACATAGCCGAAGAACGTTGGTCCCAGGCGGAATGGGAGAGTTACGAACTCTGGGAAAAAGCCGAACTCCGCCTCAAGCGTCGAAGGCGGAATTGGATACTCGCGACCGCGGGAGTATTCGTGTTTCTTTTCTCGGTTCCGATCATCGCTGACCAGAGGGCAAAATGGGCTACTTTGAATTCCGCTCGCCTCCTTGCCCAGGAAATCAACTGGGTAAAACGCGAAGCGAGCATCGGGCATAACGCCCTTCGCATTCGTTTTTCGGGAGAAGGCCCCCTGAAGTACCAGATCGAGAGCGCTCCGAATTGCAGAACGGCAAGCAGTCCCGCCCCGGCGCTTCGCACAGGCACCCTTTCGGAGGGCGAGAACTTTGTGCTACTCACGCCGCAAAAGGGTCAGGAACTTGGCGTGCCCGGACTGGTGCAAGAATTCTGTTATGACGCGATGACTGGAAGCGAGCCGGCGGCCCAGGGCCGGCCAGTAGTGGGTTTCGGGATCGTTCCAGAAAAAGACCTTCTCGAAAGTCGGATGGATCGACTCTCGGTTTTGATCATCACCGGACCATCCGCGGATATTTCTTTTGATTAGTTGACCAAGATTGACCTTCTTGAATATATATGTAGAATTATTGCAAGAGTTCAGGATTGGAGCGTCGTTCCATGGCAGGAGCATCGCTGGGCGGTATTGCCCAGATTTTTTCAAATTTTTCAGACCTTCTGGCCATCGGTGGGAGCCAGAGATCCGTCGGATTGAGCATTGGCTCGTCTTCGATCAAACTCGTCGAACTCCAGAAAGTCGGAAAAGGCTGGCGCCTCCTGCATTTCGGAATCGTTCAATTGCCCGAAGATGTCATCGTCAACCGTGAAATCGCGAACCCCATCTCCGTCGTCGACAATCTCAAGACGCTAGTCTCTCAAATCAAGCTCGGCACCAAAAACGTCTGCACCTCACTTTCAGGAACGTCTTTGATTATCAAACGGATGACGGTCGACGTCCCGAAACTGAGGGATCTCCAGGCGCAGGTGTTTTGGGAAGCCGAGCAATACCTGCCATTTGACGTCTCCGAAGTCGTAATGGACTTCCAGATGATTTCACGCTCCAAGGACAACAAAACAGACGTCATTCTCGTCGCTGTGAAAAAGAGCGTGCTGGACAGCTACATGGCTTGTGTCGAAGATTCAGGCCTCAGAGCGAAAATCGTGGACGTTGATTTCTTCGCGCTCCAGAACCTTTATGAAGCGAATTACCCACTGAACCCAAGCGAAGCCGTTGCGATCGTCGACATCGGCGCAAGTTCGTTGAAACTTGCCATTCTCCATGGCGGCGTTCCGATTTTCACGAAAGATTCCGCTCTGGGCGGCAGGAATTTAACGGCTGAAATACAGAAGCATCTCAATCTGTCGTATGCTGACGCTGAAACCCTGAAAATGGGTGGAGTTGCCGGCACCATGCCACAGGAAGTCAGCGATCTGATGCATCTCATGGCCGAAAATTTTGGAACTGAGATCAAAAGGGGAATCGACTTCTACAACGCTTCTTCATCGGGAGCTCCGGTCTCCTGCGTGCTTCTTGCCGGAGGAAGCGCGCGAATTCCCGGGCTGGCCAAGAATGTCGAGGACGTGGTCCGAGTACCTACCCAGCTGATCAACCCGTTCAATTCGATTTCGTACGATCCGGCGATCTTCGCTCCGGACTATCTGCAGGCAATCGCACCGATCGCCGCGATTCCGATCGGCCTTGCCTTGAGAGCGGGTTCAGCATGATCAGGATCAATCTTGCGAGCCGCAAACAATCGCAGTCAACCGGAGATTCAAAAATAGGCCTGAGCAGCAGACTGGGCGGCTTCGATTCCGATTTTTTCAAGGACCCAATCGTATACCGCACGCTGCTCGTGGCCTTTTTATGTTTTCTCGCAGGAAACGTGGCAGACAGCTTCAAAGAAGAAAAGATGAAACGGGTCGAAGGCGCACTGGCCGCAATGACGGCAGACCGGACAAAACTCGAGAAAGAATCCGGGCAAATGAAGTATTACGAGGAACTCCGAAAGAGCCTCGAAGCGGACGAAGCCATTATCAAACGAAAACTCGATACCATCCTCGAGCTGATCGCGGATCGGAATGTCCCGCCGCGCATCCTGAGAACGCTCGCCAATTCCATACCAAAAGAGGTGTGGCTCTCGCAGTTCGCCATCCGTGACGGCGAAGTCACCATCAAAGGAGGCGCCGCCGGTTTCACGCAGATTTCGGATTTCATAAAGGCGCTCACTGAAAGCGCCTACTTCGGCGACGTCAACATGAAGAACAGCGTACAGGGCAAAGAAGGCGGCGCCGACATCGCCGAGTTCGAGCTGGCTGCCAAACAGTCGAAAGGGATCTTCCGTGGACGCTGAAGGGCTAAAGGGCATTCTCGTCAAAATCCCGCTGATTCCGGTTCTGATCCTGTGGGCAATCTATTTGGGATGGGATTATTACGGCTTCCTGAAAGACGACACCTCGCCCTTGTCCCAGAAGGTCAGGGACATTGAATTGGTCAAGACGGATATCGAGAAACTGAAAGGCAAGATCAAGCTGATTCAAGACTTCAAGAACAACCTGGAGCAGAAAAGGGTCACGCTCAGGAATATCACCCAGGAATTGGAGTCCCTCAAAACCACGCTTTCAGAGACCCTGGACGAAGCCGAATTCATCAGGAGCTCGATCACCGAGGCCAAACGAATTGGACTTACGGTCCTCAGCCTGAAGCCGACTGGCTCAAATGCCCGTGAATATTATATTGAGCGGGAATTCGAGCTGAAATTCCGTGGTGTTTACGTACAGCTCCTCATTTTTCTGGAACGTCTCGGAAACATGCAAAAGATCGTCAGAGTGGATAATTTCGAGATGAAACCGATCAGCTCCAGCAGCGCCCGGTATGTTGAACTCGAAGGAACTCTTCAGCTGAAGGCCTACCGGTATCTTGGCTCCAAGGCTGATGAATTGGCGAAGAAAAACGAGCCCGAAGCCACGAACCAGACGACTCCGGCAACACGAGAAGCCCCGCCCGCAAATTCAGGAGCAAGTCCGGTCCCGGCGCAAAAACCGGTCGGCACAACGTCTTCGGGGGGAACATGACCGTTTCCCTCCGCTCTTCGGCTTGGCTACTCCCGGTTCTCGTCACGATGAGCTTCGCGACTGATCTCGTTGGAGCACTGGCTGCGCCCGCGACGTCGCCCGGCTCCGAGGCAACCACGGGGGCTGCTGCGACAGCGGAAGCAAGTTCGGGATCGTCCATTTCGGACGATCTCCTCAAAATGCGTGATCCTTTCAAACGGCCTTTCCTTGAAGTGAAGAAGGGAACGCCCAAACATGAACTCGAAAATTACGCTCTGGATTCCCTGAAACTGACCGGTATTTTGACCGGCCCGGTCCGGATGCGTGCCATGCTTCTCACCCCGGATGGCAAGACTTTCATAGTCTCCGAAAAAACAAAAATCGGCACCCGCAACGGTGAAATCAGGAGAATCACTTCGGAATCGGTCCATGTACGGGAAAACGTCGTCAACATCCTCGGACAGCCGGAAAAGATCGACACCGTCATTTATTTTCAACATCAAAACAAGAATGATGAAAGATCCGGAGCCTTAAACCCGGCCTCGATTCCGAACTTTAGTCCGGCCTCAAGTCCCGGAGAATCACATTAATGAGCCAACAGGGGGCGCATATGAGTTGCAGGAAGCAGTTCACGACAGGAGCCGTTTTCGTGGCTTTAGCGGCAATCCTCCTACCCGAAACGGCATGGGCGATCACCCGGATCACCTCCGTCGATTTCAGGGGAACCGTAGAGCCGAATCAAATCGAGATTCATGCCGATTCCACGATCACCTACGAAATGCAGGAGAACCCTACAGACCGGCAAATCGTCATCGAAATCAAAGACGCTCAGCTTTCAACCGCGGCTTCCCGCAAAATCGACACCTCCTCTTTCGACAGCAACGTCACCCTGATCAGCCCCTATCAGGTGCAAGGACAGAGCAACACCGTTCGCGTCGTCGTTCAGCTCCGGGAGCCGGGAACTGCTGAGCTCGCGAGCGACGGTAATGTCTTGCGACTGAGCGTTCCGAATCCGGGTGGCCAAACGCGCGCTGCCGAATCTCCGACAGCAGAGCAGGAAGTGCCGCCCGCCCCGCTAGCCGAGACCAGCGACATCGCGCGCAGCCAACCCGAGCCAAAACCAACCGGCAGTTCAAAGCTTGAAGAGTTCATGGAAGGCCGGACCACCCAGAGATTCGTGGGCAAGCCAATCACGCTTCAGGTCAAGGACGTGGAAGCCGCGGATGTATTCCGGATGATCGGCGAAGCCAGCGGCTTCAACATCGTGCTCGGCGATGACGTCAAAGGGAAAGTAACTCTGTCGTTAGTCGATGTGCCGTGGGATCAGGCGCTCGACGTACTCCTGCACACGCTTCACCTGGGAGCGGAACGAAACGGTAACATTCTCAGGATCATCACTCTTCAGAACCTGACCGCTGAAAAAACGGAGGAGCTGAAAGCCTCGCTCGCGGCCCAGGCGAACACCCCTCGAATCACGAGGATCTTTCCGATCAGTTATGCATCGCTGCCCGACTTGTCCGCGATTCTCAGCAAATTTGCCACGACGACGGGCGCCTCCCCGGACACGATGGTTCAAGTCGACAACCGGACGAACAGCCTGATCATCAGGGATATCCCCGATAATATCGAAAAAATGCGGAAACTCATCGAGCAACTCGATACCCAAACACCTCAGGTCCTGATCGAAGCAAAAGTGGTCGAAGCCTCAGAAAACTTTTCAAAGACCCTTTCAGGGAGCCTCGGCCTTTCGGGGGGAAGGCCCACCTCAGGCTTCGCCAGCATGGCGGGCGCAAACCCGATCGATCCTCTGGTCGGTACCCCGGGGGTTTTCGATGATGGAAATGCGGTATCGTCCGCGACGGTGACGGGCGGTGGAATTGGCCTCGGCATCACGCCTTCGCTCTCGTTCATTTCGAACCTCAGAATTAATGCGCTCATCAACATGAACGAGAATGAGAGTCAGGTGAAGGTGGTCTCGTCTCCGAAGACAGTCGTACTGAACAAGGAATCAGCCTCGATCGTCCAAGGAACACCGGTTCTGATCGCAGGAACCACCACGGTTCCCGGCGTCGGGACCGTCCCGACGACACAGATGCAATCGGCAAATCTGAGCCTCGACGTCACCCCAACAGTCACCAACGAGGGAAGTGTTCTGATGAGACTGGCGGTTTCAAAAGATAACCCGGTCACAATCGGAACGAACTCGGGAATCGCGACCCGTAAAATCACGACGCTGGTCCTTGTCGACAGCGGCTCCACGCTAGTGATCGGCGGGATTTACTCCATGCGTTCCGAAAATACCAGTTCCGGCTTCCCGTTTCTCAGGAAGATTCCCATTCTGGGGATTCTCTTCGGAAACGAATCCGGAACCACGGATCGCACGGAACTTTTCATTTTCATCACGCCGAGGATTCTTAATCCGAAAGAGGCGGGCCTGAGCTGATGTCAAAGCAGCAGTACCAGCCCTTGATTTACGGCTACCTCAAGAAGTACCAGGAAGATCCTGATTCGCGGATCTTCGCGCCCCTCGCCGAAGCCTACCGTAAAGCCGGACTCGTCGACGAAGCGATAGAAATCGCCAAGGAGGGAGTTCAAAAGCATCCAAATTTTATCGGCGGCCGGGTTGCGCTCGCGCGGGCTCTTTTCGACAAGAAACTTTATACGGAAGTCGTGGACGAACTATCGAGTCTAGTGCAGGACGCCCCGGATAACCTGGTCGCGCAAAGATTGCTTGCGGAGTCCTGTCTCATGCTCGGCAGAGTTGCCGAAGCACTCAGCGCGTACAAAATGCTGCTCTACTTCGCGCCCCAGGACGGGGAAACAGCACAGATTGTTCAGGAACTCGAAGCCCAAGCATACGACAAAGGCACCCTCGTCCTGAGGACCGACCCCGCGCCGGAATTCCACAGTTTTACCGAACATACCGCGCAAGGCGCTATAGCGGACGATCCAGAACGCCGTCGCGGCGTTTGGATCAGGCAAATCGAACTGCTCCAGTCTTTGTTGCAAAGAGTCGAGAGATACAAAACAATTCACCGTATCCAGAATTCGCCGAGTTGACACCCAGACGCAGCTCGGATAGAAATTCGGCATGTACGCAACAAATCAGTTTCGCAAAGGCCTCAAGGTCGAGATAGACGGTATTCCTTACGAGATCGTGGATTTTCAGCATGTCAGCCCCGGAAAGGGACGGGCGTTCACCCGAACAAAGTTGAAGAACATGCTGAATCAGAATGTCATTGAACGGACGATCACGTCCGGCGACAAGCTGGACCGGGCCAATACCGAAGAAAAGGAAATGCAATTCCTTTACAAAGACATCGGCGGCTATCATTTCATGAATAACGCCAATTACGAGCAGATCACCCTCAATGAAGAACAGCTCGGAACCGGGAAAGATTTCCTTCAGGAAAATCTCGTCATCAAGGTCATGTATTTCAATGAACGCCCGATCGGAGTCGAACTTCCGACTTTCGTCGTGCTCAAAATCGTCGAGACGGAACCGTCTTTCAGGGGCGACACCGTGACCGGTGGCTCAAAGCCCGCCAAGCTCGAAACCGGCGCCGTCGTCGCGGTCCCCTTCCATCTCAAAGAAGGCGATCTGATCAAGGTTGACACCCGCGATTACAGCTACTCTGAAAAGGCAAATAAGTAACGTGGCGAAAGCACGAAAAAGCAAATCCACTGGGGGATTGGCGAAATTGGCTAACGATGAACTTTTCCGTCTCGAGCGCATCCTGAAGTTGATGTCTCGCAACCAGGTCGCCGAACTGGAATGGGAAAAGAACGGAGAACGGCTTCGCCTACGAAGCCACACCGGCGCCGCTTCATTCGATGAGGAAATCGAAACGGTGACCTTGCGCCAAGGAACGATCCGGACAGCAATGGCGGTACCAGCTCCCGTTCCGGAGTTGCCGGCGCCAGTCGGCGGAAAAGCTTCCGCCGCCAGCAACCAAAAGCAAATCACTTCCCCTTTCGTCGGGACGTTTTATCGGGCGGCATCTCCAACTGCGGACCCCTATGTGCGCGAGGGACAGGTCGTAAAACGCGGTGACGTTCTTTGTATCATCGAAGCAATGAAACTCATGAACGAGATCGAGGCCGAGATGGCCGGAAAGGTCGTTTCAGTTCTTGTCGAAAACGGCCAGCCAGTCGAATTCGGCGAACCCTTGTTTATGATCGAAGTCTGACGCGAAGGAGCGTGTCCCATTACGATGTCAGCACCCCTTTTTCGCAAAGTTCTGATCGCGAATCGCGGAGAGATCGCGCTTCGCGTAATCCGGGCCTGTCGTGAGATGGGAATATCGACCGTCGCGGTTTATTCGACGGCCGACGAACACTCACTCCACGTCAAGCTGGCTGATGAGGCCGTTTGCATCGGTCCCCCGCGCGCGAAACTGAGTTACCTGAACATCGCAAGCATCTTGTCGGCGGCCGACATCACGGGGGCTGATGCGATCCACCCCGGTTACGGATTTCTCTCCGAAAACGCCGAATTTGCGAAACTTTGCCAGGCATGCAAGATCACCTTCATCGGGCCAAGCGCCGCGAATATCGAGGAGATGGGTGATAAGACCCGCGCCCGGCGCATCGCGCGCGAAGCGGGTGTCCCTCTTCTTCCCGGAACCCTTTCGGCTGTTTCGGGGATTGAGGAAGCGGTCGAGGAAGCGGAAAAGATCGGATATCCGATTATTCTGAAGGCTGCCGCCGGCGGTGGAGGGAAAGGGATTCACGTCGTTTACAGCGAGGATCAGCTACGATCCTCGTTCGAAAGGGTCAGCTCCGAGGCAGGAGCCGCTTTCGGAAATCCCGCGATGTACGTTGAAAAATATTGTGAGCACCCACGGCATGTGGAAATTCAGGTCCTCTGTGACAAACACGGGAACCGGATTTCCCTGGGTGAGCGTGACTGCACGATTCAACGACGACATCAAAAGATGCTCGAAGAAAGTCCAAGTCCGATCATGGATCAAAAACTGCGGGAATCCATGAGTAAGGCCGCCCTGAAGCTTTGCCACGCCGTGAAGTACGAGAACGTCGGAACTGTCGAGTTCCTGGTCGATGAAAAGAAAAATTTCTACTTCATGGAAATGAACACCCGCATTCAGGTCGAGCATCCGGTGACCGAGATGGTGACAGGATTGGATCTCGTCAAAGAACAGATCCGGGCGGCAGCCGGCAAAACCCTGAAAATCAAACAATCCGAGATCAAGATCATTTCTCATTCCATTGAATGCCGGATCAATGCGGAAGACTCCGAGCGGCTGGCCCCTTCTCCGGGGACAATCACGGCATACCACCTCCCCGGCGGAATGGGTGTAAGAGTCGATTCGTTCGTCTATGATCAATACAAGGTTTTACCTTACTACGATTCCATGATCGGAAAGCTGATCGTTCATGCTCCAACCAGGGCGGACGCGATCGCGAAAATGCGTCAAGCCCTTGACGAATTCGTCGTGGAAGGCATCAAAACAAACATCGCGTTCCACAAAAAAATCCTTTCGAGCAAGAAATTCAGGGAAGCCTCCTACGATACGCATTTTTTGGAAGAGTTTCTCCCAAAATACGAGTAAAATTAAACAGTTGTGGGAAAGAAAGACGATCCCGGCACGCCCGGAAAGAAACCCGCGAAGGCACTCGATCGTTCAGGCGAGACGGGCGAAGTTACGCGAGTCGATCTCGGCGATGACCTCATCGAAAAAACCGCGGATCTGATCGGAGTTCCTCAGCAGCACTCCTCCGAAATTTCCAACGACGGAACGATCAGTTCGGATCCATTCGAATCAATCGACAGCCGATTGCATAGCGCTCGCATTCTCATCGGAGAAGGAATGCTCGAGCAGGCCAAAAAGCTCCTCCATCACATTCTCGTCACAGACCGGGGATATGTACCCGCGAGGCAAGCGCTGGAGGAGATCCACGAAACCGAACTCAAGCAAATTTTCGGGGAAGACCGCCGAGGCGATCGACGGCGCGCGAAACAAAACGCTCTGCATGAACTCTGGGAGGATCCGTCGGAAGTCGTTGAGCAACTCGACAACGATCTCGGACTCGAATTGTTCCAGGATTCGGAATCCATGGGACTCTTCAGCAGGAATCTCGACTCCATGCTCGCCGATTCCAGCCCTCAAGACTTCGTGGACCTCGGCATTGGATTTTTAGAAATCGGATTGTGCGCTCTGGCCTCCCAGCTGTTCCGAAGGGCTGCCGATACCCTGAAAAACGAAACATCCCAAGAACCAGATGCTGTCGGTGACCTCACTGCCGCGGTGGCCCTTGAAGCGTACGCGCTGATTCTCGCCGGAAAGCCTTTTGACGCGATCGCAAGCATGCAGGGGCTGCTGAACGATTCAGAAATTAAAGCGGACCGAAAGCTCGAACTCTTTTACCTGATGGGGAGGGCTTACGATTCCCTTAAGAAGCCCGAAATAGCACTGCAGTGGTATTTCCGGGTGAAGGAAATCGACCCAGGATATCGAGACGTCCAAGAACGAATCCGTAAGAGATGCAGATGAAGAAACGTCCATTCCTCATCTTTGCCGCGGTTATCGGAATCCTGATTTCTGGAATCATCTGGTTTATCCAAAGCCCGCAATTCGCCCGAATTTTGAAAGGCACGGCGGCGAATTATCTTCCTGCCGATACTGGAATCGAGGGAGACTTTTCGGAATTCGCGATTAAGCTTTTTCCTCCAGGAATTTCGATACGAAATCCCAAACTTTCAATCAGGAAGAAGAACATCGCGAACCTGCCGGCGGGATCTTCGATCAACGCCGAAAGAATCGATTTGATTTTCAGGCCGTTTCAGATGTTCTCCGGGACCATTCAGGTTCATGAGGTCGTCGTCGTGAGCGGAGACGTTCATCTGGCCATAGATCGATCCTCCATAAACGCCGGCGGGAAGAAAAGAGCGAAGGTCGAATTCCATTGGGATGAGCTGCTCCAAATACACGCCGAGGCGATCTCGCTGGAAAACACCCGCGTTAACCTGCAGTTTCCGGATTCCGCGATCGCGATCAAACTCCTCGCCAAGACACTGCGCCTGGCACAATCTTCCGGACGGGCCGGCCCGGGTTACGATCTCTTCCTGAACCTGAAGGAGTTATCAGGTCGTTTCCCAAAAGGCTGGATCGTTCCAGGCTCGCTTGACGAACTCAAGGCAGCCGCGCGTGTCGACGCAGGCGGCCTTCGCGTCACGTCCTTCGACGTAAAAGGAAACGGCGTCGAGATAGGCGGAACCGGAACGATCAAAGGCAACCTGCTTTCCTCCAACTCGGCGCTCGCCACCGAAGCCAGCTTGAGTATTCGCGGGGATCTTAGGGCAGCTCTCGAACTCATCCCCGGGAAGCACACGACCGGCGATTTGGGCTCGGATCTCGACGGAAGTTTTTCTTTCGACGGCAAGGTAAAGGGAGATCTTCAGCGGGTGCTCGAGACCTTCCGGGCTGACGGAGTGTTCGTTGCCAAGAACGCACGTTTAAAAGAATGGCACGCGGAACAAGCACGGATCGAGGCATCCTGGGTCGCATCACAGGGCGGCGGGGAACTCAGCGTTTCCAAAGGGCTGATCACGGCCCTCGAAACTCCACGGAGGGACGGAACTCCGGCTTCTGGCGGCAAAATTGAAATCGGCGCATTCAAAACCCGCCTTTCGCCTGATCGGTCCTTCAGCATCCCTCTCAAGCTGGAGCGCGCCCACATCCACTGGCTCGCGGCTCCCGTCATTCAAGACGTCTTTGGCCTCGATTTCAGGACCACTGGCCAGCTCGTGCTCAACTTCACTCCGCCACTGATGTCAAAGTCGTGGGCGATTCGCAGCCAAACCGACCTCACGATCGACGGCTTCAGCCTGGATAATCAACGACTCGGTAAAAAGAAACCGCTGAATACCGTTTTAAAAATCCAAAGACTCAAGCTCGACGGAGAGGTCGATATTGATTCCACGGGCATAATGCCGTCTTCTGGAATGGGCCTTACGCTCGCGCTCCCCCACACACGCCTGAAACTGAGCGGAAAAGTCGATTTCAAGAACGGCTATGACCTCCGCGCGACGGGGCCGGTGAGTCTCGTTGATTTAGGACAGATCGCCGGCAATGAAATCCGCGGCGAAGGCACCTTGAACGCGCATGTACACGGTCCTTCCTCTCGCGTCATTCTCGATTTCGATACCGACCTCAAGGAGGCCTACTATTTGCGGCTGCGACTCGGGCATTTAAAGGGTCGGATCACCTACGATGAGGACCCGCAGCACCTCATTTTCGAGAATGCACAAGTTCAGAAGGGACAGACATCGTACATCGGCAACGGAACCATCGCGTTCACGGATCCTGATTCGGTCGCTCTGAAATTCCAGATTCCACACGGAAATATTCAGGACTTCATTCAAATCTTTCATGAACTCCTCGGTGAGCTTTGGTGGTTTCCAAGAACCCTGAACGGAGCCGTCGATGGTCAGATCGAGGTTTCGGGCGGACTCTCCATGGACCGCCTCATAGTATCCACGCACATGAAAGGGCGTAACTGGGAGCACCTGGGCGAACGTTTCACGCTTCTTGACCTTGCCGGCGGCTATGATCGAGGCACCTATCATTTGAGCGATGCCCAGCTCACAAAAAGGACAGGAAGGCTGGCCGGACGAATTTCGTACGAAAGCAATCGTAATAAAATCGACTGGGACTTCAAAACCGAGGATTTCACCGTCCTGGATTTCGATCACCTGGCCCAGCTTGATGTTCCGATTAGGGGAAGACTCTCTATTTCAAGCACCGGACACGGAATTCAGAATAGCGTTTCCGCGGAAACGCGAATCAGTTTGACCAGCGCCTCGGTCCGGGGTGTCCTGATGCCTCCGAGTCAGTTGCTTCTGAAGAACGAAGCAGGAATTCTGCGTTGCAGCGGTATCGCGCTAGGCGGCCAGGGACTCCTGGAAATGGCATACGATTTCAAGGTCAACGGTCCTGGTTTTTTTCGCACGGAATTCAAACAACTCGACTTCTCGCCGCTGCTTCTGCTGCTCAACCCGAAGCTGTCGCAGGACCGCTCACTCGCGGCCCTCGCTTCGGGCGCCATCAACATGTCCTTTCGATCCGGTGAAGCCGACCGTGGCACGGGGACCGTGGAACTTTCACAGTTTCATCTGCGGAAATCGAATACCAGATTCGAACTGGAACGCCCGGCCTCGATCAAAGTGACGGACGGCAGCTTCGACGTGAATGGGCTGTCGCTCAAGGGAAACCAGGGTCATGCCTCCCTCGTCCTTCGCGGCCGTAAGGCCAACCTGGAGGGAGCCATTTCAGGAGCCCTCGACGTGTCGGTTCTGGAATTCCTGACCTCCTCTGTCGCTCAGGCAACTGGAACCGCTGCGCTCGAATTCTCGATCGGAGGTTCAATCAAGGCTCCGACTCTCTTCGGCAAGGCAAAGCTCGAGGGCATCACGCTTCGAGTTCCGTCGGTCGAATCCCCATTCGAAAATATTGCCGCGAAATTTCAGGTGCGACAAAACATCCTTTCGATTGAAAACCTGGAGGCCGACCTCGCGGGGGGCAGGATCTCCTCAAACGGCACAATCCAGGTTTTCGCGGATCGCTATCCCTCGCTTTCAATCAAGGGAAATGTCCAGGGCAGCAAATTGAAAATTTATCCATTTCAATTCGTAAAGGCTCGTGGATCACTCCATGTCCACGGAGACGAGCTCCCCTACATGATCGATGGGGCGATGACCCTGGATTCAGCCTTGTCGCGCGAAAAGGTGTTCAACCAAAAACAGGGAGAGGGACTCAAGGCCGCCGAGTACATGCCGCCACCCACCAGTAAAAGCGAAAGCAATTATCCGAAGTTCAAGCTCAACATCGACGTCAAAGCCGATCGCGGGATTCTGATTCAGAATGACCTCTTTGATGCCGAACTGAGGGGCCGGGTAACGGCCGTTAATACGCTCGAAACACCACGAATTCTCGGTACCGCCGAGCTGGTCCAGGGCAACATGATATTCAAGAACAGAGTTTTCCATATCCAATCCGCAAGCGCGACCTTCGATAATCCCACGGTGATCAATCCCGCCTTCAACCTCACGGCCTCAACGGACGTAAACAACACGAAAATCCAGCTTTACGCCGCCGGAAGAATTGAGAAATGGAAAATCGAGCTCAGCTCGAACCCGGTGATGCCGGAATCAGAAATTCTGTCCTTGCTCGCGCTCGGTCTTTCGCCAACCGACGTCAAGAAACTCGGCGCGAGCGACCGGAGCGTCGTTGAGCAGGGAGAGGCGGCGTCTCTCCTACTCCATTCGCTCGATTTTAATCGCGAGGTCCAGAGCAAGACCGGATTTCAAATTCAGCTCGGCGAATCGCTCGACTCCCAGACCGGGACCAGTATCGCTCGCCCTCAACTTCAAAATGAGTCGTCCGCCGCCCCGAAAATCGTTATAAAAAAACAGATCGGGACCAATCTTGACCTCTCTTACGGCAGCACCGTGGGAATCGGGACCAATAACCGCAAGGAAGTAAACGCCGAATACAGAGTAACACCGGGTTTTTCCCTGATCGGGGTCTGGGACAATTATGAAACGGTCGATGCTCAGGAAAAGAAATCTTATGGCATGGATCTGAAGTGGCAAAAGAGGTTCAAATAGTGCTCAGCGCCGTTCTCTCGCTCTTACTCCTGCTTCCGACTTCGTTCGCGGCCTCGAGCACAGAACCCAGTGCCGCCGTCCAGATCAAAATTGACCAGATTCAGTTCAACGGTGTCAGTGTCTTCGCCCGCGAGGAAATCGAAGCCACTCTTGAGATCAACCCGGGGGATCGCCTTGAAACCATTAAAGCCATCAAAACCGCTGAAAACGTGCAGGCCCTTTACCGACTGCACGGCTATGAGCAAACCGGTATCCAGAGCCGGCTTGTAAGAAGGAAGGGAAGCGGCACAAACGAAGCCATTCTGGAATTTCAGATAAAAGAAGGCCCACCGACCCGTGTTGCTGAAATTCGTTTCATACCGGAATCCAGGGACGCCAGTTCGCGAAAGTTCTGGAGCCGTATAGAGGGAACCCTTGCGGCGCGCTTGGCGGTTCAGGTGGGCGATATTTTCAATCAGACCCGGATCACCGCCGCCAAACGCGCCTTTCAGGACGTCCTCGCCGCCGAGGAGTTCGTCGGCGGAAAAGTGGACGATATCCGCGTCGCCGAAGCATCCGCCCCCTTCGGCTACGCCGCCGATTCAGCAGGCAGATGGGTCGCCCTGGAGTTCCATATTGACCTGGGCGACCGGGTGTCTTTCGGATTCCGCGGCAACAACGTCTTTCCCTCGAATCACCTCTCATCGTTGATCGAGGAACAGCGGCTGATGGGTCTGGGCAAAGATTACGTCGGGGCGATCCGGGCTCAAATCGAATCCTTGTACCGGTCCTCCGGATACGCCCACGTGAAAGCGGTTCCGTACGTCTTCGAGCGTCCCAAGGCTCATGAACGGCACGTCACTTACTTTATTTCCGAAGGCCCGCGGGTCCGGCTGGAAAGCTTGCATTTTGACGGAAATTCGATTTTCAGCGATGCGGAGCTTCAGAAACAATTCTTTTTGAAGGCCTCAAGCGAGGTCCAGCACCGATACTATGTTCAGGATGATATCCAAAAAGCCGCGGAACTGGTCATCGAGTGGATGAAATCCAGAGGATATCTCGGCGCGAAGCTCGTGACCGTGAATCCTTCGTTTTTGAAGAAGCCTGGAAAGCCAAGCAGGGCCTCGGAGAATTCTGAAAGCGCCGCCGTTCGCGTTGTTGTCTATATTTACGAAGGCGATCAAACGATCACGCGAGACATCACCTTTTCGGGCGCGACGGTTTTCGCGCCTCAGCAGCTGAAGCAGTTCCTCTCAATCGAGCCGGATCAACCTCTTGACCTGTTTAAGTTCAGCGAAGGCCTCGAAGGTTTAAAGGCCGCTTACCGGGCAAAAGGCTACCTTGGAATTCGCATTCTCAACGAGAGTACGAATCAGGTCATCAAGTACTCGCATGAGAACCGCGTGGCCGAGATCTCGCTCGACCTTGTCGAGGGCCCCCAATACAAATTGAGCCGGGTCCACATCGAAGGTCTCGGGATGACCAAGGAAAACGTCGTTCGCCGTGAGATCTTGTTTCGAGAGGACGAGGTGCTGACCGAGCCGGAAATCCTTGATACGGAGGCCCGCCTGCGGAGACTCGGAATTTTTTCGACGGTCACCATTCGCGCCACGGATGACCCCCAACGCGATGGATATAAAATCGTGCGCATTTCACTGCAAGAAGGGACCCCCGGGCTGATCGCGTGGGGCTTCGGATTCAGAAACGATCTTGGAGCCCGCGTTTTCGGGCAGACCGGCTATTCAAATCTTCTCGGACGGAATCATACGCTTTCTTTCGCCGCGACGGCGAATCGGCGTCTTGAGGACTACCGTTTCATCGAAGGACAGGCCCAAGTCGCCTATCTCTGGCCGTGGTTCGGCTTCTCGGAACTGACCTTCAGGCCGACCTTCACGGTGACGAGTTCCCAATATATTAAATTTTCGGCGACAACGGTCTCCTTCGCCCTCGCCTGGGAACGACGGCTTTTCCGAAAACCGAATCTGACCGGAATTCTCACGTACAACCTGGAACGCATCCGCCAATTCGATGCCGCTGACGTGCTTGATAACATGGATGCCCGCATCGGGGCGATCATCCCGGGATTACAGCTCGATATGCGCGACAATCCTCTGAGCCCGACCTCGGGTCTGTTTGCGTCGGGCTCTTTTGAAATCGCGGCACCTCTCCTTCTGTCACAAACCGATCCTTACCCCGTGGGCTACACGCGATTTCAGTTCCGTTCTGATTACTACATTCCGCTTGCGAAAGAGTTGACGTGGTTCCTGAGCTTCAGAAGCGGATTCGAAAAGAACACCCAGGAACGCACGGCAGCTGATCCCCGGAGGAGCGGCACCATCCCGTCCATCAAGACGTTCGCGCTTGGCGGCCCGAGCAGCCTTCGGGGCTTCAAGGAACAGCAGCTCAATGTTTACGAATACGCAATTCGCGGTACGGTTTCATACGTGAATTACCGGACACAGCTTGACCTGCCCTTCGCCGGCGCCTTGCGTTTCGGTCCGTTTCTCGATGCCGCGAATCTGTTGATCGACGACTTTTCATTCGGTGGCTTGCGCTACGGCGCGGGCGTCGGCTTCCATTATCAGACTCCCGTCGGTCCGGTGAACCTCGACTGGGGCTTCAACGTCAAACCGCTTCCCGGGGAAGATGAATGGAGATTCCATTTTTCAATCGGCGTGATCTGAACGCGCCTGTCAAAAACGTCGGGCTACTGCTTCGAAGCGCTTGAGCAGGTTGCCTGGGACCAGCCCTCACCAAGCGCTCGAAGACGCCGGCCCGGCGGGAACAGCAGAATAATCAGGTACATAGGCGGGGGTTAGCTTGCAACGCTTCATCCACACCCATGGGCCATCAATGGGTCCCAAGGGCCCATATCGTTTTCATAAGTTCATGTACATGAGATCTAAGGCGAAAAACACGTTGACTAAAATACGAGGCTCCTGTAATTCCAAGCGTCTATGTTGCAACAAAAGTCTTATCAAGCGAAGCAGTCCGGTCCGCATTTTTTTGAACCCAAGGGTCCAAACGCCCCGAAGTGGTATGTCGTTGACGCCAAAGATCAAGTCGTAGGCCGTCTCGCAACAGTCATCGCAAGAGTCGTGATCGGAAAACATAAACCTACTTTCACCAGACATGCGGATACCGGCGATTTCGTCGTCGTGATCAACGCGGACAAAGTCGTATTTACCCGCGGTAAATGGGACGGAAAGCTTTATCGAGATCATTCCGGCTATGTCGGCGGGCTCAAAACCAAGACAGCACGGCAGATGCTCGCGCGCCATCCTGAAGAGATTCTTCGCCTCGCAGTTTGGGGAATGACGAACAAGTCCAGTCTGGCACGGCATCAAATGAAGAAGCTGAAGATTTATGCTTCGACCGAACATCCTCACAAAGCACAGAATCCACAACCGCTTCCCGCTGGCGTCATTCGCCGCACTGTCGTCGGACGTCCTAAAAAGCGGTTCGTATAAGTTTATTTAAAGGGAGATTTCATGGAAAAGCAGCATCACCAGGTCGGCAAGCGTAAAAACGGCATCGCTCGCGTCTACATGAGACCGCGCGCCGGCGAAACCGGAGTGATTCGCGTCAACGATCGCTCGTTTGAAGACTATTTTCCACGCCCAACGGCCCGCATGCTTATTATGCAGCCGCTTGAGCTGACCTCGACGGTCGGACGTTTCGATATTTTCGTCAACGTCTCCGGTGGTGGAACATCTGGCCAAGCTGGCGCCGTGAAACACGGTATTGCCCGCGCCCTCCTGGAGATCGATCCAGCATTTCGCCCAATTTTGAAAAAGGCCGGCCATATCACCCGCGACTCGCGTGAGGTTGAACGCAAGAAATACGGTTTGGCAGGCGCTCGTCGGCGCTACCAGTACTCGAAGCGCTAATTAAGCGGCTGTTTTTGCAGCCTCGGCTTCGTAAGCAAGCGAGAGACATTCAAGCACTCGTCCGTACTCGTGTGCCGCCTTTATGTGCTCCGCTCGAACGAGTTCGTGCTGATTCGATGCTTCGGCCCCGAGTGCCGCAAGGTGTTCTCTGCCCTTTGCCAAGTACTTCTGCATATTTTCCGGCATAACCGAGAGTCCGGGTGGAACGTGATTGGCAACCGAATCCAGCAGGTCAGCCGTCGTGTCACTTCGTTCCGAAAGGTTATATTCTTCAGCAGTCGCTCCGCGCAGATAGGGCAGATCGTTCGCCCGAGGCTCAAGATAAGCAATCTTAGCTTCGTGCCAGAACGCCCGGGCGAGGTGCTTCGCTGTTCGGGCCCAACGCTCGGCCGAGAGCCGATCGTCTTTCCGATAGGCCTGGAATGAGCGTTTATAGAGACCGATCACCTCTTCCGGATTCACTCCCGGTACTGGCCGCCTGTCCCAAAAATGAGTCACAGCTGCTTCGATCGTACAGTTGTAAGCTTTTCTGATTTCGTGCTCAGCGTTTTCAGGACCATGGTCGGCTTTTTTGCGTTGTGTCATAAGGATTCCCTCGGTTGCCTTTAGTTTGTGCAACGCAAGTACCAGTCAAATTGGCTGCCAAACCCACTCGATACAATGCATAATAATGAGTTGATGGTCTGGACCACGTACAAAGAAAAAATCGCGCATCTTTCGCAGAAGATCGTCCAGATCCAGCGTCCCATTCGGATCATTGACGCAATCAAGTGGGACCATTCGATCGAGGAAGAACTCCGAAACTCACAATTCCGCTCGATGCCCAAAATCGGCCCTGAGTATTATCTTCGAAACGAACTCGGCTTCGAGCCGCAAACCAAAATCGAGGATCTGCAGGCGTTCGTGAAAGAAATCGAATACACGCTGGGTCCGTCGGATGAAATCGGTAAACTTCTGAAGACGGTAGCTGAAGAGTACATTACGGTCATCCAGATGCTCCTCGCTCGGGGGACGAAGCGGTTTTGGGAACACAGCCGAAAGCTTTACGGCTCGCCGAAAGATCGCTTCTATGACGATTCCAATACTATTCTTTCCTTGGGCCAGCTCCTCTACTCCATTCTCAGCGGTTTCGACGGCAAAAACCTCGGAACCGATTACCCCCAAGACATCGAAGCGGAACAAACGGTCGAAATTCTCAATGAGCGATTCACCTCCTATTTCGGCGAAGGTGTCGTCGAAGCCAAGCTTTCGGACGGAATTCTCGCGGACGCTTCAGCCGGGGGTGATTTCGTAAAAATCAAACAAGGACAGAAATTTTCGCTTCGGGACATTGATATCATGGAAGTCCATGAAGGCTGGGTCCACGTCGGGACAACCCAGAATGGACATTTGCAGCACATCGCGAAGTGGCTCTCAAAAGGGCCGCCTCGCTGTTCGGCTACCCAGGAAGGGCTCGCCGTCATCATGGAGATTTTTACTTTCCGCTCGTATCCGAAACGGGTCCGTCACATCAACGACCGGATTCTCGCGATCGATAAAGCCGAAGACGGGGCCAATCTCCTGGAGGTGATCGAATTCTACCGAACCGAAGGATATTCGGAGGACGACTGCATCGCGAACGCCAAACGGGTTTTCAGAGGTGGCGTGGCCGAAGGCGGGGCTCCCTATACGAAGGACATCTCCTATTGCCGGGGTTTCATCGAGAACTATAACTTCATGAGGGCTGCCATTCGGGCCGGAGCGCCCGATTTAATCCCCTTCTTGTTCGCTGGAAAACTGAACGTCGAAGACGTTCCGCTCCTGTATCAGAAGCACAAGGAAGGCATCATCGACATGCCGCGTCACCTTCCGCCGCAGTTCTCAGATCTGAACGGCATCGCGGTTTGGATGAGCTTTTCCAGTTTTCTGAACCTAGTGGATTTAAAGCGAATTCAAGAGCATTATAATAAATTGTTCCAGGCATTTCTGTGAGCTTCATTCGAAGGAGAAAAACATGCGCCATAGAATCATTTTCGGAAAAACCTTCCGCAAGCAGTTGCTCCCCGCCGCGGTACTGGTCGGACTGGCAACGGTTTCCATTTCCTGGTCAGCTACCGAGCTTGCAAAAGTGAACGGTCGCGCGATCACGGATAAGGACCTCACCATGGCCCTCGGTGGTTTGAATGAAGGGCAGAGACAGAACCTCTTGAAAGACTCAAACTCCAAACGTCAAGTTCTGAACGGCCTTATCGACCAGGAAATTCTCGTTCAGCAGGCCGAAAAAGAAAAGCTGGATCAGGACAATGAATTCAAAGATGCCTTGGCCGCATTTCGGAGGCAGTACCTCTCGAATCGGCTGCTTCAGAATGCGCTCGGAGACAAGTTGACCGAATCGGCAGCAAAAAAGTACTACGCGGCCCACAAGGAACGCTTCAGCACGGATCAGGTTCACGCGCAGCACATCCTCGTTCAAACCGAAGATCAAGCCCGGGATATGATCAAAAAAGCGAACACGGCCGGAACCGACTTCCAGGAGCTTGCCGAAAAATTCTCAAAAGACCCCTCAGCCAAGAATAATCGCGGTGACCTCGGGTTTTTCGGCCGCGACCGGATGGTCCCTGAATTCACGGAAGCCGCCTTCGCCGGGGCCGAAAACGAAATCGTCGGTCCCGTAAAGACGAGCTACGGTTACCACGTGATCAAAGTCATCAAAAAGAAAAAGGGCAAGGCGCTGGAATTCAGTGAAGTCGAGCTCAACGTCCAGAACCAGCTCCGGCAGGAACTGACGCAGAATTATATCGCAAAGCTCCGGCAGCAGGCGAAGGTTCAAATTAGCGAGAAATAGCCGCTCTAAACGTATTCGCGGGCGTTGATTCCGTATTTCGCCAATTTGCGAAGCAGCGTCTTCTTCGGAATATTGGCGTGAAGTGCCGTCTGGTTGATGCGGCCCTTGAAAGCCTTAAGCGCGCTGATCAGGAATTGCCGCTCGAACTCCTCTTTGTTCGCCTGGAAGTCGAGACGGTTGATGTCGAGCGTGAATCCTTTTCCGCCCATCAGGACGGGGGCTCCGCTGTCGCTCGATGAAACGCAGATCAGGGCTCCGGATTCATCCTCCAGATCGTCGAGATCGGCTGCATCATCGACCTCCGGATCTAAATCGGTGACCGCCGCGAGCGCGGCTTTTTTGTGGTAACTCCCTGCCACACTGCCCGGCAGGCTTGCCGGCGTCAGCACGTTTTCCGTTTCAATGACGAAGGCGTGTTCAATGACGTTTTCAAGTTCGCGGATGTTTCCAGGCCAGTTGTGAGCCTTGAGAAGAGCCATAGTTTCCGGCGTAATACCCGAGATGTCTTTCTTGTGCTGTTGATTGAACTTCTCGATGAAGTACTTGGTCAACGCATCGATGTCGTTTTTCCGCTCGCGCAACGCCGGCAAGTGAATCGGAAGAACGTTCAAGCGATAGAAAAGATCTTCGCGGAACTCGCCTTTCTTGACCATCTCCTCGAGATTACGATTGGTCGCGGCGACAATGCGGACATTGACCTCGACCTCACGGTTCGCGCCAACCGGCGTGAATCGTTTTTCCTGCAGCACACGGAGGAGTTTGACCTGCATACCGGCTGAGATATCGCCGATTTCGTCGAGAAAGAGGGTGCCGCCGTCAGCGTACTGGAACTTCCCGATTTTCCGGGAATCCGCCCCCGTAAAGGCGCCTTTTTCATGCCCAAAAAATTCGCTTTCGATCAAAGTCTCTGGAATTGCCGAGCAGTTGATCGTGACGAATCGGTTGTCTTTTCTCGGACCAGTGAAATGAAGGGCTTGGGCGACCAGTTCCTTTCCGGTTCCGCTTTCACCTCGAATCAAGACAGCCGTATCGACGCGCGCCAGCCTGTCTATGACGCCAAAAATCCGCTTCATCTCCGAGCTCTGCCCGATAAAGTCCGTTCCTCCCGGAAGCTTGAATACCGGAGCCGACATCGTCATGTTGCGGACCATTCGTTGGGCCTTCAGCGCCTTGTCGACGATGTAAACGAGGTTTTCGGCCTTTATCGGCTTCTCAAGGTAATTATAGGCGCCCTCTTTGGTGGCCTCGACCGCGTCCCGAACATTCGAAAAAGCGGTCAGAACGATAACGATGATCGAAGGGTCGTGCGCTTTGATTTCCTTCAAAGCCTCGAGACCGGTCATTCTGGGCATGTTCACGTCAAGGAGTACGAGATCGTAATGTGTGGAGCGGACCCGGTTGATGCCTTCTTCTCCGTCTTTGGCCTGGTCGACGACGTAGTGACTTTCGGAAAGCGCGGTCGCGACCGAGAGACGAAGATCCGCATCATCATCCACCACGAGAACTTTAAGCATAACTACTCTCCTTTTTCGACATCGTCGGTATGAACGGCGCTTGAGCCGCTATGGGCAGAAAAATCTTGAAGGTGCTGCCTGAATCTTTTTCGCTCTCGACTTCAACACGCCCCCGGTGAGCTTCAATGAAGTACTTCGTGAGATACAGCCCCAGCCCGGTCCCCGCGATCTTCACGGTGGTGTCGTTCTTCGCGCGGTAGAAGCGCGTAAACAAACTTTCCTGTTCCTCGGGGGTCATCCCGATACCGTGATCCTTGACGGCGATCTCAACCCAATCGCCCGATTCGCGCGATTCAATCAGAACTTCCGAATCCGAGGGCGAATATTTGATCGCATTATCAAGGAGCGTGTTGATCACTTTCGCGATGAGCGAAGCATCTATTTTGATTGGAAACAACGGCTCCAGGTTCATACTAATACGGATGTTCCGTGCCCTGGCCGCGGCGCTGTACCCCTCAACGGAGCGTTCGACCAGCTGATTGATATCCTTTGATTCCAGCCGGATCTGCAGACGCTTCGATTCCACTTTGCTCAACTCGAGAATGCTCGAAATAAAGCGATTCAGCTCTTCTGTCGAACTGATGATGTTGCGGATGGTCTCGACATCCCGGTCCTGGAGATTCTGTGCCGATTTTCTCAAAAGAACCTCGGCGAGTCCCTGAATCCGCGCGACCGGGGTCTTCAGGTCATGAGTCACGAGCGAGAGAAAATTCGTCTTCAGTTCCTCGACCTGGGTCAGGATTTCGTTTTTGCGCTGGTAATCCCAGCGCTTCTCATATTCACGAATCAACCGATAGGGCACCGTGAGATAGTAGCCGAGGAAGATGCCGATCAAGGGCTGACTTTCCCGAAGCCAAAACCCTTTCACCTGAAAAAGAAGGTGCCCAAATGCGGTGAAAACTATGGCCAGTCCGATTGTCGCGAAAACTCCCCCGAGAGGGCTCGATCCCATGACCCATGAAAGCACGAACGTGATCACCGCGAAGGTGGCGAGGCCGTTGACCCAGCCCGGCGCCATCAGGACTCCATGATCGTGAATGACGGAATCAAGAATATTCGCGTGAACCACGAGCTTCGGGTTCGCAAACGGTTCTTTCGAGTACGGGGTAAAGGTGTAATCGCTCCAATCCTCTTTAGAGATGGTTCCAACAAGGACGATTTTTCCGTGAAAGAACCCGGGCTGAACGTTTCCTTTCAGAACATCTATGAAGGAAACCGAAGGATATCGCAGCTGACCCGACGTGCTCCCGTGATATCGAAAGAAAAAATACCGGCCTTCTATTTCACTCACATAAAAGCTGCCTCGGGGAAGCTGGTCCGGCCTGATGAGTCCGAGTTCCCGGGCAAACCGGGTATGGAATACCGGTTTTTGGTTCAGCTCAACCAACGTCCTGCGAGTGACCTTGTCCCCGGCGAAGACGTTGCCGTCCTTATGGACGAGATCGATCGCATGCGGCAGTGTTCCGAGGGGAAATGGCGGCACGACTTCCCCGGTGACGTCATACCGAGCGCCAAGAAGAACGGAAGTCCCGCGCGCCTGGAGCCGGGTTGCCGCGCGAATGAAGCGGGAACCCCAGTCTCTTTGAAAAAGTTCGGGATTGAGTTGGTTCACCTGGTTGAAATCGACGAGATAACCGATCCCTCGCGGTTCGAAGGATTCCATTTTTTCGATAAACTGAGTGTGATAATCGAGCGATAGTGGCGAGACCTCGTCCAGCGCCGTGGTCGTCGCGTGATCCAGCGTGACCAGAACAATGTTGGGATCCGGCCGCTGCTGCAGCCCGTATGCGGTCCTGAAATCGTAAAGCTTGGCTTCAACGAGGTTGAGGTCGACGTTGACCAAAACGGCGGTCAGCGCCGCGGAAGCGGCGATGATCATCAGCGTTTTTTCGTATCGACGGTACCAGTGCTTGATCATCTACAACACCTTGCAAACAACACAGACCAACTCAGAACTCAGCTTCAACTCAATGGGCGCTCAAACGCCCGCTACGCTGAATTCAGCAAAGCGTGTACCAAGTGGTAGCGTTTCGCCACCGAGGTTCCTGTTCGAAGTTATTGAGAGAAATCAAAAGAATCACGAGCTCGCCTTTTTTGGCGCTGTCTAAAGATTGGACAGGTGTCGGCACAGACCCAGTGTCGCCATTCAGGAACTCGTTCCAACCGTTCAGAAAGTATTTCATTCGCGAAATCCGGTTTCGGGGTTAATCAGAAGCCCCCTGGCCGCCAGGGAGCTCTCTCAGAAAGGACAATGAAGATGAACTTCCTCATTCCTGTTTTCATGATTTTTTCGACCCTCGTCTCGACCGCTCATGGGCGGGATATCCGGATCAGCGACTGTTCGGGCTTCATCGACAAAGCCGTGACCAAGTTCTATCAGGACGAGTATTACTACCGAACGGAAGTGGCGCTTTTCATCAAACTCAGCCCCGAGCTGGGACTGGTGCGAGAAGTCGGCTTTTACTATGCCGATACGAAGAGCAGTGGCTGGAAGTCAAAAAGGCTCGATCGCGTGGCCGGAACGGATCGATATTTTGCGATCAGCGGCCTGCAGACAGAACACAATTATGCCTCCATGATCGGGGCAACCGCCTTCACCGGGTCCTTCTACTTCGACACAGAAAATGGCGACCGTTATTGGCTGAATACGGGGGACGGGAACAACTTCGTCATCGACCCGAGACTCACGCGGTCCCTCAGTCAGCGTCACGACTACCGTAATCCCACGGACCCGATTCCCGTTCCGGTTGAAAAACTTCGAAAGACGGCTGACATCGATGCGGGTGCCGAAATCTATCTCAATCCGTTACGGTGCCGATAGCTTCGAACCGTCTCGTCCAAGGGGCTGATCTTACGCTGGATTTTACCTCAATTGTCCTTTGAAGGAACTCCGAGTCTCACGTAAACTGATGACAAGGAGTTCCTTTGCGATTTCCGGCTTTTCACGCGCTCGTTCTTTTGACGGTTCTCACGGTTCCGATTCGCGGTTTACCCGCGACGCCGACGCTCGCATTGCCGAATGGAGTGCTCTCGTGCGTAAAACAGCGATTGAGCTTGGGGCTGCTTCCGAACCGGCACGCTTTCCCTTCGCCGAAACTGCAGAAAAGCCGCCTCGTCGACGAGGTGATGAAAAGCAAAAATTATTGGTTCGACCCGCAGTTTGCCGCATACCTGGAGGCACATCCCGACGAAGTCGTTCCCCTCGCCCGCGCCTGGTATGCTTCGGAAATGTTTCCTCAGATGATCTACCCGCGATTCGTTCAGGTCGTCGGAAAAAAACGGGCTCACCTGATGCTTGATCCCCGCATTCTTTGCCGTACGGACGATTTCCTGAAATGGAGCGGAGAATACTTGAGAAACCATCCCCAAGCTTCCGGAATCGAGCTCCGCGCCGAGTTCGCGAAGACGCTCGGGACAAGCAAGGTTTTTCGCGGAATGCGGCTTCAGAGCGCCGATGAGGCCATGCAGCTCAAACAGAGCGGCATCCAGTCGGCCGGCCTTAAATTCCAGAACAAGTCCTTCATGAAGGAAAAACTGCTTTCAGAAATCGACCCCAAATCAGCAAGCCCGCAAACAAAGCAAGCTTTCGCTTCTGGATTCGGAATGGAAATACTCAATCGTCCGATGAACAAAGATCTCGATAAATCCATTCTTGTTTCGGTTTCCGATTGGATGGAGCTCGCGGCATCGGTCGGATATCATCACGGCCAAGCAGAAAAGATGGCACCAAACGGAAAGCTTTTTCTATTCGAAATGGATATTCCCGAATTCGAACTGATCCGCCAGGTGGGGCCTTTGAACAAAGGGGGCGCGAGGCGCGGCTTCTATCAGATCGGCAACCAGCGTATCGACTACGATCCGTACAAGATCGAAGCATTTATTCCGTATCAGGTCCGCCCGGAATGGATTCGAACGGTGCACTCCTACAACGAACCTCCGCCGCGTTGGCATTTTCAGCCGTAAAGCAGCGATCGCTCACTCCAGAATCGCCGTCAAAACCTCATTTGTCTTCACCAGCGTCTCAAAAAAGGAATCAGGTCCGGCTCGCAGGATTTCGTCGCGATACTCAGGCCGGCCCGTCCCGACCGCGATCGCACGGACTCCTAGCGACTTTCCGCAGTTTACGTCATGGACGGTATCGCCGATGATGACGACTTCCTTTCCCTGGAAATGAAGATCGAGTTCCGCACGCGCTCGGGCAACGGCGATTTCGGGAAGCCGATAACGGTCGGAATGGTCATCACCGAATGCGCCGATATGAAACGAGGGCGCGAAGTAGTGATCGATTCGGACGGATGCGAGCTTCAAGCGTGCACCGTCGCGTACATTGCCCGTTAAAAGCCCGATCGTGACTTCGGTGCGTCCGATAAGTGCGTTCAGCAGTTCATGCACCCCGGGCAAAAGCTCGACCTCGGAGGCGGCGCGGCCCGCGGCAACGGCCGCCTTGAGCTGACCAATATACCCCGCGATCATTTGATCGATCACGTCCTCGATGATCGAATGACCCGAGGAACCGGTTTTCGCCAGCACCTCGGCACAGATCTGGCGGTCCGTTTTCCCGCTGAAGGCCACTCTCGGAAACGGACAACTAGGGAACACGCCCCTGAACCCGGCCTCGAAGCATTCACGCCAGAGCTTGCCGCCATTCAGGAGAGTTCCATCGATATCGAAAAGGACCAGCCGTTTCATTCTTTGGAAGAGTAGCATAAATTTTCCGAAGAGGTTAGAGTCGGCAACCAGTGATGAAACCCGCTCCCCAGATTGAATTCCTCAGTTTCTTTCCGGCAACCGCTTCAGATCCCGATCTGTCCATAGCGGCCGTTGTTGCGTGGCATCAGGGTCGATGGGTTTTCGTGAAATCCAAAAATCGGGACACGCTCAGCCTTCCGGTCGGCAGACGCGAACAGGACGAAGACATCATCGCGACGGCGCATCGTGAGCTATTCGAAGAAACAGGCGCGACCCGGTTTCAGCTCATACCGATGACCCGCTACATCGTTCGCGATTCCGACGGCGGATCTCATGGCGTCCTTTTCTTCGCCGCGATCGAAGAGCTCGGACCACTTCCGGATTCAGAAATCGAAAAAGTCGTTCTTCTGGATCATTGTCCGCGAGAACTCGCTTATCCCGAAATCCAGACCGTGCTTTTCAGGCATGTAATGCGGCAGACCGCACTCTTCCGCAAAATCCAGGGCTATTCGCATCTCATTTGGGACTGGAACGGGACTCTGCTCGACGATGTCGCGATTTCCGTCGACGTGATCAGCGACGTACTCAGGGAATATGGACTTCCCGTGATCTCCCTCGAAGAATATCGTTCCGTATTCTCTTTTCCGGTAATTGAATATTACCGGAAGCTCGGTTTCGATTTCGGACGGTACAGCTTCGAAGAAGTCGGAGATAAATTCGTCGCCCGGTATCGCGAACGTGCCGCCAGTGCCCGCCTCTTCGAAGGTGTCTCGCTAACACTTGAAGTTTTGGCGCGCCGAAAAGTCCATCAGTCGATCCTTTCGGCGGCGTCACAGGTTCACCTGGACGAAATCACCGGACGTCACGGCATCGATCATCTGTTTCAACATATTTTCGGAATCGACAATCATTACGCAGCAAGCAAGCTTGCCCGCGGCCGGGAACTACTCCGAACGTCGGCGATCGACCCCTCGAAAACGTTGTTCATAGGCGATACGGATCATGACCTCGAAGTCGGACACGCGCTCGGAACCGAAGTTCTTCTGATCGCGGACGGGCACCAGGACTACAAAACGCTCGCCGCGAAACACCCGAACGTGCTCCGAACGAGATTCGAGGCCTGAGCCGCAGCTAGTGTCCTGAGTCAGTAATAACGTGACAATTGAAGAGATCATTTTGACTCGAATCAAGGAGCGAGGAGCGATGCATACTTTTGGTCTGCGAGCGACGAGCGACACAGAGTCGAATCAAAATGATCCTTCCCAAAGGGCCGGAATCTTCTGTCTTTCTTCTTCGTTGCTCAAAGCTAGCAGGCAATAAGCCTGCGTCGCTTTTCGCGCCTTGAAGAAAACCAAAATCTTTCTGGCAATTGTCACGTTATTACTGACTCAGGACACTAGGACAAACTCACGGGCCTACGGTTTCGGTAACGGAAACGGGCCAGAGCATCTCACAGGTTTCTTCCTTGGGCTCTCGGTCTCGCACGAACTTTTCAAGCCGCGTCTGCGAGGGAGGACAATCCGACTTGGCAAGTTTGCCGGTTCTGGAATCAATAAGCGCCGTCACCAGATGAGGGCTCACCGGAAACGGCTGGGGTGGTTCACCCCGAAGGGCATCGTTCATAAAATCAACCCAAATGGGAAGAGCGGAGGTCCCTCCGGTGAGAACGATTTTTCGCCGGCCGCGATCGGAGTCTTTCTCCGATCCGTCGTCCACGAAGCGAGCCTGATCCATTCCTACCCAAACGACAGCCGTAAGCCGGGGCGTGTATCCGGCAAACCAGCTGTCGCGATGATTGCTGGTCGTGCCTGTTTTGCCAGCCGCAGGCCGGACAAAGCCCATTCTGGCGGCACTACGGGCCGTCCCTTCCGAAAAAACAGATTGGAGCATGTCGGTCAGTAAGTCTGCCGGCCCCGGTGCGATGACATCACGAGGATGGTGAACGAATCGGGCGTAGTCGGTCCCGTCATCCTTTGTAATCCCGCGGATCACCGTGAACTCATGCTGAACACCATGGTTGGCGAAAGTCGCGTAAACGCGAAGAAGCTCGATCGGAGATAACTCAGCGACCCCGAGAGAAAGAGACGGGACAGGAAGAAGTTCCGATTCGATGCCGATCGCTCTCGAAAGTTTTATGACATTTTCGATTCCGATCTCGAATCCGAGTCTGGCGGCGACAGTATTAATCGAGTGGGCAAGCGCGTCACGGTAAGTCAGCCAGCTTCTGAACTCTTTTTCGTAATTCTTGGGCGACCAGGTCTGCCGTCCCCGGTCAAAGGTCAGTTTCCAGGGCCCATCCTCCGCCGGATGACTGGGACCATAGGAAATTCCGTTCGCATCTTCGCCTTTTTCCATGGCTGCGAGGTAGACCAGTGGTTTGAAAGTCGAGCCGACCTGTCGCTTCATGTTCAGTATGCGGTTGAAGGTCGACTGCGCATAGCTTCGTCCCCCGACGAGAGCCCGGATAAAACCGTTCGTATGATCCACGGCGGCGAGCGCCCCTTCAAGGCGATCGGGAGAGGTTATCTTGAAGCGTTTCTCGAGGTCGGTAATCCCCGCCGCCACGGCTTTTTGCGCAGAGGAATTGAGAATCGGATCCAGAGTAGTGTAAACGCGAAAACCGGCCTGCGTTATTTCCTGCTCGGTCATCCGGTCTTTGAGCTTTCGGATCAGTTCCGCCTTAACGAAATCCGCGAAATAAGGTGCCTTGTTCGCCGTCATTTGCGGCGGAGCGAGGCGAATCGGGAGTTTCAGGGCCTCCTCCGCCTCCCCTTCTGCGATTTGCCCCGTTTCCACCATCTTGCGGAGTACGAGCCGCTGCCGTTCAAGCGCGCGATCCCTGAATCGGTAGGGCGAGTAGTACCCCGGCCCGCGGATCAACCCGGCCATGAGCGCGATTTCCGCCAAGTTGAGCTCCCGAAGCCGCTTGCCGAAAAAATGCTTCGCACCCTCGGCAACACCGTGAACCTCAAGATTTCCGATCTGTCCGAGATAAACCTCGTTGAGATAGCGTTCAAGAATCTGTTCCTTGCTGAACCGGGCCTCGAGGAAAAGCGCAAGGAAGATCTCATTCAGCTTGCGAAAAATGTTTTTCGTTCTCCGGGCCATGAGATTCTTGACGAGCTGCTGGGTGATCGTGCTTCCGCCTTGAGCGAAGGAAAATGTCTTCAGATTAACCCAGATCGCGCGCGCGATTCCGCGCGGATCGAGTCCCATGTGTTCCTCGAAATGCTGATCCTCGACGGCCGTGATCGCCTTCCATACCAGAGGAGGGATCTCATTTTCGTCCTTCCCATCCCAAAAGACAAGTTCGCGCACTTCGTCTCTCTTCCCTGCCCTGGATAAGGTTGCGACGATTTCGGGCTCCAAAAAAAGTTCCTGGATTTCCAGTCCTTCAACGTCAATCGATTGCAGAGGAGCATCTGCGGCATTCGAGCTGAATTTCAGCCGTACCGTTCGATTAACCGCATCAAAAGTGGGATGTCCCTCCGGGATCAGGTAAGAGGGATATGAGATCGGATGAAGCTGAAAGGTGATTTCGGCGCTCTCCTGCGTCGAAGCCAAAGCCCCCCCTTGAAGATACCCCAGGCTCCTTAGCCTGCTTTCGATCTTCTGTCGTGGATCAAGATTCGCGACTCGGCTGACATCGGAGAAAATCCGGGTCGGGATAAACTGCTCTGTTTGATTAAACGCGTCCTGGAGTTGGCCGTACAGGCTCCATAAATAGGCACCGAATGCAGCAGCAGAAACGAGAAATGCGATGGATGCGAAAGTTACGACGCGCCGCACGCGAACTTATCTCCTTGACTGGATTCAGGCCGGTCAATAAAACCTTGCATACCTCACTTGAATGATCAAGTCGCGATTCGCCGCGACTCGCTGAGAGCCTGGGGTTAGGCAACAACAACCGAGTGATGGGAAACAGATAGGAGCGCCCGTTGAAAACATTCATTGCTGTCGTAACATTGGCTCTGCTGGTCGCTGCGGCCAACCTTTCGGGAATTCGAAGCGCCTCGGCCATGGAATTGGATTGGGGCGGCCAATTTCGGGCCGAAGCGAACATGATTCACAATTACACGATGGATAGCTCTGATAAGGTTTCGCCCGATGCTCGACTGGGTCAGGGCGGCTATTACATCCCACCAGCTGGATCGAATAGCGCGAACTTCCAAAATCTTTTTCTGAAGCTTCGTCCGAAGCTGGTCGTGAACGACAACATCTATGTTCGTTCGGAATGGTGGTTCGGTGACCCGATCTTCGGGCTATATGGGAATGCCGCTCCCTATACCCCGGATCAACGACAGTTCTATTCAACCCAATCGCGTGGATCCACGATCACAGCTCAGCGATTCTGGGCGGAAATTCTCAGCGACTTCGGGACTTTTCATCTCGGAAGAGCACCACTGCACTGGGGCTTGGGAATTGTTTGGAACAGCGGCGACAACCTTTGGGACCGCTATGAATCGACGGGCGACGTTATCCGGCTCGTTTCGAAATTCGGAGCATTCTCCTTCATCCCAAGCTACGTTTCTTATTCGATGGGCAATACTGTCGGTGGCTCATGCACTTACGTCGCGGGAACGGGTTGCGTACCCACGGGTTCCGGCGGCCAGATGACCGACTACTCCCTGATTCTGAAATACGAAAACCCCGATGAAGAACTCGAAGGTGGAGTGAACTTCATCAAGCGCATCGCTGGCGCGAGCCAGGACCCAGGCGTCCCCGCCGGGACTGCCGGATACCGCGGACTGCGCGGTGTTCCCGAGGGGATGAACTATAACACTTGGGATCTCTTCGGTCGCAAGAAGCTAGGAAAGTTCATGCTTGCCGGTGAAGTTCCGATCACGACCGGGCACATCGGTGGTGTGGATTATTCCAGCTACGCCATCGCCGCCGAAGTCGACTGGAAGCTCACGGAGATGTGGCAAGTCGACTTACGCGCAGGACATGCCCCCGGCTCGGTGGACAAGGTCTTTTACTTCAACCCGAACTATCATCTCGGGATGATCATGTTCAATTACCAGCTGGCTAATATGAGCGGCCTCCAGACCCTCAATAACCCAGCCGCGACTCCATCCCTGCTCGCCTCCCCTTACGACAATCCAATCGTGAACGCGAACTACTTGTCGATCAAAGGACATTTGAAGACAGACAAATGGGACTTCCACGCGACTTGGGCATACGCCAAAGCCGTGCATCCTGCTGTTGCCGGACAAAGCTTTTTTAACACTTGGACCCGGAATGTCGTGGTCGCAAACACGAATCAGGATAGCTCGCTCGGATGGGAAATGGACTACGGCGCTCTGTTTCAGTGGGATGACAATTTCCAGTTTGGAGCGGACATTGGGTTTTATTTCCCCGGCGCATTTTACAAGTTTTCCAATGCAGCGAGCGGTGTGGAAAACGCAACCAATACCGTGTGGGCCACCAATTTTCGCGCCGGGGTGAACTTTTAGTTCAAGAGCTTCTCGCCGCTATTGCCGATACTGCCCATTATTGAACGATAAACTGGGTGAAGTAGATATTTGTTACCAGTCCGTCGCGTGCGGCTTCCTCGGAAGCTTTTGCGACTATCTGATTGACTGATTCGAGGAGCTGGGTACGAAGCAAGTACCGCCCTTGCACGGTTGTCAATTCCTTGAAACCCTTTCGCCCAAGGAGAGAAATAAATTTATCCATGATGATGGGACGCAGGGTTTCAATGACCTCTTTTTTACTGCCGTCCCTGATTTCAAGTGCAAACCCCACCGTCGAATAGTGGAGCTTTCCTTCGATCTGCTGTGAAGTGCCATCCGCCGCTCTGGGCTGTTGGGGAACGGGTTCGATATTCACGATGACAGGCTCGAAGGTAATTGTAGCAGGGGTGGCAAGTGGCCCCGGACTGGCGTGAACGCTCGCGAGCCTTGTACGTTCGCCGTGCTCCGTAATTGCCGGACGTTTGTAGACAAGCTTCGTGTAAAAAAGCACTCCCGCCGCCCCGAGCGCGACCACCACGTTCAGGATGACGACAATGAGAGGCCCCTTATTGAACGCTCCTTTGAGCTTGTCTGCAGTACCCACTGATCATCAGTTTAAACTCGAACGGCCTCGAAGGGCAACCCGAGATCATCAGCGACCTGCTTATAAGCCACTTTGCCGTTCAGGATGTTCACGCCGCGGGAGAGGGCCTCGTCTCGCGACACCGCTTCTTTCCAGCCCAGATTTGCGATCATAAGAGCGTATTTGAGGGTCACGTTCGTGAGCGCATAGGTCGAAGTCCTCGGGACAGCACCCGGCATGTTCGGAACAGCATAATGAATGACCCCGTCAACCGTATACGTCGGATGTTCGTGACTCGTGGGACGACAAGTCTCGACTGTCCCCCCCTGATCGACCGAAACGTCTACAATGACGCTGCCAGGCTGCATCTTTGAAACCATTTCACGGGTGACCAGTTTAGGGGCCTTGGCGCCCGGCACGAGAACGGCACCGATCACCAGGTCAGCTCGGGTCACGGTCCGTTCGATCTGTTCGCTATTGGAATAAAGAGTACTGACATCGCTGCCAAAAATGTCGGCGAGATAGTCCAAACGGGCCACATTGACGTCCATAATGGTCACTTTGGCGCCAAGCCCAGCGGCCATTTTCGCCGCATTGACCCCGACTACGCCTCCCCCCAGGACAACGACTCTGGCCCGTTCGACGCCGGTCACCCCGCCCAGGAGAATACCTTTTCCTCCATGATCGTGCTGAAGATAGGTCGCTCCGATCTGAGTCGCCATCCGACCCGCGACAGCGCTCATCGGCGCAAGAAGAGGAAGCGCGCCGTCGTGAGTCTGAATCGTTTCGTAGGCGATTCCGACGATTTTCCGCTCCATCAGCGCCTTGGCGAGCCGTTCGTCAGCGGCCAGATGAAGATAAGTGTAAAGAATCTGACCTTCTCGCAAGAGCGGATATTCCTCCGGCAAAGGTTCCTTAACTTTCACGATCATGTCAGCTTTTTCGTAAATTTCCTTTGAACTCTCAATGATCGTGGCGCCCGCGCGTCTATAGTCCTCATTGGAAATACCGACCCCCGCGCCGGCATTGAGCTGGACGAGAACCTTGTGTCCGGATTGCGTCAATGTCCGAACTCCCGCAATCACCATCCCGACTCGGTTTTCCTTGTTTTTGATTTCTCTCAGTACGCCGATAATCATGAGACACCTACCGTTCTCTTGTGCTGTTCCCGTATCTAATTTTCAGGCCGTCGTAAGCAAGCGCCACGCCTTTCGGGAGCCTTTTTGCCCATTTTGCATAATCAAAATCGTGTCCCAGGTGGGTCAGGTAAGTCTTTCCGGGCCGGACCTGAGTGATGATCTCAAGAGCCTGTTCGAGATTGAAATGAGTACCGTGCGCTTCAATGCGCAGACAATCGAGAATCAGAACGTCAAGATCTTTCATCCGCTCGAGAGATGCGGCCGAAATATAGCTGCAATCAGTGACGTAGGCAATGGAGTCGAAACGATAACCAACGGATTCCTTCGAACCGTGGAGGAGCGAAATCGGCGTCACCGAAGTCCCCTGGATGGCGAGTTCCGGGAGCGCTGTACTGAACCGGTTGAGAGTGAGCTGAGGGATTCCTCCCCCTTCCTGGGTGGTGGGGTGGAATATATAAGCGAATTTCTGTTCGAATTCCTCACATGTCCAGTCATTTCCATAGAGAGGAATAGGCGTCCCCTGGGCGTAGTTGAAGCTCCGCAGCTCATCGATCCCATGGATGTGGTCGGCATGTGGATGAGTGTATAGCACTGCGTCAATTCGCGGAATTCTGGCTCGAAGAGCTTGTTCCCGAAAATCAGTGGCCGTGTCGATCAAAAAATTTTTTCCCCGAAATTGAACCCATGCCGATGCACGAAGTCGCCGATTTTTCGGGTTTTTGGATCGGCAAACTGAGCAATGACAGTGAATTAAAGGAACGCCGGTCGATGTGCCACACCCCAAAATGGTGAAAACCATACGGGATAAGCTATTGACACGTTTCCCGGCACTCAGGTAGCAAAAAATCTCAATGAAAGTACTCGTCACTGGCGCAAGTGGATTTATCGGCAGCACACTCATCGAGCAGCTCAGCAGCTTGGGATTTGAAGTCCATGCCCTGATGCGCAAGACCTCGAGCCTTTCCAATCTTTCCCATCTTGAAGGCAAATTTGAAAGAGTCGAAGGAGATCTCTCGAATTTCGATTCGCTTCGAAACGCGCTTAAGGACGTCAAATACGTGTTTCATCTCGCGGGCGCGACCGCGGCACCCAACCGAGACGCCTATTTTGAGCATAATGCCCGAGGCACGGAACGCCTGGCCAGAGCGGTTGCCGAAGTCGGTCCGGGCCTGACGCGCTTCGTGCACGTATCAAGCCTTGCCGCCGCCGGACCATCATCTTCGTTGAATCCCCGGGTTGAAGCGGATACGGAACAACCCGTCTCCTACTACGGAGAAAGCAAGCTCCAGGGCGAAAAAGAGGTTCTGAAATACAAAGACGCCTATCCCGTGACGATCATCCGGCCCCCGATCGTTTACGGACCGAAGGACAAAGGTGTCTTCACGATCATTCAGACCGTGGCCAAGAACTTTATGCCGGTATTGCAGGGTTCGGCGCAAGGCGGTCACAAATATTACAGCGCGATTCATGCCGAAGACCTCTGCCGAGGAATCGTCCAGGCCGGAGTCGCTCCCGTCGAGAAAGTCCCGTCCGGTGAGATCTTTTACGTTTCGGGAAACGAGGTCCATACTTATCGGGAGATCCTGACGACGATCGCCGAGTGCCTGGAACGTGACCCCTTCAGCTTCAATGTGCCGAAAATCGCGATCAAGGCCGCGGCTACGGCGTTATCAGTTGCCGGTTTTATTACTCGGAAATCGTTTCCTCTTAACCTCGACAAAGTGAACGAACTCCTGCCCGATTACTGGATCTGTTCAAACGAAAAGGCCAAGAAGCTCCTTAGATTTTCGCCTGAATTCGATCTCAGAACCGGCATGTCGCATTCGATCGAATGGTATAAGAGGCACCGGTGGATCTGAAAAAGGGTTTTGCGGTCTCCTTTCTCCTCCTCCCATTCATATTTACGGGTGCGGCCTGCAAACAAAGCATCAGTGGGCTCGGAATCCAGCTTGAACTGGAACGCAAAACGCTTTCGAACGGCCTGTCGGTCATCATGGTCGAAGATCATACGGTTCCGATCATCAGTTATCAGACCTGGTATCGCGCAGGTTCCGTCGATGAACACCCGGGAATAACTGGAGTGTCCCATTTATTCGAGCATCTCATGTTCAAGGGAACTCCCAAGTACGGACCCAAGAGATTTTTTCAGGAGCTCGAAACCAAGGGCGCTCAGGTCAATGCGTTCACGACCCGCGACTACACGGTCTATTACGAAACGATCGTTCCATCGCTGCTCGAGAAAGTCATCGACATGGAATCCGACCGGATGGCCAATCTCGAACTCAATGAGGAAATCCTGAACAGCGAACGCATGGTAGTTCTCGAAGAACGCAGACTTCGCGCTGAGAACTCGCCTGAAGGCAAAATCCAAGAAGCCCTTTGGCAACTTTCGTATCGGCGCCATCCCTATCAGTGGCCCGTGATCGGCTACTCACAGGATCTGCTCTCGATATCCCTTGAACAGGTTAAGGAATTTTTCAAAACGCATTATCAGCCCGCCAATGCGACCATAGTCATCGTTGGCGATTTCAAGACGGAAGCCGCTTACCCGCTGATCAAGAAGTACTACGAACGAATTCCCAGCAAAGGAAAAGTTAAAAGAAAAATCCAAGAGGAACCCGAGCAGCAGGAAGAACGGCGGCTCACGCTTCGCGATCACGTCTTGTCAGAACGCTTCGCGCAGGCGTACCACATCACCGCAGCGACGAACGATGATTCTTACGCCCTGGACGTCCTTGCGAACATCCTCTTCGAAGGAACGAGCTCGCGCGCCTATCGCCGCCTCGTCGAAGAAAAGGAACTCGCAATCGCCGTCACCGGATCGGCATACACGCCCACTTACCCCGGCTTGTTCATCATCGCTGGAGTCATGAAGGAGGCCGTCCAGAGCGGAGAAGCCGAAGCCGCCCTTGATGAGCTGATTCGTGAGATCCAGGACCCGAACTCCGTGATCAGCGATCAGGAAATCCGCGTCGCCGTCCGGCAGCTCACGGTGCAACTGGTGGACAGCGTTCGTTCTCCGCACGGCCTCGGCCAGCTGATCGGAACCGTTCAGACGATCTTCGGTGATCCGCAGCGATTCGCGAGCGATCTCGCTAAATATTTTCGAGTCACGGCTCCTGACGTGAAGCGCGTCGCGCAGAAATACCTGATACCGAACAATCGATCCGTGGTGATCCTGGCCCCGGGCAGCGAGAGGAAGAAATGAAATTTTTATCGATTCTCTTGCTCTTCGGGACCTCGATGACGATGGCGGCGCCATCACCTCCGGACATTCACCTGCCCGTCCCCGAACTCGAAACCCTGCCCAATGGCCTTCAGGTGGTCTGGTTCGTGAACCATAAGCTCCCCATCGTCGATCTCGCGCTTTTCGTCAAATCGGGCGCCGTCGATGACCTGTCCGGTAAATCCGGGACTTCAGAGTTACTCGTGAACCTCCTCGACCGCGGCGCTGGGGGAATGAACGCACAACAGCTTGCGCGCGCCGTGGAAAGCCTGGGTGCCAGCCGCTATGCCGCGACTGACGAGGAGACGATCAGCGTGGGAATGCACGGCTTGGCTCCGGATGCCCCCGCGCTCCTGGAACTGCTGGCCAAAATGGTGATGAAACCGGATTTTCCAGAGGCTGAAACCAGACGCGCACATGGACGACTCCTCCAACAGTGGAGTCATCTCGCTGATTACGGCGAAACTCTCGCGGGGCTTGCATTCCGACGCATCATCGCGAACGGAACCCGGTATGCGCGCGGGACCTTCCTTTCCGGCAAGGAGTTCAAGCAGGTCACCCGCGAGGACGTCATGGCATTCCATAAAGCGCATTTCGCCCCCGGTAATGCCGTCTTGATGATCGTAGGCCGGGTCGACCCGGCTGAGTTCAAAAAGCAAGTTCTCGCCCATTTCGGAAGCTGGCAGCCCTCTCCGCGGAGCCAGACCCGGAATCCCGACAAATTCGCGAAGGATCCACGACTCGTGATCGGGAGTCAACTCGCCGTGATTGATAGGCCAGAGCTCAATCAAGCTCACGTCAAAATAGGCTTCAGGGCTCCGAAAATCGATTCGCCCGACCATTATTCGCTGGTCGTCGCGAACGCACTCCTCGGCGAGTACTTCAACAGCCGCCTGAACTCCTTGATTCGGGACAAGATGGGACTGACCTATTCGATTGGAAGCTCCTTCGCGTACAACAAGGAATTGGCCACCTTCAGCATTACCTCCACGACGAGGAATGAATCTGTCGGTCAGCTCATTCGAAAGGTCCTCGACGTCCTCCGTGATTTTAAAAAGGGCCCGATAACCCAAGAAGAAGTCGCGACCGCGAAGGAATACCGGATTGGCGGTTTCCCCCTGACCACGTCGACTCTCGAGTCAGTGGCTACACAATGGCTCTCCGCTTACGTGTTCGGCCTCGGGCCAAAACGGTTGAATGAATTTATACCCAAGATCGCTGCCGTCACCCGTGACGACGTAAGCTCCGCGGTAAACCGGCACTTTGATCTCGATCACCTCGTGATCACGGTTGCCGGCGATGCCAGGGAAATCGAGAAAAGCCTCGCGAGCCTGGGTAACACAGGTGGAATGGGTCTGAAGGCCCGCTCCAGACTTCCGCGATTGAAAGTAAAACGGATTCCGATTCGGGATCTGATGTAAGTTCCCGGCGGCGACCAAGCGTCAGATTTATCAACGATGCCCAAGGCTGTCAGTGGCACTCCAGTTGCGGGAGTTCCGACCCGATCACGCAGCCTGAACGCGCCTGTACTGCGAATCTTTTCTTCAGTCCGCCTTTAGAACGAAGCTCCGCGGTCTGCTCCTGATCGGAGTTGTTGAATACCACTATCAGGTCATCTCCCGGACTCGTCCGGCTGAAGGCAAGCAAGCCACTGTCGTTATCGGCTATGAGAACCTTAAACTCACCTCTTCGAAGCGCAGGATGCCTGTTTCGCAGGATGATTACGGATTGATAGTATCGGAGGAGGTTTGAGTCCGGAGTGTTCTGTTCTCGAGGCCGAGTCTTTCCGGACAAAGGGTGGGCTATCTCGTCTTGATAATTCAGGTCAGTCCAAAGCATCGGTTTTCTAGAATCCGGATCATTCGCGCCCGCCATTCGGACCTCGTCGCCATAATAGATCATGGGAGCGCCGACGTAAGTCATCTGGAAAAGTGCGACCATCTTGTGAATATTCCGCTCAGCTTCTCTCCCTCTATCGATTCGGTATGCGGAATTGTTCTGGACCTGCGATTTCTGGAAGAAGTCGCCGAAGTTGCGGTAATTCAAATCGGGATTCCGGATAATCGAAGCAAGTCTTGGCGTATCATGCGAGGACATGAGGTTCTGCATGACTGAAGTTATTTCCGCTGGATACGCCTTCCGGAGTGACTCAAGCCTGTTCACGAATTCGGTGGTGGAAATCCGGTTCCTTCGATCAACGAAGAACTCAGTCACCGCATAAGCAAAGGGATAATTCATCAACGCGTCGAACTCATTGCCCTGCAAGTAGGTCGGAGCGATTTCCACGACTTCCCCGGTGATGTACGCATCGGGCTTTAAGCTTTTAACCCATTTTCGCCATTCCTGCCAAAAACCATGGGGCAGGCAATAAGCGACATCGAGACGCCATCCGTCAATTCCCGCCTGAGTATCGCCGTTCGGACTCAGCCAACGGTGAGTGATGTCAAAGACATACTTTTTATAGTTCGAATTGAGCGTCCTGTCGTCTCGACGGAACTGAGGTAACGATGGAATCCCGAACCAAGCCTGATAATCGAAACCGTCAGGGAGGGAATCGTCCCAACGCGTGATCTGGTACCAATCAGCAAAACGAGAGTGCGAACGATTCGCAAGCAGGTCCTGGAAAGCAAAAAATCCACGCCCTGAATGATTGAAAACGCCATCAAGGATCACGCGAATACCACGTTTATGCGCTTCTTCGATCAATTTGAGAAGGAGTCGGTCCGCGGAGGTCCAGACCCACGTAGATGGATTTTCGGTTTCGCCGGCTATTCTTAGGAGTTCACGATCGCCTACGGGATCGGGACCGAGTGTCTCGTCAACGTGATGGAGCGAACTCCAGTCATACTTGTGTAGTGAGGGAGAACGAAAGACAGGGTTCAGATAGATCGCATTGATTCCCAGCTCTTTGAGATAATCAAGTTTCTCGATTACGCCTTGCAAATCACCGCCGTAACGGCGGGCAGAAAAGGCATTGTAAAAGCCGCCGAGTCGACGCTCCCAGCTGTCCAGCTCATACCAGTCGCTACCCCAGTCTTTTATTTTCCAGTGAGTTAATGCGGGGGAGTCGATGTCCGCAGCTCTAGGATCATTATTGAAATCCCCGTTACGAAACCGTTCTGGGAAGATCTGATACCAGATCGCGTCCTTAGCCCAATCGGGCACCTCTAATCCTGGAGCCGCTTCTGTCTTGTAGCAAAACAGAAGCAGCACCAACGAAACCAAAGCTGTCAACTGGCGAGCCATTCACTAACGTCCGTTCATGAGGTCGAGATTGAAATTTCTGCCGTAATTGTACTGCGTCGACCAAACTCCATTGATGACCACGGCAAGTTCTTGCCGGCAGCCGTCGATTCTCGTTTTCGTTCCATACGGAAGATCGCCAGTGAATTTATTTTCCGCGTAGTTGAGATCGATCTCGCGAGTTTCGCGCGTTCCGTCCGAACAGGTATTCATGAAGACCGCCCGAACTGCACTGTCGGCGGAAGGACCGTATACATTGATCCACACGGGCTTCGCAGTACAGGCCGTTCCCATGGAGTAGGTGTAGCATTGAACGCGGTAATCGAGCGAGACAGTTGCGTCTTGAAACCTGCGCGAAATGTGCATCCAATCACTGGTTACTTCGGCTCGAGCACTGATCGTTGTTAAAAGAAACAAACCCGTCCATCCAAGCATCTTCATTTTCATTCGATTTTCTCCTTTAACTGCATCAACATTAATGCAGCGCGCTATAACTGGTCACTCTGTCTTTGTCAATTAGTAAAAGCCCATGCTGGGTTTGCCGAATTGAACGGTTCAGAGACAATCTCAGCCTGCCTTCAAACAAGGTGTCGTGGGCTCGCTCAAAAACCGCACGTTCCCATTAGTTTTATTTTGCTAAAAAGAAAACCGCCAAAGGACTAGACAGTTGAAATTGACGACTGAACGGATGATCTTATTTCTAGGGTGAAAACTGGATTAGCCCGTTTTACTGGAGTGAATTCTAGATTATGGTTTAAGCAATTTCTCACCACACCTGAACGATCGAGTGCAAGTTGCCCGCACTTAAACTGAATCAAGCCCCGGCGACCTCTTCCATCGTGCATTTGCCCTCAAAATAGGCGCCGAACTCGACCGCCAAAGAGGGTGCCCTAATATTGCCGATCACCCGGCCGGTTCTTGAGATCACCACCCGAGTCCGAGCCAGAATATCGCCGTGAACGAAACCATCCACGACCAGAATATCCGCCGAAATATTCCCTTCGACGACTCCGGTTTCACTGAGAATCAAGGTGCTTCCGTTCTCGGCAAGAACTTCGCCGACTAGAACTCCATGAACCCGGGAGATCTTTCCAAACGCGATCTTCCCTTCGATCTTTGTTCCCTCGCCAATGAAGTTGATCGCTGATTCGGTAATGCTCGTGGTCGTGGTTGCCATTCTCAAGGCTCCGTAATCCCAGACGCCGGGTTCAGATCAGGATCCTTCGCGGTCGAAGATGATTTCGCATCGAAGGGCCCCGGCCACACCGCGTTGGGGGCCACCGGGTCATTCCGCTGCTCCTCGGTCGCGGCCGGAACAGCTTTCAGGACCTGCGGCGCCTGAGGCTGAATGACAGTCTGAACCTGAGGAACTGCGGTAGTCACTCCGTTAGGGACCAGTTTTTCGTAAAGCAGCACTTCACCTTTTTCGTTCAGGAGAATGATTTCGACCTCATTCAAGGCATTCTGCGAAGCCATGGGTCCGAACCTGGCTTTCACCTCTCGAAAACGGCTGACCGAAAAGTACTCGCCTTGCTCGGGGCTGATCAGGGAGCCGCTGGCAATCCGGCCCAGAATTCCCGCTGGATACCCTACGAGGGTTTCCGGCCCGCGTGCGAGGATGATGATACGGCCCTGTTGATTTCGTCTGTCATCCAAATGATATTGAATATTGAAATTGACCGAGAGCGTCTTCCCTTCCCAGTTCGCGCGCGCCGCATGGATCGCGATCGGAATAGTACTACGCTCGACGATCCGTGTCCCGGCCGGCAATCCGGTGAAAAGAAAAGGCCTGGTCAGGACTTCGGAACCCGGCACGGAGGAAGGCATGGCGGCGGGATCACCGGAAAGGCCGTCATTCGAAAAAGCGACCGTTGATGAAACATTCTGAACTGGAGCAACAGGATTGCCCGTGGTCTTCGCGTTCACCGCGCTTCTCAAATCACTGAGTTCCTGTTCGAGGTCCTGAACCCGGGCGGGGCTGGCATGCTGAACCGCACGGTAGTACTTGATCGCCAGAATTGACGTTAAAATGGCGATTCCCACAAGGCCCCCGATAAGGACCCCGAAACGGGTAATCCAACCGAGAGGGATCTGAAAAGTCCGTGCCGCGTAATTATCCTTGAAGACAAGCACGGTCACATGATCCGACAATTCGTTCTGTTCTCGCGACATCGGTTTATTTTCTTTGCTTCTCCAGTACTTAGAACTCTTTAACAAGGTTAGCCGCTAAAAAAATATGTGTCAACTTGTGTAGCCCTTCGACCGAAGAGTATGTTGATGAAGATTCTCTTGCTGAATCCTCACCTCGACGCAGAGCATAACGCGCTCAAGATGCTGCAGGCCCGCGGCATGGCGCTCCTTATCCCTGAGAACGCTCAGGACGCTCTACAAATGGCCAAGCTCCACGGCCAAAGCATCGATCTTGCCATTATTCATAGGGAAAGCGGCGACAAGTCACAGTTACCGGATGTCGGGACAAAATTCCTTGCACAATTAAAACTCGATCCAATTCAAAGTGATTTGCCGGTCATTCTGACCTCAGAGGGCTGGGGTGATGCGGAATTCGCCGCTCATCAGCGGACACCGCTCGGCGCCAATGCCTATCTCAAATGGCCTTTTACCGGCGAAGAGCTTCTCGCGACCATCGACATGATGTTCGGCTCCTCGATCGAGACGGGTTCGGCATCATTGGGTGGGACAATTCCATCCTATTCGGCCGCCCCGACGCTTGATACCTGCGTCGATGGAACCGCAAACGTCGCGCTCGAAGAGCCCTCAGATTTGTTCCAAAGGCCCGCAAAGACGGACTCGTCGATCAGGCTCGAAGCACCCGAAGGTGCGAGCGAACCAAAACCTTCCCAAGTTCCGCAGCAAGAGCCCACCTCATTAGATGCCCCTCCGCTTGCTGACTTTCTCGATCTCGCACCGCTCGCCGAGCCCTCTCTGGAACCCGTTCTCGATTTGACAGCCGTTGAGGCCGACACGCCTCCTTCGGCCCCCTCCAGTCCGATTAAGCTCGCGGCCGCCCCTCCCGATTCCGAGCCCGAGTTCAAACCAGAACCCGAAATCGAAGCGATCGACACGCAAGCCGCCAGTGAGATGCCCTATCTTTTTAACGAGGCGCCGCCCGGGACACGTAACCCACTGGGCGTTAACATGCTCTATCCGCCGGTCGGCGACGCGATTGTTCCGGGTGGAGCGGCTCAATCTCCGGACGTCGAAACACTGAAGAAATATCTGCTACTCCGTGAGCAGGACGTTTCAACCCTTTCATCAAAACTCAAAGCGGCGCAAGAGCAGGTCTTTTCCATTGAAAAGCAGCTCCAGGAAGAGCGAACCAGAAACGTCGAACTGACGCATCTCTCGAACGAACAGAAACACAAGATCGACGAGTTCGAAAAAGACAAGAAGCTCGCGCTCGAAGGGCTTCAAAACGAATTAAACGAGCTTCGGTTCGAACTGAAGTCGAAAGTCGACAAGGCACGACTGCTCGAATCCAGGATCCGCGAAGCAGCCAGCGAAACCGAGCGTCTAAAGGAACGTGTACGATCGGATATCCGTAAAATCCGGGTTCGGGAAAAGGAACTCGAAAATCGCCTTGAAATCAGCCGCAAGGACTCTGAGGTATTGATCAGCGCCCGGGAAAATAAGATCATTGAACTCAAACGCAAGCTTGATCTGCTGGAGTTCAATATGGATCTTTTACAGGATCAGTACACGAGGGAAAAAGAAAACTCGGCGAAGTTGCGTGAGCGGCTCGTTAAGGCAGCCCAGGTGGTCCGTGTCGCCGGCGGAGTACTCGACTCGCCCGCAGAAGTCAGTTCTGATTCGGGATCGCGAAGCGAAGAAAAGCCGGAACCGACAATCGCGGCGGAGAAGAGCCGGGAAGCGTCCTAAATGGCCCTGCTAAACACCTCTTACCACGTCCTCCTCATCGAGGATGACCCGAAGCAAAGCGAGCTCTACGCGGAGTTGATCCGTGAGGTGGCTGATTGCAAGGTCGATGTCATGAGCCGTGCGATTGATTCATCGGATTGGATCGGTCGGTCGAATTATCATCTCGTCGTCATTGACCACAATCCGGCTGGCGGAGGCGTGAGCGGCTTCATCCTTTTGGAACAGATCAAACGCATCAGCCCGGTGACGAGCGTGATCCTGATCGCCGAGCGCGCCAGTATCGAGCAGGCCGTGGCGGCCATCCGGCTTGGCGCGGAGGATTACCTGAAAAAGCCCTTTAACCTTGAAACTTTTCAGCTCGCCGTCAAACGGGGGCTGGATCGAAAGGCGGTCTTCGGCGAAAACGCGGGCGCCTCGAGCTTCCTGAATCTGCTGAACAGCTGCCAGATGATCTCGGCCTCGCTTGAACAGAAAAAGATTTTCGGCATCATCCAAAGCTACTTTTCGCGTGAACTGAAATGCGCCTGTTCCGCGGTATACACCATGGACCAGGAAAAACTCGTCCGCATGGATGTCAGAGCTAAAAACGATGTCAATGAGCTGAGCGGACAAGACAAAGCGATGCTCGAGGTCCTCGATATCGCGCTCCACGCCTCGAATCCCCTCCCCGGCCTGGCCAAACAGAACGAGACGTATCGTTTCATCGAACGCGGCCAGATGTCGCCTCCCCTTTTCGTCTTTAGATTCCAATGCTCCGATCCGCTCGACTACTATCTCGTTTGCCTTTCTCCCGAATCTCCGGCCTCAGTTGAAGCCTTTGACAGCCGGCTGCGCATGCTGAAGGCGCAAATCGAAGTTACGGGAAAAAACATCGCTCAGTACATGGGAGTACACAAACTCGTCTATGTGGACGACGCGACCGGACTCTACAACACCCGTTATCTCAACTACATTCTCGAACGGGAGATCAGCCAGGCCAGGACCTCCAAGAAGCCGTTCGCCGTTCTCTTTATCGATTGCGACCATTTCAAACTGATCAATGACAATCACGGCCATCTCGTCGGAACCAAGATCCTGAACGAGCTCGGGGCGCAGATCCGCAAACTCGTCCGGGAAACCGATATCGGATTTCGCTACGGCGGGGATGAGTTTGTCGCGGTTCTCTCGCCGTGCGACCTCAACACCGCGAAAGTCGTGGCCGAACGAATCCGGTCCTCGATTGAGCAAGAACTCTTTCTTTCGAACGAAGGATTGAACCTCCACATCACCGTATCGATCGGCGTCGCCCTTTTTCCCGACCACGCCGGTTCGAAGCAGGCCATCATCGACGCCGCGGATCATGCCATGTACTCGGCGAAACGCGCGACCCGCAATGCGGTAACGATCGCCGAGACTCCGGAGCTGCCCGCGCCAAGCTCAGAAGTCACGAATCCCCCCGGCGCTGAAGCGGTCCCCCCAAAAAAGAAGGAAGCTTCGGGTGCCTAAGTACAAGCTTGTCGTCAGTGACTTTCACCTGGGAAAAGGACGACACTTTCCGGATAAAACCCAGAACATCCTCGAAGACTTCATCTACGACCGGGAATTCGCGGAGT